>JAEEGL011379129.1_pt1 | contig 54894 bp, 55 predicted proteins | sample 9134231 | NCBI WGS metagenome assembly JAEEGL01 (sample SAMN16246548, study PRJNA631951) | gut metagenome | biome: gut microbiome; feature: rumen; material: fiber-attached | host: Bos | place: Iran: Karaj | collected 2018-10
ATATTTCATTAGTCAATCACCAACTGATATTCCTGATGAAGTAATTGCTCAACTTGGTAATAGAGTTCAACATAACTTAAGAGCATATACACCATAAGAATTAAAAGCAGTTAAAGTAGCAGCAGATGCCTTTAGAGCAAATCCAAACTTTAATACTGAAGAAGCCATTAAAGAATTGGGTACAGGTGAAGCACTAATATCTTTCCAAAATGAAAATGGTGAACCAGAAGTTGTTGAAAGAGCAACAATTCTTCCTCCACAAAGTAAAATGGGAACATTAGATATGATGGAAAGAAATAAGATTATTAATAATTCATCATTATGTGGTAAATATGAAGAAGAAATCTTCAAAGAAGATGCTGCTTCTGTTGTATTAGGTAAAAAAGCTGAAGAAGAAAAAGCACAAAAAGAAGCTGAAGAACAAGCTAAAGAAGAAGAAAGAATCCGTAAGGAGGAAGAAAAAGAAGCCTTAGCTAAAGCTAAAGAGGAAGAAAAACTTCGTAAAGAAGAGGAACGTGCTAAGAAAGAAGCTGAAAGAGAAGCCGAAAAGAAAAAACGTGAGGAAGAAAGAGAACGTAAGAATTCTATTGGTTATAAGTTAGGAAAGAAAGCAACTAATAAGGTTGTTGACAAAGCCCTAAACAAAGCCATTGGATCTGCTTTCAAGAAATTGTTTAAATAACAGTTATTATAAGCACATGAAAACACCAAGCAATTGGTGTTTTTTATTTTGAGCCTTTATTGACAAATAATAATATCTAGCATAAAATAAACTTATGTTTAGACTCAAATGGAGGGCTATATGGATATAAAAGAATTATTCGAAAGTGATTATATTGGAAAGAAAGTAACTGTTCAAGGTTGGATAAGAAACCATCGTAGACAAAAGGAATTTGGTTTCATTGATTTTAGTGATGGAACTTATTTTAAACACTTACAAATTGTTTATGATAATAAAATAGCTAATTTTGATGACATTCAAAAAATGTTAGTTGGCTGTGCTCTAGAAGTAAGCGGTGAAATTGTTAATAGTGAAGGTAAACAAGATTTTGAATTAAAAGCTGATTCTATTAAATTACTTGGTGATTGTCCTGCTGAATATCCAATTCAACCCAAAAGACATACAAGAGAATTTTTAAGAGAACAGGCTTATTTAAGACCCCGTACCAATATATTTCAAGCTGTATTTAAAGTAAGAAGTGTAGCTGCTCAAGCTATTCACGAATATTTTCAAAAGAATAATTATGTTTATGTTCATACTCCTTTACTTACTACAGCAGATTGTGAAGGATCAAATCAAATGTTTAAAGTAACCACTTTTGATATGGATAATCTTCCTAAGAAAGATGGTAAGGTAGACTACTCTGAGGATTTATTTGGTAAACTTGCATATATTACTGGAAGTGGTCAATTACATGGTGAAACTTTTGCTTTAGCATTTAAAAAGATATATACCTTTGGTCCTACCTTTAGAACCGAAAATTCAAATACCAAAACCCATGCTAATGAGTTCTGGATGATTGAACCAGAAATAGCATTTTGTGATTTAAATGGTTTAATGGATATCGAAGAGGATATGCTTAAATATATTGTTAAATATGTTCTTAATCATTGTTCTGAAGAAATATCTTTCTTAGATGAATTTGTAGAAAAGGGCTTAAAAGAAAAATTAACTAAACTAATTGATAGTAAATTTGTAAGAATTACTCATCATGAAGCAATTGATATTTTAAAGAAAGCAGATGTTAAATGGGAATTCGAACCTCAATATGGTGAAGATATTGCTAAAGAACATGAGCGTTATATTACGGAGTATTATAATGGACCAGTATTTATTAAAGATTGGCCAAAAGATATTAAAGCATGGTACATGAAATTAAATCCTGATAACGAAACCGTTGCGGCAGTAGATTTAGAAATACCGGGAGCTGGTGAATTAATTGGCGGTTCTCAAAGAGAAGATGACTATGAAACTATATTAAAACTTGCTAAAAAGCATGGCGTAGATACAGAAGTAGTTAATTGGTATCTAAACTTAAGAAGATATGGTGGTTGTTTCCATTCAGGATTCGGAATGGGCTTTGAAAGACTTATTATGTATCTAACTGGTATAGATAACATAAGAGATACAATACCATATCCAAGAACACCAGGAAGTTGTGAATATTAATAACTTAAAGGTTTAACCTTTAAGTTTTTTTATTTTTTGATATAATGTATGCAAAGGAGTCACTATGATAATATTTGGAAAAAATGTTTTATATGAATTAGACAAAAAACTTATTAAGAAAGTGTATGTATCACGAAAAGATTATTTAGATTATTTACAAAAGAATAATATTAAATATGATATGGTTGATAACTATGTTCTTGATAAGATGGTTAAAGGAAATCATCAGGGTATTGTTATTGAGACATTTGAGTATGAATATAAGGATATTAAAGAGGTATCTGGTAACTTGGTAGTTATTTTAGATCATTTATCAGATCCGCATAACTTTGGTGCTATTATTCGTACATGTGAATGTATGGGTGTTAAAAGTATTATTATTCCTAAAGATCGTAGTGTGCTTGTAAATGATACTGTATATAAAACTTCAGTTGGTGCTGTAAATAATGTTGATATAATTATGGTTACTAATTTAGTTAATGCGATTAATTATTTAAAAGAACAAAATTATTTTATTTATTGTGCCGACATGGATGGAGAAGATTATAAACATATCAATTATGCCGATAAGATGGCTCTTATTATTGGTAGTGAAGGAGACGGTGTATCTAATATTGTTAAAAAGAATTCTGATGTTGTAGTATCACTGCCAATGAAAGGTAAAATTAATAGTTTAAATGCTTCCGTATCAGCTGGTATCTTATTATATGAGATGGGAACTTATCATGAATAATGATCAAGAATTATTAAATCTATTAGTCGAAGAACCTGATAATGCTAAAGAAATGATTTTTGATAAGTATAATTATTTAATTGATATTTATATTAAAAAATATTCTCGTGCAATTAGAAATCTTCAAATTGATGAACAAGAATTACGTAGTGAAGCACTATTTGGTTTTAGTGATGGTATCAATTCTTTTAATCCCGATAAAGATGCTTCATTGAAAACTTTTTTATCCATTTGTATTAATCGTCGAGTAACTAAGTATATTGATCGTCAAGCAAGAAAGAAAGCCCAAATAATTAATGATACTTTATCATTAGATTATGTTAAAGATGGGGAATCATCACCACTTATTGATATATTAAGTGATGATAATAAATTTAATCCTTTAGAGAATTTAGCATCATATGAAACGGTAGATGAAATATTAAAGGGTGCCAAAAAGGAACTGAGTCCTTTTGAATATGAAGTGTTTTTATTTATGCTTCATGGTGATGATTATCAAATCATTGCAAAAAAATTAAATAAAACTGCGAAACAAATCGATAATACAATTCAAAGGATTAAACTTAAAATGAAGAAAATAATTAGCGAAATGCACGATATTACTTGAATTATTCCGCTATTTTTGGTATAGTTTAGATACGTTTTATGGCGGAATTGGTGAAGTGGTTAACACGGTAGATTGTGGCTCTATTATGCGTGGGTTCGACTCCCACATTTCGCCCCATGAAATAATAAAGGACTAGCAATAGTCCTTTTTATGTTATAATAATTAATGGGGGATTATGGAGGGTTCATGGTAATTACATATACAAATTATGATAATCTAAAAATAGATTTAGAACTATTTAGGATTGAGAATTATAAAAACGCAGAACTTGTATTAGAACCGAGCAATAAAACATGTCTATTTATATTGGGAATGTTATTTGCCAATGGTGCTAATATCAAAATATTAAATGAAAAAGAATTATCTTTTGAGGATACAAATAAATCATTTACAATGATGCCATATGTATGGAGCAAACTTTGTGATGATAATTTTCCTTTGAAAGATTATTCTAATGTTAAAACTGAAATGGACAAAAGAATTGAAAATATCAAAAGAATTGGTGTTACTACTCATAAGATAGAGAATAAGCCAATAACTAACAAACATTTTTTAATATGTCCAGTTAGAATAGCCACCCCTGAACAGAGACAATGGATTGAGAATTATGTTTCTATGATGGTGGAAAAGGGCTATGTTATTCATGCACCACATCTTCATACTGTTCAAACAGATCTTTTTGGTGGATATGGTATATGTATGCAAAATGCGGAGGCTATAGGATCCTCAGAATGTGTTGATATTCTTTATCATCAAAAAAGTACAGGAAGCGCATTTGATTTGGGTGTAGCTTATGCATTTCACAAACCGTTAAATCTTTTAAACAAAGATGACATTATCTTTGATGAAAATGATTTTATTGATAAAATAGTACAACATTGGTGTTTAAAAACTGATGCTGATAAAAAATTTCATCAAAACTTTAGAAAAATGCTTGAAGCTAATGTTGAAACTTTGTATGTTGATAAAGATGGAATTGTAAAAAGAAGAAGTATTAAAGATTAGGAGGCATTGTGGAAAAAACTATTGAAGAATTAATCAAAGAATTAAAAGATGGAATAGCTAGAACAAATAATGTTAGAGAAATATATGAACTAGTATCTACCTTTAATGCGTTTCATTTGGAATTGATAAAGGCAAAGATAAAACAAAATAGATTATTAATTAAGGATTATGACATACCTAGGACATGGCCAAATTGTTATGATGGTCATGTTGAAACTTTATTTTCATTATTTGAACCTAATGAATGTATAAGTGGAATAGATATTGACCATTATGATAAAATAAAACTATTATTATTAGATAATAATAGAGTTCTTCAGATAAGATATTATACAGATTGTACTTCATATGAGAATGTTGATGGTTTAGATTCTAGATTAATAAGAATAAATGATTGTAAAGCAAGAGTTTATGATGCTAATGTGTATTGTGGTGATCCATATTATTGCGATTCACATTTTGAAAATAAAAAAGCATTTGGTTTATTCGAAGATGGTGAACTATTAAGTTATAGTCTTAAATATGATCCTATCTATAAACAATATGATAATAAAGATATTAGAGATATATTAAAAGTTCAATCAGTCGAAGATATTTTAGATAAAATGAATACAGCTATAGATGTAAAGGTAAGAAAACTAGTTAAATAAAAGTAGATATATTATCTACTTTTTATATGTTATAATATAGTTGTTGGAGTTTTTATGAAACACATTTTCATGGTCAACAGATATGGTTTGAGGGAGAATTTAGATAAATATCTTAAAGCTATCAACAAGGCCGCAAAAAAATTAAAATTAGATTATGTTGTAGAAGTTAATAATGATAATCTTACCACCGAAGAAATTTTAGAGAAATATAAAAAGAAAGATTATATTATCTATGCTGTTGGTGGTGATGGAATTCTAAATAGAGTAGTTAATGCAATTTATGGAACAAAAAATAAAATAGGTTTAATTCCCGCTGGTACGGGGAATGATTTTAATCGTTCAATTAACGAATTTTTTTCCGAAGGTGAAAATCTTGTTGATGTTATTAAATGTAATGATAAATATCTAATAAATGTAGCATGCTTCGGTGTAGATGCTGATATTGCTAATGATGATAAAATAGTTCATAATCGTTTAATACCTAGAAAGTTTCAATATAAAGTTGGCGTTGTTAAACATATCTTTTTATATAAACCATATAATTTTACTTTAAAATGGAATAAAAAAACCAAAAAATGTAAATTATCAATTGTTACTGTATGTAATGGTGGTTATTATGGGGGAGGATTTCATGTAAATCCCGATGGAATTTATAATGATGGTTTGCTAGATGCTTATATCGTAACGGCGACTAATCGTCGACAATTAATAAGTTATTTATTAAAAATATTAAAAGCTAAACATAAAGATTCAAAATACGTTGAACATGTTCGGGCAGATAATTTTACAATCATTACCGAAAAGCCAATTGGTGGTAATTTAGATGGTGAAATTATGGAAACAACAAAATTTGAAATGAAAGTTATTCCTAAAGCAATCACTTTTTATCATAATAAAGAATTATTAGATCAACTTAATAAAGAACTTGGAAAATAGTATGATTAAATATAGTGTTATTAAATATAAATTTTTACGTATCTTAGTCATTCTTGTATCTAGTGTATATGTTCGTCAAAAATATGAAGGACTTGAGAATATACCAAAAAAAGGGTCATGTGTATTAGCGGGTAATCATATTCATTTGTGTGATCCGGCTATTGTTATGTGCGCTACTAGAAGACAAATTCATTTTCTTGCTAAATCATCATTATTTAAACTACCACAAAGTCTATTATTTAATCATATAGGTCAAATCGTAACCAACCGTGATGGTAAAGATGTAGGTGGTTATAATACGGCTGTTGATTATTTAAAAAAGGGTGAAATCGTTGGCGTTTATCCGGAAGGAACTAGAGAAAGAGGAAGGGGACTATTACCATTTAAGATGGGTGCTGTTCGAATGGCAATTGATGCTGATTCAATGATTGTTCCTTTTGTTTCAATCGGTGAATATCGACCATTTAGAAAGGGTTTAATTGTTCGTTTTGGTAAACCATATAAACCCAATAAGGACCCTAAAAAAGCTAATGAAGAGTTAAGAAATATCATTAGTAAAATGTTAGAAAATAAATAAAGGACTAGAAATAGTTCTTTTTTTATTGATTATGATATAATTAAAATATAGTAGGAGTATTATATGACGAAGTTAATGGAATATACTGCCATACCTGTTGAAAAACTGCCGGCTTATGGATTGGTACATTTAACATATTTTATTGTTGGTGTTTTAGCATGTCTATTCATTGCTTATTTACTTAGAAATAAAAGTGTTAAAAAAATGAATTGGATTTTATTTGGTTTAGGAATTTTTTTAATCATAACCGAAATATATAAACAATTATTTTATACCTATTATATAGGTCAAGGAGCTTATCAGTATTGGATTTTTCCTTTTCAACTTTGTAGCATACCTATGTATTTTTGTCTATTTTTGCCTTTTATTAAGAATGAAAAGATTCGAAATGCTATATATGTATTCTTAATATCTTATAATTTTCTAGGGGGATTTATATCTTTTTTAGAACCATCTGGCTTAATACATGAATGGTTATTTTTAACTGTCCATGCTTTCTTATGGCATATGTGTTTGGTTTTAGTGGGTCTAATAATTGGTCTTAATAAAAACTTAAAATTCACTTTTAAAGAGTTTAAAAACAACGTCTTATTATTTATTGTACTATGTATTATTGCGTTTATTATTAATTTAATCTTTTGGGGTCATGATGTTAATATGTTCTTTGTTGGTCCTAAAATATCATCAATTATTGTCTTTAAAACGATAGCTACGAATTATGGATGGTATGTTAATACACCAATTTATATGCTTGCTTTAACACTTGGTGCTTTTGTCTTTTATCTTCCTTTTGTTTTGTTATCAAAAAGAAAAAAAGGATAGATATTTCTTTTAACTTATACTATAATTAAACTTGGTAGTAAAAATGAAAACAGTGATGAAAAAAATCGGTATTATTTTTATAGATTGTATCTTAACAGGAGTAGCCCTTATTGTGTTTGCTCTTTTTCATCATGTTTTACCAAGAGAAATTGTTAGCGAAAATAAGGTAGTTGAATCCGATGATAATATTGGTGTTTGTGATTCTAATACAAAAGTAGATAATTCTATATATAGTAAAGAATTAGTGTATACAGATGATGAGTATAAAAGTGAAAATATAAGTATCAAAATAAGTCATATTGATGAAGATTTTGGAAATGGTAATGTTAAATATCACGTAGCAGAAATACATATTAAAGATATTGAATCTTTTCAAACTGTATTTGCTCATGATAAATATGGCAAAGGGTCATCTTACCGAGAATTTATGGGTGCTATGTATGAAAGAAGCAATGCTGTTATTGCTGTTAATGGTGATTACTATGGTTTAAATGGTAATGGTATTGTAATCAGAAATGGTGTTGTATATAGTTCTTCCAAAGGTAAGGGAGAAATTGGCGTCTTATATCGTAATGGTGTTTTAAAGACATATACTCAAAATGAGTTTAATATTGATGAAGTTATTGAAAATGGCGCATGGCAAGCATGGAATTTTGGACCAGGATTACTTGATGAACATGGTAAAGCTAAAGAAACATATTCATCTTCTGTAACCCCAAGAAATCCACGTACGGCTATTGGTTATGTTGAACCAGGATATTATATATTTGTTGTAGTAGAGGGTAGAACCAAAGGTTCAGTTGGTGCCACAATGCATCAACTTGCCGCTATTTTTGAAAAATATGAATGTAAAAGTGCTTATAACTTAGATGGCGGGCAATCATCAACAATGATGTTTAACAACAAGATTGTTAATCAATTTCCGGATGCTGAAGGTGAGCGTTCTTTAAGTGATGCCATTATCATAAAGGAGGTAACACATGAATAAGATTCGCAAATTACTTTCACATATTGTTTTTATTACTTCTGCCATGTTTGTTGTCTTTTTAATATTAGATCGCTTTAATCCGATGATGGCTTTTGTCAATAACGATATATCAACAAATATTTTATGGGTATTTAGTTTATCGGCATTCGTGTTAGCAATTATTAATATATTACAAAAAAAGTAAGCTATGCTTACTTTTTTATATGATTAACTATTTTATATAACAGATAAGAAATAATTATTAATAATAATATTCCACTCATAACGAGATTTAAGTTAAAAACTTGGGTACCATAGATTATTAAATAGCCAATTCCTTCTTTGCTAACCAAAAATTCACCCGTAATAACGCCAATTAAAGTTAAAGAGATATTTAATTTTAAACTGGCAATGATGCTATTTAAAGAATGTGGAATGATTAACTTAGTTAATTTTTGATACTTAGTTGCGTTAAAGGTGTCAAACATTTTAATTTTAATATTATCGGTATTAATAAAACCGGTATAAATAGTAGTAATACTTACAATCATATTAATTAAAATAGCCATAATGATAATACTTTTAGTATTAGCACCGGCAATAATAATGATTATGGGACCTAATGCTACTTTAGGTAAAGAATTAAAGATGGTAAGCAATGGTTCAAATATTTGATAAATATAATTACTTTCATAAAAGATTAAAGCAATTATAAAACCTAAAGATATCCCAATAGTAAAAGAAATTATTATTTCTTTAAGAGTGGTAAAGATATGTTTAAAAAGATTATTTTGTAAATATAAATTATAAAGACACTTAATAATTCTAGATGGTGAAGAATAAATAAAGGAATTTATTATTTCTTTATTAGCAAGTATTTCCCATATAAGTATAATACCTGTTAGTAATAATAATCTAATAATTATAATTGATATTTTTCTAATCTTTATCTTTTTAATATATTGTATTTGTTCATTAGACATCTAAATCCCTCCATATTTGATCATAATAATAATTAAATTCACTGGTATTACGTCTTTGGATGGGACTTAATGATTTATCAATATTAATAAGATATTTCTTTTTAACAATAGAAGGTCTTTTAGACAAAACAATTACTTCATCACTTAAAGAAATAGCTTCACCAATATCATGGGTAATCATTAATACGGTTTTTTGTTCTTTTTTAATAATGTTATAAACATCATTAGACACCTTTAATCTAGATTGATAGTCAAGGGCTGAAAAAGGTTCATCTAATAATAATAGGTCGGGTTTTGTTGCTAACGTTCTAATAAGGGATACTCTTTGCTTCATACCCCCAGATAATTCTTTGGGGTATTTATATATAAATTTTTCTAATCCATAAGTTTTTAGTAAATCTATAACATAATTAATATTATCTTGATTATCTAAATGTTTAATTTTTAAACCAATTAAAGCATTATCTAAAATATTTAACCAAGGAAGTAGGGCATCTTCTTGAAGCATATAACCAATTTTAAGATTTTGATTAATAATAATATCACCGGTGGTTTTGTAATCTAAACCAGCAATAATATTTAAGAGGGTTGATTTACCACATCCTGATGATCCAACGATAGATACAAATGAACCTTTGGCGATAGTAAATGATATATTCTGGATAGCATTTATTTCACCATTTATCGTATGATATTCTTTATGCAAGTTGTTAACTTTTAATAAATCCATCATATCACCTTAATAATAAGATATACGAAATAATTTATTATGAGCAAAATAAAAGCCCAGTGTGATATAATAAGTGTATGGCAAAAAAGATTTTAAATATAATCATTTTTATTATTTTAACTATAATCTGGTGCATTTTATTAAATAAATTAAATTTGTATTATTCAACAATGTCATTTGTATTTGATTATAAGTTATTATTGATGATTCTTATTTATGGAATTATTAATTTAGTTGTGTTTAGAAAAACCAAATTATCTATTCATAAATATATCATTTCCTTTTTATTTTCTTTCTTTATTATGATTGGTAATGCTATTCAATATAATGAATCAATAGATGTTCTTTTTAATGATAGATCACCATTTATGTGGAAGGTATTAGTAATACTTGGTTATTTTCTTTTGATAGTTGTAATGTTTAAATATACTAAAAAACTATTATCATTTATCTTAGAGGAAGATGATAAAAAACAACTTAATAAAATAATTGCTTTTTATAAAAATCATCCCTTTATTATTAGTTTTATATTAATTTTTCTTGCTTGGTTAATCTATATTATTGCTTTTTATCCCGGGGTTATTTATGGGGATTCACGAAATCAACTTCTTCAGTATTTTAATTTACCAACTAGATATTTGAAGTATACCGTTATAAGAGATCCTAATGTTTTAATGACTGCCCATAATCCTGTATTACATACTTTGATAATTGGTTGGTGTTTTTCTTTAGGAAGATTTTTATTAAATGATAATTTTGGCTTTTTTATTTATACATTACTTCAAACAACGTTACTTATAAGTGTATTATCATATAGTATTAAATTGGCTTTTAAAAATAATGTTAAACCATTATTGATAATTTTATTATTACTTATATATATGTTTACACCAATGTTTCCTTTTTATGCCATATCTATTGGTAAAGACACTATGTATTTTATTTTTTATGCTTTAATAGTTTTATTCCTATTTGATTATGTTAGCTCTAATAATCATTTTGAATTATCAATTAAGCATTTAATAATATTATTTATTATTACCATGTTAATGTGTTTAACTAGACATAATGGAGTATTAATACTAGTTTGTTTTATACCATTGTTCTTTATTTTTAGTAAGAAAAACCGCCTTAAATTGTTGATTACTTTTTCTTTGATTGTCCTTAGTGTTATTCTAATCAACAAGGTTATTATTCCGGGATTTGGAATATCTGATACTAGTAAAGGGGAGGCATTATCCATACCTTTTCAACAGACAGCTAGATTATCTATTCATGCATCCGAAAAAGTTACAGAAGAAGATATCAAAATAATTAACAAAGTATTAGATTATGATTCTCTTGGCGATGTTTATCGTCGAGCGTTGGCTGATAACGTTAAAAAGAAATATAATAATGAAGCATCCTATAGTGATTTAATAAAATATTTTGGTGTTTGGTTTAAATTGGGATTAAAAGAACCCGTTCTTTATTTAGATGCTGCCTTTAATGTTGACTATGGCTATTTTGATCCTTTTATATCTAAATGGTATATTTATAGTGATGAAGATGATTTATCCCAATATGATATTAATTATCACTATAATAAATTAAGTGGTTTACGAGATACTTTAGTTAGATTTAGTAGTTTTGCTCATGAAACCGATTTTATAGGATTGTTATCTAATGTTGGTTTTAATTTCTGGTGGATAATTATCTTAGTATCATACATTATGGAAAAGAAGAATTATAAGTATTTAATTGTTTTAATCCCATTATTTATGACTTTTGTTGCATGTATGTTAGGACCTGCGAATATGCATTTTAGATATGCATTGCCAAATATATTTATTATTCCATCACTAACATTGTTAATTATTTATAAATTAAAAAAGGAATAGATTTTTATCTATTCCTTTTTTCTGCTGATTCTTCAAGCTGAGCTACTTTTGCCTGTTCATCTGGCGTTAAAGCATGCATATAGAAGTCTGTTATATCAAGATTATTAATTGATTCTGCTGCAAGACCAAATAATTTTAACTCATTTACAATATGTAATAACTCATCGGCATTTTCTTTTAAGTGTAATATATATATATCAATACTTTTGACACCTTCGAAATGGATTATTTATCGCATCTTGATGGTCATACGATGGACAAAAAGCCGGCTCTATTAAATAATTTTTTTAAAATAATAGAAAAGTATTGACATTTAATTAGAATAGGTGTAATTTAATTTTAAATTATTTTAAAAAGGAGATGCAATGAAATTGGTAATGTTTTACACTCTTAATAGAATAATTAAAAAACTAAAATGTTATTTTACCATGATTTGTTTTTATTGCCTTTTAAATAAAAGATCGTTACGCGCAGGTTTCCTAGGATAGAAACTGCGCTTTTTTTTAAAAATAATTAATAGAAAGAAGGGATATTATGATAAAAAAGACAGAAGCATATATAGAATATGATACAGAGGCAGATGTTTATAAACTAAGATTGAGAGCGCCACTATCTGTATGTTGGCAGATTACTACGAAATGTAATTTAAATTGTAAATATTGTCTATCTAGTTCTGGAAATGATGGTATTTATGGTCTTGATACCGATATTGCTAAAAAAGTAATTAATCATCTTGGTGAATTAGGAATTAATAGATTGGATTTTACTGGCGGTGAGCCACTACTAAGAAAAGATCTTGGAGAATTAATTGATTGTGCAAAAGAAAATAATATAAGTACAATTGTAACTACTAATACAACACTATTAAATGATCAAAATATTAATATTTTAAGAAAAGCAGATTTGATTCAAATTAGTGTCGATGGACCTAGAGAAATGCATAATTACCAAAGACAAAGGGATGTGTATGATTTGACAATTAATAATATTAAAAAAATAAAAGAAGCAGGATGCAAGGTAAGATTAAATAGTTTTATTTTCAATTCTAACAAACAATATGTTGAAGAATTGATGAATCTATCCAAAGAACTAGGCGTATTTTCACACTTATTTATTATTTTTACACCTCAAGGAAGAGGAAAGGATTATCCAAATGAAATTATAGAACAAGAAGAGGTCGAAAAAATTAAAACTTTGATAGAAAGAAAGCGAAATGAGGAAAACCGAAATATAAGATTATATGATTATAACGAGTATCTACACTCATGTGTTCTTTTAACACCGATGTGCGATGTTATATCACAAGGATTCTATGAAGAAGATTCAGTAAAAGTTGGAAATATATTAGAGACACCACTAGATGAGGTTTTTTCAAATGATGTATTTGATCATCCAACACATGTTTTTCATTATTTGCAAAGGAGATTAAAAAAATGAATGAGATTAAAACCGATAATACAATGTTATCAAACGGAATAATAGAAGATGGGGTATTTTATCCTAAAATGAATCTTGCGTCCGGAACAATGAGAATTATTCTTACAACTAAGTGCAACTTTAATTGTAAATATTGTTTTTCTGAAGGTGAACATGATAAAGATTTAAGAGAATTGGACTTAAAGAAATTGAAAAGAATAGTACTTATTGGTAAAGAATTTGGAATTACCAATATAAAACTAACAGGTGGAGAACCTTTACTATATCCTCATTTAGAAGAATTACTTGAATTTTTAAGAAAAATTGAAATGCCTTATATCGATTTAACAACAAATATTTCATTATTAAATGAAGAAAATATTAAAATGTTAAATAAATACAGCGTTAATGCATTGACATTAAGTTTAGATACATTAGATTGTAAAAAATTTGAATATTTAAGTAATTTTAAAAACTTTGAATTAATTAGAAAGAATTTGGATTATACATTAAACAATTTTAGCGGTAAAATAAGAGCCAACTGTATTGTTTTTGATGAAATGTTTGATCAAAACGATTATGAACAAGTATTAAATATGTGTAAAGAAAAGAATATTGGATTGAGGTTTGTTGAACCATCAATTGTCGAAGGATTAAAAATAACATATGGAAAAGAAAAATTTCATTATCTTGTAGATTTACTAAGAACCAAAGCAGATAGAGTTATCAAATCAGATTGCGAATCTGTTGAATATTTTTTCTTTGATAATTGGTATTTAACAATTATGCATAGTTTGTGTGATAATAAATTATGCTCATCATGTAAGAATTATATGTATATTAGAGTATCATCTGAGTATAAATTGAAACCATGTTTATCAAGAACAGATACAGAAGTAGATATAGATTTCAGTTCAGATGAAACTATGAAAAGAAGTTACGTTAAAGCAATTAAAAAAATGGGAGTTGGTTTAAAAAATGAATAAGCTAGTTGGCTTGAAAATACTAGAATCATATGGTTTTCAAATACCCGAATTATATTCTTATAAACAAGTAATGGATGATGATTTTGTTATAAATAAAGGTTTAAGTATTAGACTTTCATCAAAAGCAAATAGTGTAATTGATGTTGGGTTACCTTCGATTCATAATTGCTTTGATAAAAGTGTTATAAAAGATTTTTACTTAAAATATTCAGATGAATACAATATTATAATCCATGAAACATTTTTTCCGGATATAATTGGTACTGTTTCTAAATTTACCTTAAATGGTCTTGATTGCGTTGTTGTGGAAACCTATAAAGATTTTTTAGAACGTAAAAGAGGAATGCCAAATCATAGAGAAGTATCATTATATATAGAAGGAAGAAGAATTAAATCTGATGAAAATTGTATTTATAATAGAGTAGTAAATATGCTTAAAATAATTGATTTGGAAGATTATAATGTTGAATTTGTTATTCAAAATCATGAATTATTTTTTACAGATTTTTATACTAACAGTTTTAAAGAAAATAATTATTCTAGAATTTTGCATAATCAACACAAATTATAAAATATAGTATTAGTATATCGTAGATATGATATAATTAACTGATAGAAGGAGTTTTTTAAATGAAAGTATCTCAAATAGGATTAATAACAACAAAAATTACTAAGCTTGATGACCAATTCCCAGTTCAAGATTTACTTATCCAAACTGGACAAATAGAACAATATAGTAGTGGTGTATATGCTTATGGGCATATTCCTTATTTGGTAAAGAAAAGATTAGACAATATTATTTCAAATGTTCTAACAAAGTATGGTTGCTCTGAATTATCTCTACCATTATTACAGCCAGAATATATATGGGAAGAATCAGGCCGCTTAGAAAAATATGTTAAGGATGGTGTAATGTTTAGATGTTTGACAGATAACGGAAACTTTTGCTTAGCACCGACAGCTGAAGAGGCAGTGGTTGCTTATGCTAAGAACAGATTATCTTCTTATAAAAATTTACCCGTTACATATTTTCAAATAGGGCAAAAATTTAGAAATGAAATAAGAACTAGAGGTTTCTTGCTTCGAGGAAGATCATTTGATATGATGGATGCATATAGTTTCAGTAAGGATTCGGATGATTTAGATATTCAATATAAAAAAATGAAAAATGCTTATCTAGATATTTTTAATCAGTTAGGATTAAAGGTTCAACCAGTGGGTGCTGATAGTGGTGCAATTGGTGGTGCTAAATCCGAAGAATTTATGTGCGTATCTGATATTGGTGAAGATAATATTTTGTTTGATGAGGTTTCTGGTAAAGCATTTAATTCAGAATTATTAGAACGCGATGATTATAAATCATATTTGCGTGAAACATATGGTATTAATAATTTTGATAAATTGAAGACTAGAAAAGCAGTTGAATTAGGACACATATTTCAATTAGGTGATAAATATTCAAAATCTATGAATGCAACTTTTGATGATATTGACGGTAGACCTAAGCATTTTGTTATGGGATGCTATGGAATTGGGGTAAGTAGGACTTTAGCTATGGTTTATGAAAATAGTTTGGTCAAGAATAATCAAAATCGATTTGATGGTATTTCTTTACCACTTAATATAACACCATATACTTTATATTTAATACCCAAATTGGATGACAATGATAAAACAAATAAATCTTTAGCTATTTATGATACTTTAACTCAAAATAATGTACCAATTCTTTACGATGATAGAGAAAATATAACTATAGGAGCTAAAATAAAGGATAGCAAAATAGTAGGTACGCCATATATGGCTGTTTTTGGTAAAACATTGGACGAAGGATATGTTACTGTAGAGAGTACAAAAACAGGAGAAAAATATAATATGTCTTTGGTGGAATTAGTATCATATTTTACTCAATTAGAAGATCTAAGATATAAAGGATATACACTAGAAGATTTAATTCAAAAAAATAAAAACTTAAATAGTGAAAGCCAGGAAATGGAACTAAATAAGAAACATATATTATAATATCTTATCTTAAATTTTTTTATAAAAAAACTATCAACTTATAACTTATTGATAGTTTTTTTAATATTTGGAGGAACCGACCAGATTCGAACTGGTGCTCAGGGTGTTGCAGACCCACGCCTTACCACTTGGCTACGGTTCCATAATAGAATATATGTCTTTTTCAAGAACAATATTATTTTATTATATTTTTAAAAAGGTGTCAATAAAGATGGTATAATATCATTAGGAAGAATTTAAGGAGGCAATTATGGAAAATAAAAAAACAGCAATAATTATCGGCGTTATTCTTTGTTTATTAGTCGGCGGTATTGGTTTTTATCTTTATAAAAGTTCGGACAATGATAAGTCGGAAAAGAATGGTAGTAGTTCTAATACTTCATCAATAAGTACTGATGTTAAAGTTGATGAAATTGAGATTGATTTTACTAATGCTACTTCATCAAATATTACTTTGAACAATCAAAGTGTATCTATAACGAGTGGGGGAGTTTATACTTTAACAGGTATGATTTATGATGGAATGATTAAAGTTGATACCAAAGAAGATGTTAAATTAGTATTAAATAATGTTAAAGTTACCAATTCTAGCGGACCAGCATTATATATAGCTAATGCTAATAATGTTGAAATAGAGCTTACTCAAGGTTCTATTAATACCTTTGCTGATGGAAGTACTTATTCTTCTAATTTCAGTGATATTGATGGGGCTATTTATTCTCATGATGATTTAATTATCTCTGGAGAAGGAAAGCTAGTTGTTAACGCTAAAAATGCCGATGGCATCGTTGGCAAAGATGATTTAAAAATAACGGGTGGTATATTGGAAATAACATCCGCGGATGATGGTATTCGTGGCAAAGATGAGTTATACATTACCGGTGGAACCTTTACTATTAATGCCAAAGGTGATGGGATCAAGTCAACGAATGATAGTGATGAATCAAAGGGCTTTGTGATGATTGATGGAGGTACTTTTGATATTACATCCACTCTAGATGGCATCCAGGCGGAAACCAAAATAATTATTAATGATGGTACTTTTAGTATCAAAACAGGTGGATCATCAACGATAGTATCTACGAATGATTCATGGGGTAGTTGGGGAACAAAGTCCTCAAATAACGATTCAGCTAAAGGAATAAAAGCTAATGATAATATTGTAATTAATGGTGGTAATTTTAATCTTGATACCTCAGATGATAGTGTTCATTCAAACAATTATGTTGGTATCAAAAATGGAACCTTTAACATATCATCTGGTGATGATGGGATTCATGCTGATCAAACTTTAATAATAGATGCTGGTACCATTAATATTACAAAATCTTATGAGGGTCTAGAAGCATCTTCAGTAACCATTAATGGGGGAACTATTAACATTAATGCTTCTGACGACGGTATTAATGTTGCTGGTGGTAACGATTCATCATCACAAGGAAGACCAGGTTCTAATAATTTTGCAAACAGTTCTAATAATATCTTGACGATTAATGGAGGCACCATTTATGTTAATACAGTTGGTGATGGATTAGATGCTAATGGTTCAATCTATTTAAATAACGGTGATATCATAGTCGAAGGACCAACGAATGATGGCAACGGTACTTTCGATTATGATCGTGAGTTTGTTATTACAGGTGGAACTGTTTGGGGTATTGGTTCTAGTGGCATGGCTCAAGGAGCATCTTCATCTTCGTCCATTAATAGTGTAGCTATTTATTTAACGAGTAATCAAACCAGTGGAACTTTGGTAACAATTAAAGATAGTGGTGGTAGAGTAATTGCGGAACATACCGCAACTAAAACATTCTCATTTATCTTCTTTGCTAGTAATGAATTAACTAAAGGTGAAGCATATAAAATTTATTTAAATAATGATGAATATCAATCATTTACCATATCAACAACTATAACAACTGTAGGTAATTCAAGAAATGGTATGAATCGAAGAATGAGATAAAAAAATACTAGATAATCTAGTATTTTTTTTATGCATAAATATCGATAACCAGTTTACTATAATCAACGTAGTTATCAATTAAACTATTATCTAGTAAAAGGTTTTCTAAATTAATTAATAATTCTTCTGATACATAATAATTATTTAACCAAGAATCAGCATCTTTATATCTTTGAACGTTGTTAGTTAAATCATCGATATTAGAGTCTGGGAATTGTTTAATTATAGTTTCAGCAATCGTTTTACTATCATTTTCTATAGTAAATTTTAAACCTTTATTAATAGCATTGACAAATTTTTTAATGATTGATTTATTATTATCGATAAAACTCTTTTTTGCATAGAAAGTAGTATATGGCATTTCCCCTGAATACTTACCAATACTTAGTAATGTATAACCGTATCCTTCTTTTTCTAACAAGGTAGCATTAGGTTCAAATAAATTAACAAAATCGCCCGTACCACCAATAAAAGTACCAGATAGCGCTGCAAAATCAACACTATAATTAATATTAATTGTAGTTGGATCTATATTACTATTTTTTAAGGCGTTTAAGAAGTTGAGGGCAGGCATTCCCGAACTTCTACCAACTAATATTTCTTTTCCTTGAAGACTTTCTAAAGAAAAATTTCTTTCTTTAGTTCTTCCTAGCAAAAATTGACCATCTCTTTTAGTAAGCCCACTGAAGATTTGCAAGTAATCTTTTTGGCCTTCCTTTAAAACATAGATAGCTGATTCCGCACCAGCAAAACCAATTTGGACGTCATTAGATAATACTGCTGCACTAACTTTATCAGCTCCCGGAGTTAAGATTAAATTAATATCAATACCTTCATCTTTAAAATATCCTTTTTCAATAGATACATATAATGGGGCATAAAAAACTGAATGGGTAACTTCGGCTAGATTAATCGTGGTTAAATTTTTAGAAGTTTGTTTTTTGGGAATTAGGATAATAATTAAAATAATTATGACACAAAAAAAGATAATTAAACTTTTTTTCAAAATATTCCTCCTTAAGATAATATATGAATATTTTGACTTTATGTCATAAAAAAAGCATCATTCGATGCTATCTTAAAATCAAGTATGTGGCAATTGCTATTAAGAGTATCCCGATAATAAAACATACAGTCATTAAACCACGACTCATTTTTCCGGAATGATTATTATTGTCTAAAGTTCTTTTTCTGATAAAACCTTTTTCTTCGATTAATTCATTAATTTCTTGTCCTGTGAATCCTTTTTCTTGAAGATTATATGGATCTTCATTATTAGGATTCATTGGATTGGTTGGTTCTTCATATGATTGAGTAGGTGTTTCTTGAACTTTTTCATTTCTTGTACTTACGTTATTATTAAATTTTTGGGTTATATAATTATTGGTTTGTGCAATTATTTCTTTTTTAACATCTGGATTTAATGTAATACTATTTAAATAATTATGTATTTCGTCCATTGTTTTAAATTCGTTGTGGTCAATTTTGCTGGTTATGTAAAATAAAACACTATCTTTTGATAATTCATTTAATTTATTATTATACATTTTGATAACAACAAATAATTCGTCGTAATTAGGAGTTCTTCGTTGATTATTTTCTTCGATAAAAACGCCTTTAATTTCATTATTTTCGATATCAATAATATATTTTTTTCCATTAATATTGTGAATTTTTTCCATACAAAATCACCCTCTATTATGAAGATATCATAAATGATGGCAAAATTAAATATCTTGTTACGAAATTTGACACTAAGCTTTAATTTCCTTTCTTAAAACAAATAAAGTAATTAAATTAATAATAATTAATAAGGCAATTAATGAATCAGTAAATGTCCATATCGTAGTAGATGATATTAAACCACCAACAAATAAGATAATCATTGTTAAGACTTTTAAAATGTTGCTATAATCCTTTTTGAATAGAAATTTTAAGGCTGATAAACCGTAGTAATAGCCAGAAAGGATAGTTGAAAAGGCAAATAGGGTAATAATAATGGTAAGTATATTATTGCCAATGCTACCTAAATGATAATTAAATGCACTGGAGGCTATTTCAATTCCGTTAGGATCATTAACAAGCAAGGTGTTAAAGTCTGATGATAAGACGATAATTGCGGTAGCAGTGCAGATAATAATCGAAGTAATATAAATACCAAGCATTTGAATATAACCTTGGTTAATAGCATCGTTGCTTTCACCAGAGGCAGCAGCAATACTACCGGTTCCTAAACCGGATTCATTAGAGAATAAACCACGCTTAGTACCAGTAATCATAGTAACTAAAAAACCAGAAGTAAAGGATTTTAAATTGAAGGCGCTTTTAATAATCGTTGTAAAAATATGGGGTATCATTGTATAGTTTTTAACTAAAATAAATAAAGCAATACAAATGTATAACAAAGACATAAAAGGGACCAATTTACTTGTTGCATTAGCAACTCTGCGTTCCCCTTTAAAAATAACTAACGAAGTTATGATTGAAACCAAGATAGCCACGACAACGGCATTAATACTAAACGATCCTGAGATAGCTTTGGTAATTGTATTAGATTGAATAGAATTAAAACCAAACACGTAGCAAAAGAAAAAGATCGTGATATAGATTGTTGCTATCTTTGGCTTCTTTAAAGATCTTTTGATGTAATATTCTGGACCACCATTATTGATACCATCTTTTCCTTTGTCACGATATTTTATACCCAAATAAGTTTCGGCATAAGCAACCATTGCTGATAAAATAGCGATAATCCAAATCCAGAAAATAGTGCCAGGACCACCTAGATAAATGGCTAAGGCAACACCGGAAATTGAACCAACCCCAATTCGACCTGCAAGGGCAATGGATAAAGTCTTAAAGGAGCTTAAACCATTTTTGGTTTCCTCTTTTTTCATCAGTGCCTTAATCATCTTTTTAAGATTAAATTGAACCAACCTAAAATGGATGGAAAAATAAATACCAAGTATTGTCATTAATACGACGACAACTAACCATAAATTATCGTTTAATAGGGATATAAGTTGAAATATTTTGTCCGCCATATTAACCACCATTTTTCATTATAACATAATATTATTAAAACGTAACAAAATGACAAAAAAAGGGCACTTTTTTCTCATTTTAGATATTTACAATGGCGAAACTGATATGATATAATTTATTCATAATAAAGGGTGTGAATTTATGAGTAAGTTAAACACAGAAACAATTGAATTATTAGATAAGGTTTATAATTTACGTTCTAAAGAGAGTGTAATCCTTGTTAAGATGGATGAAGAAATGGAACAAGCAGCATCTGTTTACGATGAGACTAGTGCCATTAAAAACGATTTAGAAGATAATATTAATAGACTTAATAATGAAGTTGAAGTATTATCCGATGAAGGTGAAAGATTAAAAAATGTCTTAAATAATATCGATGAAAAGGATTATGCAGAAGTATTAGAAACTTTAAAGATCGATTTTCATCCTGATGAAATTAAGAGCAAATTAGATTCACTTTTACCAGTAACCGTAAATGGCTTGGTAAGTGATATTAAAATGAGTTCACACGAATTATCAAGAGTTGAAGAAAAACTTGATGAAACCAAAACAGAGATGGAAGATTTAAACATTCGTAAAGAAGAAGCTTTGGTTAATCAAAATAGATTAAACCATTATTTTGATATGGCATTAAGTTCAAACATGAATGCCACAAGAGAAGAATTAACTGGTTTATTTGAAGGTTTTGATTTTAATGGTGAAGAAGCTAGAGAATGCGCAAAACTATTAATGTTCCCTGAAGATGGTTTGTTTGAGTATGAAAAGGAATATAAGAATTCAGCTAAAGAGAGAGCTGTTAAACCGGCAGAGGAAGAGAAAGATTATAGTGAAAGTTTTGAACTAGAATCTATTAATGATAATGAAGCACCAATAACTTTCATTGAAGCTGAAGAAATAGATAAAGATGATGATGTTGTAGAATCAAAGGTTGTTGAAGAAGAACCTGCTATCGAAGTGTTCAAAGAAAAAGAAGAGGAACCAATTACTGAAATTGAAAAGGAAGAACCAATAATTGAAAAATTCGAAAATGTTGAAGAACCAGTACTTTCAAGTGACGAACCTGTTCTTGAAGATTTGATTGTTGAAGCAACAGAACCTGTTGAAGAAGTAGTAAAACCTACAAGAGAAGAAGTATCTAGTTATCTTACTGAATTAGGTTTTGATACTTTAGATTTTACAAGCAATGATATAGAAAAGATTATTAATAATTATGATAAAGAACAAATCAGAGATAATGTTAATGTAGTTAAAGAAAACGGCATTAATGTTGATGTGTTCGCTGATAATATTGAATTATTATATGATAAAGAAATGAAATCAAAGATTGATAAATTAACTAGCGTTGGTAAATTGCCTCAAGATATTTATTTAAACCCTAGTGTTTTAACTAAATATAATTTAACTGAACTAGATAGTGCTATTAAGACACTTGAAGACAGTGGGCTTGAACCAAAGAATGTGCCTTTGATGGCATATTAGAAAGGGAGTTTATGGAAAGTAATATTTCAGTAAAATTAAGTCTGTTCAATTTTGATGAGAAATATAAATCTACACTAGATAAATTTCTTGTTACTTTAGGGCTTATAACAATTGAAGAAATCCAACAAATAAGTGACTTTCTTGCATCTAAAGGCATAAAGATAGCAAGACCTTCACAATTAAAAGTCTTCTTAAGTGGATATGATTATGTTGTAAGTACCGTTAATGCTTATGAACAAAGCGGTGATTTACAAGCTTTAATTGAAGAGCCATCAAGAATATGTTGTAAAGGTGCTTTAGAAAGAATTCAATACTTAAAGCAAAACGGATTACCATATTTGAATGATAAAGGTAAGTATAATAAAGATGCATTTAGTAAAACAATATTCAATCAATATTACAATGTAGCTCCAGCTGTTCAACCAGAACCAGTTGTTGATTCAGTACCAGAATCTAATGTGTCTGCGTTTAGTGAAGTAACTGATGATACAATTATTATTACACCTGTTCAACCAGAGCCAGTTGCAGAACCTACTGAGACTGTTAATGTTGAAGCACCAATTGATAATACGGTGTTCGAAGTATCTTCAAGTGAAGAGGAACCACAAGACACATATGCTAATACCGAAATGGTATCAGATCCAATCGCATTTATCTTATCTAAGCCACAAACTATAGCATTAAATGATGAAACATTTGATAGATATGAGCGTTTAAGTGATTGTGTTAGACAAGTACTATTCAAAGTTTATGGTGTTGAAGAAATAAATGATAGTATAACTGATAATCTAATTAAACTTGTTACAAATGAAATTCCAGGTGATAAAGATATTGCTTATAGATCAATTACATATGGTAAAGAAGGTTTAAGCGAAGCTGAAATACAACGTTTAAAGAATGCTATTAGCGAAGAGCTTGATTATACAGATATCATGAATTTGAATTTAGGGAGATAGATTATGAAGTATTTAGAAGATTTAGGAATTAATGAAGAATTAATCGATGAATTAGAGGAAAATACTCCGGAAAAGTTATTAGAATTACTCAAGAATAATGAAAAATTAGTAAGTGCTAATATCAACTTTTTAAAAGAACTTGGAATTGAAAAATATCCAGAAGTTCTCATCCGATTTCCTGATATGTTCTTAATGGACAATAGCAATTTTAAAGATGTATTTGCTAAATATGAAGTTAACGACTTAATTGAAAAGATAAATAAAAATGTTGGAATAGTTGAATTCTTATAATCAACTCCCAACATTTTTTTATTTGCTATATAAACGATAAATATTGTATGATGGTTTGTTTAAAAAACGTAGATTAGTTTTTTCATTACCAATACCATAAGATATATACATGATACTGCCATTTTCTTTATAGTAATCATTGGTATAAATTTTAGCGCCATCTTTTTTAAGTAAGCTTCCATAAAAAGGAACTCTTATTTGACCACCTAGGGAATGGCCAGCAAGAACTAGATTAAAACCAAGTGTGTTAATATCTTTAAAATAATCAGGTTTATGAATTAGTGCTATGCGATATGCATAAACATCATCCAACGTTAGTTCCTCGAGTTTGTTACCACCGGCAATAATAATGGGATTACGATCATTTTGATATATATAATCAACTTCGTTATCTAAGAGTTTGAAACTACTATCAGTTAATATTTCTTTGCTATCCAAAGTATCGTGATCACCTAATATGGCATATTTATAATAGTTGCATTGTAGTTTACTTAGTATTTCAATTAATTCTGTTTGTTTATTATCAGATAAAGTACTTTTAATTAAATCTCCAGTAAAAACAATAATATCAGCATTTTGTTCATTAATACTATCAACTAGATGTGAAACCGTTTTTAAATCTTTTGTATTATCTAAAAGTAAGTCAGTAAAATGAACAATTTTAAATCCTTTATAACCCTTAGATAGAACTTCTGATTTAATGGTATATTCTTTGACTTCTAGACCAGTATTATAATAATATCGAGAAGCAATAAAAACTAAAGCAATTATTAATATTAAGAATAATAAGAATTTTTTCATAACCCAACCACCAAAAGGATAATAATTGTTCCGATATTATTTAGCATATGAACTAGAATTGAATTAAGTATATTATCACTATCATAATAAATATATGATAGGACAAAACCCATTATGAAGTAGGGGATAATATAAACTAGTTCGATTAAATTATTAGCACTGATAGAACCTATTAAATGCATTGAACCGAATAATAGACCGGTACATATAGCAAATAAAACTTTGTTTTTAAAAAGATTTTTAAAATTTAATCTAAATATAGTTTCTTCACATACGGGGACGACAAGCCCTAAGTTTAAAAAAACCACAACTATATTGCTACCAGATATTGTGCTTCGAACAGCGCTTTCGTTAGTAACTAATTGATTAATGAACATCATAATAATTGATGATGAAATGTTCATTAAAATAATACCTAAAATTCCAATCCACAAGTAATGACTTAAAAATTTTTTCAAATCGAATTTCTTAAAGAAGGTCTTAAAATCATTTAGATAGAAAATTAACAATAAACCAAATACTCCTAGATAAACAAATAGGTTAATAAGGTTATAATCATCATAATAAATGCTAAATAAGGGAATTCTGGTTATCAAAGCACTAAATAGAATAATGAATACCCAAAATCCAATAAAAATAAGAACATCTTTGACGATTAGTTTTATTATTTTCATCATATTTTTAACCTCTATAATAAAATATATCATAACTTAATTTACTATTCAATTTTTATTGAAAATAGCCCCTGTATTGTGTTAAAATGAAAATAGTAGGAAGGTGGCTTTAAAATGCGAAAAAAACTATTAATAGTGTTATCAATTTTAAGCTTTATAATCGTACCAAATGTTAAAGCAGCATGTTCATATAAAGAACAAGCTGATTTGAACAAGGAAGCGTCTTATGTTAAAGTTGGCTATGAAATTGTAACTGAAGAAATGAAGGTATCAATGCCTGAGACAGAAGAGAGTACAACCATTCAATATGAAATTTTTAGAGTAAATATTTTAAATTTAACGGAGAATTTTTATGTAACCGTCACTAACAACGTTAATAAGGATAATAAAAAGTATTATTTTTCTAATTCTGTTAATGGCGTTATTTCATTTAACTGGGATGATTTGGATAAAGTAACCACAATGACATTTAAAGTTTATTCTTCAAGTCAGACAAATTGCAAGGATGAATTATATAGAACTATTTATTTAACCCTTCCGAGATATAATTCATATTCTTCTACGAGTTTATGTAAGGATAGCAAAAGTAGCGTCTGCGAAAAATTTGTTACTTTTGACAAAATAACTTATGATGAATTTATGACAAGATATTCAAAGAGTGAAAGTGAACAAGCAAGTAATGGAACTAATACTAATAATAATGGTGTGATCAATGGCGAATCAATAGCGAGAAACAATACTTATTTATATATAGGACTCGGTGCTGTAGCAGTTATTTTAGTAATTGCCGCTGTAGTCAGATCTAAAAAGAGGAAGTCATTATGAAAAGAATAATCAAAATATTTTGCTGTTTATTAGCATTAGTAGTATTTACAAATGTATATGCGTTGGAACTTGAAGTTGGAAAAACATATGGTTCCGGATATGCATGGAGAACATCCCGTGTATCTTTAGCTGATGATGTTAACCAAAATGGTTATTCATGGGAAAGATATCATAATGCCGTTCATTATATTAAAGAGAATGGTAGAATTATAGGGCCAATATTTTGTTTGGACCCACTAATGGCTGCGCCTGACACGAATGGAAATGATGGCGTAATGGAAGTTGATAGAATTCTTTATGATTCCGATAATATATTTGTAAACGCTGAAGACTATGCAATGTCTACAATATTATCTAAAAGTCAGTTTTTCCGATTTGTTGAAGAAAAAACAGCTATCGAACAATATGGTGCAATGTCTTATGCTTTAAGAACGTTTAAAGATGCGGTACTACAAGATTATAAAATAATGAATTATGATGCTAAAACGGAAAACGCTGTATTATATAAATATGTTAATACATTAGCTCAATGGGCAAAAGTAGATGCAGAGTTTAATGCATTATATATAAAGACTTGTGAAAATGCTAAAAGGAATAATCCTAAAATGGTATGTGATATTTCACAATTTGCTAAGAACTTAGCAACTGAATTGGGATTAAGCCAGTCAGTGGCCCAAAGATACTGGGCTAAAACATTTTATGTTGCTGAATGGAAAGAATATAGCGAAAATAACTGGGGTTATGTTGATGGGGCTTCAAATAATTCACTAGCATTAGGAAAACAATATTTAAAAGATGCTATGAACGCTTATAACGATTCTCTTGCGGGAACAGTTAAAAGACCAACAGCTACAGTTCAAGCAGTAGATGTTTTTAGAGGTAATAAGACATCAACAATCGTTTTATCTGTCGATTTTGCTAATTTTGGTAGTGATTTTTCAAAAAGTAATTTTTACTTCAGCTCAATAACTTCAAGTAGTGCAAATACTAAAGTTACGACTCTTGGCTATAATACAAAGAGACCAACATCAGCAGATGATTATACGCAAACTAATGAAACAAATATTTATAAACTTGCTGGGGGAAATAAAAAGGTATACATCGTATTAAGAGCGGATAGCACAATCATCAAAGAAAATGATCAAGATTGTAATGTAACAGTTAATATTAGATATAAATATGATGATCCTAAATTATTCTCTGGAGCATCTATTCGTTGCAAATTGGCTGGTACTGCAGAAAGTATGTTCCAAAGATTTATTTCATTTAATACTGGTGCTTCAGCAGCAATCTCTGTTAATCTAGAACAATGTGAAACAATGTGTGAACCAAGTAGTAGTTTACCAGAGAATTGTAATGATGCTTCGTTGATTGTTGGAAATCAAGTCGTTTCAAAATTTGTTGAAGGCTATGATGAAGACGGAAAACTAAATATTGCTAAATGTATTTCTGGCAATACGGATATGCAAGGTAACTCTTATGCTGTTGCAGAATTTGATGAAAATCCATATTGTCGTGCCTATTGTAAGGAAGACGTTGATATTAGATCACCATATAGATTAGTTACTCATGCTGGAAGAACAATTGATTTAGACGTTGTTATAACTGGTACTCAAAGCTGTTATACTTCAAAGATTGATTATGAGCAATATAGAAAAGACGTTGTTGGTGCATCTGCTACTGAAAAATCTAAGTATGATGCATTGTTAGACAAATGTATGAACTTAAATATTAAATATGATTTAAGTCCAAAAATCACTTATGAATATCAAGAAAAAAATAATAATTCTGGTGAGATGGAATTAATAGACCGGGTTAACAATCCTGATGAAGTAACTTATTGTAGCGGTTTTGATACTGGTTGTCGTGCGACCGCAGGCAATGATCCGGCATATGTAAAAAGCGTAAAATCCATGACGGTGACATATACAACTCCAAGGATATATTACATTAGTCACACACAATTAGGTTTAACAGTGATTGATAGTCAAATATCAAGTTCTGAAATGGGTGGCTATCTTCCAGTTGATGGATTGCCAATTGATATTAGTACCATAAGTGGAACTTATAAATATAAATTATCATTTGAAAATATTGGTACTTTCTATAATACTGGTGAGTTAGGACGTATTTATGGTAATAGCAAAAAGAGCTTATCTACTTATGTCAAAGAAAATGAACCAGGAAAGAGCAATACATATGCATGTACATATGATGTTGACGTAGCAAATGATCCACCAAGACCTTCATGTGTAACACCAGATGGAACAATCGTTACACCAAACGATTGTGGTGGTGAAGAATGGAATGCATGTCAAAAAAGATTATGTCCAACTCCTTCTTGTCAAAAACCGGATGGAACAATAATTACACCAAATGATTGTGGCGGTGAAGAATGGAGTAAATGTGAGAAACGGTTATGCTCAGAAGATGACAAAACTCCAAGATGTATAAGAGAAAAAGGTGTATATTACGTATGTACTTCAGGTTCTTATAGTGATGAACCAGGCGTATGTACGAAATATGGTATGACGGAAGACGATCGTTTAAGAGCTGTTAAGGACAGCAAAAAGAACATTAATTGTTGTCCGGGTTGTATTATACGAATTATTCCTAGTTGTCCGTCATGTATTATTACTCAAGTTGGTGGTTTAAATGTTGATTACCGTACGGTATCACCATCTTCGTTAAATCCAAATAACCGTCGAATGGGTTATAACTGGTATTATGATACTGACAATGTTAATAATCTAAAAGAACCTATTCAAATCAAAGCATATTACACAACTACAGAAATTGAACAATCTGAAACAAAGAAATTTGAAGAAGTTCAATCAGGAAAAGAAGCGGTTAGTAGCTTTGCATTACAAGTTGAAATGACATCAGCAATGGCCGCAGAAATTAGAGAGTATAATAAAGAACATTCATCAAATGGAAATTATACAAATGCTTCAATTTACTGTGAAGATTATATTGATGATACAGTTAATTCAAAGGCTGTATGTGAAAACAAAAAGGGATATACTTGGGAAAACAATCATTGTGTCATCAAAGGAATCTTCTGTTATAGTGAATTAATCGATCAGTTATTTGAACATTATCCAGATAAAATGAGTTCTCCAAATAGAAAGAGTACAAAACCATTTGAAGAATATCGAATTGATGGTTTGAATAATCAATCAACGATTAAGACGAACGGGTATTGGGCAGTGTTCCCAGACTTTGCAACCGATAGCGTTGGACCATCATGGAAATAAGGAGGCGGAATAAATGAAAGAATCATATTGGGGATATTGGTTAATTGTATTTGGTATATTTATTATTGCTGTTCTCCTTTTAGTTCAAAACTTTACATCAACAAATACACAAGATTATTACTTAATTAAAAGTATTACTGAAAGCTCAATGGAAGATGCTGTTGACTATGCATATTACATGAAATATGGTGAACTTAAAATAAATAAAGAGAAATTTGAAGAGGTTTTCCTTAGAAGATTTGCTGAGGAAGCCTCAATCTCTACAACATATAAGATTACATTTGATGAGATTTACGAAGCACCACCAAAAGTAAGTGTTCAAGTTGCTAGTAAATCAAATTCATTCAATATAGTCGGGGATAGCGATACTTTTGATATCGTTAACAAGATTGACGGTATTCTAGAAATAAGTGACTGGGACTCCGTAGATACAAATTTTGAATAAGAAAGAAAAGAGGGATAAAAATGGGAAATTTCTTTACAACATTAAAACGCTTTTTTGGCAATAAAAATACCGTAACCATATTTGGTGTCTTAGCTGGTGTTGTAGTGCTTTGGTGGGGTTATTCCTATCAAGTAAAAACTGCTACTGATCCAATAAGAATACCGGTAGCCAAAAAAGAACTTTCGGCTCAAACAGAAATTACACGAGAGGATATTGACTATATTGAAGTAAATAGCAAATTCCTATCTAAGGTTGATGTATACCGAAATGTAAATGAATTAATCGGTAAATATGTAAATATTGGTACTTCAATACCCAAGGGAGGTATCTTCTACAAAGAACAAGTAGTTGAAAAGAGTGCACTTCCTAAAACATTATTTGATGGTATCGAAAAAGGTAATACATTATTTGGCTTAGCGGTTAATAACCATACTACTTATGGAAATAAAATATATCCAGGAACTAATATAGACTTATATATGAAAGCAACTGATAATGGAAAAGTTGTCTTTGGTCTATTGGTTAAGAGTATTAAAGTTCTTGCTGTAGTAGATTCAAATGGTAATGATGTATTCTCATCTACGAATCCTGGGGCACCAGCTGAGTTATTATTCTCCGTATCTGATGATTATTATTCATTGTTATCAAGAGCTAGTTATATTTCTGGAATTACTTTAGTTCCAGTACCAAGAAATAGTGCATATACATCTGAAGGAAGCGAAACAGAGATACCTTTCGAGGAACTAAAAGCATTTATCGATAGTAAATCAAGTTTATTAACCAATTAAATTATTAAAAAGGGGTGAGTAAAGTGAAAGAAGCAATCTTTTCACAATTAGATTTTGGCCCTATATCTGAATTTTTGAATGATGATGATATAACCGATATTTCATATTCAAACGGAGGTCAGATATGGTTAAAATCTTTATCTAAAGGTATATTTAAAGTTGAAAGACCAAATATCAATAATGCCTTAATGGAAAAATTGGCTTTTCAATGTTCAAATGTCATGGGCTCAACATTCAATATGGCTCATCCTTTTTTGGATGCTGAAGGAGCAGAACTTCGTTTAAATTTCGTACATGAATCAATTGCTACCAACGGTATTGCTTGTGTTATTAGAAAAACACCGGCAAAAATAAGATTAAATAGAACAAAATTACTAGATGAAAAATACGTTGAAGAAAGTGTGTTAGATTTCTTACTTGATTGTGTTCATGCTCATTGTAATATTATGGTATCAGGTGAAACCGGTTCCGGTAAAACAGAACTAGTTAAATATCTAGCCTCTAATACATATGAAAATGAAAAAATGATTACTATTGAGGATACATTAGAACTTCATTTAGATCGTATTTTTCCAATGCGGGATATTGTAGCAATGAAAACTAATAATATTGCTTCATATTCCGATGTGCTTGTAACCTGTATGCGACAAAATCCTAAGTGGATATTACTTTCCGAAGTTCGTTCAGCAGAAGCTGTAACGGCTGTAAGAAACTCTATTTCATCAGGTCACAACATTATATCAACAATTCACTCTGACCGAGCAGTTAATATACCAATGCGTATGTATTCATTGATGGAAGATAGTCAAGATATTGACCAATTCTTAAAATCAATTCATCGTTATGTTCAAATAGGTATTCATGTTAAAGGTTATATGAGTGCTGAACTTCAAAGATTTCAAAGAGAAATTGTGGAGGTAGTTGAATTTTATGTAGATGATGATAATAATGCAAAAACCAACATTATTTATCAAAAAGGATTAGATGGAACTATTACATTTAATAATCCTACTAAATATTTAAGGGGCTATTTTGGTTCACAAGGTAAGGTCTTAAAAGAAGACTTATTCGAAGATAATAATAAGGAAGAAGAGTTTATTGATTCCTTATAGAAAGGATAAATGATGGAACTTATAATATTATTAGCTATTGCTATTTTCGTAATATTATATCGTATGAATCCAGGTGGCAGTGTTTACTCATTTTTGACTAAAACTGCTGGCCAAACCTATGACAAGTATGCGCCATATTCTTTTAAGATGGTTCGTCAAAAGGTTAAAGAGTTAGGTCAAGAATACTCTGTTAAGGATTATACAATTCAAATAGTAATCATTGCAGGATTTGCTGCTTTAATAGCATATCTATATTTTTATAGTATTATTTGGTCTGTTATTTATGCGACAGTTGCTGTAAGTTTTGTACCTTATCTTGCATATATGCGTTGTCAAAGAGTATATTCTGAATATATCTTTGAGCAAATTCAAACCTATTGTACTAACGTTATTATGGAATTTAATGTTACACAAAGTTTTGTTAAATCACTTGAGGGCGTATGTGATTCTGGCGTTTTGGAAGATCCAGTTCTTCATGATGTTAAAGTCATGATTGAAATGGCATATCAAAATGGAACCGTTGATGCTTCGATAGCTTATTTCAATGCTAAATATCCGTATTATATGGTTAAAAATATGCATCAATTATTCTTACAAATTACTAAAGAAGGCGCTAGAGATGCTGGTCAAAGTTTGGAAAATATGTCTCAAGATATCGATACCCTTGTCGAAGGTGTATATCGTGACCAAATGGATCGTAAAAACTTCCATGGCCGTTTTATAAAATTTGGTGTGGTATTATTCTTCTTAATATTAGCTATTCAATATATGCTACAAATTGATACTTATTTGAAATTAATTCAATTATGGTATGTTCATATTATCCTTCATGCGATTATTATTATAAATGCATTGTTCTTGCTTAAGGGTGAGAAATATTATAATGCGGATGTGGGGGTAGAGTAATATGTATTATGAAATATTAGTCATAGCCGCCATTGTCATTATTATAATGATTAAAAATGAAGCCATTAATTTAAATAAATTCATTATTGATAATGAAGCTATCTTTAGAAAAATAAAAGAAAGTGATTGGGATTTCCTTGTAAAAGCTCGTTTTGGAACATCTGTAAGTCCTGATTTGCTATATAACAAACGGGTTAAAGAATGGTTGTTAGTAAGTGGACTTTTCTTATTAATCTTTATCTTCAGTGGAATATCAATGATTAAAGTAGTTGTTGCTTTAGGACTTGGTTATGGAATTTTTAAACTTAGATATATTGATCTTAAAAGTTACTATCGAAGACATATTCAAATTATTGATGCTATGTTACCACATTACTTAAAGAATATTGAAATACTAATTCAACATTATACCGTTCCAGTAGCTATTGGTAAATCAATGGAAGATGCTCCCGAAATCTTTAAAGATGGTTTACAAGAATTAATTGATGCCATTAATTCTGGTGATGATTCTATTAATCCGTATATGGATTTTGCTAAAAAATATCCAGTTAGGGATTCAATGAGAATGATGAGACTTTTATATCGTTTAAGTTTAGGAAGACAAGAGAATAAACAAGAACAATTAGTAGCTTTTTCTAAATCAATATCATCATTACAACAAAAAGCCAGGGAAACGAAATATAAACTTCGTTTGGAAAAGATGGAAGGCATGACAATGAAAATGCTAATTACAACAGGTATTGGCGTTATGATTTTATTAATTCTTGCCGTTTTACAAATGATTGATATTTAAAAAAATAAAAAATTGATAATAAAATAATTATTTGCTATAATAATAGTGAAAAATAAGGAGGAATGATTATTTATGAAAGAAGCAACAGGAGAATTAAGTGGAACTGTTATTACAGTTGTAGCCATTGCTGCCGTAGCAGCTATCTTTACGGTAATAGTATTACCGATTATTAGAAATGCCATTACAACAAGAACTCAATGTGCTTCAGCATTCTGTGACTGCCCATCAACCGAAAAATCATGTACATGTACATATTATGATGAACATAACGCAGAACATCATCCAGTATGTGACAATCCTAATTACGTAGAATAATAATATATGAAAAGGGCTGTTGGGGAATTGTCAAGTACTGTTATAGTTGTTATTTCAGTGGCTATTCTTATAGCCTTTTTTTATTATACTGTTTGGCCATTAATTAGTAATAATTTTAATTCTCAAACATCATGCGATAAAGCCGTATGTAATATAGCATCTAAAACTGATGATGGTAAAGTTGAATGTACAATGCCAGGAAAAGAAGGAACTTTCTGGTGTAATTTTAAGGGGTAAAATATGAAGGAAAGTATTGGTGGAATATCACTTACAATGATTGTTATTGTTTTAATATTACTTTTCGCAGGTATTATGTCACTTACCATTAGTCGTTCAAATGCCATAGCGGTTAAAGATAAATTAGTAAGAACAATTGAAGATGCTGATGGATTTGATTTAAGTAAATATGTATTTACTAAGCCAGATTGTGAGAATGCAACTGATGCTACACTATGTGATATGATTGATATTATTAATGATTACTCATATCGTCAAACGGGTGTTTGTCCGGATGGTGCTGAAGGATTTCAAAGGGATGGAAGTAGAACCATGTCTGGTTCTCAATCTGCTTTTTGTATAATTCGAACCGAGGCAGGAAGATCGGATGTTAAAAGATACTATTATAAAGTTATTATGTTTTATGGTATTGATATTCCAGTTATAAAATCGGTGTTAAATTTTAAAGCCACTGGTGAAACTAAAATGTTAAATAATTAGAAAGAGGTAAAAAAATGAATGTAATTATTTCCAATAAATATGAATCAATGTTATCTACTTTACAAATTGAGACTATAAGAACATTAAATGGTGTATTTACCGTTGAAGAATTATCTGATGAATTTAAAAACTTTTTCTATAATAAAATGATTATTGATATAACGGCAATTAAAGATTACGAAGATATTGCCAATATTCAAAAATTGTCAATTGCCTTTGATAGTTCAAAAATTATTTTGTTATTAGATGATTCCACAACTGTTAATTCACCATTATATTTGAGTCAATTAGTTTCCATGGGTATTTACAATTTTACAAAGAGTATTAATACAATTAGCTTCTTAATAAATAATCCTAATAGTTATAAAGATGTCGCTGGTTATCAAAGGTTAGATATCAGTGAAGAAGATATGCAAGACTTAAAGAAAAATAATACTGAAACAACTATTTTGCAACAGAGAATATTGGGCTTGAAGAACCTAACTGATCATGCTGGATCAACAACATTGGCATATTTATTAAAAAAACATTTAGAAAAGCAATATAGAGTTGAAGCAGTAGAACTTAATCATCATGATTTTGAGTTATTCGAAGAGAGTGGATTAACATCAATTCCTTCGAATGAATTAGGAAATTATATTGCTAATAACAAAGACCTTGAGGTTATTGTTGTGGATATGTCTGATGTTGAACCAAGTTCTTTATATACAGATGTTTTATATCTAATAGAGCCAGGTATTATTCCGCTTAATAAAATGATTAGACAAGATGAAATGATTTTATCTAAGGTAAAAGATAATAAATTAATATTAAATAAAAGTGTCTTAAATCCAAGACAAGTCGAAGATTTTGAAAGAGAGAGTCATAGTAAAATATTCTTTAATATTCCATATGTTGATGATAAGGATGAAGATAATAAAGAAATAGACGATCTACTTGCCACTTTAGGGTTTACAAGATTTGATTTTTCTGATAAAAAAAACAAAGGATTTAGTTTATTTAAGTAGTGTCAAGCAAAGATAAAATAGTTGACACATTTACAAAAATAATATATGATAAAAATAGTTAAAGGAGAGATGAAAATATGTTATTAGAAACTTTTTGTACAACAACTGCTGGCATTTGGATTTTTATCGGTCAAATAGTACTTATCTTTAAAATTGCGTTACCGGTTATCTTAATGATAATTGGAATTATAGCATTTGGAAAAGCTGTAATTTCAGATGACGATAAAGAAATGAAGAGTGCATTAACTAAGTTGGTTAAGAAGATTATTTTAGCTGTTATTATTTTCTTTATACCAAATATTATTGAAGTAATCTTCACAACAGTAACAGGTTATCAAGAAGGCGATGAAGCTCACGACTTTGTTAACTGTATTCAACACGTAGTAAATAGAAAGTAATAATAAAAAAATATTAGTTTAGTACTAGTATTTTTTTTTGTTTTGTGATAAAGTAATGCCCGAAAAGAGGTGCTATATGATAAATATAGGTACATCATCGGGTTTTTGTATTCACACAGTTGGTGTATGGCAAGTGTTAGGATACTTTTTGTTAATATTTAAAATCGTTCTTCCGATAGTATTAATTATTATTGGAATTATAACATTTGGAAAAGCTGTTATATCAGATGATGATAAAGAAATTAAAAAGGGATATACTAGTTTAATCAAAAAAGTATTGCTTTGTATTATTATCTTCTTTATACCCCAAATAATTACTTCAATCTTTACAATTGTCGTTAATGATTTTAAAAAAGTTAGAGATGATTATGATATTTGTCGAGCATGTATAGTAAGCCCTAATAGTGACCGATGCTTAGATTATGTACAACTAGCTGATGAAGAGGACTACTAAATGATGATTTAATTCATCATTTTTTTGTTTTGTGGTAAAATATCAAAAGAGGTTTTTATTATGGATAAGATTATTATTAAAGGTGCTCGTGAAAATAATTTAAAAAATATTGATTTAGAGCTACCTAAGAATAAATTAATAGTTATGACGGGAGTTTCTGGTTCTGGCAAAAGTAGTCTAGCATTTGATACTATTTATGCCGAAGGCCAAAGAAGATATGTAGAGAGTCTATCTGCTTATGCTCGTCAATTTATTGGTGGAACACAAAAACCCGATGTTGATTCAATCGAGGGGCTTTCACCATCTATTTCAATTGACCAAAAATCAACTAATAAAAATCCTAGATCGACTGTTGGAACGATAACCGAAATATATGATTATTTAAGATTATTATTTGCTCGTATTGGTGTTCCTTATTGTCCACATCATCATATACCAATTAAGAGTCAATCTATCGAAGAAATGACCAATAAGATAATGGATATGGATGGGGAAAAAATTAGTATTCTTGCCCCAGTTATTCATGGGGAAAAGGGTACTCATAAAGATGAAATCTTAGAATATCAAAAGAAAGGTTTCACTAAGTTGCGTATTAATGGTGAAATTGTTAATATTGATGAGGAAATATCTTTAGAAAAAAATATTCGTGATAATATTGATGTATTGATTGACAAATTAACGGTTAGTGATACTGAACGAAGTCGAGTATATGAAGATTTAAATACGGCTTGTGAACTAGCAGATGGAAAAGTTGTTATCCTTAAGGGCGATGAAGAAATCGTCATGAGTGAGAAATATGCTTGTATTAAATGTAATTATTCAATTCCTGAACTAGAACCAAGAATATTTTCTTTTAATTCACCATATGGTGCGTGTACTGAATGTAAGGGTATTGGAACAAAATTACATATTAGTGAAAATCTTATTATGCCGGATAAAGAAAAAAGTTTATCAAAAGGAGCAATTCTTCCTTTGAACCCTGATAACAATATTTGGTGGACCCAATTTAAAACAGTGTGTCAACATTATAATATTGATATGGATACACCAGTTAAGAATTTATCAAGAAAAAAATTAGATATTATTTTTTATGGTTCTAATGAAAAATTAGATTTTAACTATGTATCTAAAACGGGTAATACTAGACAAACACATGATTATTTTGAAGGTATTATTAAAAATCTAGAACGGAGATATATTGAAACATCTTCAAATTGGATTAGAGAATGGTTAGATAACTATATGGTTGAATCTACTTGTGAAGTATGTCATGGTACAAGATTACAGGAAAGTATTTTAAATATCTTTATTAATAAAAAGAACATTTATGATTTAACTATTATGGATATTCGTGAACTTAAGGAATTCTTAAGTAATTTAAAGTTAAATGAAGAAGAAAAGCAAATCAGTGGTTTATTATTAAGAGAAATTAATTCGCGTTTAGAATTTTTAATAAATGTTGGCTTATCTTACTTATCTCTTGCTCGAAGTGCGGACACTTTATCTGGTGGAGAAGCACAAAGAATTCGTCTAGCTACGCAAATAGGATCAAAATTATCAGGAGTTTTATATGTTCTTGATGAACCATCAATTGGGCTACATCAACGGGATAATCAAAAATTGATTGATTCACTTAAAAAGATGCGCGATTTAGGTAATACTTTAGTTGTAGTAGAACATGATACAGATACCATGCTTCAAAGTGATTATTTAGTAGATATTGGTCCTGGTGCTGGTGAAGAAGGTGGTTATGTAGTAGCTGCTGGTACACCTGAGGAAGTTATAAAATGTAAAAATAGTATTACAGCTGATTACTTAAGTGGTAGAAAGTCAATTGAAACACCGAAAAAAAGACGAAAAGGAAATGGTAAAAAACTGACAATTGTGGGTGCCAAAGAAAACAATTTAAATAATATTACTGTGGATATTCCCCTTGGTAAATTTATTGCTGTTACTGGTGTTTCGGGATCTGGTAAATCATCATTGATTAATGAAATATTATATAAAACATTACAATCAAATATTTATCATTCTAAAGTAGTGCCTGGTAAATGTGATGAAATAAAAGGTATTAAAGAAGTTGATAAAGTAGTCATGATTACCCAAGATGCTATTGGTAGAACACCTCGTAGTAATCCTGCTACTTATGTTGGTGTTTTTGATGATATTAGAGATGTATTTGCAGCCACTAAAGAAGCAAGGATGTTAGGCTTTGATAAGGGTAAATTCTCCTTTAATGTTAAAGGTGGAAGATGTGAAGCTTGCTGGGGTGATGGTGTTAAGAAAATTGAAATGCACTTCTTACCAGATATTTATGTACCTTGTGATGTATGTAAAGGAAAAAGATATAATAAAGAAATTCTTGAGATTAAATATAAAGGAAAGAATATTTCAGAAGTATTAGATATGCGAGTTGAAGAAGCTCTTAAATTCTTTGAAAATGTTCCGAAGATTTATAATAAATTAAAGATTATGGATGAAGTAGGTTTATCTTATGTTAAACTTGGTCAAAGTGCTCCAACTTTATCTGGTGGTGAAGCCGGAAGGGTAAAATTAGCGTCTGAATTACAAAAGAAACCGACTGGTAAGAGTATCTTTATTCTTGATGAACCGACAACAGGTCTTCATGTTGATGATATTAAAAAACTGTTAGTAATACTAAATAGAATTGTTGATAATGGTGATACCGTTATTGTTGTTGAACATAATCTAGATGTTATTAAGGTTGCTGACTATATTATTGATTTGGGTCCAGAGGGCGGTAATTTGGGTGGTCAAGTTATTGCCACAGGCACCCCTGAAGAAGTGGCTAAAGTTAAAGAATCATTTACTGGTGAATATCTAAAAAAAATATTATAAAAACGTGATATAATATTTATGGAGTACATAATGGATAAGGACAAACGAATCAGTGAAATCGATGAACAAATAATGGCTTTAGCAGAACGTGCTAATATGTTGGGAAACTCTGGAGGTACTGATGGTGCCATAGTCCTTCAAACATTTGCCGAAATTAATGAATTAAAAATGGAAAAAGATGATTTAATTAATGGAACTCATCAGTTAGAAATAAATAAAAAAGAAAAGAGAATTCGTCAATTAAAAACCTTATTAGAGGATGCTCGCTTTCTTAAAAGAATGAAATATCAAAAGGAATTAAAAGAACAAGTTGACGAACTGAGAATTCTTCAAGAGAAGGATGCTAGATTATTATAGGAAAATCAATCAAGAATGATTGGTTTTTTTGTACTTTATTATTACGTTTAAGAAGTGTTATAATATTTATGAGAGGTCAAAATGAATCCATATATAATTCAAATTGGTAATTTTGCTGTTAGATGGTACTCAGTATTAATATTGGTGGGTGTTGCCATTGGCATTATCCTTTTAGAAAAAGAGGGTAAAAGATTTAATATTAATAAAGACTTTTTATTTAATATGGCTTTTTGGACCATTATATTTGGTATTCTAGGTGCTAGAATTTATTATGTTATTTTTAATTTCCATTTATATCAAGATGATTTTTTAAGTGTCTTTAAAATATGGGAAGGTGGACTTGCTATTCATGGCGGTATTATTGCGGGTATTATAACTATCGCTATTTATTGTAGTCGTTATAAATTTCGTTTAATAAGAATATTGGATTTATGCGCACCATCATTATTGATTGCTCAAGCAATAGGAAGGTGGGGTAATTTCTTTAATGGTGAAGCTCATGGTATGGCTACTACTTTAGAACATTTACAAAAATTACATATTCCATCTTTCATTATTAAAGGGATGAATATAGCGGGTATTTACTATGAACCAACTTTTTTATATGAATCATTACTTTGTATTGTAGGATTTATTTTTATTATTTTTCTTCGTCGCCTTAAATATATCAAGGTCGGTTTTCCTACAGCATTTTATTTAATGTATTATTCTATATGCCGTTTCTTTATTGAAAGCATGCGTACTGATTCATTAATGCTAGGTGGTTTTAAAGTAGCACAAATTATTTCCGTAATTTTATTTATAACGGGTATTGTTATAATTATTAATTGTAGCCGTAAAGGAAAGTTTGAAGATTTATATAATAACAAATATGATAAAGAAATGTTGTTTTAGGAGGGTATATGTATTGCACAAATTGTGGAAACAAACTAGGAGACAATAATAATTTTTGCAACAAATGTGGAAAAGAAATAAAAAGGGTAAAGGCAACGTATTGTACGCGGTGTGGTAGTAGATTAAATCCTAAAAATGGATTATGTATAAAATGTATCAGGGATCAAAAAATAAACGGTGAACAACCAATTGTTGTTCAGAAAAAGAACTATGATAACTTAAAATTAAACATCTTGTTTAATTTGGGTGTTATTATGGTTTTGATTGCTGGTTTTGTTTTAGCAACCACTAACTGGCAATTAGTTTCTGATACTGGTAAGATTGTTTTACTTGTGGGTTTAAGCATTTTCTTTTTATTGATGCATTTATTATGTGAAAAGAAGTTAAATTTAAAAGTTTCAGCATATGTTTATTGGTTCTTATCAATGGCCTTTATAATGTTTACTGGCATTTCATTAACTTATCTACAAATATTTGGTCATTGGTTCTCACTTGCGGGTCCAGGTAAATTCTTATGTTTAGCTGCACTTGCATTATTATTTACATTACTTGCTGTTATTACTCGTATTAAATATCGTAGAAAGTGGTTAAGTGCCTTTATCTATTTAGGCTTTGTATTTGTTGTTTTCTTTGTATGTAGATACTTTGGTTTAGGATGGTTATCTAATTTAGCTATCTTATCATTATTGGTGTTATTATTATATTTATATACTAATGAATCCAATTATCGTTATGCTACATTTATTATTTGTCTAGCAGTAATTATATTCGAAGGTATCTTTGTTTTATCTGTCAGACCAGAATATAATGTTATTTCTGGTACTGCAATTACTGTATGTAATGGTTTATTATTATTCTTATTTGGTTATTTACAAAAAAACAAAGCCATTAAGGTGTTATCAGCGATAACTTTATTTGTTTTCTTTATAATGTTCTTAAACTATGCTTTGATTGAAAGTTCATGGACCATTTCAATAATCTGTGGCATTATGTTCTTGTTACTATTAATGGTTTTAATCATTAATGCTATCAATGAAAATAATGATATATATGATATGTTTTCAAGAACAAGTAAATTAACTTGTTTAATTAGTATATCGGTGATGATTATATTCTATTTCTTAGCGCATAATTATCATGTTGTTAATAACTATTTTATTGATGGTCTTAAGGATGGATTATATTACCATATCAATTTAACTATATGTAGTTTTATCTTATTATTAAGTGATATTTTCTGTATTAAAGATAAAACCACTGTATATCGTCATATTTATGCGTATTTATTCCCAGTATTTACTTTTATATTTGCATTCAATGCCATTAGTTTATTAACTAAATATGTTAATGGAATCACTTTTGCAGTATGCACAATGTTCTTTGTCTTTATTGTATTATTTTTATATATGTTCCAAAAGAAGAGCGTTTTAAAAGATATTCTTCATGCCTTTTTATATTTCTTATTATTTATAGCTATGTATACATATATTTTCCATAATACATTATCATTAGAAACTATTGAGGGAATCGTTTCATTATTACTTCCATCTTTGGCCTTCATTCTTTACTTTCATGAGAAAGAAAAAAACCAAACATATAGATGGTTAGCTATTGTCGTTTTTGCAATCAGTTTCTATAGCATCGTTGGTTTCTTAGATGTATTCGGCTTTGGTGAATTAATCTCAGCGATTATTACTTGTGCAACTTTTGCCTTAATTGTTATTTTATTCCTAGATGATTTAGTTATCAGAAGATTTATTCCATGGGTTATGCTATTGCCAATTAGTGATTTATTAAAGGCTTTAGAATTAGGTGCTGATTATCAAATTATAATTGGTAATGCTTGTGCATTTGTGGTTTTATTCATTTTTGCTCATACTTTCAATATTAAAACACGTAATATTTTATTAATTGTCGGATCTTCAATACTATTATTTATAGCAACATTCACAGTAAGTATTCCGGTAAATATTTATGCTAGCATTGTAAGTATTCTGTTAATTATTTATGATTTGTTTTCTGAAAAGATTAAAGGTTTATTTACGGTTGGTATTGTATTCTTAATTATTAATACATTATTTGAACTAAGAGATTTATGGAATGGTTTATCCATTTGGACGTATCTATTAATTGCTGGTATTATCATAATTGTGATAACGACGGTAAAACTTGCTAAAAGTACAAACAAAAAGGACTAATAAATAGTCCTTTTTAAATGCCAAATAGTAGATTTTAAATACTAAATTTGATACAATTATTCGTGAGGTGAATTACATATGGATGTAAGAACAAGATTTGCACCATCTCCGACTGGCTATATGCATGTTGGTAATTTAAGAAGTGCCTTATTTGCATATTTAACAGCAAAGAGTTTAGGTGGAAAGTTTATTTTAAGAATTGAGGATACTGATCAAGCTAGAGAAGTTGAAGGTGCTGTTGAATTTATTCAAAACACCTTAGCACTTGTAGGTTTAAATCCTGACGAAGGTGAAGGCTATGGTGGAGAATATGGCCCATATGTTCAAAGCAAAAGAACGGACCTTTATAAAAAGTATGCCGAGCAATTAGTAGAGCAGGGTGATGCTTACTATTGTTTTTGTGATGAAGAAAGATTAAATAAACTTCGCGAAATAGCTGATGCTCGTAAAGTGCCATTTATGTATGATGGTCATTGCTCTAAAATACCACTTGAAGAGGCAAGACAAAGAATTGCTAACGGCGAGAAATATGTAATTAGACAAAAGATGCCTAAAGAAGGTTTTACGGAATACCATGACTTAGTATTTGGTGATATTAAAATTGAAAATAATACTTTGGAAGATCAAATATTAATTAAATCTGATGGGTTCCCAACTTATAATTTTGCTAATGTTATTGATGATCATTTAATGAATATATCGCATGTTAACCGTGGGTTTGAATATTTATCATCAACACCAAAATATTTATTATTATATAAAGCTTTTGGTTGGGAAAGCCCTTTGTATATTCATGCTCCATGGGTTATTAAAGCGGATGGTACCAAAATATCTAAAAGAAATAAAGATGATAATTTAATGGATTTAATCAATCGTGGTTTCTTACCAGAAGCTATTGTTAACTATTTAGCTTTTTTAGGATGGAGTCCTAAAGATAATCGCGAATTCTTTACATTAAAAGAACTTGAAGAGAATTTTGATATAAAAAGAATATCTCGTTCATCAGGTTGTTATGATGTTAAAAAACTAGAATGGTATAATGCTCATTACATCAAAGAAATGGATGATGATGAATATCTTGCTTGGGTTAAAAAATATTTAACTTTAGATATATCATCAAAGAGTGATGAATGGGTTAATAAATTATTATTAACATATCGTTCACATATTTCGAAGGGTGAGGATATTAATGAAGAAGTTAAAAATTTCTTCACCGATGAATATAATTTATCAGATGAGTGCAAGGAGTTTTTAGCTAGTGATGAAATAATTCCTAAAGTAATTGAGATGTTTGCTAATGAACTTGAAAGTATTACTGACTGGAATTGTGAGAATATTAATATTGCCATTGAAAATGTTAAAAATGGTTTGAATGTTAAAGGAAAACTTTTATATATGCCGCTTCGAATTAAAGCAAGTGGTTATATGCATGGCCCAGAATTAGACGCTTGTATATATTTACTTGGAAAGGAAAAAGCCATTAATAATTTAAGAAAGTAGGTGTATTAATGAAATTATATAATACCTTAACTAAGAGAGTTGAAGATTTTATTCCGTGGGACGGCAAGAATGTTAAGATGTACACTTGTGGACCGACGGTATATTATTATGCTCATATAGGTAATCTTCGTACATATATTATGGAAGATATCTTAGAAAAAACATTAAGATATCTTGGTTATAATGTTACAAGATGTATGAATATTACTGATGTTGGTCATTTATCATCCGATGCTGATACTGGTGTTGATAAGATGGTTAGGAGTGCCCAAATACAACATAAAAGTGTTTTAGAAATAGCTAAGTTTTATACAGATGCTTTCTTCGAAGATTTTAAAAGATTAAATATTAAAAAACCAGACATTGTATCACCGGCGACAGAAAATATTGCTGAGTACGTCAAGATTATTCAAAAATTATTAGATACCGGTTATGCTTATGCTAATGGTGGAAACATTTATTTTGATACTAGTAAATTAAATTCATATTTTACACTTACAAATGGTAAAGAAGAGGATTTAATATCTGGCGTTAGGGATACTGTTGAAGAGGACTCAAACAAAAAGAATAAGAATGATTTTGTATTATGGTTTACTAAATCCAAATTTGATAGTCAAGAATTAAAATGGGATACACCATTTGGCACTGGATATCCTGGATGGCATATAGAGTGTAGTGGTATATCTTTGAAAAACTTAGGTGAATATTTAGATATCCATTGTGGTGGTGTTGATAATATATTTCCACATCATACTAACGAAATTGCTCAATCGGAAAGTTATATCGGTCATCCTTGGTGTAAGTATTGGGTTCATGGAGAACATCTTAATACCAAAGAAGGTAAGATGAGTAAGAGTAAAGGTGAATCACTAACAATCAATACTTTAGTGGAAAAAGGGTATAATCCTTTAGCATATAGATATATGGTATTAACAAGCCATTATCAAAATCAACTGGTATTTTCTTATGAGGGATTAGAAAACGCCGAGAATGCTTATCAAAAATTATTAAATAAAATTAGAACCTTAAAACATAATGATGAGTATAATAAAGATGATTTTAATAAATGGAATGATCAATTTAAAGAAATAATTGGCAATAATTTGGATACTGCAAATAGTTTAACTTTGATTTATGATTTATTAAAAAGTGATATTGATGATTCAACTAAATATCATTTAATCAAAAACTTTGATGAAGTATTATCACTGGATTTAGTTAAAGAAGAAGTTAAACAAATTGAAAACGAAGATTATATTTTAGAAATGATTCAAAAAAGAAACGAAGCAAAACAAAATAAAGATTATGCTTTAGCTGATCAAATAAGAAATGAATTATTGAATCAGGGAATCATTTTAAAAGACACCCGTGAAGGCACTATATATGAGGTGAAATAATGGATATAATTCTAATTGCTGCAATCTTAATTATTCCAATGATTGCGGAGATTAAAATTAGGAGTGCTTATAGTAAATATATGAGAGAAGCAAATGCTTCGGGAATATCCGGTACTGAAGTTGCTCGCCAAATATTGGATAAGCATGGTTTAAATAGTGTGTATGTAGTTGAGACCCCTGGGACTTTAACTGATCACTATGATCCTCGAAGAAAAACTGTAAGACTATCTAGTTCAATATTCTCTGATTGTTCAGTTGCCTCTATTGCGGTAGCAGCGCATGAATGTGGACATGCTATTCAAGATAAAGAAGGATATTTCTTTTTAAGACTACGTAGTTTAATATACCCAGTTGTTAATATAGCTACATCATTATCATACTTTATTATTATTGTTGGTTTCTTATTAGAACTAATTGACTTAATTTATATAGGTATTGGTTTTTCTGCTTGTGGATTATTATTCCAAATAATAACCTTACCAGTTGAATATGATGCATCAAGAAGAGCTAAGGAAGAAATCCATAAAATGGGATTTGCCTCTTCGAGCGAAGAGGAGGGTGTTGCTAAAATGTTAAACGCAGCCGCTTTAACTTATGTGGCTGGTGTATTAGCTAGTGCACTTCAAATCCTAAGACTTTTATTAAGATTAAATCGCCGAAGATAGTTTACACTATCTTCTTTTTTGTTGACACTATGTATAGTTAAGCCGTTTGACAACACATGAATAATTATATTATAATTTAATCATAATAAGGATGCATGTTAATTGACATGAAAAAAGGAAATAGAAATGGAAAAACAAAGGAATCCTCAAGTTTTAATAATTGTTGTTTTATCACTTGCCATTTTAACAATGTCAATTGGTTTTGCGTCTATGAATAAAAGGCCTAATGAAACCACTAATGTACATTATAGTGGTGGAACTTGGAATGTTGCTTTTGATGATGCATCTAAAATTGTGGTTACCAATGGTTCAGTGATGAATGATTTACCATCAGTAACAGGTACTTCTGTTTCTTTTGATGTAACTTTTAATGAACCTGGACAATTTTATGAATTTGTTATTCCAATAACCAACAATGGAACATATGATGCCGAATTAGACTCAATAGTGATGTCTTCCTTAACGGAATCACAAAAAGAGTATTTAAAATATACTGTTGATTATATTGATTCATCATTAAAACCTATTTCATATACCGAATCAACTTCGAGTTTGGCAAAAACATTGCGATCAGGTATTACGCATGCCTTAACAGTGAGAGTAGAATATAGTTCAGAAGAAATTTTAAATGAACCAATTAATATATCGTTAATGGCAACACTACAGTATAAACCAAAATTATCTTAGTATTTATCAACAAAAAGAATTGAGTTATCAATTCTTTTTTGATATAATTTTTCTAGAATAGGGGCTGATAGTATGAAGGAAACTATTAATAATGATATGATTCAGTTAATGAATCGTTATTTTGATGCTGCAAATTATCTTTCTGCTGCGCAGCTTTACTTGATAGATAATCCTTTGTTAAAAAGACCTTTAGAGTTATCTGACATTAAAAGAAAAATAGTAGGACACTGGGGAACCGTTCCAGGTCAAAACTTTATTTATTTGCATTTAAATCGAATTATTAATAAATACAATTTGAATATGATATATATTTCTGGTCCTGGTCACGGTGGAAATGCTATGATTGCGAATACTTACCTTGAGGGAACATATAGTGAAGTATATCCCAACATTACGCAAGATGAAGAAGGATTAAAAAAACTATTTAAACAATTCTCTTTCCCGGGTGGTGTATCATCCCATGTTGCTCCTGAAACACCAGGATCAATTAATGAGGGTGGTGAGTTAGGTTATAGCTTATCTCATGCCTTTGGTGCTGTATTAGATAATAAAGATTTAATCGCAGCATGTGTAGTTGGTGATGGGGAAGCCGAGACTGGACCATTAGCTACAAGCTGGCGTTTAAATAAATTTTTGAATCCTAAAAGTGATGGAACTGTACTTCCAATATTACACTTAAATGGATATAAGATAGCAAATCCAACAGTTCTTGCTCGTATAAGCGATGAAGAACTAACTAGTTATTTTGAAGGACTTGGTTATAAACCATACATTGTATTTGGTAAAGATACTAATGAGATGCATCAAGTTATGGCAAGTGCCTTAGATAATGCTATTGAAGAAATTAATGCTATTAAAAAGCATTTTAATGAGGAAGATCGGGCTAACATTAAATGGCCGATGATTATCTTAAAATCACCTAAAGGTTGGACTTGTCCTAAAGAAGTTGATGGTAAGGAAATTGAGGGAACATTTAGAGCTCATCAAGTGCCACTTACTATCGAAGGTGATATAGCAAAAGTAAAACTATTAGAGAGTTGGTTAAGAAGTTATCACCCAGAAAAGTTATTTGATGAAAAAGGTCGTTTGGTATCTGATTTAAAGACATTAGTTCCAATTGGTAAACGTCGAATGGGTGCTAATCCTCATGCTAATGGTGGCTTATTACTTAAAGAATTAAGGGTTCCTGATTTTAAAAAATATGCTCTTGATATTAAAAAACCTGGTGACGTTGAAGCACAAGATATGATGGAGCTAGGTAAATATGTAAGAGATATAATTAAATTAAATAAAGATGAAAATAATTTTAGAGTATTTGGTCCTGATGAAGCATTATCAAATCGCTTAAATCATATATTTGAAGAAGATAAAAGATGCTTTATGGCTAAAATCCATGATAATGATGAATATTTATCATATGATGGTAGAATCATGGATAGTTATTTATCAGAACATTTTTGCGAAGGCGCTTTAGAGGGTTATCTACTTACGGGTCGACATGGATTTATGCATAGTTATGAAGCATTTATTCGAATTGTTGATTCCATGACTAGCCAACATGCTAAATGGTTAAAGGTTGTACATGATTTACCTTGGCGGAGCGATATCGCATCTTTAAACTATGTGTTAACATCGCATGTATGGCAGCAAGATCATAATGGATTTACTCATCAAGATCCAGGATTCTTAAATCACTTAGTGACTAAGAAATCGGATATTGTAAGAATGTATTTACCGCCAGATGCCAATTGTTTACTTTCTTGTTTTGATCACTGTATCAAAACTAAAAATTATATCAATGTTATCGTCGCATCTAAACATCCAAGACCTCAATGGTTATCAATGGATGAAGCAGTTAAGCATTGTACAAATGGAATTGGTATTTGGGATTTTGCAAGTAATGATCAAAATAGTGAACCAGATATTGTAATGGCATGTTGTGGAGATACACCAACGCTAGAAACACTAGCCGCAGTATCCATTTTAAGAAATGCTTTTCCAGATATTAAAATTAGGGTTGTCAATGTCGTTGATTTAATGCGACTTGAACCAATATACAAACATCCACATGGACTTACTGATGATGAGTATGATGCAATATTTACAAAGAATGTACCAATCATCTTTAACTTCCATGGTTATCCTTCATTGATACATCAACTTGCTTATAAAAGACACAATACTGAATTACATGTTCACGGATATCAAGAAGAAGGAACCATTACAACACCGTTTGATATGCGTGTCCAAAACAAAATTGATCGTTATAATCTAGTAATGGATGCGATAAGATATATTCCAAGATTGGGAAATCGTTCAGCAAGATTAAATCAATGGTGTAAAGATAAATTGATTGAACATAAAGAATATATACATGAGTATGGAGTTGATATGCCAGAGATTCAAGAATGGTCTTGGGAAAAATCAATTAAAAAATATTAAATAATAATATAAAGGAGGAAAATATGAAAAATATTAAATTATTATTTATTGCTTTATTAGTATTTGTTTTGGGAGCTACTAGTGTTAATGCTTTAGAACCCCATCCAGAAAACGGATCAGTAATTGTTGATGGAGTAGTGCTTTATGAAAAAGGTGCTTTAACCGGAAATAGTTATTATGGTGCATACTTTGATTTAACTACAATGACTTTAACTATTAACGGAGGTTTTTCAGCTACACAGAAAAAGGGTATTGAAATCATTGAAATGGGTGATTACTTTACAATCCTTGTTGATGATGACGATGTAAAAATTGAAGTTGAAGATCGTTACGATGGTATTTATATTCTTAATTCAGAAGTAACATTAAAAACAACAGCACGTGGATATATTAAGGTTATTAATAATGGTAAAGGTAAAGGTATTTTTGTAGATGGAACTTCTAAATTACATGTTAATGGTGTAGGATTAGAAGTTGGTACAGTTGAATACAATCAAGGTTCTGTAGAAGTTTGGGAAGATACTGCAATTGTTGAAACAAAATTTATTAAAAATAATCAAGAAGTAGAACTAATCGATGTTACAGTTCCTAAAGTAGTTGAAGAAATAGTAATAGATGCTAGAGACAATCAAGAAACAGTAATCGGTTCAAAAGATTCACAAAGAAAAGATTCATTGAAAGATATTGCCGTATATGCAGTTATAGCAGGTCTATTAATTGTTGGTGGTATTACAGTATTATTAATTACAATTAAAAATCAAAAAGATATAAAGAAATAAGCAATTATTTCTTTTTTTATTATGTGGTGTTATAATAACCTTATAATTGCAAAAGTAGTAAAAGTGTGTTAAAGTACTTGGCAAAAGAAATGAGGCGTTTTTATGAGAGAATTATCAGAACAAGAAATGGTCAGAAGAGGTAAATTAGATACCATTAAAGAATATACTAATCCTTATCCTGAACGTTTTGCATATACTCATACAATATTAGAATCAAGAAACTTAGAGGATGGTACTCAAGATGTATCCATTGCTGGACGTATTATTTTTATGCGTAAAATGGGTAAGTTGAGTTTTATTCGCATTAGAGATTTAGAAAGTGATATTCAAGTTCAATTTAAAGCTGATGTAACTGATGAAAAGGATTATGAATTCTTTAAAGCATCAGTCGATTTAGGTGATTTTATTGGTGTAACCGGTGAAGTTATTACTACTCAAACAGGTGAGAAAACTTTACTTGCTCATACACTAAAATTTTTGGGAAAAGCTCTAAGACCGCTTCCTGAAAAATTCCATGGTCTTCAAGATATTGAAATTAAATATCGTCAAAGATATGTTGATTTAATAACTAATGAAGAATCTAGAAAAGTGTTTTTGGGAAGAAGCAAATTTTATGCTTTCCTACATAATTATTTAAATAGTCATGGCTTTTTAGAAGTTGAAACACCAATCTTACAAAACGCCGTATGTGGTGCTGCTGCAAGACCATTTTATACCCATCATAATACTTTAGATATTGATTTAAATTTAAGAATTGCTCCTGAAACTTATTTAAAACAATGTATTGCGGGTGGCTTTAATCGTGTTTATGAAGTAGCAAAATGTTTTAGAAATGAAGGTATGGATACTGAGCATTTACAAGAATTTACACAAGTTGAATGGTATGCTGCATATTGGAATTTCGAAGATAATTTAAAATTTTATCAAGAATTTATTAGAAACTTATTAAAAGAATTAGTTGGAAAGACTACGATTGAATATCAGGGACATACGTTAGATTTTGGTAAAGATTTTACAAGAATTAATTATGTTGAAAGATTAAGAGAAGTATTAGGATTTGATTTCTTGGAAATTGATGATCCTGAAGAATTAAGAAATAAAATTATTGAAACAGGATTATTTACCAAAGATGATTTAGTAGATTATCATTCATTAAGTCAATTAATTGATTTTGTTTATAAGAGAAAAATTCGTGCTGATATTGTAGAACCTACTGTTATCTATAATTATCCAGCTGTATTAATACCTCTTGCTAGAAGAAATGATAATAATAAAAAGATAATTGATGTTTTTCAAGTTGTTGCTGGCGGTACTGAATTATGTAAAGCATATTCAGAACTTGTTAACCCAATTGAACAAAGAGAAGCCTTTGAAGAACAATTAAAAGCCAAAGAACAAGGCGATGAAGAAACTATGGAAATTGATGAATCTTTTATGGGGGCAATGGAACAAGGTATGCCTCCAATTAGTGGTTTAGGATTTGGTATTGATCGTTTAATGATGTTAATATTTGATCAACCATCAATTAGAGATGTGGTATTATTTCCACTTATGAAAGAAGATAAGTAAGGATTAAAAAATCCTTACTTTTTTTGTATAATAATCTTATGGAAGATATATTAGAAAAACTTAATAAATCACATTTTAGAGCATCATTTGGATTGAAAGATAAAGATATACTATATATTAAAGAAAAAGGGCTAGAGGTGGTTAAAAAGCATGCTTATGACTTTATTAATCAAAGATTAGCTCCTTCAGTCATTCCCAATGATGGTAAACAAACCCCAATGAGGGGTCATCCAGTTTTTATTGCTCAGCATGCTACAGCAACCTGTTGTCGAGGTTGTTTATATAAATGGCATCATATTAAACCAAATAAAGAATTATCTAAGGAAGAAATTGATTTTATTGTTAATTTAATTATGACATGGATAAATAATCAATTGTAAGTTCAACTTAATTGATATATAATAATGTGCATCAGGGAGTTAGTAATGCAAAGCAGATATATTGGAAAATCCTATTTTTTAGAAGACATTTTTAATAAAAAAACCCTAAGTGGATTTGAAAATGTTCGTCAACAAGCTAATGAAGTTTCTTATGATGATTTAATTAATAACGAGCATTTAAATCCTTTTTTTAAGGATCTATATTATGCTTTTGCTATTGAGCGTGGCTTTGTTGATTCGTTTTTTGATGAAAAGTTTTCTTTAGATTATGAAAAATTCTTGCAAAGAGCTCAAAGTATTTATGATTTTGATGAGGTTGATTATGCTGGCTTCATAAGAGGTAAGGCATATAACCAATCGGTTAAGATTATTGCTATTCCACCATTATATACACATTTTGATATGAATACTAGAATGCATGAATTTTCTCATTATATAAACTATAAAAAATGTCCTAAACTATATTATAATTATTTAATTAGTGAAGTTCATACGATTTTTATCGAACACATGGTAAATGATTTTTGTTTTCAAAATAATTTATTGGTTAATAAAGATACCGATTGGTACTATAAATTAGATGGCATAATCCGATATCTATACCTATTTGATTATTCTTTTGAAGACATTATCAATGAAAAAACTTTACCGACATCTTATACCGAGTTTATTCAGAGAATTATATATTATTATGGTTATATATATGCAAATAAACTATATGAATTATATTTAAGTGAAGGAAAGAAGTTTTTAAAAAGATACATGGGAATATATCATGGTAATGCATTGGATGATTTACTTGATTATTATGGAATTAATATGCAAAATAGTGACACTATTGAACCAACTTTACAATTAATTAAATATGTTAAGACTGAGAAGAGGTAACACATGTTAAGCAGAAGTATAGGACAGTATTATGAATTTGAGGAATTATTTGAGTCTGGCGTATTAAATAACTTAGAACGCATAAGGTTGGAAGCAAAAGATATTAATATTGATTATTATAGTGATTATCTTTGGAATCAAGACTTAATAAAAAGTAGAAAAAAAGGCGATATAATTGTTCGAAAATTTATTCAAGATTTTTTTAATTACAAATATGACATTGCATATCAAGATTTTTTAAATAAGGCTAATAATGATCAAGAATTAGTATTTAATGAGGAAAACGCTGATGGTTATGTAGCTGGGATTGTACATAAAAGAAGAGTTTTAGAAGTAATGTTACCACCAATGGAAACCTTTAATAATGTTACAGTATATCCCCATGAATTTGCGCATTATCTAAATTTTAAATATAATCCCAAAATGTTTGATGATTATTTATTAAGAGAATTACCGGCCATTCTTTTACAAAGTATTTTCGTTGATTTTGTTGATAAAAATAATTATTTCCGCGAAGTATGCGATGTAAACTATTTATTTACTTTTGAAAATGTAGCTAGATGTTTATATAATCCTAAAGACAGTTTTCTCGATTTAATAGGTATAAATTCATTAGATTGCCAAAATCAAATTGACTATGATGAGTTTATTGAAGATGTATTATATTACATCGGATATATCTATTCTAATCAAATATTACATTATTATTACGAAGACGAAAAAAAATTTAAGAAAAAAATTATCAATCTATTTCAAGGTGGTAAGCTAGAAGATATATTAAAGTATTATAATATAAATATGAAGGATGAATCGACTGTTGATACGACACTAAAAAGAATTAGAACAATAAAATAAAAAGGGATATTATGGATAATTTATTAATAAAGAATTATATCGAATTAAACGATTTGGTTGATAATTATAATTCATTAGATGAACTAAATCAAAAGATTGTGTTAGTATCATCAATGTATTTGTTAAAATTATATATACCAATAGATTTTGTTATACCTTGTTTGCATGATAATCAAGTTATAGCTATAAAAAATATAATTAAAGAACATAATTTCGATTATAGTAATCTCAAGATTGGTTTCTATTATTCTATGTATGGTCCAAGGATTTGTGTAGAATATCACAAAAGAATGGCGAATGTTAAAATACCTACTAAACAAGAGATTGTTTTTAAGAATTTTGAACAGATTGAAATCGGTGCCTTAAAGAATATAATATTGAATAGTGTGTGTTATCAGATTATTAACGAAAAAAGTACAGTGTTAACTCCACAGGAACATTTATATAATAAATTATTAAAGATTATCGGAAATGAACGTATTTTAAAGAAATAAGCCTTTTAAAGGTTTTTTTTATGATATAATCATTCTAGATTAAGAAAGGAGCAAGTATGTTTAAAATTGAATCTAAGTATCAACCAGCAGGAGATCAACCAAAAGCAATTGATGAATTGGTCAAAGGATTAAACGATGGAAAGAAACATCAAGTTCTTTTGGGTGCCACTGGAACTGGTAAAACGTTTACTATTGCTAACGTTATTGAAAAGGTTCAAAA
>JAEEGL012487994.1_pt1 | contig 54885 bp, 84 predicted proteins | sample 9134231 | NCBI WGS metagenome assembly JAEEGL01 (sample SAMN16246548, study PRJNA631951) | gut metagenome | biome: gut microbiome; feature: rumen; material: fiber-attached | host: Bos | place: Iran: Karaj | collected 2018-10
CTTCAAAAATTCTCCGGGGGAGATATTTTGGAGATGTCTTTGCATCCTCTGCCGGGGCATTAGCTGTCCGGTTTCGCATCTTTTGTTCTTAGAAGTTGTTCCGACCTCCTAGCAACGGTTTCTCCTTTCGTGATCAAGTAAAAAAAGTTGTGGAAAAGTTCAGCTAATGTCTCTACAAAGGATGCAAAGCTCAAAAGAACTCAATAGGAAGGAGGCTAAAGATGTCGAAAAAGAATGACGAACCCATTCGAATTAACAGAAACCAGCCTCCGGCAATGACTCCAGAGGCTAGAGAAAACCAATTAATCTCATTGGCGGTCGATTTGGCAGAGAAACAACTGAAAGAAGGTCGTGCATCTTCTCAAGTTATTTGCCATTACCTGAAATTGGCCTCGTCCAAAGAGAAATTGGAGAAGGAGTTATTAGAAAAGCAGGTCGAATTGGCTGCAGCTAAGACTGAGATGATCCAGTCAGCCAAGAGGACCGAAGAATTATATGCAAATGCAATTAAAGCAATGAAAAGTTACAGCTATCTCGGTACAGAAGAGTATGTTGATGACTAATCAAAGAAAAAAGTATTCGCACGTTGTGGCACTATCTTCTTTTGAAGAAAGATTTGAGTATCTCAAACTTAATAGCAAGATTGGAATCGAGACATTTGGAGCGGACCGATTTATCAACCAGGATTTTTACAGAGGTAAGATCTGGCGTGATTTTCGTTATCACATAATAGTAAGAGATAATGGATGCGACCTAGCACACCTCCAACATCCTATTGATAACAATCAGATCCATATTCACCACATCAATCCTTTGACTATTGAAGAATTGATGGACGATTTCCTAAACGCACTTGACGAAGAGAATGTTATTAGCACACTAGATAGCACACACAAGGCGTTACATTACGGTTCTGCAGAGTACATCAAGTTGATTAGCTATGCAGACCGCTATCCATTCGACACATGTCCTTGGAGAAAAATCTGAAGGAGAGAGAGGATGAATGTATTGAGCGAGATTACTCTTGGGCAAATAGCTGTATGCGCAACATTCATCGTCGGTTTTATTGCGTCCATCAACAAATTGGCAGATGTGATAGAACGAGTAATTAAAAAAGTTGTGCAGCCCGAGTTGGACACGATCAAAGCCGATCTAGACAGCTTAAACAAGAAAAGCGATGAGCAGTATCTTGAGACTATCAAGGAATATTTAGTTCTTGTTATGTCTGATATCGAAAGAGGCGATAAGTTAGATGAAGTTGAGCTGTCTCTATTCTTAGAGAAGTTCAATTACTACACTAGTAAAGGCGGGAATTCATACATTCACAGAAAGTACGACAAGCTGAAAGAAGAAGGTAAGATTTAAGAGGTAATTATGGAACGAAGCATCTTAAAGACAATTAGGAAGATGATCGGACCTTCGATAAGTTACGACGTCTTTGACTTGGATCTTATCGTGCATATCAATTCTGCTTTCATGACTTTATTTCAGCTTGGAGTGGGACCAAAAACTTGCTTCCATATCGAAGGAGATACTGAGACTTGGGATGATTTCTTTGGCGACAAAGAAAATCTAGAAGCTGTTATTTCCTATGTCTATATGAAAGTCCGGTTAGCGTTTGATCCCCCGTCCACAGGGCCATTAATTGAGTCTTACAGAAAGATGATCCAGGAATTAGAGTGGCGGTTAAATGTTATGGTTGATCCAGAGGAAGTTATGGAGCCAATTTATCCACCAAACACGCCCTTATAAGGAAAGGAGAGATATGGAAACATACAATGATTATCTCCAGCATTGGGGCATTCTTGGCATGAAATGGGGTAAAAGAAATGGACCCCCGTACCCGCTGAGTTCAAGTCAAATGAATTCTAGCGAACGAAAGCAGAATGTAGCAAAGGGAGACGACCCAAGAATTAAGAAACTTTCGACTGAGAATGAGAAGCTTAAATCTCAGTTGGCAGACAAGCGAAAGGCCGAGAAACTTGCGGCCAAAGCTTACAAACTAGAAAAGAAAACTTTAAAACAGATCGATAAGGACGAGAAGGAAGCTTTAAAAGAGAACGACGCCAGAAAGCTTACAAGACAGAAGGCTAAAGATCTCAATGATGCGCAGCTTCAGCTTGCTATCGAGCGTTTCCGAAAAGAACAGGAGTTTAATAGGTATAAGCCTGTTAATCCTATTGCAAAAGGCGCTAATTTTGTCAAGGGCGTAATTGTAAATGCCGGTTCAATGTACATCTCAAATCTGTTTAATAGTGTGGCTAAGAAAGCTAGCGACAATTTGGCAGATGAGATTGTAAATGGCGGTAAAAGGCGCAAAAAAGAAGCCGAAGAGAAAGCTGAGAAAGCCAGAGAGAAAGCTGAAAAGGAAAGAAAAGCCGAAGAAGAGCGCGAATACAATGTTGCTTATCAAATCGCATATGATAGAGCGTTTCAAAATGCTGTAGACAGAGTCCCTAATACTGGAACTACCGCGGCAGAAATCAATTCTTATAATCAGTACGTTGAATCTTATGTGAACCACATGCTTCAGTCTCAGGGTTTCGAAAGCAAGTACAAAAACGGTAAATAACCATGCCACTATCTAACGTAGCAACGCCAAAGTACTATGGCGAATTCAGAAGACAAGTTTTAGCTGGAAAGATAGCAGTAAACCAAGAAATAGCTATGGAAATGAATAGGATTGATGATCTTATACGAGATCCTCAGTTCTATTACGATCCAGAACCTACGGAGCGGTATATTCGTTTCTGCGAAAACGAATTAACACTGACTGATGGTTCAGATTTAAAACTACTAGATTCGTTCAAGCTTTGGGCCGAACAGGTTTTCGGATGGTACTACTTCGAAACGAGGTCTGTACCAACACCTTCTGCAAACGGCAAAGGCGTTACTTATGTTAGACGGTCTATAAAGAAACGATTAATTAATAAACAATACTTAATTGTCGGTCGAGGAGCAGCTAAATCGATGTATGATTCCTCGATTCAAAGCTATTTCTTGAATTCCGACCCCAGCACGACATACCAAATGACAACCGCACCTACAATGAGGCAAGCCGAAGAGATTATGTCTCCGATCAGGACTTCTATTGTACGGTCACGTGGGCCCTTGTTCCAATTTCTTACTGATGGCTCATTAAACAACACTACAGGATCTAAAGCAAATCGGCAGAAACTCGCTTCTACAAAGAAAGGAATCGAGAATTTCATGACAGGATCGCTTCTTGACATCAGACCTCTTAGCATCGATAAGCTTCAGGGCATGAGATGTAAAGTGGCAACTGTTGACGAATGGCTTTCTGCAGAAATCAGAGAAGATCCTATTGGCGCTATCGAACAAGGCGCGTCTAAGAATGAAGATTACCTTATCATAGCCACAAGTTCAGAGGGAACTGTTCGAAATGGCATCGGAGACACCATCAAAATGGAGTTGATGTCGATTCTCAAAGGAGAATATTATAACCCCCACGTTAGCATTTGGTATTACAAATTAGATTCAGTAGAAGAAGTAGGAAATCCGACCATGTGGATCAAAGCTAATCCAAACATCGGCCAAACTGTCTCATATGAAGTGTATCAGTTAGATGTAGAAAGAGCCGAGAAGGTTCCTTCTGCAAGAAACGATATTTTGGCGAAGAGATTTGGGATTCCTATGGAAGGCTACACGTATTACTTTACTTATGACGAAACCGAACGGCACAGAAGACAAGATTTCAGAGGTATGCCTTGCGCAATGGGCGCAGACTTATCAAGAGGCGACGACTTCTGTTCGTTTACTTTCTTGTTCCCGCTTAGAAACGGGTTCTTAGGCGTTAAATCGAGATCCTATATTACTTCTAGGACTATGGGAAGATTACCACTCGCTATGAGAGGTAAGTATGAAGACTTCATGAAAGAAGGAAGCTTAATAGTCTTAGAAGGAACTGTGTTAGATCTTGATCAAGTCTACGAAGACATCGATCAGTATGTGTTGGAAAACGAATACGATGTCAGATGCTTCGGATACGACCCGTATAACGCTGCGACTTTTGTTGAAAGATGGGCGCAAGAAAACGGCGGATTCGGAATAGTTAAAGTAATCCAAGGCGCAAAAACGGAATCTGTTCCGTTGGGCGAAATTAAACAATATGCTGAAGATCGGGCCTTAGTATTCGACCAAGAAGCGATGAAATTCGCTATGGGCAACTGCATCGTTATCGAAGATACTAACGGCAACCGAAAATTAGCTAAACCAAGACACGATAAAAAGATTGACCCTGTAGCAGCTATGCTCGACGCATATGTTGCCTACAAGGACAATAAAGACGCATTTGAATAAGAGAGAATTAAAATGAGCAATTATTCAACCAAAGCACTTACACGCGAAGAAGCCTTAAAGCTTAAAGCCTTAGGAGAGTCTTACGATATTACTCCTATGAGCATTAAAGAGGCTATTATAGCTGGGGCTCCGAATAGTCAGCCAGAACCTGATCCAGAACCTGGTCCAAAATCTGTAGAGAAAACCCTTGTCAAATCTAGCAAGAAATCTACGGATAAAGGTTTAGAGTTTTTCGATAAGGCATTAACCAATGACGAGCGTTTGGACTTCTACAGAAATAGTAATTCAGGATCAGGCGGATCTGGAGAGATTACAGACTTTTTTAAGACGATTAATGTTGAGTTATTTTTATCAGATGCTCTTACTGCATATATGGCGCAAGAATTTATTGGTTATTTGGAAGTTCAAGTTGGTGCTCCTAGTTTGGTGTTTATTGATCAACCAGAACCAGATCCAGATTCGCCCGTTATAAAATCTGCAGAGGGTATTAATTGTGTATTATTACCAATGACAGAGGTGCTTCAAATTGATCCATCCGGGGCTTCTCATATAATTAGATGCATTTGCCCAATAGGAGGCGCCACCACAATAATGATCCCTAAAATGTATCAGACCCTGTATACATTTGTAGAAGCATCAGATTCGGTTGTAATGGAATATACAAGTTTAGACAATGGATATGTAGCAGCTAATGGGAATTGTTGGATAACTATTGGCCTGCCTTCAGAACTTGAACCTGATGAACCTGATGAACCTGTTACTCCTCAACTTTAACGAGGTATGTTTATGGCAGATTATTCAAAGAAAGCACTTACACGCGAAGAAGCGTTAAAGCTTAAAGCCTTAGGAGAGTCTTACGATATTACTCCTATGAGCATTAAAGAAGCCATTATAGCCGGAGCTTCTAGTGAAGACGGAGAAGATTTTCTCGTTCAGGCTTTAACCAACGATGAACGCTTAGATTATTACCGCAATAGTAACTCCGGTGACGATGGAGATTCTTCTGATAGCGATGGAGGTTACAGTGAAGCTAAGGTAACTTTAATGTTATCCGATCAGTTAATTGAGTCCATGACACAACACAACATAGATTCACTTCCAATTAATATTATGGGTCCGTTTGTCGTACATGATCCAGCCGAAGGAGAGACAATAACCACTGAGTATTCATCACCAATAGCAACATCGTCATTTGGTTTGGAGAATACGCCGTTTAATGTTACTGCCGTTTATCCTACCGGAGGAGAATGCTGGATCTCATTATACAATCAGAACAATTCTCCTTCGCTTTGCTTTACAGATGAATCATCAGGAAATATCGTTAATCTTAATGAAACAGAAGTGGCAATTAATGGCGATTGCATCTTAATTGTGAGTATTATCGAACATGATGACCCGCCGTTATCTTAACGCGATTTCCTAAATAACAATTGAATAGAGGTTAATTAATATGACTTACGACGATTATCTCCAGCATTGGGGAATCTTAGGACAAAAGTGGGGTCGTCGTAACGGTCCTCCTTACCCATTGGGATCTTCTCAGATGTCAAGCGCTGAACGGCGAATGAATAAGAAAGATTCAAAATGGGCCAAGAAAAATTACAACAAAATATACAACAGAACAGTTAAGGAATCCAAACAGGAACTTAACGAAGCAGTAAATGAAGTAAAACGTACCGTAAACATGTATGGCGCAGATGGAAAGGTTTCTCGTACGTACATGAACGCATTCAATAAGCGTTTTGCCGAAATCATGAATGCTCATGTTGGAGATATTCCTGCTCCGTCCGGAAAAGTCGTCAGGTTCGTTGCTAAGCGCGGCGAGCTTGGTGTACATATGGCGTTAGCAGACGTTGGCTACGACATGAGTCAGGTAAAGAACGGCATTTACGGTTCCGGAAAAGTAGCATACAGAAAGAAGGTGGTGGAGAAAGTATGAACGAATCATATCAGGATTGGCTACAGCATTATGGAATTCCAGGAATGAAATGGGGCCAGAAGAATGGACCGCCTTATCCTTTAGGAGCATCTCAGTATAGCTATAAAGAGCGAAAAGAAAGAGCAAGAGCATACAATAAAGAATTGCGAAGTGCTCGTTCATATGAATTTAAAAAAGCAGACGCGAAAGTTAGAAGAGCTGAAGCTAAGTATCAGGAAGAAAAAGATAAAATCATTACTCGCTCAAGAGATGAGTATTCAAGAGATTACAAATTAAAGAATCTCGAAGAAAAATACAAGCAGCAAATGAGCAGCCAAGAAATGGAAGAGGCTCGTAGGATTATAGAAAAAGGTCACGAAAAAACGAAAGAGATTCTTTCTAGAGCCGATAAAGAAGGCGGTTTTGATCTTAAAACATCTACCAGACTCACTCAATATGGCATTGATGTTCCTGCTACAGTTGCTGAAATGGTAGGAATGAATCTTTTACTTAAAGTTATGGGTTCTCCGTTTGTTTATATTGGTTACCAAGGAAAGTATACTGATGTGACCGATAAGTATAAAGTTAAGGCTCAGAAATAAAGGAGGAACTGCCTATGTCTTATCAAGACTGGCTTGCCCATCACGGCATCAAAGGCATGAAATGGGGCAAGTTAAACGGTCCTCCTTATCCTTTAAGCGATGCACAAAGATCTTCTACTGAGAATAGGCTTAATTCAACTTCTGCATCAGCTAGGGCTTTAGCTAAAGAAGGTCCTAATAACAGATTTGTTAAGGCTAACTACACCAAATCTGATAATCTGAGATCCACTTCAAAATCATCCACAAACGCAACTAGAAAGTACAATACTTCAGGCGGTGGAGGCTCGTCAGAATCCTACGACGAGTCAGATGATGAAGAAAAGAAAGAAACTACTTCTACTTCTTCCAGTACTACAAAAGGCCATACCGCTGATTATTTCAAGCGAGATAAAAGGGCAGAATTCGAAGGAGATGAAGAATGGCAGAAAGCAAAAGCTTCTGCTGCATCTTCTGCAGAAGAGGAAAAAACTGAGGAAGAAAAGAAGAAGGCTGCTGAGAAAGCTGCTAAAGAAGCGGAAAAGGCTAGAAAAGAGCGAGAAAAAGCTGCAGAGAAAGCCCGTAAAGAGCAAGAGAAAGCAGCAGAACAGGCTCGTAAGCAGAAAGAGAAAGAAGAGAAGGAAAAGCAGAAAGCCGAAGAAGCTGCTAAGAAAGCAGAAGAACAGGCCATTAAGGATTGGGAAAAGGAAGGCCAGAAAACAGTCGACGATGTGTTTAATGATGACATAAACACGCACTCATTCAAAGACATACTGGATGCCTTCTATAACGGAGCTTTTGACAAGAAGCTTTACGACAACAAAGAGCTTACTGATGAAGAAGAGCAGGCTCAGAATCCTTATGGCGCAAGCGAAGGCGAGAAATTCTACGCGAATCTTCTTTCTAAGGTCGACCCTAACTCTACCGAGTACTCGAAGATCAAGGATGTATACGATCAGATAATCAGAGAATCTGCAGATGAGAAAGCTGCAAGAGAAGTAGGCTTCGAGAGCGAAGAATCTGACGAAGCTTCTACTGCAACTGCAATGATTCGTCTGTCAAAGTCTATTTCAGCATTGGCTGATTATGCAGATTACCTTGAGACTAATTCTAGAACGGAAGTAAACAGGATACATAGCAAGATCTTGGGCTATCTTGACGATAAGCTCAAGTGGTTTACAGCGACCGCATCTACAAATGCTTCTGGATCTGTTAAAGAAAAGCAGTTGCAGAATTATGGCGAGATAGAAGATTGGTTAAAAGAACATGGATTTTAAGGAGGGCATTTCAAAATGGCTTTTAGCGACAGATTAAAGCATGCTTGGAATGCTTTTATGAACAAAGATCCGACGACATACAATTACAATTATTACAGCAGCGGTATTACATCTTACAGAGGTGACCGAATCCTTAGGTCTATTGGGTCTGACAGAACTATCCTGACATCTATCATGAATCGCATTGCCAACGATGTGGCGAAGGTAGATATTAAGCATGTATACAAAGACGATCAGGGTAGATACGAAAGAGATGCTGACAGCGGACTAAACGAATGTTTGACGCTTAATGCAAATCTGGATCAGACTTCAAGAAACTTCATTAAGGATGTTGTCATTAGCATGTTTGATGAAGGCGCTGTTGCTATTGTTCCAGTCGAGACGGATGTAAACCCGTTAAAAACCGGATCATACGATATTCACCAGCTTAGAGTTGGTAGAATTGTCCAATGGTATCCAAAGCATGTTCGCATGCAGGTGTATAATGAAAACACAGGATATCGAGAAGAAATTACGATGCCAAAAGCTAAAGTGGCTATCGTTGAGAACCCGTTCTATGAAGTCATGAACGAGCCGAACTCGACTTTCAAGAGATTAGTTAGAAAGTTGGCGTTACTTGACTCGATTGATGATCAGAGCGGATCTGGGAAGTTGGATTTAATTATTCAGCTTCCTTTTAGTATTAAAACAGAAGCTCGTAAGAGGCAGGCTGAAGAAAGAAGACGGGAGATTGAAGCTCAATTAACAGGATCTAAGTATGGTATCGCCTACGCAGATGCAACAGAGCATATCACTCAGTTGAATCGAGCCGTAGATAACAATCTCATGAAGCAGATCGAGTATCTGACGAGTATGCTGTACAGCCAGTTAGGAATTACCGATGCAATCATGAATGGTACGGCCGATGAGTCGACAATGCTTAATTATGAGAACCGCGTTTTAGTGCCGATTCTCAATGCTATTGTTGATGCGATGCAGTATAAGTTCTTAACGAAGACTGCAAGAACTCAGGGTCAGGCCATCATGTATTTCAGAGATCCATTCAAGCTTGTTCCGATTTCTCAGGTTGCGGAAATTGCAGATAAATTTACCAGAAATGAGATTCTGTCTACGAATGAAGTTAGACAGATCGTTGGTATGCGGCCGGTTAAGGATCCTAGGGCAGATGAACTTAGGAATAAGAACCTGAATGCTGCAGAAGGACAGGAATTCGCGCAAGTTCCAACTACGAGAACAACTGAAGAGGAAGAATCAAAATGAAGTATAAGGACTATGACTTTAGTGGATGGGCCACTAGAAGCGGCATTAAATGTTCTGACGGCAGAACGATCATGAAGGGAGCCTTCAGCGATTGTGATGGTCAGTCTGTGCCGATCGTGTGGAATCATCAGCATGAATCTGCCGAAAACGTTCTTGGTCATGCCATTCTTGAAAACAGAGACGGTGATGTCTATGCCTACGGTTACTTCAATAATACCGACATGGGCAATATGGCCAGAGAACAGGTACAACATGGGGACATAACTAATCTTTCGATTTATGCAAATAAACTGAAACAGTCTTCAAATGGTTGTGTTTCCCACGGCATCATTAGAGAAGTTAGTCTTGTCCTTGCCGGAGCTAATCCTGGAGCAGTTATTGACTTCGTTTTAGCGCATAGTGACGACTCAGAAGAAGAGGCGATCATTTATACTGACGAATCTATCGACCTTTACCATGCAGAAAAAGAAGAAGAGGTCGTGGAAAAGAAAGAAGGAGAAGACATGGCTAAAGAAGAAGCTAAGCCGGAAGAGGCCAAAGAAGAGGTCAAGAAAGAAAAGACCGGAAAAGAAGTATTCGAAACTTTAAATGAAGAGCAGAAGACTCTTGTTTATGCTCTTGTTGGTGCGGCGCTTGAAGAAAAGGCCGGAGCCGAAGAAGAATCCAAAGATGAAGGAGAGAAAGAAATGAAGCACAATGTGTTTGAGAATGACGCTAAGGATGTTATGTATGCTACGGCCAAGAAAGAGTTTGAAGCGGCCGTAATCAAGGATGCCAAGGCTTATGGCAGCATGCGTGACAGCTATCTGGCTCACAAGGAAGAGTTCAGTGATTATCTGGCTCATTCCATCGATACTACTGGCATGGAAACTAATGGTGAAATCCATCGTGGCGATCCTGTTGAAGGCGGCGATCCGATCCCTTACGGCATCGACAGCATCGATTTCCTGTTCCCGGAAGCTAAGGCGTTCCAGACCGAACCGGAAATGATCAAGCGCAAGGACGAATGGGTTGCCAAGGTCATGAATGGCGTTCATAAGTCCCCGTTCGCTCGCGTTAAGTCCGTATTCGCGAACATTACCGAGGATGAGGCCCGTGCGAAGGGTTACCTTACCGGTAGTCTGAAGAAGAATGAAGTATTCAGCCTGCTGAAGCGTAGCACTGATCCTCAGACTGTGTACAAGAAACAGAAGCTGGATCGTGATGATATTCTTGATATCACCGACTTCAACGTTGTTTCCTATGTCAAGAACGAGATGCGTTACATGCTGAACGAGGAACTGGCCGGTGCTTTCCTGTTCGGCGATGGCCGCGATAATTCTTCCGATGATAAGATCGACCCTATGCACATCCGTCCGATCGCGTTTGATGCTCCGCTGTTCACCATTAAGGTTACCACGGACATTGACTATGATGATCTTGGTGTTGACGATGTTGCCTCCGAAACGGCCGCTAAGGTCTTCGTTCGTTCTCTGCTTCGTGGTCGCAAGGGCTATCGTGGCGCTGGCAACCCGACCCTGTTTATCGGCGAGGATCTGCTGACTGAGATTCTGTTGCTTGAAGATGGCTTTGGTCATCCGAAGTATACGAACGTCGCTGCTCTGGCTACTGCTATGCGTATGAAAGAGATCGTTCCTTGCCCGCTGCTTGATGAGCGTGTAATGAAGGATTCTGATGATCATCGTCTGCTTGCTGTGGCCGTTGACCTGAACGCCTACAACGTTGGTGCAAACCGCGGCGGCGAAGTCAATCTGTTCGACGATTTCGATATCGACTACAACCAGTATAAGTACCTGCTTGAGACCCGTTGCTCCGGTGCTATGACCAAGCCTTTCAGTGCTATGGCCGTGTTCGGTGCTGAGGTTGAGGATACGTCCAACGAAGAACCTGGTACTGGCGACTGATAATTGATCAAAATGGAGAAGTGTTCTGATGGCTAAGTTTTACGGTAATGTTGGTTTTATTATTCCGGTAGAAAAATCAAGAGGATTGTGGATAGATTCTCCTCAATTAAGACCCTATGCAGGCGATTTCTTGAGGATGACTTCACAATGGAATAACGGCGAAGGAAGTAACGACGATCTCAAACTTGGGAATCGAGTTAGCATAGTAGCCGATCCGTTTGCACATGAACACTTCTCCGCTATCAGATTTGTAGAACTAGGAGGAGCAAGATGGCAAGTAACAAACGTCGAAGTTGCTTTTCCCCGGTTAATTCTGACCATCGGAGGAGTGTACAATAATGTCCATGACGAGACTTGAACTTCAGGACGCATTGGAAAGTGTTCTCGATAGTACTAACGTGTACTTTAATCCTCCGGCATCGTTCAGGATTAATTATCCAGCTATAATTTACAAATTAGAGAACATAGACCAACGTTACGCGGACGATAAAACGTATAAGAAGGATAGGGCCTATATGGTTACTCTAATCCATCAAGATCCGGACAATGATGTTGTTGATAAATTAGTGTGGGAATTCCCAAAAATACGTTTCGATAGAACGTATGTATACGAAAACCTGTACCACTATGTGTACGTACTTTACGAATAAGGAGAATAAAAATGGCTGCACTTACTTGGGATAATGTCGGCGAACATCTCTATGAAACTGGTGTAAGAAAAGGCGTTCTTTACACCTCCAAGACCACCACTTCTGGTGGAACCACTACGACCGATCCTTATGGCAAGGGCGTTGCCTGGAATGGTCTGACTGCTGTTACTGAAAGTCCGTCTGGTGCTGAAGCTACCGCTATTTGGGCTGATGATATTAAGTATCTGAACCTTATGTCCACCGAAGAGTATGGTGCTACGATCGAAGCCTATACTTATCCGGACGACTTTGCTGAATGCGATGGCTCTGCTGCCATTACTACTGGCGTTACTATTGGTCAGCAGCCAAGAAAGCAGTTTGGTCTGTGCTTCCGTACCGCTATCGGAAACGATGTTGATGGTAGCGAGCACGGCTATAAGCTGCATCTGATTTATGGCTGCATGGCTTCCCCTTCGGAGCGCGCCTATGCGACCATTAATGATGCCCCCGAAGCTATCACTTTCAGCTGGGAAGTCACCACTACTCCGGTTCCGGTGAAGATTGGCGATGTTGAATACAAGCCTGCTGCTTGCCTTACGATTGATTCCACGAAGGTAGATGCTACCAAGCTTGCTACTTTGGAAGGCATTCTTTATGGCGGTCAGTCTACGGATCCTCGTATGCCTCTGCCTGCTGATGTTTATTCCACGCTTCACTAAGTTTTTATATTTTACAACTGAATATTGAGAACTGTGGGGATGTCTCTTGACTGGGGCATCCCCCTTTTAAAAATGGAAAGGAGAAACCATGTTACAGAAAGCTATTACCTACACCGATTATAACGGAGAGGAACGTACTGAGACGTTCTATTTCAATCTGACTAAGGCGGAATTGGCCGAGCTTAACTTAACGACGGAGGGTGGTCTGCAGGAGGTCATTCAGAAAATTATCGATGCGAAGAATGTCCCTGAGATCACAAAATGGTTTAAGAAAATTATCCTGATGGCTTATGGTGAGAAGTCCGCCGATGGTCGTAGGTTCATTAAATCCAAAGAGCTTGCTGAAGAGTTCACCCAGACCGAAGCGTATAGTGAGCTTTTCGTAGAGCTTCTGACTAACGAAGGAAAAGCCGCCGATTTCATCAATGCTATCGTTCCGAAGGTTGATAAGCCGGCGATTTCTGCTCCTCCGGTGAAATAAGGAAGAATAAATGTTACAAGTAGTTGTTCCAGGTGGAGAATTTTACGATGAAAGAAGCGGAGAGTTCGTTACAACTAAAAGCCAAGTCTTACAGCTGGAGCACTCTTTAGTTTCTATTTCCAAATGGGAATCCAAATGGAAAAAGCCATTCATATCTAAAGACGAGAAGAGCGATACGGAATGGATCGATTACATTCGGTGCATGACTTTAACGCAGAATGTGAATCCATTAATCTATTACAACATTCCTACTAATGTATTGAAGAAGATTTTTGACTACATTAATGATCCCATGAGCGCAACCACTATTACAGAGATTAAAGTTCCTGGTCAAGCTCGGAAGAAAGAGGTTATTACTTCCGAGCTTATTTATTATTGGATGGTTGCTATGCAGATTCCTTTTGAATGCCAAAAATGGCCGTTAAATAGGCTTATTACATTGATAAGAATCTGCGAAATAAAGAATACTCCTCCGAAGAAGATGAGTAAGAGTCAGATACTTAGTAGGAATGCTGCTTTGAATGCAGCAAGAAGATCGTCTTTAGGAACAAAAGGGTAAAAACAAATGATTCAACTTGTGGCCAATCCACGTTTTGTTAAAACCGATTCATTTTTTCAAAGAATTTTAGAGAAGGTTAAACTAAGTTCTTTGGATAAATGGGGTAAAAAGGGAGTAGATGCTTTATCATCTGCTACGCCTGTTGATACAGGCAAAACTGCTTCGTCTTGGTCTTACAAGATTGAACGAAATCAAAATGGAGTAAAGCTGGTTTGGCTAAATAGTAATGTTAATGATGGCGTAAATATAGCCCTCATTATTCAGTACGGCCATGTGAGTAGAAATGGGGTTTATGTGGAAGGAAGAGACTACATAAACCCTACTTTAGTTCCTATTTTTAATGAAATCGAAGAAGATGCCTGGAAGGAGGTGAAGAACGCTTGAGCACTGTTGTTGAACAAAAAGTTGTCGAGATGCGATTTGACAACAAGAACTTTGAACAAAATGTTGCTCAGAGCATGAGCACCTTAGATAAGCTTAAAGAGGCGCTTACAAAGTCCACCTCTGCCAACGCATTTGATGGTCTGACTAAAGCGGCTAATAGACTTGATCTTTCTGGAGCTACTTCAAGCGTTCAGAAGGTCACAGAGTCCTTTAGTGTACTTGAGCAGATCGCGATAGGCGCGTTAAGAAGAATTGGCGAGTCTATTGAAGAACATCTAGTTAGCGGTCTTAAGAGTTTGACTGTAGGGAATGTTCTGTCTGGTTGGGAAAGGTATGCCCAGAAGACAGAATCTACTCAGACAATTCTTTCGGCCATTGCTAACGATGATAAGTACGGTGACGATAAGCTTGGATACGTTGAGGAATTGTTAGAGAAGCTGGCTTGGTTCTCAGATGAAACCAGCTATAACTTCACTGACATGACCGATAACATTTCTAAGTTTACCGCTGCCGGCATGGACCTTGATAAGTCCACAGATGCTATGATGGGCATCGCGACTTGGGCCGCCATGTCTGGCCAGAATGCTCAGGTTGCAAGCAGAGCCATGTACCAGCTTTCCCAGGCTATGGGCACTGGCGTTATCAAGGCTATCGACTGGAAATCAATCGAAGTTGCTAATATGGCAACCAAAGAAGTCAAGCAAATGCTGATTGACTACGCTTATATGAGTAAGAGTAGTGCATTAAAGCTTGATGAACTTGGTTATTATGTTGAAAACGTAACTAAGGCTGGCGTAGAGAAGATTCGAGTTGATAACGGAACCTTTAGAGATACGTTACAGTATGGTTGGTTAACAGCTGAAGCATTCTCTGATGCGATGGGTGAATATGCATCGTATTCCAATGCTCTGTACAAAATCATCAACAATCCTGCTAACGAAGGTGCGGATTTGTATGCTTCGAAACTTATCCGAAACATCGATAATGCTCAGAAGAAAGCAGAAAAGACCGGTCAGACCATTGAAGAGATAATGATGATTGACTACGGGATCGATGTCGGAGATGCATTAGAAGGCGTTACCGAGCTTGGCATTCGTGCAATGAAGGCAGCTCAGCAGGCAAGAACCTTCCAGCAGGCCATTGATTCCGTTAACGATGCTGCTTCTACTAAATGGGCTACGATATTTGAAAAGATTCTTGGTAATGTAGAAGAAGCTACCGTTCTATACACTGATTTAGCAGAGTATTTATACGATATATTTATCGAGCCTCTTAATGAAGTGATAAATACTCTTTCTGAGTGGAAAAAGATGGGTGGCAGAGACCTTCTTCTTGGTTACAAAGACGAAGAAGGCGAAACAGTCAATGGTGCACTTCAAAATATTGGAGAAGCGATCGTTGCTATTAAAGAGGCGATAGGATCCGGCATAGGAGAGGTATTTCCTGCCACGACCGCAGAGCAACTTTACGAGTTAACTCAGAGATTTAAAGATTTTACCGAAGGCCTGATTATTTCCGAGGAGACTGCTGATAAAATCAGTAAAATATTTACTAGGATTTCTAATACCTTTAAGAGTATTGGCAAAGGCTTTGTTTCTGTTGGCAAGGCCGTCGGGAACGTATTTAAGAGCATATTCAATTCTGCTAAGAATGTTCTTGGCGGAACCATATCCGATCTTTTCCATAATGTCACTAAGCTATTTTACAATCTTGGCGTATCTATAAGAAAAACATTCGAGAACTTTACAGTCTCAGATAGTGTTTCTGCCAAGTTTATAAAGATACTAGAAGCAATTAAGGTCGCTATCAAAGCAGTTAGTGACATCTTTGGTAAGTTTGGCGATAAAGTTGCAGATTTTAATCGATCTGGAGCATTTAAGAAACTTGCGGAGTTCTTAGGTGGAAAATTCTTAGATATTCTTCTTTGGCTTCCTTCTAAGATTGCCGACGTTATTGTTTGGCTTGACAAGTTCTTAAGAGAAGGTGATAAGCTTTCCAAATTTACTGGTGGAGTAGGTAAGGCATTTACTGCGGTTAAGGACTTCTTTAGTGGTTTTGTTAAGTCAATGCTTCTCGCTGATGGCCTTCCTGGTCTTATTAATAGAATTCGTACGTCAATCTCTGACTGGATGACCAGTATTGGAGACTCCAAGTTATTCAATAAGTTCGCTGATGGCGTAACAAATGCCTTCAACGCGGTTAAGAAATTCTTCAGCGAGAATCTTAATGCCGAAGGTGGAGCTAAAGCTTATACGACTGTAAAAGATGCTCTGAAATCGTTCGGAGAAACTGTCTCTACTGCTTATGCGGCAGTCAAAGAATTCTTCTCAAACATCGATTTCGAAAAGATCGGTGATACTTTAAGTCGTATTGGAACAACTATAGCAGATGCTTTTACTAAAGCATACGATGCCGTCAAAGCCTTCTTTGGTTTGTTTAAGAGCAACAAAGATAGCGGAGCTGTTGGTAGTAAAACTACAAAGAGTGGTTTTAATGTTCAGAAGGCAGCTTTAGGAGGAGAATTCAGGCCATCGTTTGATTCTGACGCAGCAAAGGAAGGCGTCATAGAACTTGGTGAGAAATTAACCGAGATATTTAGGAAAGCCGCTGATGCTTCTGAAGATCTAGCGACAGGAATTGGCAATGTTAAAGATAAAGCAAAAGAATTAACCGATCAGATTAGCAATGGCACTTTTATTAAGAGCATAACAGATATTTGGTCGGCAATATCAGCTTTTGTTAGTGATTTGTTTAACGGAACTAATAGTCTTTCTGATTTAGCTTCTAATGGAGAAGATAAGAGCGATATAGTCAAGGGAATCGAAAGCTTCTTAGGGTTTATTCTTAAGATTGTAGATTATTTAGGAGATAATCTCCCTGCGTTACTTGCAGGCGGAGGTTTGCTCGCTCTTGGCGTTGGAATTTCTGATTTTGCCGAAGGGTTTGAAAAAATCGCAAAGGGTCTTAAAGTATTTCTTAAGAATGTCGGATGGGCCGCAAGTTATTGGGGCAAAGGAGAGATGTTTAAGGGACTAGGAAAATTGCTTTTATCTATTGCTGGTTCCATAGTCATTCTTTTGCTTGGTTTAGCTGGAGCTATTTATTTACTAAATGGTGTTACTAAAGATACTCAGACGGCAACTTCTTTAAAGATTATTACGAAGTCTCTTATAGCAATATTTATAGCAGTTCTTGCTATGATTGCGGTTATTAATTCCGGTGGATGGAAAGATAATGCTGCCGAAGCTGCTAAGTTTACAGGAGTGGCCATGATGGTCAAAGGTATTGCTGTAGCTTTAGCGGTTATAGCAGCCGCTGTAGTTTTAATGACTAAATGGCTTGGCGGATTGACAAGTGCAGAACTCGAAAATGCTGAAATCATCTTCGCTTCTATGATGGTATTTATTGCTCTTATAGGAAGTGTTATGGCTTTAATCGCTCATGCTGGAAGAGGCGGATGGGCAATGGTTGGCACTTTAGCAATGATACTAGGAGTTAAGATTCTTATAGATGCCGTAAAAGGTTTATATGAGTACATTTCCGATAATGTAATAGATGGCAACGCTCTAAGAACTGCCGCCGTCATTGTTGCAGGCTTGATAGTATTATTAGAGATAATGGCCGGTGTTACTACATCTGGACAACGTTCTGCTAAAGCTGCTGCAGTCATGCTTGTGGCAGCACTTACTGTTTCAATAATGTCTGCCGTTCTTATTGAGATAGCTAAAGCTATAAAGGGAATTAACGTTGCTATTCTTTACAGATCTTTGGCAATTATATCATTGCTCGGTATAGTGTTGGCTACTCTTACTGGATTGATTGGAGATGGTAAGACCGCCGGTCAATTAGCAGCTACTGCTGTTTTATTAGGAGTCGCAGCAGGAACTATTGGTGTTATGTATTTAATATTAAAAGATGTAACAGAAATGGTTGCACAAAGTTCTGCTGGGGAAATACTTGCGGCACTTGGAATAGTAATGGCTTTGGAAGCATTATTATCAGGTTTTGCTGGTATAGCATCAACATTTAAAGATACAAAGAAATTGGCAATAACAACTGCTATATTTGCTGGGCTCGCTGTTATAATATGGTTTTTGAAGGAATTTGTATTTAAAGATATAGTCGAAATTGTCAAGAATGATCCTTCAGCAGCTTTATATTCTGCTTTGGGTATTGTTATTTCAGTAATGGGTCTTGCTCTGGCTTTAAAGATAGCTGGTAGCGAAGCATTAGAATCACTTAAGGCTGCTGGTGCCTTTATCATATTAGCAGGAGCTTTAGCTATACTAGAGTTTGTAATTGAACAAGTTGTCAATTTAGTAAATAAAGATCCTGGAAATGCCCTTATTGCTGCAACATCCGTGATTCTTATGGTATTGATATTAAGCGGACTTCTAGCAACGTTTTCGGAGCTTGCTCCTTTTATGCTTATTGGCGCAGCGGCATTACTTGTGCTAGCAGGAGCGCTTTGGCTTATAGAGAAGGTTATCGAAGGGTTGGGTCCTGCATTAGTAGTGCTTGCTGATAGTATGGTTCAGATTTTCACAATAATTGACGAAAATAGAGAACCAATTCTAGGTGCGATTGAAGTTTTCTGGGCAGCTATACTATTATCCATTGAAGGATTCCTAGCTTCTCTTCATTTAACAGCGTTAACTCTTATCCACAATTTAGATGAAGACATCGAGACAATTCAGGATAATATTCATGGTTTCTTTGAAAGATTAAATCAGAATATTCATCAAGACATCCAGGATATTATTTGGAATATTGATGAAGATTTGAATGATATTATCGATAATGTAGATGGGTTGATTAATAAGATCTTAGACAATATTGGCGGTCCTGACGGTTTAATTAATAAGATCCTTGATCATTTCGTTCAGAATTCTTCCAAATTCTTAACCTCAGGTAGTGATATTGTAGCTAATGTAGCAGAAGGTATCAAAGAGAATAAAGAACGTACTCATGGCGCCGTTAGAACTACTGTTATGGATACTATTGATTTCTGGAAAACCTTTATCCCAGACTTCTTAGATGCTTTAGTCGACATGATTGATACAATAGCTGAATCTATTGAGCAGAAAGCCCCTGAATTTTGGGCTGCTTGTTCTAGGTTAGCAAAGGCTATTTGGAATGCTATTTGGTATCCACTTAAAGGCGGTATTGATGATGAGGGATCTATTGCTAATCTAGGCAAAAATATTGCCTCCGGATTAGGTGAAGGTATTTCCAAAGGCGCTAGTTTATTAGAAAAAGTATACATTGAACCTTTTAGAAAAATAAAAGAAAAAATTGCAGGAGAATTTGAATCGCATTCGCCTTCTAAATGGGCCGAGAGACTTGGCGTTTACATTGATGAAGGATTAGCTGAAGGTTTGTTAAAAGGTTTGACCGAACCTATGGCGGCTTCGAATATCCTTAGTGGAAACATCAAAGACGCTCTTGGTGGTCAGTTTGACGACATTGAGAGTCTGTTCTCAAGCGATCTTAATCCTACAATCACTCCGGTTATGGATCTGTCGGAAATTCAAAATGGCATGACTTCTATGGATAGCTTATTCGGCGAATACGATAATCTGTCTCTGACTTCTGCTATGAATTCCAGCTACAGTCCTTTCACGGATGCTAATGGCGAGTCTAAAGTAGATATTATGTCAATGTTAAGCGGAAAGTTCGGTTCTTTGGAAGATAAACTCGACGAACTTCTTTCTAAATTCACCAACCTGCAAGTAGTCTTAGACAGTGGCGAACTTGTTGGAGGCCTAGTGGATCCGATGGATGATGCCTTAGGTTGGAAATCTATTTATGCTGGGAGGGCAATGGGATGAGTAATAGTAACACAGTACCTGTAGACAGTCTCGTTGTCGAAGTCGAGCCCAAGCAGGATGGTACTCCGTGGATTAGTACTACCTTAGATAATGAAGCATATTTATTTAGACAGACTGGTGGCGGTGCCGAAATCCTCGGCACCAACGTCGTCGACACTATCGTAGGCGGCACAGTGTGTTGGAATCAGTGGCATGGAACGGGGAATTGGGCTAACGCTCCATATCCTAGCGGTAGTACTAGAACGTATGATTCTTCTACTGAAACGACTACTTTTACTTTTACATTAAATTCTAATAAATATGCTTATTTGCAAAAAAGCATAGCAGTTTATGCGGATCATGTATATTTATGTTCGGCATATGTAGAAGTAACTAGTATAGATGCGAATCATACTGTTAGTGATATTAATTCTATATGGTATAAAGTTGCAGCTAACGCGTCAAACTTAGGCGGATGCGGAGGGTATATTGGTCCAGGATATTATCAAACTTTTTATAAAACTAATGCTGGAAGCTCAAGTTCTTTTCTCATGGGGTTTGGCGGACCTGAGGCCGGAATAACCGCAACAATTAAAGTATCGCAACCAAACGTATTTGATATAACCGAGATGTTTGGCCCTACAATCGCTGACGCCATTGTTAGTATGGACGAAGCAAGTTGGGCAGCCAATCGAATCCATTCTGGAGTAATTTGGTTCCGCAAATATTTTCCTAAGATGTTTTATTCTTATCCGTATGATCCAGGTACGCTTTTGAGTGTGAAGACGAGTGCGAAGGTCATTACAGGTAAGAATTTATTAAATGAATTTGATTCTAATATAGTATATAGTAAGTATATTACAGGACTGCAAAACGATGGAAACTGGTATTGGATGTCCGCGAGTGATAGTAGATCGTTTGCCGTTGCATGTAAACCAAATACTACATACACTATATCTTGTTTTAATTCAGAAGCGACTATATTTAGAGCTGGTTACATTAATGACGAACCATCATCAAGTACTCAACAAATTTATGGGGTTACCAGACAAGGAACAAGTACTCCTCCGATAGTAGTTAATACTGGGCCAACAGCTAAATATATTATCATCCAATTTGGGTCTAATATGGTAATAGCTGGTGAGTGCAAAGCAATGATGACACTTGGCAGCACCGCACCGACCGAGTACGAAGCGTATTCCGCACAGACATACCCTCTCGACTCCGACCTCGAACTGCGTGGACCGCTTGCTTTGGATGCGAACAATAATCTCGTGTACAATGGCGATGTATATCCGCCGAGCGGGAAAGTGACGAGGAAGTTCAACATCCTCGACTTGGGAAGCCTGACCTATTCCAAATCGTCACTCATTACAAATGGGTTTGTTGCCACCGCAGGAATGCCTGACGATTTCCCTCTTGCACCGAGTACCACATCAATGCCGAATTGGGTTTGTACCTATGCTATATATACCAACACTGGCATAGAGGATGCCTCTGTTGACAAGGCTATTGCGTGGCGAGTTAGTGGGCAGAATAAGGGAGTTATCATCAAGGACAGCAGCTATTCTTCATACTATACTGGCAATAATATGGCCTCTTTCAAGACCGCTATGTCAGGGAAGTATTTGGTCTACGAAAAAACGGCAACGGCTACAGAAACCGCAGATCCATTTACTGCTCCTCAAATAGCCATAGCCGGCGGCACAGAAGAGTATATTGATAATAGAGATACTCCATTACCTGTTGGACATAAGACTACATATTATGAAAAAGCTCCAATTACAGGAACTGATACTGTAGATGTAGAAGTAACTGGTCCTAATTTGTTGGGCGGTACGATGCTGGCAGATGCAGTAGTATCTTCCATGCCATCGGCGACAATTGACTACGACGAGAAGTATGTTAATTTCGCAGCGAGTGCCACAACGAATCATGCTATTTCTGATGGTTACATAAAGTTTAAGGAGAATACTAGATATACGTTCATTATTTCTTTATATAAAACCAGAGGAACCGGTAGTAATTTAATTATTGATTATACTGATGGCACATTCACTTATGTTCCAGGTCCTTCTGCTGCCGCAAGCAAAGAAACAGTAAAGATAACGTCAGATGCTAATAAGACAATTTCTGCACTTAGGAAATGTAACTCATCAGGATCGACAAGAATTTACTATGACGAAAGCGGTATATTTGAAGGCGTATTAGATTTTGACGGTTTTGTTCCTTATTCTGGACAGATGTTAACGGCTGATATTGCAACTAATTTATATTCTGCTAATGTTGCTCAGTTGGCGAGCGGAACGATTAGTCCGAGCACAGGAAAAGACGCGAGTAATAGTAGTAGATGTAGAACCAATGGGTATATTCCTGTTTCGGAATTAACTCAGTATACGCTTACCTATGTAGGAGATTTCGATAATTACATATATTTCTATGATAATACGAAGACTTTTATAGCAGATTCAGTTTTAGAATGGGCAGCTCAACCTCGTACTTTTACAACTCCTGAAACGGCAGCTTATGCAAGATTTATATGGAATATTACATATGCCAATGGTCCGTCTGATGTTCAGTTAGATCTTGGTCCTTCTGCAACACCTTATAGATGGAACAGTTCAGGTTATGAGTCAACATATGATTTTATATCAGGCGATTTAATCGTAAAAAGAAACTATGTCGATTTGTCAGATTTTAAGTCGTCGTGGTCAAGGAGAACAACTAATATATTTAGTGCTACATTAAGCAATTCTGCTATATATGATGCTACTATTCCTATAACAGATCATTTATGTGATACATTTAAGACCACTTACGTTGGTGCGGCTACTAATGCAGTAAATGCTAAATTAAGTCTTTATAAAACAACCAATAGCACTGGAGAAAACACTATATATTTAAATATGGCGTTTGCCGGGATAGATACTGTCGATGAGCTTAACGAATGGCTTTCGATTGTTCATCCGTGTTTTTGTTATAAGTTTTATAGTCCTAGAGAGTATGATCTCTTAGAAGATCCTTTAAGCATTTATGCTCCTAGCGATACTAAGATTGTAGTTTCTTCCGTATCCGGAGATGTAATATCAGCAACGTTCTCCTATGACAAACAAAACTACATTCTTCACTCGATAACCTTCTACGATGGTTATAGGAAGCTCAACACTTACGCTAATTTCCATCTGATAGCGGATCCAAGACCGTCCGTAACCCCTCCTAGCCCGAAATCTAAGTATCTGGATGTTCCAGGAGCAAATGGCAAGTTAGACTTGTCTACGATTCTTACGGGCTTCCCGGTATTTGACAACAGGGAAGGTGATTGGACGTTCTATGTTCTTAACGGTTATGGGAACTGGGCAGATCGTCTGTCTGAGATCATGAATTTCCTTCAGGGGCAGCAGCTCAAAATGGTTCTGGAAGACGACCCTAATTACTATTATCGGGGTCGTTTCTATGTGTCGGATTGGAGTTCTGAGCCGACATGGTCTAAGATCACCATTCACTATTCTGTATATCCTTATAAGATCGGCTGCGCTGAAACCGCCGGTCCTAACAACACAATCTATCTTACTGATACTGGAGGTACTAGTTTGTAATGTTCAGAGTATCTGTATCTAATAACGGGGTCGAGACGATTATTTACAACGATACCGTTGTGGATGATTCTCTGATATTAATAAACCCAAAGTTATCCTTAGCCGAAAACACAGCCGGAACTTTTACATTCAAGGTTCCTCCGAGTAATGTAGGCTATGATTTGCTTAATCGGACCACAAGTATCATTACTGTCTATAAAGACACCAAGCCTGGGGTTCCTTACTGGGAAGGACGCATTCTTTCAGAGTCCGAAGATTTTTGGAAGTGTAAATCCTATACCTGTGAAGGAGCCCTTGGCTACTTCAATGATACTATTCAGCCTCCAAACCATTATCAGGGCATATCAGAGTCTCAGTTCCTGTCTCTACTTCTGACAATTCATAACTTAAAGGTTGATTCGAACCGGATGTTTGCATTGGGAGACGTCAGCGTACACACAACTGACACTGGGCATCGTTATACCAACTATGAAACCACAATGGAATGCTTAAATGACAAGCTGGTTGGCTCTGTCGGAGGGCATTTCGAGATTCGTTACGATAGTGGTGTAAGATATTTGGACTACAAGGATGCTTACCATGAGGAAAATACTCAGACTATTGAGTTTGGCGTGAACTTACTGGATTTCACTAAGAATTTCACTTCAGAAGATTTTTGTACAGTCCTTATTCCAAGAGGAGAGCAGCTGGAGGATGGTCCTTATGACGCTTTAACGGCTTATCTGGATGTCTCAAGTGTTAATAACGGCAGTATTTATGTCTGGTTGACGAATGATGACTTCGCTACTCCTCCGGATATTTTACCAATCGACGCGTTTGGCAGAATTGAGCAGGTCCATGACTGGAGCGATGTTACAGTCGCTGCAAACTTGCTTACAAAAGCCAAAAACTACCTAAAAGATCAGCAATTCGATAAGATGGAGCTCACTGTAAGCGCGTTGGATATGCGCTATGCAGGAGCAAACTATGAAGATATTGACCTTTTAGATAGCGTTAGAGTTGTATCTGTACCTCATGGTTTAGACAAAGTATTTCCTGTTACAAAGCTAGATATTCCCTTAGACAGACCTGAAGATTCCAAGTTTACGCTTGGAACGACAGTCAGTTCCAGCTTAACCAGCAGGAATACTAAGACTACCGGAGATATTAAGAAAACCATCGCTGAGATTCCAACAGAGCAGAAGATCACAAAGAAAGCTAAGCAGGACGCTGCCGCTTTAATCAACAATGCTCTTACTGGTTATATTAACATTATTCGTAACGAGACGACTGGCGCAATGGAATTCGTAGTCAGTGACACTCCGAATTACCTCGAAGCCACAAATATTTGGCGGTGGAACATCAATGGTTTGGCTTATTCAAGTCAGGGATATGAGGCAGAAGAGTATGAATTAGCACTTACCGCAGATGGCAAGATCAACGCTAGTATGATCTCAGTTGGCGAATTAGTTGCTGACATCATCAAAGCTGGTATTCTTAAAGACCAAGTTGACGGATCGCACTTCTGGCTCAATCTCGAAACAGGCGAAGTTAGACTTAACGCTATTAGCGAAATCAATGACCAGTTAGGCGTCGTTAACAGTCGTATCGACGTAAACTCTCAGAACATTACAACAGTTGTGGAGTCAGTTAACGACCTTAATGATAGCATCGAAACTCGTGCTCAGTCGTTGATCAATCAGTACGACGCAGGTGTTTCGCTTCAGATTAGCGAATTAACTCAGTATGCAGAAGGAACTCGGGAAGAGATCCATGCATACTTCGATTTCACGACAGAAGGCCTAAAGATTCAGGGTACAGCTGGCGCAAGTCCGGATTCTTACCTCTTATTAGCGTCTGACGAATTAAGCTTCTACGCTGATAAGTCAAGACGGCTTTGGTTGAATCAAAATGGTGCAAATGCAGAAACATTTAATGCTAGTCAATCGGTATCAATCGGTAACTTCATTTGGGAAGTATATTCCGGTGGCATTAGATTAACCAAGAAATAAGGAAGGATAATTATGGCAGTTAAAACCACAACCTTTACGTCAGGTGGCCAGGGTGGAGCAAGACTTGTAGTCGAACAGACTGCATACAATACTTCATACGCCACTTTAACGGCGTACGTCCAAATTCTTGGTTCAGCAGCCACTAAGTGTTCAGCGGCCACCATCAGCTTTACAAGCGTCGATCCTAGTTATTCGTGGACTGGTGGAGCTCAAACTGGTATAGGATCCGGTTGGAATACAGTATTTACCAAGACCGGTATCTTAGTATATTACTTAGGTAATACTACAAGATCCTTCACGGTAGGCGCCTCAGGCACTTATACGTATGATAACGAGGGAGAAGAGCCGTATACAACAAGTTACAACATATCCGGTACTTTCTCGTTGTATACTTTGCCTGCTCCTACACCTATTGCATCGGTAAGCGTATCTTCAGCAAGTGTAACTTTAGGGAATTCCATCAACATCACTACTGCCAATGGGTCATCTGGAAACCTTACTGTCAAAATTGGTAGCACTGTAATTGCGACTTTAGGCCCTTATGGAAACGGCACAAGGCCTTGGGCTCCTTCGGTAGCAGATTATGCTCCTTATATTCGATCCGGATCTTCCGGCACGGCGGTTTTAACTTGGAATGGGGCCACGGTTAACGTTACTTTAACGGTTCCAAATAATTCCAGCACAAAGCCTACATGCGCCGCAACATTGGAACTTGTAGATGGTGTTAACGGAAAATACATTCAGGGAAAAAGTAAAGCAAAAGTAACCTTAACTACTACCACGAAGTATAACGCTACTGTTTCTGCGTATAGGATTACAATTGACGGGACTATTTACACTGTAAACCCGGCAACAAGTACTCCTTTACTTATTAATGGCGTAAGAGCATATTCTGCTTATATTAGTGATAGTCGTGGGTTCTCTTCGGATACTGTTCACGGGACTATTCCTGTTATTCGTTATGATGCTCCTACTATAACTGGCGTAAGCATTTATAGATCAGATTCGGCAGGCGTAGCATCTAATGACGGAGCATATATTACTTACATATTTACTCCTACAATAACGTCTTTGGACGGGGATAATGATAAAAACTATGTAGTTCAGTACAAGCGTGAGATAGATAGTTCTTGGACTACACCAAGTTCTGGATCTGGTGCTTTGACTGATTATACAAGCCAAAAGACTGTAACTGTAGGTGGCAGTCTATCCTCAACCACTGTTTATCAAGCTCGTATCGGTATAACTGACTTGTATGGTACTGTATACACCTCTATCGTTACGATTCCTACATCGGCAGTTATTATGGACTTTAATACTGCCGGCACAGGCGGCGGAGTAGGCATGTATACTCAGGGCGCTAACATGTTTGATATTGCCTGGTCGGTTGTACCTCACATGGGGATTAGAGCTCCATTCTCTACCGGAGAAAGTGGCAAGATCATACCTGTAAGATATTTGTCTAATGGAGATCTTGGAGGTAATGTTTCAGGAAATGATGCGTTCATACAAGCTTGGATCAAGAAGGTTTGTGAGTTGTATCCTGGTGTAACGCATGGAATCTTTATAGGAATTGGAGTGCCAAGTTCCTCAATGATAATAATTTGTGACATTTACAGCACATCTGCTGTTGACTCAAATGGCATGCCACAATATTCAGGTGGTTTGGCGTTTGGTTACCAATTTGGGAATGGAAAAATCCATACATTCAGGACTAGTGCTTATACTTACTCTTCATCCCAGATTACGTAAAAAGGAGAATCAAAATGTTAAAGAAAATCAAACTTTCCAATAAAGTATACGATGTGCTGAAAATCGTATCAATTCTGATATTACCACTTACCATCTTCATTACCTCCTTAGGAGATATTTGGGGACTTCCGTATAGCTACGAGATTATTAAGACTCTTGGCGCGATCGAAGTGTTCGTTGGTGCGATCCTCAAGATTAGCAGTGATAATTATCACGAAGAGCAGAATCATGTGGAGTCCACCGGAGCAGAACCCGCCTTAGAATCGGATGAAGATGTAGAGTAAAGGAGTTAAGTCATGGATGAAATAAAAGTATTTACTCGTAAAGAGGCGAATTATGAGCAATGTTTTAACTAAAGAACAGTTCACAAGGCTTATTTCCAAATATTCTACCTCTTCAAAAACTGATGTGGAATGGAGAAAAGTAGATTTCGTAGGCAAAAAAGACGGGGTTCACGGCATAACCAACGTTGAGGTCTATGCTTATGCTGACGACAAGAAAGTGTACAAAAAGCAGATTCTGAAATTGTCTCAAAATGAGGAAAATAGCTTGACTGTCTGGGTGCCTGTGGTTAACGAAAAAGCTACAATATATTTCAAGTTGGTTAATGTTGAAGGTACAGCTTCTGCTGCTAAGAACGGAATTACGAATATTGATGGCGATTTATATTCAGTCAATAAGTCTGGCGCTAAGGTGACCATTACATCTTCTGAAAACTAATATAAAGGAGTAAAATTATGGGTAACACAAAGAAATTAACTCGCAGAAATGCACTCTTATCTGGAGAAAATCTTACTCCTTTGACTCGTGAAGAGTATTTCGCAAAGCTTGTGGCTTCTTGGAACGATGTGTTGAAGGACCCGCCTGTGGCCGATGGAGATTATGCATTCAAGGTAACGGTTGATGACGGTAAAGCTACGTACAGCTGGAGTTCCGGTGGTGGCGGAGGTTCCGACCAAATTGTGTATGTTCCAGTTACTGTCGAAGAACAAGAGGTCGATGACGAACCGGTAATTGTATTTACTCTTACCAAAACATATAACGAAATACTTGCTTATTTTGAAGCCGGAAAAACTGTATTTGTGACTATATATGTTACGTCTGGCGAGAAAGCATATTCATACTCTAGCATGCAAGTGAGGGATCTCTACTATGATGGAGAATCATTTTATTCTATAAAGACAACGGCAGCTGTCAATTTTGAATGCGCAGATCCTGATGATTATCCGACAACGACCTCCGATTTGAATCCGAAATAAAGGAGATATTCTATGGCTGTATTAGTTGGATCCGCTAGGATCAATGAATTCGGAGATATTCAGGGCGGTCAGCCAGGAGATCAGACCGGTAAGGAATGTGCAATAGAGCCGTGGTACTTACATAAGTATGGATGGGTGATAATTCGAGCAAGAAACGCTGAAGTACGTAAGAAAATAGCTCAGGATATGAGATATATTTGTGAGAATGATAATGTCGGTTATGATCAGCCGAATAATCAGTCTCTTTTTTATGCCTCGCAGCCGTACGGATTCGATGCCAGCAAAGTAAAGGTTAAATGTGTTACGGACTGTGCAAGGGCCGTACGGGTTTGCGTAAGGTACGCAGGCGTATATTGCGACGATTTCTATACTGCAACAGAAGTGTCTGCTCTTGAAGCGACCGGAGAATTCACCATCATCAGAGACTACAGGTATACATCCAGCAGTGACTATCTTCTGGAAGGAGATATTTTAGTTACGCCCACTAAGGGGCATACAGTGGTGGTGCTAAACAACGGTGCTCTTGTAAGTACAACTCCTTATAAGGCAACCGGCCAAATCAACTATAGAAGCGGTCCCGGGGTAACATATCCTGTTATCAACAACATGACGGTTAAGAATGGCGATACGGTTCCGGTATATGAGGAAAAGAACGGTTTTGCTTATTGCAGATATAGAGGTGTAGATGGCTATGCCAGCCTGAAGTATCTCACAAAACTTACTGCTCCTTACAAAGCTACCGGAGACGTCTGGTTACGTTCTGGTCCAGGTGTAACATATTCTAAGCTTATTATCGTCTCTTCTGGGACTTATGTTCATGTGTTTTCAGAAGAAGGCAAGTGGGCCAAGTGCACATATTTAGGCATGGAAGGTTATGCTTCTATGAGCTACCTTACTGAAGAAGCCAAATATTGTATCACTACCGGAAAAGTCAACATGAGAACCGGCCCTAGTATTCTTTACAAGAGCATCATTGCGATTCCTTACAATACTATGGTGCTTTCGACTGGCAATACGGCGGTCACCTTAGGAACTACTTGGTACGAGGTAACATATTTGAATAGAACCGGTTGGTGTTCTGGCAAGTATATCAAGTACTATTAAATCTTGTAGGGGCATAGCGTTCGTAGCGATTCTATGCCCCTTTATTCATACATTATTCTTACACATATTTTCAAATGTTGTGCTATAATGCCATTAAAGAAAGCGAAAAAAGGTATGCGTGAAATCTTGAAAGGATGGCAAGATAGCAAAATAGATTGAAATTACGTGTACTAAATAGTGAAAAATAGTGAAAAAATGCGGCTTATTCGTACACCGTTCATACAATCTTAGATATTTCCTCCTTAAGCCATTCGAGGTCTCTTTCGGTGTATGTTGACTCCGTCAAATCCGCTATGCTATGCCCCACAATGCGCTTTATGGCGTATTCGTCTACTTTATATTTCTTAGCCATCGTGATGAAATGCTTGCGTCCGTCATGAGGTAAATGATCAGGGAAGATTTTCTGTAAGGCGTTACGATACGCGTCGTAATTTTTCAAATCAGGAAAAAGAAATTTGGCTCCTCGCATCTTTGACATGTCATAAAAATTTTTGACCTCATCTTTAATCTTGTCGTGGATAGGAACTATTCGGTTCCTTCCGCTATCGGTCTTCATGCCTTCTACGATGTATCCTTCATCCAGATGCACATTATCCAAAGATATTTCTAGCAATTCGCTTGGTCTGAATCCGGTATAGCATTGAAAATAGATTACCCTTGCGATATATTCATCTGACTTCTTTATTTGCTCGAATTCTTCTTTAGTGAAGGCCTTATGGACATATTTACGGGCTTCCTCGTCCGTTTCCTTTATCCTGGAAGCAGATAGGTCTCTGGCGTAGTTTTTATCTACCAATTCATATTCCATGGCATAATCGAACATTGAATTGAAGATCTCTTTTATTAGGTGCTGACTGTTCTTAGTCGGATGCTTCAGTTCGTTATTCTTAGTTATCGTGCCGTTCTCGATAACATATTTGATGTGGCGTACTCGAATCTCTCGTATAGGTGTATTGTAGAGCTCATGGCAGTACTTCCAGGCTGATTTAAGCGAGGTAATACGGTCTTTATGGACGTTATGTTGCGCTATCCATCTATCGAAGAGCTCATTGCACGAGATATTTTCCGATAGATCGAATGGGTTTTTGTTGAAGGCAACTAAGGCTGCATAGGCGTCATTATACGTCTTGAAATAGGCTTCCGGCTTTAGAAGTTTGCAGATTGGTTTGCCTTCTGGAGTCTTTCCTACGGTAACCATAGCACGATATGGGTTACGTAGATTCTTTGATTTGATCTTCGTAATCTGTCCGAAACCGTTTGGGAGTCTGCGGGTCGTTTTAGGACGATAAGATATTTTCGCACTCATCGGATAGCCGCAGTGAGGGCAGAAGGACGCTTTATCGCTTACCTGCAGCTCGCATTCAGGACATTTAATCAACATATTTTTAACCTCCTTATGTATGATTAGGTCTTAATCATACACCTATCTCGCAAATAAAGCAAGTAGTAAGATGGAAAAGGAGTTACGCACCCATAAGATCACCGAAGCGTGGACATGAGAAGCGTGAGTGAGCGGAGCTGAAATAAGCTTTAGGTGAAAATCCCGCTACGTAACGGAAGTTGTTCGAGACATGCCTTTTCTTTTTTCGCATATAAAACATATTTGATAATAGAAACTAAAGGAGGAGTTTAATTATGTTAAAAGAACAATGGATCAATTATTTAAATGAAAATAATGCGGTTTATGAAGAAGTGAAGGTTAATGATACGAGCTTCATATATGTTATGAGCAAAAAAGAGTATAAATTAAGTAAAAAAAGAGCTTATAAGCATATATATGTTCCGTATTTAAGACTTAGTCATTTCGAGAATGGAAAACAGTATGTAAGAGATAATGGTTATTGTGAAACTTTAACGGACAAAGTTGTAAAAACAATATTAAAAAAGTATTTTTAAAGGCTTGATTTACAAGCCTTTTCTTTTTTCGCATATTTTACATCCGATACTATAGGATAGAAAGATATTTCTATCTAAAATAAAAGGAACTAGGAGGAAACTAAAATGAAGAAAATTTATTTGAAAGAGGATTCTTTGCATAAGTATGCGTATTACGCAATCACGGATTGCACGGTGCATATACTTGACACAGAAACAGGATCCGTAAGCATTCTGAAGGACAGATGTGTTATTCAGAAGGTAAATAAGAAGACTGGACGAATTGTGCTGGTTTATGATCAGAACGACGGCAAGCGAATTGAGCTTGCTGCGATTGAGAATGAGCCGAAGCAGGTTCGTAATCAGTGTAGATTATGGTCTACTGAGAACAACAATCAGGATGCTGAGCGGTTTATCCTGTCGTGGTACAAGGATGCATGCGCAACTGCGAAAAAGTATTACGAGCACTTTACAAAGATGGAAGCTAAATTTTCCAATCTTGGGGTCTGATTTACAGGCCCTTTTATTTTTTCGCATATAAAACATATTCTTTAGTAGAAAACTAAAGGAGGTAACTAAAATGACGTTTAGAGATTTTATTGCGGAGACAATAGGAGTATTTGTAACAATTTTAATTGCGCCGTTTATAGCAGTTTATGTAACTTGTAAAGGTGGAATTGACTGGGTAAAGAAAGAGGAAGAAATGAAATCAAAGATATTTGGTGGATGTTTATGGATAGTATTCTTTATCCCAATAGTAATTTACACCTTAGCTATGAGTTTATATGGGTTGCTTTGTCATAAAACGAGCGATGAAATTGGATATATTTCTGATAAAATTTTGGGCAAGGTATTTAATTTGTAAAAACGTCGGGAGTGCTACATGCACTCTCTTTTTTCGCAATATTTACAGACAAGATAATAGAAACTAAAGGAGGTAACTATTATGGCAAGAGTTAGCAAAAGCGCTTGTTTAGACGCGTTGAGTACTATGTTTAAGGAACTTAATGATCTTGGTAAAAGAGTTGAAGGTCTGGATGCAGACGACATAAATTATTCTGAAGAAATCACAAGATCGACTGTTCTACTTGGTATTCAGACAGCAAGAATAGAAGCAGTTAAAGCTATGATTAGTTGTGATGACTAATTGTTTTAAAAAGCCTTTTACAAGGCTTTTTCTTTTTTCGCAATATTTACAGACAAGATAATAGGAAACTATAGAAAACTAAACATTTTTTTCAAGGAGGTAACTATAATGAAGGAATTTTTAAAAGAATCAGGTATCTTTTGGAAGGATTATTGGGCTTTTTGTAAGAAAGTTTACAAGAGCAAATACTTCTGGATTTGGTACGGAATTTTATGCATTCCCTTCGCTATATGGTACGTAATCCAGTTGGGAAAGTACTATGGTTGGTTCGAGAAGAGGGGTAAGAAAGATGAGAAACATATTTAAAACAGTGTTAACTATATTAGCAGTAGTAGTAATGTTTCATGTATTGAAATGGTTATTATGCTTACTGTTCATAGGTAGTTTGGTACTTATATTTTAACAAATAGTTTCTCAGAGGACTTACAAGTCCTCTTCTTTTTTCGCATATTTTACTCTTCTTATAATAGAAAAGGAGGTAACTATTATGTTTGAAAAAGAAAGTATTTTAACAGTCGCTATTGTTAAAAAAGAAGTTGATGAAGACGACAAGGTTTTTGATTGGATCGAAGAAGGAATCGAAAATGCGTACAAAGAAGCAATATTGGAATATATTAGCGCAGTAACTTTAGGCTATTGTGGCAAAAGGGATGCTGGACTAAGAATGATTCGTACTGCAGAGTGTACAATATTAACGTTTACTATCGAAACAAAATTAATCTCGTCAGTATCTTTTGAAATAGAAAAATTACGCGATAAGTTTAAAGACGGACTAAGCATTAAATGGTATTTTAAAAAGGCTTGATTTACAGGCCTTTTCTTTTTCGCATATAAAACATATTCTTTAGTAGAAACTAAAGGAGGAAAAAGAAATGATTAAGAACATTATTTGTGCAGTAACGTCTATGTATGAGATGATGCTTACGCATGTAGTCTTAAACCCTAGATGGTGGCTGGCAACAACTATTGGCTTGGGAGTCGGATTTTTAATCCTGACGGTTCTACAGAAAAAAGGAATTATTAAAGATGAGGTCTAACAAGGCCTCTTTCTTTTTCGCATATAAAACATATTTACTAATAGGAGAAATCCAAATAAATTAGGAGGTAACTAAAATGGAAGGAAAAAGCTATTATTGGATAATGGGAGCGATTATTGCAAATTCGATACTAGTTATCATTGCTGATCATCAAAGGAAAAAACAAAAACTTGAAGAAGAGAAACTGATTAAGAAAACAGTAGAAATATTAAATTTTAATCAAGAACCTCAATTCAAGATAAATCATAACTACGATGATTTTATGAATGAAACTAGGAAACAATTTAGAAAAGCAGGATCATTTAACAAGACCCATTAAGCCCTACATGGGCTTTTTCTTTTTTCGCATATAAAACATATTCTTTATTAGAAACTAAAAAGGAGGTAATTGAAATGAAAAAGAGGACTTTGGAAGAGTATTTCGAAGATGGAAAGGACAAGGCAAAGCGAGCCGGACGGCGAGTTAAAACCTGGTTTTCCGACAGAGCTTATGACGTAAAGATGTATTGTTTCAATCATCCGGAAGAAGCACTCGGAATCGGATGCTTAACTTTGGTAGTTATTGGTAACTGTGTTACCAGGACTAAAAAAGCAAAGGCGCTCGACAAAGAAGAGGAACTGAAGGAAGAGTATTGTTATGATAGATCTTTGGGTCATTATTGGAGGCTCAGAAGGAAGATCAGCAACGACGAATGGCTCGAAATCAATCGTCGAAAGAACGAAGGAGAAAGTTTGGGAGAAATCCTAGAGCAATTGAGATTACTCAAGTAGGGGCTTTTACAAGCCCTTTCTTTTTCGCATATTTTACACCTCCCATAATGAAAACTATATATTTAGGAGGATAAAATCATGATCGGAACTATTTTTGGAACATTATTCGGAGCAATTCTTGTAGTGATCCTTTGTGTGGTAGGTATCATTGCGATACTGGCAGCAGTTATCAAAGGATTCAAGAACGGTTTTACCGGACGTAACAATTATGACGAAAGTGGCAAATTCCCTAAAGGGGTAAAGAGATGGAGAGCTTAACAAGCTCTCTTTCTTTTTGCTATTATAGGTGGATGCTATGCCCGTATTGCTCAAACGAAATGAAATACAGAAGTTCTGCGCGACGGATCGTAAGATACCCTGGTGGTAAAAAGATATTTATCCAAATCGGGGTCTATATGTGTTGCGGGCATTACAAACGCGATCTTCCAACATATTTAGTTCCGTTCAAACACTACACCAAAGACGTAATTGAGAAGGTTAAGAGCGGGGAAGTCTCAAGCAAAGATATTTTGTATGAAGACTATCCTTGTGAGATGACTATGCTTCGCTGGCGTTCGCAAAATTAACATCCTATATATTAGACATATAAAGTCGTATATGTCTAATTTATTTATAGGAGGCAACAATTATGTTGAAACTGGTGAAGATGACAACTGAGGACTGGACCATTTTTAATGGACGTTCTTTTCACGGAACTAGAGCGCTTGGTAGAGCGCAGGAAGTAGTAGCGGAATTCTACGACTCTAACGAGCCGGTCATGCGTGTAGTATGGAATGACGGTGAGTATTCGAGTTGTGGAGTAGTTCGCAGCACTTTAGCGAAAGCCGCCAAGACTCTGGGCCTGGAAAAGAGCGTAAAGCTTAGAATGGCCAAGGATCGTTTGTACATTTATTCTCCCAGTAAGATCAAAGAGATCGAACTGTAAGGTAAATTACGATCGACTATTAAAGGACTTTTTACAAGTCCTTTACTTTTTTGTAACGACTTTGTTTTTACTCAGAGATATTTGCTGAGTAAACTTCGCTACAAGGAGGAATAGCCATGAAAGAACATCAGATTATATTTCACACCGGATCTGTACCAGTGGCCGTTGCAGCAAAAGTTTACGGACGAGATGCAACCTGGATCCGAGCCGGCTTGATTGAAGGCTGGCTTGCGATCGGATACGCGACAAGAGGAGGTAAAGTCGTGAAATCACTAAAGGAACAGAGTTCAAAGTTGGGGCGAATCAATTATTATATTTCGCCAGCGCAACTGTACGAGCAGACAGGATATTTATGGAGAGGAGAAAAAGAATGATTCCACAAAGCAGGCTTGGTTATTTGGTTTCACTTGTGGCCAATTACGACTATTTTTGTGAAGAGTTGAATAATTGCTATTCTATGGTAACTTCGTCATTCATTCACAAAGCAGGAGAAAGATATTTTACTGATCCAACGGCCAACGATGTTGAAAGAAAAATGTCATTGGAAAAAATCGTAGATTCGATTAATTACGCGGCTAGTGCTAGCCACGAGGATGTGAATACTAAGGATTGGCTGAATACCATAATAGATATTTGCAATAAAAAGAAAAAAGGACATTATGCATTTAACGAATTTAACGACAAAGCTAGGGTTCGTCTTGGTGTGTTTTTCAGTTTGCTTAACATGAAATTACACTCAACATAATTCGCAAAATTTGCACGCAATTTATTAGGAGAAATCCAATCTAAAATTTTTAGGAGGTAACAAAATGGAAGACACTAGAAAGGTGACTTTAGATCAGGTTGAAGAAAGCCAGAAGTTAGCAACGGAAGGCTGCTCAAGCTATGACGTAATTGATGAAGGTTACAAGTTCAGCGGCACTACCGTGGGAATCGGTATTGGCATTTTGACCATTGCCATCGGAGGTGGTGTGGTTGAACTGGTACGGTTCATCAAGAAGAAGGTGAAGGCAGCTAAGGAAAAGAAAGCAGCGGCTGAAACAACCACTGAGGAACCTAAGGAAGAAACGGAAGAACCTAGAGAATGAAAGAGAATATTTATTAGAGAGCTTAACAAGCTCTCTTCTTTTTTAAAGCTATGGATAACGATATTAAAAAGATATTTGCTATTTTGGACAATTTAGAAGGCGGTTTAGATACACCGCCTTGGTATTTCGTCTTCGTACGTGATTCTTACCAAAACATATTTGACGAATATACGCGGATAGGATCAAATATGCCTATTCAGGAGCTTCTATCCATATTTACCGAGCAGATGTACGAGTATTCTGACATGGCCAGGACTAAAAAGTCGTCCGATATGTTCTCTGTATTCGGAGATATTTCAAAAATGGTTTTAGCAAGTTTTAAGGAGGTTAAAAAGTATGGAACCAATTCGTGTTACTGATAAGGCAGTAGATATCGTGATGCAGGATGGTCTTAAGATCAATCGAGAGAGACGCAGAGCCATCAAGAACTTCTCTCCGGAAGAACTTCAGCGTTATATTGTCAATATTTATCGTAATGGATTCCAGGATGGCTGCGATGCTGTTTTAGAACGTATCAACAACGAAGCTGAGGAGAATCCTATGGCCGGTTCCGTCTTTAAACAGAATGAAGACGACGGGGAAGTAGACGAAATCCAGATAGACTGGGAAGATATTTTGAATATTATTCGTGAAGTTAAAGGCATTGGTCCGAAGCTTCTCAATGACATCGATAAGAAGCTAAAGGAGGTATATTAATGGCTGTAATTATCGAAAATATAGATGTTCCGGAATCTTGCGACAAGTGCCCTCTGTGTAACCACACGTATACATACTATTTCTGTCCACTTTTAAGGACGATTTTAGATGATGAAATGGCGGTTATGGGTAGACGTAACGATTGCCCGATAAAAGACTTTACTGTGAAAAAAGATATTTTGTCTGGATATCCAACTGACGCGAAGGAATTATCAGCTGAGGAATTCCACAAAATAGTCAGTTGCAAAGACTGCGCTAGAGGCATTCGTAAGGATAACATGGTTATTTGCTTCGAGGATAGCCGTATGATGCGCATTAAGGATCTTGAAGAATTTTGCAGCAATGGTGTTAAGAAGGAGGAAGAATGAAACGAATATCTTGCATCTTCGGCCAGCATTTGTACAAGCCTTCTGAAATAGAGTTCTATCTTGTAGAAAAGAAACCGAATAGCAACGTATACAGATCGATAGCAAAGTGTATGTATTGCGGAAAAGAAAATGAACAGATTGTCGAAATACCAATACCACGTTCTATGTTGGCGTATCAAGCAGAGAGGAGTGAAGGAAGATGAGTGAATATGTCGGAGAACTGAAGCTGAAAGAACCGCTTACAAAAGAGGATTATGAAATGATCGCAGACGTGGACTTTAAGTATACCAATAAGGTGACATTTACAACTCCGCATTGTGGAGAAGTCGAGTTCGTTAAGGTGGTGCGGTGCAAGGACTGCAAGTGGTGGGGGTTGTCGGAGTATAACACCTTCGGCATTCATGTCTGCAAGAAGTTTAGCGGAGTGCGTGGAAAAAGTGATTATTGCTCAAGAGCGGAAAGGAAAGAGTGATGGAACTGTACTATTCAATTGCCGGATATATCTTCGGAGCGATTGCTGTGTGGATTATCTGCAGGCCGGTAAAGGCATTTAATAAAGGTTGGGAAGAGGCAAGAAAAATATATGGAAATTGGGACAGAGGTTTTCAAGAAGGGTTTCATGCCGGGTGGAAATCGGCAAAAGCGGAAAGGAAAGAAGAATGAGCGATTGGATTGGAACAAGCATATTGCTGATTTTGATTTTCTTCCTTGGATATGCGTGGGGAAGACTTAACAGGTAGAAAGGAGAAGCTATGATTGACATAATTGACGAGAAACCGATTCCGATTTATGAGGTGACTTGCCCTGAATGTGGGTCGGTGCTTGAGTATACTGCGGCTGATGTTTCGTATTCGCATATAACTTGCCCTGTATGTAGGAGTTCGATGTGGGCGATGACATTAATGCCAAAAAGATACAAGAATCGCATTTCAGAAAGGAGCGAAGATGGAGAAGCTTAAACCTTGTCCGTTCTGTGGTGGGTCAGATATAGATATACGAACTGACGATGCCGGGCTAAGTTGGTATTCTTTTTGTAATGGCTGTGGCGTCTCGTGCGGATACTCAATTACGAAAGATGATGTAATGAACGCGTGGAACATGAGAGTGCCGACCATCGAACCTGTAAAGCATGGAAAGTGGATTGAAATTGACATCAAGGATTATAAGGCATTGTGTTCAGAGTGCGGTACTTGGAGTCCTGTGATGGGGAAGTTTTGCCCTGAGTGCGGCGCAAGAATGGATGGTGAGTGATGGATTACACAATAACGTGGGCTTACATCGTTAGCAGAATGGAGTCCTTGTACGGATTAAAGCCAGATGACGAAAAACGGTTTTCATTTGGAGAGATTGAACGCTATATCCAATACATTTGGCAGGAGTTTTTTGAAATTAAATACCGAGAAGAATTTGGAATGGATGGTGAGTGATGAAAAAAGTTGTAGTGATCTTGATTCTTTTGTCGATTCTTTTAGCCGGATGCGTAAAAACAGATAAGGTTTCAAGCGAGAAAAAATCATCAAGGTTTGTGCAAGTAGAATCGACTGGTTTAAGATTGGTCCTTTATGACAAATACACAAAGGTTATGTATGTGGAAAAGACATATTTCTTCGCGCCACTATATAACGCAGACGGAAGTTTGTTATTGTGGGATGGTGAACCAGTGGCCATCCATGCGGAAAGAAAGGAGTAAGAATGGATATTGCGGTAGAAATTGTTGGTTCAATAATATTTTCGATTGTTTTAACTGCAATCCCATTTTTGGCGGCATTAGCATGGGCGTTTGATTGGGCACCAATTCTAATAATTCTTCTGACATTTAGTACAGCATTAGAATTCTTACTTTGGCTTTACATAATACTAAATGAGGCGGATAAGAAAAATGGGTAAGACAATAATTTTTGTTGATGATCTTAATCTAAAACCATGTCCTTTCTGCGGAGGAAAGGCGGAACTAAAACAATACAAGATGTGGCATGACGATCATGGCTATAAGGATTGTTATGAATATTTTGTGGCGTGCGAAAAATGTAAAGTCAGACAGCTGTCATTCGATACTCTTAGAGAAAAAGATGATGTAACAGCTATAAAGAAGGCGATTGAAGCATGGAATAGGAGAAGCAATGGATCTTGAAGTTATTTTGTTTTGTGTAGTTGGTCTTTTGGCCATAGTGATTTGTTATATTTTCTTCATTTATAAGAAGCATGACCAAATTGACGGTATCATGGCGATAATGGAGACTCCAAACGGGACCTCCATTAAATTTATCCTCTGCATACCAATAGATGAGTTTATGGAGAGGAAAATAGTCAAGATGGAAGTAAAACATATTTCCGATCCGGAACTGTACGAGGAACTATCGCAATAAAAACCTTCCCTATAATGATACTAATAAAAAGGAGGTCAATATTATGGACGAACAACAATTCAATTTGGTCGATGAATTAGATCGATCGCTGGAAGAAGGGTTCAGAAAGATTGAAGAACTTGACATTGGATCCGAGCCTAGGAAGGCTCTGCATCAGGAATTGATGGAAAAGATGCGTATAAGAATTGAAGCGCAGAAGCTTAGCGATGCTGAAGATGAGCATCTCTGGAAAGAAGAGCGGGAAGAAAAAGAACTGCTCAAGAAAGAACAGGATGATAAGAAGCGGGATCGCAAGGAAACGTGGAAGTTTGTTGTACAGTGTATTCTGTCAGGTCTTGGAATTGCAGTGCCGGCTGGCTTGGCATTCGAAATGTTCAAGTTCAACACTGAAGGAAACTTCATGACGGCAGATCAGAACAAATCGGTCGGATGGCTGTTTAATTCTATTAAGAAGCCAACGTAACATTATTATCGAGACTTACAAAGGTCGTGGCAACACGGCCTTTCTGTTTTTTCTCGCAACTTAAACATATTTGTAAATAGAAACTAAAACTAGGAGGTAACTAATTATGACGGAAAAAGAACTTCTTACTGACAAAGAAGCGGAAGCATGGTTTAAGCTTGGACAGTTTGCCGAGAGGTATAACTCCAGAAATAAACCGGTAGTTGCATTCGCTGGAATGGTATTTACGTTCTTTGCCGGAGCTTTTTTAGCATGTTGCTATAGTAAAGATTCTAAAGGCAAGAAAAAAGGGGAGTAACATCCCCTTTCTGTTTTTGAGGTGGTTATGAAGAATTACTTAGTGCATATTTTTCTTGACATTATTATCCCGGCAATGATCAGACCCACCTTCGAACGGCTGGGCTATGCGATTGCCAAGAAGATATTTAAGGATAATAATAAACACACTATCGGCTTTTAGTCGCAATTAAAACATATTATCTAATGGATACTAAACAGTTTTTAAGGAGGTTAAACAAATGAGTAACATTATTGAAATGAACAGGGCGACGCTTAACAAGGCGAAACTCAATTATGTGGATCTTAATGCTACTGATCTTGGTGTTAAGACCGGACGGAAAGAACTTGATGTATATTTTCCGAAGAAGAGGAAAACAGTAAAAGAAAGGCTTATGGCTTTCTTAGGGAAGTAATTAATTGACTACAGACCTATGAAAACATAGGTCTTTCTTTTTTAAACATATTTAGGAGGTTATAAATGGAGCTTGGATATGTTGACAGTCTTATTAGTTTAAATCATCAAATTGAAGATCTTAGAAAAGAAGTTGAAGAATTGAAAAAACTTGTTAATATGCAGCACGATATAATAAAAAATTTAACGGATTGTGTAGACAACATATTTTTATTCACAATAGGAAGAACGTAAGGGGTGCCAGAATGTTTGCGATAATTAATAAAAGAACTTTGAAATTTGTTTACGGGACGGATTATAGATACCATCCTTATCATCAAAGAACTTCTTATGATTGGATGCTTACAATGCCAGATATAGAAAAGGCTGAATATGAATTTAGGCATAGACAATGCGGAAAAGATTACGTAATTGTAGAAATTGCTCCTTTGATTATAGACAAAAAGTTCCGTAAAGATCCAAGAATTAAGGAGTTAAACTTCAGAAGGCTATGTATTTTTAGCGGATTAATAGGAGGCACTAATGGACTGTAAATACTATCTTCCATGCGGGATGTGTGAACTAACTAAGGAAAAATGTATTCAATACGATATTATTCAAGTTCCAAACCATATTACCATTAATCCAGATCCGTGGCGTCCGGATGTTAATTGGGAGGATTTCACGAATGCAAACCGCATATCCACTTCCATTGACGAAATTCAATGAATTGGTCCCGGACTTAGCTAATCGTCTTCGTTTCTGTTTCCAGGCAGATGACGGAACGATATATTGGTACGAGGGAACCAGAAAATTGCTATTTGAGGTCATGCAGTATGCTATTGGAGCAGATATTTTAGCAGAATCCTCGCGAGAAAAGAAATCGATGTAATATAAACTATAAAACTTTAATAGGAGGTCAAGGCAAATAATGAAGATCCGAATAACCGAATTTGAAGCTACAGCAGAGGATTTGAGAGCGTCCAACACATTAGGGGATAACATTAACAGGTTTTTAAGCAAGATGTTTGGCTGCTTGGGAAATGTTGAGAAAAAAGAGAATGACGACGATTCAGATCCTTCGCAAAAAAGTCAAACGCCATAATAGAAACTAATTTTTAGGAGGTAACAAAATGAGTTTTTTGGCAATTGTAGGAGCTGGAGCAGGAATGCTTGGTGCGACAGTACTTGGAAAGGTATCAGGAGATATTCTTGATAAAGAGTACAATGACATGAAGAAGAAGCTTCAGGATCGAAAGAGCAAAAAGGACGAAAACTCTGAGGAAACAACCGAGGAAGAATGAGACGAAGGGAGGTCTATGTATGAAAAATTACATAGGCCTTCTGCTTTTTCCAACATTAAGGAGATATTATGTCGGAAAGAACGAGAAAATTATCTAAACAGATACGAAACATATTGTATGAGAAACAGTTTATAAACCAATTAAGGAATCCGTCTCAGTACGATAGTGAATTGATATTTGCCACGAATTCTTATCGTAAGTGGGCGGTAATTGAGGCATTTAGATTTATTAATGAGCATCCTGAGTATTCTACGCAAAAAGCTTTAGAGATATTTATCGAGAAAATGGATAAATATTCATGCATGGCACGAACTGGCAATAGCTCGTATATGTTCTCTACTGCAAAGTCTATCGCAGAAGATATTTTGGATACTATGATAATTGAGAATGCATTTAATAGGAGGTACAAGTAATGGAAGTAAAAAAGTATGTAAGCGAGAATAAGTCAGACATAGCATTTGGTCTTGGTTTGGTTCTCGGAGTCGCATCGACGGTTATGGCCGGATTATATTCTCACAGAGTCAAGGCAAAGATCGATGAAGCGAAAGCAGCTCTTCCCGAAGGAGAGAAGTTGGGATTTAAGGGATACATCAAGGCGTGTTGGAAAGATATTATTCCTCCGGCATTGCTGACTGCAGGATCTGTCGTATGCCATTGTGTAAGTAAGCATGGTGATAAAAAGACGATCGCGGCAACCGTAGGAGCGTATCTTATGGAATCCGAATTCAGACGGACATTCGAAGAGAAAGTCAGAGAGCAGCTCGGAGAAGAGAAAGTCGATGAAATGCGGAAAGATATTTTAGCCAAGAAGGATCCAATCACAGATGTTCGTCTTGATGCGTATCCTCTTCAAGATGGCGACGAGTATTTTAAGGATCCGTATACGAATAAGTTATTTGTAGCGAGTCCAACCAAGATCAAGAAGATCGTGAATGACTTCAATAATCGTCTGAATACGGATGATTATGAGTGTCTTAATTTCATTTATGAGGAAATCTACGAGGAAACTCCGATCCCTCTGAATAAGAAATTAAGATGCGATTTGGGAGAGTTCATGGGGTTCAATGTTTGTAAAGGTCTGATTGATATAGAGATATTTACAAGCGAAGAGAGCAAGTGGACGTTTGAGGACGGTCGCGTTAAGCCAGTATTCTTGATCAGATTCGTAGATAAGAAAACTGGAATAGAGCGAATGCCGTCTATGTTCTATGAAGTTGGAGAATAGGAGGTAGTTATTTATGTTTTGGGAAATCCTTTTACAAATCGTAGTAGCGTTTCTGCTGATCGTCGTAGGAGTCTTTATCGGACGGGGCACCATCGTCGATGGGTATAAGATCGGTGTCTACGACGTCGCCAATAATGAGTTATATTATGGCAAGGACGTCGATCCGAAGCATCTCGAAGAGATCGAAGCAGAATTTGGAGTAGTTGATCTAGTATATTTGTCAAAAGATAGAAAGGCGGGAAAAGATTTTGGAAAGTTATCCTAATAATAGCGACGCTTATATTAAAGCATCAAGAAACGTAGATAATGTGGTCCCTGCAGCAACGGTAGCGAAACCGGAAGAAGAGCCTAAGCCGGAACCGATCATCACGGGAGAAGTAAAGAAGAAAAAGAAGACTTTTGGCGATAAGGTCAGAGGTCTTTTTATTAGGGAGGATGCCAAAACCGTGAGTCAGTATGTGTTTGGAGATATTCTGATCCCGGCTCTCAGAAATACTATCGTGGATATGATCCGCAATGGTGCTGAGATGTTCTTCTTGGGAAATACGAGAGGTCCGAGATATTATTCGAGGGATGACCGTAGTCCTCGTATTCAGTATCAGAATTATTATGACAGGGACATTGATTATCAGGGCAGACGTCCTCAGTATTCCAGAGAACCTGTCACTCCAACATATTCTTATGACGACATTACGTTCGAATCAAGAGCGGATGCGGAAGCAGTCTTATTAAGACTTAGAGAAAGGATTTATGAGAGCGGAGCAGTGTCCGTGGCGTTCTTATATTCTTTGATCCATTGGAAGTCTGATTATACTGCAGACGGATATGGATGGAGAGATCTTAGGAATGCACAAGTTATCCTGGTGCGTGACGGATATTGGCTTAAGTTGCCTCAGCCGGTGGTTATATGAGTATTTACAGCGAAGCATTTAAGTATGTCTCTGAGTTATATCCCTCCAGTGTATGGAGGGATAAGGTTGCCAAGATGTCTGATGCTCAGATAATGGCAATATATTTTAGAGAGAAAAAGAGAGCAGCTGTATCAAAGAAAAAAGAAGAATGTCATCAAATGACATTGGATGAATGGATAAAAGAAAAGGAAGGAAACTAATATGAAATTAGGAAAAACCATGTCTAAAGGATTATCGTTCTTAGACGCTAAATCCCCTCAGATCAAGATAGGGGTCGGTGTAGTCGGTCTTGTAGCGGCAGGCGTTATTGCCTGCGTTAAGGCGTTCCGTCTTAAGGAAAACACGAAGGAAGAAGTTGAAGCCATTAATCGGACGAAAGAAGATGCCAAGAAGATTAATGACGCTAAGGAAAATCCGGAACTTGTAGCTCATACTGTAGAAGATCTTGCTTCTGATGAGAATAAGGTTTCGGATGATGTTGTCGCCGCATATTCTAAAAGAGATTATGCGAGAGATGTTATCAGAACGAGGGTGAAATATGTTACTAAGCTTGCTCGCACTTTTGCTGTTCCTATTGGTTTGGGAATTGCTTCCTGTCTTCTTATATTTAGCGGTAGTCATTCTTTTGCCGTGCGTAATATTGCTCTTGCTGGCGAAGCTTCTGCGGCTACTGCTGCGTTAGAAAATGTTTACAGACGAATTCGAGAGAAGTATGGCGAAGAAGTAGAAAATGAGATCCGTTATGGTCTTGAGTATCAGAAAGTTAAAGAGAAAGAGACCGATGAGGAAGGAAAAACATCCACAGTAACCAAAAAGATTCCTGTCGTTAAGCAGGATCCTACGGCGTGTTCTCCGTATGCCTTTATATTTGATGAAAGATTCGGAGAATTTGTGAATGATGTGGATTTCTGCGAAAATATGATCCGTGGGTTTCAGGCAACACTTGCTGATAAACTTCATCGTTCAAACAGACGATATGTAGTCTTGAATGATCTGTTTGATCTTTTAAGAGCTCCGGCAGACATGTATACGGCAGGATCTATGAGGGTTGGTTGGCTCAAGAAAGATATTTCTGATGGAGAATCTGATAGCACAATCGATCTTCGTATCCAGAGAGTATTTGTCGAGAAGCAGACAGAGACAGGCACGAAGATGGTAGCCAGAATCATGCTTAATCCTAATGTGGAAGGAGATATTTACGGCAAGGTTCTTGCGCAGTTGGGGTATAAGGCGTCATGATAAAAGCCCCATGCTTGAAATGCGAAGATAGATATTATGGCTGCCATTCAGCTTGTGAAAAATATCAGGAATTCGCAAAGAAGAAGCAAGAATTGAATGCTGAAATTCTCAGGCAAAAGGAGGAAGAACGGTGGATTATGAAGCAAGTGATGCGACGAAAAAAGCATTGATATTTTTAAGCGGGGCCTTACTTGGCTCCGCTTTATCGTATTTTTTCACAAAGAGGCATTATCAGAAAATCGTAGACAGAGATGTTGAAGATGTCATGGAACGATTTGAGAAGGAAAAAGATATTTCTAAAGAAGTTCCTGAAGACAAGCCAGTTTGCCATGTTCTTGATATGTCATCTGGAGAAGACAGAACTATATATGGCGAAGCCTTGAAGAAATCCTCTCAGTTTCCTCCGGAAGATTATACGAAAGACGATAATGCAGAGGAATTGGATCAGGAAGACTTTGTGGAAGATGACGACTACGATAAAGAGACAATTATCTATTACACAAAGAATGATGTGCTGACTGATCAGTATGATAGAGTCATCGATATCAAAGATATTTTTAAGGATGATGCTATCAACATGATAGACGGATCCACAATGAGTCTTAAGGAATTTGCCAAGAGAGGCGGGGATATTGGTTATATTCGTAACCGGTATCTTAGGACTGATTATGAGGTCTGTTTTGAAGATCAGGATGCGCCAGAGACAGCTTTGAGAGAAGGAGATTTAAATGATTGAGGAAGAATATTTTAATTGGCTTTGTTCGAAGATAGACGACGCCGATTTTAATCCTTCCAAATACCAGCTTCTTTTGCAAAGATTGCATCACACTGATTTTGTTTGGACGATGGAGAACGATAAAGATCGGGCGATCGACGGAATAGAGTTAAGAACGCAGTTTGCAAAGGAATCTGATTTAGATTCTCAAACTGTGAAGATGCAGCTCCAGTTTCCTTGCAGCATGATGGAAATGATGGTTGCATTAGCTATTCGTTGTGAGACACAGATCATGATCGATCTATTTGTTGGAGAGCGAATCGGTAGATGGTTCAAAGTTATGCTAAAAAGTTTAGATCTATATTACGAAACCGATGAAATCTACGATGAAGAATGGGTCGATTTCGTGCTTCGAGAGTTTATGGACAGAGCATATGAGCCGAATGGCGTAGGAGGTCTGTTCAGGATAAACGATAGCAGTATCGATCTGAGGCAGTTAGAAATTTGGAGCCAGATGAATGTATATTTATGTAATTTAGAAGCTGGTTAGAAGGAGGTGCTCATGGATGCTTGATTTTATCAAGGTCTGGGAGAAGGTTTGTCCGGTAAAAAAGAAAGATCTTATTGATATGGCAGATCAAAAGGATCTTATCGAAATTTATCCAAAGTTCATTCTTCCTCCTGTGTTAGCAAACTCCGATTTAATGGTTCGAGGAGGCGATTTCTATGCTATTTGGGATGAAAGCAGAATGTTATGGTCCAAAAAAGAAGAAGTCGCCTTATCTTTAATTGACAACGAATTAGAGGAATATGCAAAAGAGAATAAGGATAGGCTCAAAAATTATCGTGTAAAGCTATCGTATATGTGGGATGTCGAGAACGGAATGATCGACCGTTGGCATAAATTTGTACAGAAGCAAATGCGCGATAATCACAGAGCTTTGGACACCCAAGTGGTTTTCTCAAACACAGAATTGAGAAAAGATATTTATGCAAGCATGGTGCTCCCGTATCCTTTAGAGAAAGGCGACATCTCAGCGTATGACGAATTGATGTCGGTCTTATATTCTCCAGAGGAACGAAAGAAGATCGAATGGGCGGTAGGCAGCATTATAGCTGGAGAATCTAAGTTCATTCAGAAATTTATAGTCTTGTATGGAGCTCCAGGCACTGGTAAGTCGACGATACTTAACATCATCCAAAACATATTTAGCGTTAATAAGGATGAGGGATATTATTCGGTATTTGACGCCAGGGCATTGGGTAATTCATCCGAATCATTTGCATTGGAATCTTTGAAATCTAATCCGTTAGTTGCGATTCAACATGACACGGATCTATCAAGGATCGAGGATAATACAAGATTAAACAGCATTGTATCTCACGAGTTAATGACAGTTAACGAAAAGAATAAGTCTCTGTATGCAAACCGGTTTAACAGTTTCTTATTCATCGGTACGAATAAACCAGTGAAGATCACAGATGCTAAGTCAGGTGTCTTAAGACGTCTTATTGACGTGTCTCCAACAGGAAACACAGTTCCAGCGTCGAAGTATAAACGACTCATAAAGCAAATAGACTTTGAGTTAGGAGCGATTGCAGAGCATTGCAAAGAAGTATATTTGGAAGATCCAGGAGCATATGACTCTTATATTCCAACAGCAATGTTAGGTGCATCGAATGACTTCTATAACTTTGTTCTTGACTTTTATGACGAGTTTAAACAAGAGAACGATACAACTCTAGCGGTTGCCTGGAACAGGTATAAGACGTATTGCGACGACGCAAAAGTAATATATCCTTATCCAAAACGTAGTTTTAGAGAAGAGTTAAAGAACTATTTTAAGGAGTTCTACGAGAGAACAACTTTGGAGGACGGCAGTAGGGTTAGAAACTACTACAAAGACTTTATATCTAAAAAGTTTGAAGCGCCAGATGAGAATTCTGAAGAACCGGCTGAGGACGCTTGGCTGAAGTTCGAAGATATTCCATCGTTGCTAGATATCGTTTGTAAGGACTATCAAGCTCAGTTGGCCAATGAAGCAGGAGTCCCGTCAAAGAGGTGGTCTAATGTCACGACGACAATTAGAGACATTGACACAAAGGAATTGCATTATGTGAAGTTGCCATACAACCACATTGTGATTGACTTTGATTTGAAGAACGATAGTGGAGAGAAAGACTTTGAATTAAATTTAAAGGAAGCCAATAAGTGGCCAAAGACATATGCAGAGTTGAGTAAAAGCGGTAAAGGTATCCATCTTCATTATATTTATCTTGGAGATGTTACAAAGCTTGCTCCGGCATATGCAGACAGCATTGAAGTTAAAGTGTTTTCAGGAGGTGCGTCACTAAGGAGAAAATTAACTAAATGCAATGATATTCCAATAGCCGCTATTGCTTCCGGTTTGCCTTTGAAAGAGGAGAAAAAAGTGGTCGGAGCAAAGGTTATAAAAAGTGAAAAAAGTTTACGCAAACAGATTATAGCTAATCTAAATAAGGAGGTCCATCCAGGAACTAAGCCATCAATTGACTTTATATTTAAGATCCTTGATGACGCATATAAAAGCGGTCTTAAGTATGATGTCAGTGACATGCGTCCGTCAGTATTTGCGTTTGCAGCAAATAGCACGAATCATTCCGAATATTGCATTGATCTAGTAGGAAAGATGCATTTCCAATCGGAAGAGTCAAGTGAGAATAAGGAGACGTATAAGAACGAAGACTTAGTGTTCTTTGATGTTGAGGTATTTCCTAACTTATTTTTAGTTAACTGGAAGATTGAAGGAGAGGGTCGTAATGTAGTCAGGATGATCAACCCGACGCCTCAGGAAGTTGAGAAATTGACTAAAATGAAGCTTGTCGGGTTCAACTGTCGACGTTACGATAATCATATTTTGTATGCACGAATTATGGGGTATACAAACGAGCAACTGTTTAACTTGAGTAAGCAAATCATTGAGACAGGCATTGGTTTCTTTGGCGAAGCATACAATTTAAGTTACACGGATGTATATGACTTCTCAAGTGTCAAACAATCTTTAAAGAAATTTGAGATTGAGTTAGGAATTCATCACCAGGAGTTAGGTCTTCCTTGGGATCAGCCAGTTCCTGAAGATATGTGGCTTAAGGTCGCTGAGTATTGTGATAATGATGTTATCGCAACGGAGGCGGTCTTCCACGATCGTAAAGGGGACTGGACGGCACGTCAGATCTTGGCGGAATTGACTGGAATGACAGTCAACGACACGACTAACAGTCTGACCGCAAGAGTTATATTTGGTAACAACAGAAATCCTCAGAGCGAGTTCAACTATCGTCATCTTGGTGAGATGCCAGGAGGCATGATGTCGGGATTCGATCTAGATCCTCTTCCTAAACACATTAAAGTCGATCCGACTTATACAATGTTTTATAAGGGTAAGCCGATCTTTCCAGGTTATACGTTTACGAACGGCAAATCTGAATATAGAGGCGAAGATCCTAAGGAAGGTGGTTATGTATATTCTGAGCCAGGCATCTATCACAATGTCGCATTATTGGATATTGCTTCTATGCATCCCTCCAGCGCAATTGCAGAAGAGATATTTGGCCCCAGGTATACGAAAAACTTTGAAGATCTTAAATATGCACGAATTTACATCAAGCATGGCGATTATGACAAAGCCAAAAAAATGCTGGATGGTAAATTAGCGAAATTCTTAGATGATCCTGACGTCAACCCTAAAGATTTAGCTCAAGCGCTAAAGATCGCGATCAACGCGGTTTATGGTCTGACATCAGCGAAGTTTAAGAACATATTTAAGGATCCTCGAAATGTGGATAACATTGTTGCCAAACGAGGCGCATTATTCATGATCAACCTCAAGCACGAAGTCCAGTCTCGTGGTTTCACAGTAGCACATATTAAGACTGACTCGATCAAGATCCCGAACGCTACGAAAGAAATTATTGACTTTGTAACTGAATATGGAAAGTTATATGGTTATGACTTTGAGCATGAAGCGACCTATGACCGTATGTGTCTTGTGAATGATGCAGTCTATATAGCCAAGTATAAGGACGGAGATTGGACTGCCACAGGCACTCAGTTCCAAGTCCCTTATGTCTTTAAGACTTTATTCACTCACGAACCAATCGTCTTCTCCGACCTCTGCGAAGCCAAGTCAGTCACAAAGGGAGAGATTTATCTCGACATGAATGAACAACTTCCCGAAGGGGAGCACAATTATATCTTTGTGGGAAGAATTGGTTTGTTCTGTCCGATCAGGCCTGGACATGGTGGAGGTCAATTATATCGTTTTGCAGATGATAAGTATTATGCAGTCACAGGCACAAAGGGCTATAGATGGCTTGAGAGCGAGTATGTAATGGACAATTGTAAGGAAGATACTATTGATATTTCTTACTATGACAAATTAGCAGATAATGCTAAAGCAGCAATTAATGAATTTGGCGATTTTGACAAATTTGTAAGTTAAAAGGAGATTAACATGAGAGCAACTGATATTGCGAAAGAAGCAAAGTACACTAGACTTGCTAACGGGGATCTGGTCGTCGAAGGAGCGGCGATCATCTACAAGAACTTTTCAGGTAATCCTACGAGATTCAAATCTGACGGCGGTAAGCCGACATTTTCTTTGGTGGTCCCTCAGACCATCGCTGACGAGTTGGTAGCAGACGGCTGGAATGTCAAAGAAAAGCCCCCTGTAGAGGAAGGCGATGAGTCTGTCTTCTACACCGAAATCGTCGTGAATATGAATAGCACATATCCTCCTAGGATCCATATTCTGACGAAGTCCGGCAACAATGAAGCGATGGTCGATATCACGGAGGACAATCTTCATGAGCTTGATAAGAATGCTCTGACTGATATCGTCCTGACGATTCATCCATACGTTCACGGACGCGCTAATGCGAAGGGTTCGACGGTTAAAGGATATTTAAAGTCTATGTACGCTACGCAGTATAAAGTGGTTGATTATTGCGGTCAGTACGAAAAATATTACACTTAAGGAGAGACTGACATGGCCGTTAATCTAAAGCCTGAGCAGCAACGAGCGGTTAAGCAAATGAGAAACGGCTGTATTCTGTGCGGGGGAGTCGGTTCTGGCAAATCCAGAACTTCCCTCGCTTTCTATTTCACCTCTGAAGGAGGAAAAATAGGAGAGAAAGAAGACGATCAGTATCTTCGGATAAATCACGTTCCAAGAGATCTTTATATTATCACGACCGCTAAAAAGCGCGATAGTAAAGATTGGAATGTAGAATTAGCCTGTTTTGCTATGAAAGAGACGACAGACACAAGTATATTTTCAGGTGAGAAAACCTACTTCGGCAATAAGATAGTCATAGACTCTTGGAATAATATCGCCAAATACAAATTCATAGAAGATGCCTTCTTTATATTTGACGAACAACGTGTGTCCGGCAAAGGTCCTTGGGTTAAAGCTTTTCTAAACATTGCTAAGAATAATAAATGGGTTCTCTTGAGCGCTACTCCAGGCGACAAATGGGAGGATTATATTCCTGTCTTTGTGGCCAATGGCTTTTATAGAAACCCTACTGAATTCTATCGGGAGCATTGCGTATTCAGTAGATTCGCCAAGTTCCCAAAAATTGACAGGTATCTTGGCATAAATAAGTTAGTAGCTTTGAGAGCCAGACTTTTGGTCGATATTCCAGTACAGAAAGAAGCAGTTTCTCATCATGAAAATATACTGGTTGAGTACGATAGGTTAGCAGTAAAGACATTTATTAAGACCCGCTGGGATCCATTCGAAAATAAACCAATTCAGAATGCAGGCGAGTTCATATATGTTTTCAGACGGATCGTAAACATCGATCCGGACAGACTTGTTAAGACGATTGAAATAGTAGAGAAGTGTAAGAGAGCCATTATATTCTATAATTACAATTTCGAACTTGAGCTATTAAAGAATACCAATTTTGGCCCGGGGGTAGAAATTGCAGAATGGAATGGTAATTGCCATCAGGAGATCCCAGAAACAGATTCTTGGGTCTATCTTGTCCAGTACAATGCTGGCGCAGAAGGATGGAATTGCATTAAGACAGACACCATTATATTCTTCAGCATGAATTATTCTTACAGAACAATGGTTCAGTCGGCCGGTAGAATAGACCGTCTTAATACGCCTTACCGAGACTTATATTTCTATCACCTTAAGTCTGCTGCACCTATCGACTTGATGATCGATCGCGCTCTGAAAGCCAAAAAGAAATTTAACGAACGGGCATTCTACGGTAAGTATATGGAGAAAGCCGAAAATGCACATTTTGGGAGATAGCTTTGAGTGTATTCAATGCGGCAAACATGTAGAAACAATATATTTAGATCAATGGGTGTATAAGATTAGATTGCCTAAAAAGAAAGGTTCTCGAGCTTATGGAGCCCGTTATTTTTGCAGCTATAAATGTCTTAGACAATATGAAAACGAACATAGGAGGTCAAAAGAAGATGACACAGATGAATTCTATTATGAATACGGCGACGGAAAAGGAAGTTAAAATTTTAGAGGATTATTCTGGAAATAACTTGAAAAATCTGGTTGCGGACGTTTACCAGCAGTCTAAAAGTATTGATGCATTATGCGATCGTATATCTGAAGTATTATTCGGAGTGCCTTGCTTCAAACCAATTTCAGAAAAGCAGGTTCCTGAGTCTTCTCAGAATAATGTCACATATGTATTAAGCACTGCCAGAGTCAATCTTGATGCAGCTGTTCAGTATTTATCTCTTATTCTGGATCACATCACTGGAGGAGGAAATGAATATTAATAGAAAAGTTATATTTATGCAATCCACGTAAAAACAAGGAATGCAAGAAAACCGGTTGTTATTTTTATAAGACAAATTATAGATATATATATACAGATTGTTATATGACTAAAAATAAGAAATACGAGTTGAAAATTAATGAGATTGTTAAAGAGCCAATTTATAGGGAGGATAGATATGGCAATTGCGAAAAAGTGTGATCGTTGCGGCAGGTTATATGAATTTAATAGGAACTCTATTATTAAATACAGAGTAGATACATCTACTAGCGGCTTATGTAAATACGTAGATCTTTGCCCGGCTTGTTATAGGATTCTTGAGTATTTCATGGAGAACGTCGATGCTAAGCCTTATATTTGCTTTGGCGATAACGGCATTGAAGTCTATCCGTTTAAGGACGACATGGACAAGATGATAGAAAAGAAGCATCAAGCTGAGAAGAAGGAAGACTCTGATGAAATTATATTTGAATCGTATTTAGGTTTTATTAAAAAGGAGATTAAAGATGGCAAAATTCAGACTAAGGGACATGAATAATCCTCAGATGACGAATGAGGAAGCAATTGAGATCCTTTCTCATAGCTTTCCAGCCAGAGGATACACTGTCTTGAGGGATGCTTTAATCAAGGCTATTATTGCCTTGGATATGACAAAGAAAAATAGGAAGTTTAACAATGACGAAAGAGAGACGGAAACTTCTGGTTCAGGCTCTTGACCAGAGTGAAGACGCTTTGATCAAATTACAGGAGGAACCTAAAAACCTTTATACACACTCGCTGATTCTTATATTTAGGATCTTGAGAATACTCGTTACAGAAAAGATTCAGGATGAAGATAAGAAAGGAATGTAGAAATGCTGGTAAGAAAATGCGACAGATGCGGCGCCGAGAAGATTAACGAGAATGATATTTTCTATGGGATCACGATATCGAAACCGGACGGGTCCATGATGAATATTGACCTTTGCAGAAAATGCGGAGATAAGTTTATGGACCTGATTCTTGTAGTTCCGGATGAGGAGAAGAAAAGCTGATGGAAGATAAGATGGTTAATGCGTACAATGACAATGGCGCAATTATATTAGAACACATCGCTCAGTCAGCAAAAATTTTGGACGACGAAGAACCTGTTCGACTTAAAATTTCACCTCAAAAGAAGGAAGAAATTATATCCAGAATTGCGTCCGAAATCGATTCCTTCAATGAAGACCCGACGTTAAACCGGCTGAATATTAGCCTTTGCGCGGAATTTATTAGGCCGCTTGGAGGCGTTGGATGGTCGGCAATTGACCTCGAAATCGACAATTCTAAGCACGATTTTGTGTCAATTTAGCGGCCACTTTTGCGGCCACTTTTTCGCTCTGCCCACTTTTATTTTCATTTTTAGGTCTATCAGAAAGATGGGCTTGAAGTAAAAATGCTCAAATGGCCAGAAAAAGTGGGCAGCTGCCCACTTTTTTTAGAAAAGTGGGCAAGCGAAATATGTTGATATATCTACATATTTGAGGGGTCGCGGCCACTTGCCCACTTTTTTTTCTAGTTTATAAAAAATTTTAAAAAAAATGTATTTTTTATTATATATAAAATAATAGGAAAAAAAGTGGCCAACTGGCCGCAAAAATTTTAGGTCTATCAGAAGGGTGATTTTGAGCGTATTTTTAAGTGGACTTTAGAGTAGACGTCTTAGGTAGACGTCTTAGGACGAATGAGTGGACGCAAATCCTACAAAGATTATATTTTTTCGCA
>JAEEGL013497147.1_pt1 | contig 54878 bp, 51 predicted proteins | sample 9134231 | NCBI WGS metagenome assembly JAEEGL01 (sample SAMN16246548, study PRJNA631951) | gut metagenome | biome: gut microbiome; feature: rumen; material: fiber-attached | host: Bos | place: Iran: Karaj | collected 2018-10
GAAAGTCCCGTCGCGTACATATACAACACGAGAGAAGAGCTTGAAAAGCTGAATATAGACCCCTTTTCCGTTTCGCGCGGAATGGTTGGCCTTATGGCTGATATAAAGGGCATAGATATCTGGGTCAATTTCACCGAGGTGGAGGACAAGGTATGGTGCGAGCTTCGCTCAAGCAAATACAACATAAATCCCATAGCGGTAAAGTACGGCGGCGGCGGTCATCAGAAAGCGAGCGGAGCTGACGTAGCCGACTTTGCCGAAGCCATGCTTATGCTCGAAGACCTCAAAAAACTTGCGGAGAGTGCATCATGAACGAAGAAGTAAAAGAACTTATACTAAAAAAGATCAAAGAATACGAAACGGTCATAATATCGCGCCACAAACGCCCCGACGGCGACGCCGTCGGTTCGACAAAGGGTCTGCACCGGATGATAAGCGCGGCTTATCCCGACAAGCGCGTGTTTCTCGACAATTCAGATTACGCGGCTTATCTTGCGTTTCTCGGCGACGAGGGCGAAAAACCGACCGACGAAGACTACGAAAACGCTCTTGTGATAGTTATAGACACCGGCACCGCCGACAGGATATCGAATCCGCGTTATGACAAAGGCGCGGAGCTTGTAAAGATTGATCACCACATCGTCGACAGTTCTTACGGCGATATCTGCTGGATCGAGGAGGAACGGTCGTCAGCCTGCGAAATGATCGTCGGTCTGTCCGACAAAACGCTCGCCGGCGCTCTGCCGCTCGATAAAACGTCCGCTTCTTTTCTCTACACCGGCATGATCACCGATTCCGGCAGGTTCCGTTACCGCGGCACGTCGCCCGATACTATGCGCGCCGCCGCTTTGCTGATGGAGCAGGATATAGATACGGAGAGCATTTACGCGAATCTCTATATGGACGGGTTTGACGCGGTGAAATTCCGCGCCTCGGCGGTCAGAATGATCAAAATGACCGAAAACGGCGTAGCGTATATAAAGATCACGAAGAAATTCCGCGAGAAGCACTCGCTTACGCTTGAAGAGGCGAGCAATATCGTCTCGGTAATGGATTCGATAAAGGGCAGTCTTATATGGCTTGCATTCATCGAAAACGACGATAAGAGTATAAGAGTGCGTCTGCGCTCGCGTTTCGTCGAGATACAGCCGGTCGCGGCAAGATATCACGGCGGCGGTCACGCTTGCTCGAGCGGCGCGACGGTTTACAGCGTAAAGGAGCAGAAGGCGCTTTTGAAAGAAGCGGACGAACTGCTCGGCAGATACAAAAAAGAAAACACGGGCTGGATCTGACGATGAGGATACTGATAACAAACGACGACGGGATAGAGAGTCCGGGTATCGCTTATCTTTCGCTTTGGGCGAAAAAACTCGGCGAGGTGACCGTAGTCGCGCCGAAATATGAGCAGAGCGCCTGCTCGCATACGATCGTTTTGCGCAGACCTTTCGAAGTTAAAGAAAGCCGGCTGTTCGAAGACTCCGGCATAAAAGCTTATTCGATAGACGCGTCGCCCGCCGACTGCGTGCGTTTCTCCGCCGAGCAGTACGGCGGATTCGATCTGCTTCTCTCCGGCATAAATCACGGGCTGAACATGGGTTACGATATATCGTATTCCGGCACGTGCTCGGCGGCGTTCGAAGGCTCGTTTGCGAACATACCGTCCGTCGCGTTTTCAACCGAGCGCGGATGCCTGGAGCAGGCCGCGGCGGAACTTGACAGAGTTTGGGATTTCATAACCGAAAACAGACTTCTCGAATACGACTGCGTTTTCAACGTCAATATCGTACCGGATATGAAAGGGATAAGGATAACAAGACAGGGAGCGACGTTTTACCGCGACAGCTTTGAGCCGTGCGGTACGGATACTTACAAAGCCTCCACCTATATAGCTCACCACTTCGACGAAGGCGGCGACCCGTATCTCGACATAAACGCGGTGCACGACGGCTACTGCTCAATAACTCCGTTACGGACGAACCGGACGGATACCGTAATTTTCAAAAAGCTGAAAAGATAAAAAACGTTCCCGGAAATCATTCCGGGAACGCTTTTATTATGCCGTTTTATCTCTTCTTGCCGATAACTATCGCGCAGCCGAGAGCGGCTATCGCGGTGATCGCCGCTACAGCTACGGCGGCGTCGGAAGTATCGGTATTGTCGGGCTTGTGGTTAGGACCGTATTCTATCGCATCAAGCGTGCAGGGCTGAGCGAATTCGTAAGTGCCTCTGTGATTCTTCATCGGGCCGGTCACGGTGATCGTATCGCCGATCGCTATCTTGTCGGCGCCTTCGCCTGCAAGACGGTAGCAGGTCACAGGTTTGTCTTCGAAACCTTCGACCGTCATCACCACGGTGATGTTCTGGTACTCTTCGCTGTACGCGGTCGTTATCTCTGTGACCTTGCCTGTAAGCGTATATTCGCCTTTGAGGAATTTGCCGTCTTCGAGAGCGTACAGAGCGTTGAGTATTTCTTCAACCGTCTCGGGGAGCTGTTCTTCTTCTTTTTCAACGATGGTGAAAGCGAGAAGTTCGCAGTCCTTATCGAACTCGACGACCGTTTCGGTGTATCTCTTCAGTTTGCCGGATACGGTGATTATATCCTTTTCGGCTATCTTGTCTACGCCGTCGACGCCTGCGCCGTTTTTAAGGCGGAAGCACTGGATCGGATAGTCTTCAAGACCTTCGACGACTATCGTTACGGTGACGTTGCCGAACTGGGAGTTGTAAGGCGTATCGACGCTGATTATCGTACCGGTGAGCTCGTACGTGCCGTCAAGCGCTTTGCCGACTTCAAGATCGTACGCGGCTTTGACTATCTTTTCGGGAGTGTCGAGCACGGGCTGTTCGGGCTCGGTGGCTTTGGGCGTTCTCGCCTCAAGCGTGCAGCCTCTGTCAAATTCAAACGTAGAGGTGTCTTTGTTCGAGTTATAGAAGTGCTTGAGTACGCCTTTGACCGTGATCGTGTCGCCTTCGGCTATGCTCGCGCATTCGGCGCAGGCTTCGCTGTTGGTCAGATAGTAGCACTGGATCGGTTTGTCGGTCATCTCGCCGACGACTATCGTGACGGTCATATTCTGTTTGGATTCGTTCCAGGAGTAGTTGATCTCGGTGACGACGCCGGTAAGGCTGTACGGACCGCCGGGAAGGGTCGCGTTCTTTTCAAGAGCGTAAAGCGCATTTACTATCTCTTCGGGAGTCGTGTAGGTCGGAGTTTCGGGCTGTTCGGGTTCTCCGGGCTGCGAGCCGGTCGAATCGAGCGTGACCTTCATTTCCACTATACGCGTCTGACCGCTGTCGGGGTTAGTGAATTTGACCGAGTTTGCGCTGCCGGTCCACGTTCCCGCGGCGTCGCTGACCGCGAAGCTGCCGGAGTTGACGCCGTATTCGAGGGCGTAGCTTGCAGCCGTGAACGTAAATGCGACAGACAAGATCGCGCTGTCGCTCGATACGGTGAACTCGTTGTTCTTATAGATCCTGGCGGCTTTGCCGTTGTCGTAGTACATAGGCGAGTTGCTCGTATTGCTGCCTGAGCCGAACGTGATCTTCACGCCGTCTTTGACAAGCTCGGTCAGAGCTGCTTTGTCTTCGATGCCCATATCGGCAAACGTGAACGTGACGGTCTTCGTCTCACCGTCGGCGTGAGCCGCGACGAAGATCGCCGAAACGGCCATCACCGCGATGAGAATAAATGCAAGTGCTTTTTTCATTTTATGGCTCCTTTATGTAAATTATATTTTAACCATTATCATTTGATCAGCGTCGCGCCGGTCGTGAATTCATATACCGACTCGTTTCTGTTCGCGTTGTAGTAGTGGATCAGGTTGCCTTCTATCGTGACCGTATCGTCGACCTTGATATTTTCAACGCCTTCGCCTTTGATCCTGTAAACGGTGACCGGATAATCCGCAAGGCCTTCGACGACTATAACGAACGATATGTTTTTGTGTTCTTCGGTATACGCTTCGGTGATGCTCGTGACTTTGCCGGTGAGCCTGTACGGGTTGCCGGGCAGCGAATCGCCTTTATCGAGCGCGTAAAGCGCTTTGACGATCTCTTCGGGCGTGTTGTATTTGATATTCGTGCCTTCGGCTACGAAGTCGATGCTCTTGAGAGTGCAGCCCGCGTCGAATTCGACGGTGCCGTCGGTGTATTTCTTTATCTTGCCTTCAACGGTTATTTTGTCGCCGACTTTGACCTTGTCAGCGCCTTCGCCTTTCATGCGGAAGCACTGGATCGGATACTGGTCAAGACCGTCGCAGACGATCGTAACGGTGACGTTCTGATAACCTGCGTCATACGGTGTGTTGACTCTCGTTATCGTACCGGAGAGCGTGTGCGTGCCGTCAAGAGCCTTGCCCTTGTCGAGCGCATAAGCGGCTTTGAGGAGTTTTTCAACGGAATCGTCCTTCGGGGGTTCGGTCTCGGCCGGCTCTGTTTCGGCGGGCTGAGTTTCCGCTTCGCCCGAACCGTTTTCTATCTTGTCGAGCGTGCAGTTCGCGTCGAATTCGAACGTATCGTTATATCTCTTCAAAACGCCGGTAACGGTGATGACGTCGCCGACTTTGAGGTCCGGCGCGCCTTCGCCTTTCATGCGGAAGCACTGTACGGGCTTGTCAGCCATATCGCCGACCACTATCGTAACGGTTATATTGCCGTACTGTTCGCTGTATGCGGTGTCGATCTTTGTGATCTTGCCTTTGAGAGTGAACGTGCCGGGCAGAGCCTTGCCCTTTTCGAGTTTGTAAAGCGCGTTGACTATTTCTTCCTGCGTGAGGTTCGCGGGCATCACGACGACCTTGTATTCTTTAGTCTCGGAGAGACTGCCGCAGGTCGCGGTGAGCGTGAGCTTCAGTTCTTCGATGCCGGAGCCGAGCGTGATCACGAGCTTGCCGTTTTCGATCTTGGCGGAATCCGCGGGATCAAGCTTCCAGTCGAATTTGACGGCGTCGTAAGTCGCGCCCTGCGCGGGCAGATCGACCGTCAGATCGGCGTTGGTGTTTTCGGGGATGCTGACAGCCGCTATTTCGTTTGCTAATTTTTCTTCATCCGAAATGTCTGTCGAGGTCACGGTTATACCGCCGACGCACGGATAGATCTGCGGTTCGTTGTTCCATGCCATCGGACCTTCTATATCGACCGTATAGCCTACGCCGAGTTTGGAGTATTCTTCTTTGAGTTCCGCAACCGTAAACGTGCAGGACGTGGAGAGGAAGAGGCTGAAATCAACGCCGTTCTTGGAGACGGTCACGGTGACTCTGCCGTCGCCGGCTTCTTCAAACGTTTCAAAAGTATTCTTTACCCATTCGATCTTCGTTATTTTTGCGCCTGTCAGCGTGCAGATAACGCCCTGATACTGATCGAGCGCGCTTACGAGATTCGTTTCGGGTTTGAACATATCGTCAAGCGGTATCTTCTTTACTTCGGCTTTTTTGATCTCGCTGCCGTCGTATACGAGCGAATACGTGCATCCGGCGCCCATTTCACGGAAGCCGTTGTATATCGACGTCGTACCGCTTATGACTATGACGTTGCCTATCGCGAGTTTGGTATCGTATTCTTCCTGCGAGTCGCATTTGAGACGGTATCCGAAATATCCGTGTTCTCCGTCAAGATCCTGGATGAATACGCCGGTATTCTTGTAATCGGGAGCGTAAGGATATTTTGCCACGATGACGCCTCTTACGTTCATCGCCGCGTCTTTGGTATTTTCAGCCCAGTACGCCCAGTTCGCTATTTCGTACTGTTTGATGACGTACTTGAATGTGATCTCTTTTGAGGTGAGTCCGTTGCCGACTACGTTGCCTTTTACGGTAAATTCCGTATCCTTATCGGCGTACGGGTCGACTTTGATCAGGACTTTGTTTTCTTCACTGCTGTCGGCGATCGAAGCGAGGCCGTTGCCGCCTTCGACCGTCCAGTTCACGTCAAGATCGAAACCTTCCTGATCGATGAGCTTTGACGGGAGCGTGAAGGACGAAGAAACCTGGTTATTCTCGCCGGGTTTGTTGAAGGTGTAGACCATGTCCGCCGCGTTGTCTAACAGCTCCTGCGAGATCTCCGCCTGTTTGGTCGTTTCAGGCGTAGTTTCAACGGGTTTGCCGCCGTTGCAGGACGTCAGCAAAAGCGCGGAAGCCATAAGCAGCACGAGCAGTACCGATAGTGCTTTTCTCATATTTTTTCTCCTTTATAATAAATGATCAATTAAGAATTTCAGCGTCGGAAAGAGTAAAGAGTTTGAGCTGCGCGCTGCCCTCGTAATACTCGATTATACCTGTGACGTTCATCTTTTTGTTCCGGAAATAATCCTCCGTCACGGTTTCGCCGTTGCTCGTGAGCACGGCGGTCCTTACAACGACCGTTTTCTGATTCGCGTCCGAACAGGTGAGAGTCATTGCGCCTTTGCTCGAAGAGGTCTCGTTGGTCGTCGTATAAACGCTCTTTACCGTGATATTCTCGATCTTTACGAGCGTGTTTTCGAGCGTGGGATCGTTGTTCAGCTGATCCGCGCCAATGACGGTCGGCTCGATCTTTACGTCTTTTTCAATTATCTTGACGTCGTCATCGGACGGATTGATAAGCGAGAAAGACAGACCTGATACCTGAAAACCGAAGTTCTCGTTGTTGTCGGCGGTGCCGGCTATCTGCAGTTTGTACCCGACGACGAGGAATTTCGGAGCGAGCGACGCGTAGCCGCCGTAAACGTAAACGCCGTAATACTGCTGAGTGTCTTCGTCGAACGACTGTACGTAGATGCCCTCGCCGCTCTTCTTCGTAACGACGCCTTCAAAACGCACCTTTATGCCCGAATAAGACTCTTTGTTGAGCACGAGACTTTTTATAGAGAGATCGACCGATTCGCCGTAATAGAACAGCGGGTCCTTTTTGCCTGAATACAGATTCAGTCTGTTCGATCTCGCGCTGGTGAGCGCTTCGGTCGCTACGGTGCCGTAACGGTTGGACGAAGTGCTTTTGCCCATTGCGAGCCCTTCGGAGAGTATTTCTATGTTCAGGTTTCTCCACACGTTACTGCCCTCGTTGCGGTACCATACCCACGCGAGATAGCGATCGCCGGTGGAGTCGAAGTTCGCTTCGCCCTCGGTATCGCTTTCGAGAGCGATCTCGGCGGCGTTATTCAGCTTCGTTTTGGTATATACCGACGCGGGTTTGCCCCAGGGCTCGACCTTGCCGGTGGATTCCGGCGTATCTATCGCCAGAAATCTGATCTTCAATATCTCTGTCTTGCTGTTGTTCCAGAAATGAGCCGTATCGCCGTCGATGCAGAGTTCTACCGTCACCCTGCCCCGCCCCGTCGCGTTAAAATCGGAATCGAGGTCAGCGGCGTTGAAGTTCACTCTCGTCGCGTAATCGGGCAGCGACGGGTCGCGCTCGTATTCCCAGTTTCCGTCGACCTGCTCGGTCTGCCGGTCCGTGACCGCCTCCGTCGTTACGTCCGCCGCCGGTTTTTTGACGCAGGACGCAAACACGGCGATAACGGTCAGCAGAGCGAGGATCAGAGATAATATTTTTAAATAATATTTCATATTTTATTTGTTAAGAGATACGCAGCGGTTATAAGCGTCTTCAAAGAGCTTTTTGAGATCCGCGGCGGACGTGCCTTCGGGAGCGGAGATATACGCTACGAGAAGTTCGCCGACCTTGTCACGGGCGTCGGAAGAACCGACGAACGCGGGCGAGGTGAAATAATTGCTTTCCTGTTCCATACAGATCTTTGCCGAGAGGGCGGCGATGCCGTCTTTGGTGTAGTTCGCGCCGGCAAGGAATTCCTTATAAGCGTCGAGCTCGAACGTGGATCTGATTACCGGAACGTAGCCGGAGGTCATCGAGAATTCAGCCTGGAATTCGGGAGAGGTGAGTAAGTACTTGATGAAAAGCCACGCCGCGTCGTTGACTTTCGAATCCTTCTGAGCGAGCATACAGATCGAAGGTCCCTGAGAAATGACTTTCTTATTCGAGGTGTCAGCCTGAGGTATCTGAGCTATGCCGACTTCGAACGGATACGTACCGTCGTCGTTAGCCGAGGGGCACTGATACGTCGCGCCGGCGGACGAACCTATCGAGATATATGAATGGATGACTATGCCGTCGTCGTTCGGTTTTGTGTTGGTGAACAGACCGGACGTGTACGCGCCGTAGATAGCCTGCGTGGTCATATAACCGTTAAGGAACCATCCGCGGAATTTGTTTAAGAATTCGGCGTTTTTGTCGTCGTTGAATAAGAAGCGGTCTTCGACCTTTTCAGCAGCCTGAGTATACGGCGTCTTGAGCTGTTCGGTCATGGTGATGAACCAGTTTGCTTCGGAGTCGTAGCCGAGCGGAATGCTCGTCTTGTCTATTTCTTTTATCTTTTTGATGACGTATTCCATCGAGGTCGCATCGTTTTCGCCGTTGGCAAACCAGTGATCCGGTACGGAGAGGCCGTTCGCGTCGAAGAACGTCTTGTTATAATACATAACTTCGGTCGATTTGGAGAACGGGAGCGTATACATCTTGCTCTCGTCGCCGAACGACTTGCCTTCTGCATAGTAACCGCTGATGAAATCGTTCATCTGAGCTTCGGTAAGACCGAACTCGGGGTTCTTATCGTTTATGTAAGTATTAAGGTCGACGACCTTTTTGCTGCGCAGATACGTTGCGACGTGGTCGGGATAGCAGTACGCTATAGCCGGCTGTTTGCCCGCCTGCAGCTCGGTGATGACCTGGTTTCTGACGTCGTCATAACCGCCGACAGACTGTTCGGTGATCGTGATCGTCGGATATTTCTTGTTGAATTCCGCGATATACTTCGTCAGTACCGCGCGGAGGTTCGCGCCCATCGTGTGGTAGAACACCACTTCGACGTTTTCGGGCACTGTTCTCGCCGGATCATCGGTCTTGCCGGGATCGTCCGGTTTGGCACCGCATGCGGAGAGCAGCAGACACGACAGTATTGTAGCTGCGAGGATAAGGATTGCTGTGATCTTTCTCATAATTGACTCCTTTTATTTTATCTCATAAGATATTTTAACCTTTGATACCGCTTCTCGATACGCCGCGCATTATGTACTTGCGCAGGAACACGAAGACGAGGAACAGCGGGATCGATACTATGAATACCGCCGCCATCTGCGCCGGGAAGTTCGTGTCGCCCGCTTCGGTAACGAAGCTGGCGCCGCGCAGACCGTTCGTAATCAGCTTGTGCGCGTCGTCGTTTGCAACGAGGCGGGGCCAGATATACGCGTTCCAAGAACCCATCATCTTGAGTATCGTTATGGTGATTATGGTCGAGACTGAAAGCGGAAGCATTACCTTCCACAGATATTTGAAGTCGCTCGTACCGTCGACCTTCGCGGCGAGGTACAGTTCGTTCGGTATCTGCATAAACGTCTGACGCAAGAGGTAAATGTAATAGACCGATACGAGCATCGGCACGATAAGTACCGCGAACGTATTCGTTATATCAAGCCAGCTTATCGACTCTTCAAGAAACGGCAGTCTGCCCGATACGGTGAGGTAGTTCGTTATCGTGTAAAGCTCGCCCGGTACCATCATAGTTGCCATGAGAGCGCCGAACACTATGCCCTTGCCTTTGAAATTGAGTCTGGCGAACGCAAACGCCGAAAGCACCGTTACGACGAGCGAAAGCACCGTTGAAACCGCGCCGACGTAGAGCGTGTGCAAAAACAGATCGAGCAGTTTGGCTTTTTCAAACGCCATGACGAAATTTTCGAAAACTATCTTTTTAGGCCAGAGCGTAGGTACGTTCAGCCTGTATTCCTCCATCGTTTTAAGCGACGAAATGATCATCCAGTAAAACGGGAATATCATCATGACCGCCATGAGCGTGAGGAATATGTATATGACCGTCAGTCTTATGATATTTGCGGTCTTCTGATTGCGCATCGAGGCGGCTACGTCGATGTCTTTTATGACAAATTCTTTTCTATCAGCCATGACGCACCTCAATAATGCACTTTCTTACTGCTCACGTAACCGTTTATCGCCGTTACGACGAGGATTATCGCGAACAGTATCAGAGACGCCGCCGAGGCGTTGCCGAGATTGCTCTTCGGCAGCATGTTGTAAACGTAACCGACTATCGTGTTCATCTGCCCGGAAGAACCGGCGGGGCCCATCGTTTCGCCGAATATACCTACGATACTCGAATACTCTTTGAAGCCGCCGATGAACGAGGTGATTATGACGTAGGCGAGCATCGGGGAGACGAGCGGCACGGTTATGCGGAAGAACGTGCGCGCTTTTGAGGTCGCGTCGATCTTCGCGGCTTCGTAATACTGCTTGTTCACGTTCTGCAGACCGCCCATGAGAACGAGTATCTTGAACGGCAGGGCGTGCCAGATTATGTAGGTACAGACGACGAACATATTAGCGCCCCAGGTCGAGCCGTTGTTGACGAAGTTCACCGGCGATATGCCGAATATTCCGATTATATTGTTGATTATACCCTGCGTTTCGATCAGGTCGCCGACGCCGACGCGCGTGAACATCGCGTTGAAGACCATGCCTATCGCTATGGAGTTGGTGACGTACGGCAGGAAGAACACCGTCTGATATACTTTCTGCAAAGGTTTTATCGAATTGAGCGCGACGGCTATAAGCAGCGCGAGCGCCGTGGATATCGGGACCGTTATCACGCAAAGGAGCACAGTATTTTTGAGGTACTGTTTGAAGTCGACGTTGCCAATGACCGTTTTGAAGTTCTCTATACCGAACTCGAACGTCTCGCCGCCGACTATCGCCAGACCGTTGTAACCGTTGAGAAACGCCATGCGGAACGTGTTTATGAGCGGATAAAACGAGAATATCAGCAGAAGCACGAGCGCCGGCGAGAGGTACAGCCAGGCTTTATAGTTGTTCTTTTTGTCCGTCATAACGTTACCCCTCTACGTTTATGCGCAGCTCGGTCTCGGCTTCGAAGACGAACACCTTGTTTTTCTTAATATTGAAGCGTACTCTGCCGGTCGCGTCGTGCTTGATGTCGATACCGGAATCGACTATCGCGCGTACTGTCTCTTTCTGACATTTTTCATTCTCGAGTATGACCGAGCAGTCGCGGCCCATGACTTCTATGTTGCGCAGGATGCCGGAGAACGCTCCGTCCTCGCACGGTATGAAGCCTTCTGGTCTGATAGCGACGTGAACGGGCCTGTCCTGCTGCCCGGGCAACGCCATTATCTCCTCGTCGCCGATCTTGAGCATGCCGTCTTCGATCTTGCCGTCGAAGACGTTTATAGGCGGCGTGCCGAGGAATTTTGCGACGAAGAGGTTGCACGGATCGTCGTAAACGTTCTGCGGCTTGCCGATCTGCTGAACGACGCCTTCCTTCATAACGACGATGATGTCGGAGATGCTCATCGCCTCTTCCTGGTCGTGGGTGACGAATACGGTGGTTACGCCGGTCTCGCGCTGGATGCGGCGTATCTCTTCACGCGTCTGCAGGCGCAGACGTGCGTCGAGGTTCGAAAGCGGTTCGTCGAGCAGAAGCACTCTCGGCTCTTTCACGAGCGCGCGCGCTATCGCGACGCGCTGCTGCTGACCGCCGGAGAGTTCGCTCGGTTTTCTGTCCATCAGCTCGTCGATCTGTACGAGCTTAGCCGCGGCGACCGCTTTTTCAAGCATCTCCTGTTTAGACATTTTCTGCTCGCCCTTCAGGTTCTGCAGCGGGAACAGGATGTTCTGTTTGACCGTCAGATGAGGGTACAGAGCGTAGTTCTGGAAAACAAGTCCGACGCCGCGATGCTCCGGCTCAAGATGCGTGACTTCTTTTTCCCCGAAAAAGATCTTGCCTTTTGTAGGCTTCTGCAGACCGCAGATCATATAAAGGGTCGTGCTTTTGCCGCAGCCCGAAGGCCCGAGCAGACCGACGAGCTTGCCGTCGGGTATCTCGAAATTGAGTCCGTCGACCGCTATGACCTCTTCTTTGATCTTCTTGTTTCTGTTCGGGAACGCCTTCGTCACGTTTTGAAGTACAATTTTCATAACGTCTCCTGTATATTTGAAATTTAATAGGTTTCTTCTTCTCTTTTCAGCTGCTTCTGCTTTTCGATATACGCGTCACGCTCTTCGGCCGTATCGAATATCATCTGGCTGCCCCAGTCGACGGCGACCGTATCGGCTATAACGTCGTGCAGGAATCTGCCCGGACCGAGTTTCACGAGGGAGAACACCTCGCCCGCGGCGAAAACCGCTATCAGCACCCAGCCGAACAGCCCGGTAGCGCCCGTTATGACGGAGAGAAACGTCAGTATCGGCAGAATGAATTCCATAACTCCTTTGCCGATGACGTTGCGCACGAAGATTATCGGGGCCGACGCCCGCGTGAAGCCGGTGCGCATCACGCCGAGACCGAACAGCCGCTTGCCGAGCGATCTGCCGTCTTTCAATATCACCGGTATGATAAACTCAAGAAGCAGAGTCGATCCGAAAACGCCGCCGGAGAGTATGACGAACGTCAGTATCAGATACGTTCTCATCGCCTCGTTCGCTTCTTCGTCGGCGTTCATGGCGTCGACGGCTTCTTTATAATGAGTTTTTTCTTCGTCGGTCATTTTGGAATACGCTTCTTCGTCGGTCGAGTAATCGACGCCGTACCGCTCTTCGTATTCGGCACGGACAGCGTTATATCTGTTCAGATATCCGTCGGTATCCAGAACGCTTGCAAACAAAAGATACAGACCGACCGTCAGCATTGCGGCGACGACGAAATCGGCAAGGAAAGCGAACATCCTTTTCGCGTACGGGGCTTTCTGCAGATCGATCATTTCAGCCCTCCGCGCGGTCTTCGGCAAAAAGATAAAAAGACGGTCTTTCAATATTGAGCCTTTATCCGTCATACCGAAGATCACCGCCTTTTCGCACGTGTATTATATTTACTGTAATGATAACATACTCTCAAAATCATGTCAATACTTTTTTTGTGAATTCGTCAAAATTCTCGAAACTTCGTCAATATTATTTTCCGTATTTCCCGTTTTTTTTCGCCGCGCTATTGCATACGGCGAAAAAATATGATAGAATAAGAAAAAAACAGGAGATTTGAATATGCAGATCAAGGATATTTTATCAAAAGTCGATCATACCCTTCTCGCGCAGAACGCGACGTGGGAGCAGATCAGGCAGATATGCGACGACGGAATGAAATACGGTACGGCCTCGGTTTGTATCCCGGCTTCTTACGTCAAAGCCGCTAAGGATTACGTCGGCGATAAACTCGCCGTATGCACTGTCATAGGATTTCCGAACGGCTATTCGACCACGGCGGTCAAGGTCTTTGAGACCGCCGACGCGCTTCAGAACGGCGCCGACGAGATCGATATGGTCATCAACGTCGGCTGGCTGAAAGACAAAAAATACGACGCGCTGCTCGGTGAGATAAGAGCGATAAAAGCCGTATGCGGCGATAAGATCCTCAAAGTCATAATAGAGACGTGCCTGCTCACAGACGAAGAAAAAATTAAAATGTGCGAGATCGTCTCCGAATCGGGCGCGGATTACATCAAGACCTCGACCGGCTTTTCAAAAGGCGGAGCGACTAAAGAAGACGTCGCGCTCTTCGCCGCTCACGTTGCTCCTCATCTGAAGATCAAAGCCGCCGGCGGAATCTCGTCGCTGCAGGACGCGGAAGATTTCATTAATCTCGGCGCTATGCGTCTCGGCACGAGCAGAATAGTCAAAATAGTCAAAAATATGCCCGAAGACTCGGGTTATTGATAGGAGAAAAATATGAATTATCCGACTCCTCACATAAACGCGGCCCCTGAGGATTTCGCCGATACCGTGCTTATGCCGGGCGATCCTCTGCGCTCGAAATTCATAGCGGAAAATTTCCTGACCGGCGCGAAGCTCGTCAACAACGTAAGAGGCATACAGGGTTATACAGGTAAATATAACGGCGTGCCGGTATCGGTCATGGCGAGCGGTATGGGTATGCCTTCGATAGGTATTTATTCTTACGAGCTGTTCAATTTCTTCGGCGTGTCGAACGTCATAAGAGTCGGCTCCGCCGGAGCGATGACGGCCGACGTGAAGGTGCGCGAGATAGTAATGGCCGAAGGCGCCTGCACCGATTCGAATTACGCGGCGCAGTTCCGTCTGCCGGGCGCGTACGCTCCGATCGCCGATTTCGGTCTGCTCTCCAAAGCGGTAAAATTCGCCGACGAAATGAAGCTTTCTTACCACGTCGGCAACGTTCTGTCGTCCGACCGCTTTTACGGCGACGACGGCGATCTGCCGGAAAATATGAGATCGGCGGCGCTGTGGAGAAAAATGGGCGTTTTAGCGGTCGAGATGGAGAGCGCGGCGCTTTATATGAACGCGGCGCGCGCCGGCAAGCACGCTCTCGGCGTTTTCACGATATCCGACAGCCTCGTCACGGGCGAATCGACGAGCGCCGAAGAACGCCAGAACACCTTCACCGATATGATGGAGCTCGCGCTCCGCGTTGCAACGACGTGATGAAGCGCGTATTTCTGATAGTTCTCGACAGTTTCGGCATAGGCGCGGAGCCGGATGCCGACAGATTCGGCGACGTCGGGACAAATACCCTCCGCTCGATATCACGTTCGGATCATTTCAGGATCGATAACTTAAAAAAAGCGGGGCTATGCGATATTGAAGGCGTCGATTTTCTGTCCGGCTTTGCCGGTCATTACGGCGCGGTCGGCAGACTGCGCGAAGCGTCGGCGGGCAAAGACACGACGATCGGGCACTGGGAAATAGCGGGACTTATCTCGCCTTCACCGATGCCGACGTATCCGCACGGTTTTCCCGACGACGTGATCGCGGCGTTTTCGGCATCCGTCGGCCGCGGAGTGCTCTGCAACCTGCCGTATTCGGGCACAAAGGTCATTGAAGAATACGGCGAAGAGCACATGAAGACGGGCAAGCTGATCGTCTACACGAGCGCGGACAGCGTATTTCAGATCGCGGCGCATGAAGATATCGTCCCCGTTGAAGAGCTTTATGATATTTGCCGCAAAGCGAGAAGCATACTTAAAGGCAGACACGCCGTCGGCAGAGTTATCGCGAGACCTTTCAAAGGCGGACCGGGCGGGTTTTACCGTACGGAGAACCGCCGCGATTTTTCGCTCGAACCGACCGGTACGACGCTTCTCGACGAGTTGAAAAAAGCCGGGCGCGACGTGATCTCGGTCGGCAAGATACGCGATATCTTCGCCTCGCGCGGCGTGACCGAAGCGGTCGTCACTCACAACAATACAGAGGGAATGGCGGCGGCGCTCGAATTGCAGAAACGCGATTTCAACGGTCTGTGCTTTGTGAACCTCGTGGATTTCGATATGCTATACGGACACCGCAACGACGCAGACGGCTATGCGAAAGCCATAGCCGCATTCGATGAATGGCTGCCCGGTTTCGTATCCGGCATGAGAGAAGGCGACGCGCTCATAATCACCGCCGATCACGGCTGCGATCCCGGCGATATAAGCACCGATCACACGAGAGAGTACGTTCCCATGATAGCCGTCGGCAAGAGTATAAAACCCGTTAATTTGGGCACGAGAAGCACTTTTGCAGACGTTGGAGCGACCGTCGGCGAAATGCTCGGAGTTAAATGCGATATAAGCGGAAAGAGCTTTTATATGGAAATAACAAGCGAAAATAAAGTATACGCCGATCTTATGAACAGAGCCGAAGCGGCGAGAAACAATTCCTATTCTCCCTATTCCGGCTTCTCGGTCGGGGCGGCTCTGCTCTGCTCCGACGGCAAGATTTACGAAGGCTGCAACATCGAAAACGCGTCGTTTTCGCCCACGATCTGCGCCGAGCGGACCGCGATATTCAAGGCGGTCTCGGAAGGCGAACGTGAATTCGAGGCGATAGCGATATCCGGCGGCAGACACGGCGAGATATCCGACACGTGTTCGCCGTGCGGAGTATGCAGACAGGTGATGACCGAATTCTGCGGCGCCGGTTTCAAGATCGTTTTAAGAACGGAAAACGGGATAAAAATACTCACGCTCAAAGAACTTATGCCGCTCTCGTTTACGAAAGGAGAACTCTGAAATGCGGATGTACGATATCATACAGAAAAAACGCGAAGGACTTGAGCTTTCGGTCGACGAGATAAAGTTTTTCGTTTCGGGATATACGAAAGGCGAGATACCCGACTATCAGGCGTCCGCTCTCTGTATGGCGATATGCTTCAACGGCATGACCGACGCCGAGACCGCCGCGCTCACCGAGGCGATGATGAGATCGGGCGACGTTATCGATCTTTCGCGTTTCGGAAATCTGTCGGCAGACAAGCACAGCACCGGCGGAGTGGGAGACAAAACTTCTCTGATCGTCGCGCCGACGGCGGCGGCGCTCGGAGTGAAAATGGCTAAAATGTCGGGCAGAGGTCTCGGGCACACCGGCGGCACCGTCGACAAGCTCGAATCGATACCGGGGTTCAAAACGACGTTGTCGGGCGAAGAATTCATGGATACTGCCGATAAAGTCGGCATATGTCTTGTCGGGCAGAGCGCGCATCTTGCGCCCGCCGACAAAAAACTTTACGCGCTGCGCGACGTTACCGCGACGGTTGACAGCATACCGCTGATCGCCTCGTCCATAATGAGCAAAAAGCTCGCCGCGGGCGCGCATTCGATAGTGCTTGACGTCAAATGCGGCAGCGGCGCGTTCATGAAGACGGAAAAGGACGCGAAAAAGCTCGCCGAGACGATGATCGCGGCCGGCAAGGCGCACGGCAGAAACGTACGCGCTCTGATAACGAATATGGATATACCGCTCGGTACGGCGGTCGGCAACGCGCTCGAGGTCGCCGAGGCGGTAAGCGTGCTCAAAGGCGAAAAACGCGGCGATATTTACGATATCTGCGTCGAGCTCGCTTCAAACATAGTTTCGATGGTAAAAGAGATAACGACCGGCGAAGCCCGCGCGCTCGTCAAAGACTGCGTCGGCTCTGGCAGAGCTTTTGAAAAAATGAAAGAGTGGATAGGCGCGCAGGGCGGCGACGTATCGTATATCGAAGACACGTCGAAGCTGTTCGGCAGGTATTGCAAACGCGAGATCAAAGCCGCGCAAAGCGGATATATCAGCGCGATGAATACGGAACAGATCGGCATCACCGCTTCTCTGCTCGGCGCCGGACGCATCAGGAAAGAAGATACGATAGATATGTCCGCCGGGCTTGAAGTGTTCAAAAAGACCGGCGACAGAGTCGGCGCCGGCGACGTGATAGCCGTTATGTACTCTTCGGACGCGTCAAGATTCGATAACGCGGAAAAAACTTATTTATCCGCGCTCACATTTTCCGATCTGCCCGTCGAAAAACCCGGGCTGATATTCGGTGTGATCTCGTAAAAGGAGGCTGATATGATATCATTTGAAAGCGATTATATAACCGGCGCGCATCCTTACGTGCTGAGAAAAATGATCGAAACGAACGAGTCGGCGCAGCCGGGTTACGGCGCCGACGAATACTGCGAGAGCGCAAAACGAAAGATAAGAGAAGCCGTCGGTATCGACAGCGCGGACGTCGAATTCATAGCCGGCGGCACGCAGACGAACGCGATCGTGATCTCCACGATGCTTTCCGATCACGAGGGGGTTATCGCCGCCGTGACCGGCCACATCAACGCGCACGAAGCTGGAGCGATAGAATATACGGGTCACAAGGTCATACCTCTGCCGCATCGCAACGGCAAGATCGACCCGGTGCAGCTGCGGAAATATCTTGAAGACTATTACGCCGACGAGAGTTACGAGCACATGGTCTTTCCCGGTATGGTATATATCTCCCACCCGACCGAATACGGCACGCTGTATACTAAAAAGGAACTTACGGAGCTTTCGGAAGTCTGCCGCAGGTACGGTATGCCGCTGTACCTTGACGGAGCGCGGCTCGCTTATGCGCTTATGAGCAACAACACCGACGTGACGATTAACGATATCGCAAAACTCTGCGACGTATTTTACATCGGCGGTACGAAAGCCGGCGCTCTTTGCGGCGAGGCGGTCGTATTTACGAGAAACAACAAGCCGAAGCACTTTTTGACGAGCGTCAAAAAACGCGGCGCGCTGCTTGCAAAGGGCAGACTTCTCGGCGTTCAGTTCGACGCGCTGTTCACCGACGGACTGTTTTTCCGCATAGGCCGCCACGCGATAGAGAAAGCCGAAAGGCTGAAAAAGATCTTTTCGGATCACGGTATAAAAACGTTTATCGATTCAGACACGAATCAGCAGTTTCCGATACTCGATAACGAAAAGATGAGCGAACTGCGCAAAAAGATCGATTTCTGCTTCTGGGAAAAATACGACGAAAATCACACCGTCGTCAGATTTGCAACGTGCTGGTCGACGACCGACGCCGACCTTGACGAGCTTGATAAAGCCCTTTGACAAAGCATACGATCAAAGCCGTTTGATCCTTTGATTTGCGGATCAAACGGCTTTTTCTATTCACTCGGTTCGCCCGCGGACCGTACGTCATATGCGAAGCATACGTCACGTTCGCAGGTCGCATCATTTGACGCAAAGCGTCAAACATCATTCCTCCTCGCGCGCCCCCTCGATGAAATCGAGGAAACGGGGGAGGCAGAGGGGTTTGGGGAGATAGGAGGGCGGGGCTCCCCAAGCGGCGGTTTACCGCCGCACGGAAGTCGCATGGCGACACCTTATTCATTCGTCCCGAACGGGACGATCATCATGCGCGCAGCGCTCATCATGACGCAGTCTCATCATTTGACGCAAAGCGTCAAACATCATTCCTCCTCGCGCGCCCCCTCGATCACAGATCGAGGATTAGGGGGGAGGCAGAGGGTTCCCGGGGTTCCCCGAAAAAGCGATTTAGCTTTTTTGGGGGTTCACGGTTCACGGGTTTGGGGAGATAGGAGGGCGGGGGCTCTCCAAGGGCGGCGAAGCCGCGCCTATGTCGCGCGGCGAACCTCCGATACCGTTTTTCGCCGCCGGCGATTATAATAAAAACGCTTCATTCTGTATCGAATGAAGCGCTTACGGTCATTTACTCTGTTTGCCGGTATCGTTGACGTGGTCGAACGTCGTCTGGTCGCTGTGGGGTATCGGTTTCCAACCGAGGTTGCGTAAGAAGAACGCCTGTACGTCCATTATGCACTGGACGCCGAGGAACAGCGGCCAGGTCAGTGTGATCAGTATTTTATGCAGCAGACTTACGTTTTTGATCCTTTTACGTTCGGCTATGAATATGATGATCGCGCCGAGCGCGGTGAAAACGTAGGAAGCTATAAGATACCGCAGCCATACGAACAGCAGTCCGTTCGAACGGATCAGATCCGTCGATTCTATGAATATCTGATACAGACTCGACGACCGGTCGATCAGCGGCGCGGTCAGCAGCAGTATGATCTGAAGGACCTGCAGAATCACGTACATCAGAGGCGAGGGCAGTATGTAAGCCGTTATATCGTATACCGATACTCTGTGTTTCGTATCTTTGGCAAACAGCTTTTTGACCATATCCTTGAATCGGGAATAGAATACGAGCAGATGCCCTCTCGCCCAGCGGACACGCTGACGCCACATTATGTGAAGCGAAGTCGGCTGTTCGTCGTAGAATACCGCGGCGTCGCAGTAGCGGATGCTGTGGTCGCGTATCAGCTGATCCGCGGTGAATTCCCAGTCTTCGGCAAGCGAAACGTAATGCCAGCCGTCTTTTACTATATTCGAATTTATCAGATATCCCGTTCCCTGCACTCTCGTGGAACAGCCGGTGACGGTCCTGCCGCGGCTCTCGAACCGGCAGCCTACGGTGAAATACATACCGTACAGACCGGATATCAGGTTCGCGCCGAAGTTCTTGGAATTTCTGTAAGAGGTGATGACGCATTCTCTGCCGTAATACTCAAAAGCGTCGTTCATCTTTGAAAAATAGTCTTTATCGAGTATATTGTCGGCGTTGAAGAGGAAGAAACCGTCGAAATTCTGTGTGCCGTAATCTTCTTCGATACGTGAAAACAGGTACCGGAACGCATAACCCATCGTATTTTCTTCGGGGTTATTGTATTCGTAAACGTGCACGCCGTATTTTCTCGCCGCGTCGGCGGTTTTGTCGGAACAGTTGTGAGCTATAACGAAGATCTCGAGCTTATCCTGCGGATAATTGTTTTTCTGTATGCTTTCGATCAGGCCGGTGACGACCGATTCTTCGTTCCTTGCCGGGATTATCAGCCCGAATCTGTTTTTCTTTTCCGCTTCGGGGTACGTTTTTTTACTGAAAAGGCCTATGATCGCGTAAACGATAAAATGTATAAGTAAGGCGCCAAGCACGGTAGTGATTATACTGAAAACCAACCGAACAACGTCTGGATAATTCATCTCTTTTTTCCTTTATAAATTTATTCCCGGAGTTCCGGATATACCTCGGTGATTTTTTCCCACAGCACGTCCGCCGCTTTTTCAGAACCGAAATGGGCGTGATATTCTCTCGCCGCCTTGCGGTACGGTTCAAGCAACGCGGGATCTTCTGCGAATTTCACGATCATCTCTACGGTTTTTTCGGGGTCGAGCTGTTTCATCGCCGAGCCGACCGTGTTTATATAATGATCCGCTATATTCCATTCAATGACCGTCGAACAGTTCGTGACTATCGCGGGATTGCCGAAGAACGTCGATTCGGCTATGATATTGCCGCTTTTGCCGCAGAACAGATCGGACGCCGCCTCGAGCTCGAGTATTTTTTCCGTAAACATATACGGCACGAATGTGATCTCGTCGGTTGGATGCAGCGTTTTGAAATAATTGAAGAGCTTTTCGTTCTTGCCGCATACCGGTATGACCGTGACGGGTATGTGCAGTTTTACGATCTTTTTGCAGATCGCCGCCATTTTGCCGATACCGTAGCCGCCTTCCGCCAAAACGACGGTGAACTTGTCTTCGGGCAGCCCGAGTTTTCTGCGAAGCTCTTTTTTATCGCGGCTGATGCCGAACGCCTCGTTTCTTATGAGGAACGGAACGTATTTCAGGTTGTTTACGTTGAGTTTTTTATCTCGCAGACCTTTCTGATAACCGTAAGGCATGCTTATCATACTGAGGTCGCAGTGATATCTGAAAAGCTGGTTGAGCGTCGCGTCGGGGCAGTACATTACGGTGAGCGGCTTTTTCTCAAGCCTTTCGGCGTAGTAGTTCGACGCCCAGTGCGTGCTGAACACGACGTCGGGTTCAAGCTCGCGCATATGCCTGATCCCCTCTTTGCAGGCTATCGGCGAAAACAGGCGCATGGTTATAAACGTGGAAAGATGCGAACCTATCATATCGGATCCGCCGGAGAGAAACCAGCCGATCGCGGGATTGCGGTTATATATCCTAACCTGCTTCGATATCATCTGCTCGTATTTTTTCAAATGAGGTTCGCCGGTCTCGGTAAAGAATTTCGACGATACGACTTCGACTTTGTCGCCGTACTTTTCTCTGAAAGTCTGGTCTATGGATTTCATAGGCATGATATGACCGAATCCGGCTTCGACGTACGGAAATAGTACTCTTATTTTTTTCAACCGTTTCCCTCGCTTTCAACATTTTTGCCGCAGAAAACCCTTACCGCGCAAAATGCGGCAACCGGTTTTCACGTTAAAATCCGAAAACAACGAATTTTGAACTATTTTGTTTTTTTTATTGTACCACATAAAAATCTTTTTGTCAATCGGTTTTTGTTTTTCTCTGAAAATCTTTTCGTTTTTTCTCAAAAAAGCGTTTTTGCCGTTTATATTTTATTTTTTGAAATTTATTTTTCTATTTTCTGACTTGAAAATTCATAAAAGCCGTGATATAATTTATATAATATCTTACGAAAATCAATTCTATATCAATGTAAACGTATGGGTAAGAAAACATGGATCAAGCCGCATCACAAAACGGTGCGCAACACGGCTAACGTTCTGTTCGGGCCGTTCGTAAAACTGAAATATAACGTCAGACCGGAAAAATTCGACGTCTCGGACAAACAGCCGTACCTGATACTGTATAACCATCAGACGCCGTTCGATCAGTTTTTTGTCGGCATATCGTTCGACACGCCGATCTACTACGTAGCCTCGGAGGATATTTTTTCAAACGGCTTCGTTTCGGAACTGATACGCAAGCTCGTCGCGCCGATACCGATAGCGAAAGGGACTAACGACGCCGGATCAATACTTAAGTGCATCCGTGTGGCGAGAGAGGGCGGCACGATCGCAATGGCTCCCGAAGGCAACCGGACTTACAGCGGCAGGACCGGGCACATGGCGGAAGCCGTCGTACCTCTCGCGCGGAAACTCGGTCTGCCGATAGCGCTCTACCGTATCGAAGGCGGATACGGCAAAAACCCGAGATGGAGCGACAAAGTGCGGCGCGGTAAAATGAGGGCGTACGTTTACGGCGTGATCAAGCCGGAAGAATACGGCGCTATGACCGACGCCGAGATGTTCGGGCGGATCAAAGAAGGGCTTTACGTCGACGAAAACCGCGACACGGGCGTTTACGGATCGAACAGACGCGCCGAATATATCGAAAGAGCCATATACGTCTGCCCGTTCTGCGGTCTGTCGGAATTCAGAAGCAAGGGCAATTTCGTCACCTGCGAAAAATGCGGCAGAAAGATCGAATACCGCGCGGACAAAAAGTTAAAGGGAGTCGGTTTCGACTTTCCGTTCGAATACTTCGGCCAGTGGTACGACTACCAGAACGGATTCATACTGGGTCTCGATCCTTCCGATTACACAACCGAGCCGTTATATACGGACAAAGTCGATATATACGAGGTAGAACTCTATAAAAGAAAAAAGCCGTTTATGAAAGGCGCGGAGCTTTCTCTGTACGGCGACCGTGCGGTCATGAGCGGCAAAGGAGCGGAACCCGTTGTGATACCGTTTTCGGCAATGACGTCGGCCGCCGTGCTCGGCAGGAACAAGCTCAATATTTACCGTAGCGGTACCGTGTACCAGATCAAAGGCGGCAAACGGTTCAACGCGCTGAAATATATGAATTTCTATTATCTCTATATAAATAAAGAGAAGGACAGCGAAAATGGAGAATTTCTGGGACTTTAACGTATGGAGCAGTTTCAACATAGTGGGCGTTTTACTGCTCAGCCTGCTCATTGCGAATATACTGCGGCGTTCGATTCCGTTTCTGCGGAAATCGCTCATACCCGCCTCGGTCCTCGGCGGCGCTCTTCTGATGATAACGGAGGGGATATACAAAGCGGTAACCGGCGACGTAATATTCGACACGGCTTTCTTCGGCGGAAACGGCACCGCGGCTCTTGAAATAATAACGTACCACTGCCTCGCGCTCGGTTTCATCGCTTCGGCGTTCAAAACGACGAAGAGCAAACTTACGAAAAAGAGAGTTTCGGAGATCTTCAATACCGGCGTGACTACGGTTTCCACGTACATACTGCAGGGCATTTTCGGTCTTGCGATATCGGTCGTCGCGGCTCTTCTCGTTTCCGGCTTCTTTTCGGGCGCGGGAGTGCTTTTGCCGTTCGGCTACGGTCAGGGCACCGGTCAGGCGCTCAACTACGGCGGCATTTTCGAAGCCGATTACGGTTTTGAAGGCGGCAAGAGCTTCGGCCTTACGATAGCCGCGCTCGGTTTTCTCTGCGCGAGCATCGGCGGCGTCATCCACCTCAACATAATGAAAAAGCTCGGCAGGATAAAGACACGCGACGGCGACCACAAAGCGATGTATTCGGAAGAAATAGATTCCGAAAACGAGATACCCATGCAGGAAAGCATAGACAAACTCACGATACAGATCGCTCTGATCGCGGCCGCGTATACGCTGACTTACCTGATCATGTCCGGTCTCGGCGCGCTTCTGCCCGGTATGAAATCGGTGATCTTCGGCTTCAACTTCCTGCTCGGCGTGCTCTCGGCGACTCTCATAAAGCTGCTTTTGAATTTCCTGCGCAAAAAGAATATCATCAAAAAAGAATACACGAATAACTTTCTTATGACGCGTACGAGCAACTTTTTCTTCGACCTTATGGTCGTCGCCGGCATAGCGGCGATAAGGCTCGGCGCTTTGCAAAACTACTGGGGCATCATTCTGATAATGGGCTTCGTCGGAATGGTGATAACGTATCTATATAACCATTTTGTTGCAAAAAAACTGTTCCCCGAATATCAGGAAGAGCAGTTTCTCATGATGTACGGCATGCTCACGGGTACGGCGAGCACCGGTATAATACTTCTGCGTGAGGCTGACGGCGAATTCGAAACGCCGGCGGCTGACAATATGGTATATCAGAACTTCCCGGCGATCGTATTCGGTTTTCCGATGATGCTGCTCGCAACGCTCGCGGGCACCAGACCGGTTTTGACGCTCATAATACTGATCGTGTTTTTCGCCGTTATGAACGTCATTCTTTTCAGAAGCAGGATATTTAAATTCAAGAAAAAAGAGGAACAGAAAGATGAGCAGCTTTGAGAATTTGAGGATCGTTGACAACTTCTACCAGACGTCGTTGTTTTTCCCGATGCCTACGGTCATAATAAGCACGCTGTGCGACGACGGGATGACATCGCTCGGTCCGTATTCGCTCGTTCAGCCGTACTACGTCGCCGGCAAGGATTATTACGCCATGCTCCTTTGCTGCCGCAATTCGTCGAACACGGCGCAGAATATTCTTAAAAACGGCAAATGCGCGCTCAACTTCATAAGCGACGATCCGAAGATGTTCAAAGAGGCGGTGAAACTCTCGTGGCCGGGCGACAAACCCGAAGAAAAAATGCCGAAATGCAATTTCCGCCGCGAAAAGAGTCTCATCGAAGAAGAAACCGGCGAAAAGCGCCCCGAGGTGCTTACAGACGCGATCGAGGTCATAGAATGCACGTGGATGAGAGAACTTGACGGAGCCGGCAAAGACCTGCCGGGAGAGCTGAACGGCTATGAGGGACCTTATCACGACTTCAACGGCATAACGAGCAAATTCGGCGCGCACTTCATTCTTCGCGTTGACAAAATACTCATGAAAAAGAAATACAGAGACGCGATAATCAACGGCGTCAGAGCTCAGGACTTCCCCGCTCTGCCGGTCGATTACGGCTACCGCGATTCGAAAAACTTCTGGTTTCACAGAAAGGCGCGTATGAGAGCGGAACTTCTGCAGATGCGTCAGGCGACTCTCGAGTCGGTCAGATACGCCGCCGACAGAGCCGACGACAAGGTCAAATTCACAGACGGCGCTCTCAAGACCGTTCTCGGCGTGCCGCGCGTATTTCTGCCGCTCGTTCTGAAAGGCTGCGTGAGCTGGGCGAAAGAAAACAACGTCGAGCTCATAACCGAAGAACACATGAAGATCATTAACGACAAAAGAGCAAAAGAAAAAGAGAAGGGTAAAAAATAACAGCGGCGCCGATAACGCCGATGAAATGACAAAGGACTGCCGGCAGGCAGTCCTTTATTCTGCGTCTCGTTTTTTATCTGATCTTTTCGACCACGACTCTGACTGACGCGGTGAAGCCCATATAATCGACCGTAACGACCGTTTCGCCGACGGCTTTCGCGGTGATCTGACCGTTCGCGCTGACGTTGATCAGGTCGTGATCGTAATCGTCGCGTATCGTGAGCTGCTGATCCCACGCCTGAAGATCCGACGGGATATCCTTTGTTTTGGCGTCTGTAAAACTCGATTTATTGCCCCAGAGCATCAGATATTCGTTTGTGGCGCTCTTGGCTATGAACGCCGGCTGTTTCGTCTCGTTTCTGTAATAGAACGTGACCGTATCTATCTCGGGATAGAACGCCACGGGCTTGGACTGATCGAGATAGTCGGGAGCCACGGCGAATTCGCACATGAGATCGTTGAATTTCGCATACACCCTTACGACCTCGTCGCACAGCAGTTTAACGGTGCACTTTTCTTTATTGACCGTCACTTTCGTCTCGTCGTAGAAATATTCGATCTGCGAAAGTATCCCGGCTTTCTTCGTCGTCTCTTCTCTTCCGTTTTTGTTCATAAGCGATACGGCAAAATTCTTGGATCCGCCTTTTTTGGTTATATTGAGCGTTCTGCCGCTTTGATTCGAATTGGTTATACGAAACTGGATATAATCCGGAGTATTCGTTCTGTCGCTCTTGGACGCCTTTCCGCCGTTGTCGTCGAGCTGATCTTCATGCCCATAAAGATCCGTGCCTACCCACGTTATCGGCGCCATACGCGTAGGCCAGTTGCCCCAGTCGAATCCGGTCGGCTGATACGCGTAAGCTATATACTGCTGAACGTTGAAGATGTCTATGTGCCCGAGCGGGTCGCCGGTTATGCCCATATTATGTATGCACTCGCGGATATTGGAACCGTTCGTCTGATGTTTGAGCATCGCTTCCTGACGGAAGTAAATTCCGTCGAACGACGTCATCACATGCACATAGCAGTTGTTTGAAAAACGTGACGCCGTGGCGACCGATACAAAGCATTCATACGCGTCCACGTATTTGACGTCCGCGCTGTCTTCAGAGTCGTTATGCTTATAAGCGGTGCCTCTGAACGTAAGCTTGCCCGGCCAGTCGGGATCGTTTGCCGGCGCCGTATATACTCTTGTGAAATCTCCGAGAGTGTCGTTCCATGAAGCGTACAGATACAGCGTATCGCCGACGACCACCATCGCGCCTTCGCCGCAGCCCCATTTATCTTTTTTGCCGTCGAACGTGACTATCGCTTTGGGATCGCCGTAGCCCCAGCCTTCGCCGGTCCATTTCTCTACGAACGCGCCCTGCGGAGTCTTGCTTCTCGATACGAAAAGGTTGTTGTCAAGGCCGTCGTGCCAGAGTATCGTCGTATACGCCGCGTAATAATACTCGCCTATTTTGATCACGCCGGGGTCGCACGACCAGTTCCAGTCCTCAGACGACGAGGTCGGACGTACCGCGCCCGTGTCCGTGGTCCACGTCTTGCCTTTATCGTAAGATCTTCTGTATTTGCCCCAGTCTACCTCTCCGCCAACTCCGGAGTTGGAAGCGAGCCACGCGTCGATCGTGCCGTCTTCGTTGATTATCATACTCGGACCGTATCTGTAACCGCCGCCGGTGTAGATCTCCCAGCCGTAGTTCGCTACGCGGAAAAGTGAGTCGGCTTCGGACGCGTTTTTGGATATGTACGCCGATTTGAGGTTGTAGCTGTCGCCTCTCGAGACGGTATAGATCTGCCCGTCCTTCACGACGCTCTGTACGAGCACCATGCGGAGAGCGTTGGAAACGATCTGAGCGTAATCAGCGTACGTGACCGTCGACGAGTTCGGTTTCGAAAGATCTATATAATCGGAGAGTCCGGTCTCGGAAGCGAGCTTCGCAACGCCGTAAACGTCAGCGTATTTTCTGTAACCGACTGCGTATAAAAAGCCTCTCAGCACTTCGCCGTAGGTGATCGGATCGTTCGGCTTGAATTCCGTGCCCTCGACCTGCGTCATAAAGCCCTGGTTGACGGCGATCTCCGCGCGTCTCATTTCGGCGGAGTGTTTCTCCATATCTGTATAGACGTTCTCGCAGATGTATACGGACTGCTGCTGCATGAAACCCGTGCAGTTCGCGATATCGTACGCGAAATCTATGCGCGGTACGAGTCCGTCGGCTTTGGCGTCGGCGTTTTTGATGATCGATTCTTTTATAAGTCTCTGCAGTATCGCGGCTCCGTCGCCGTCGTCCGCGGCAGGATCGTTCTTAACGTTTTTGCCCGAGAGTTCTTCATCGGGTATCACGTAACCCGGTCCGCCCGGCACGGGATCGGTATCGACCGGTTCCGTCGCGGGTTCGGTCTGCGCGTCGGTCGAGGCGGGTTCCGTGTCGATCGGCAGCGGTTCAGTCACTATATCGCCGGCTCCGGTCGCCGTTGTGATATCCGGCGTGCCTTCGACGCAGCCTGCAAATATCCCGACGCACGTTGCGATAATAAGCAAAAGCGCGGTAAGTCTGTACTTGTTCATAGTATCACCTTTCGATTTTTTTCTTATTATACAATATTTCAATATGCAAGTCAAGAGCATTATCGGAAAATTTTTATGTAAAAATCTATACCGATTTTTCACGATTATGATTTGAAGCCAGCAGAAATATTGCGTTTTTTATGAAATTTTATCATTTTTGTCGTATTATTTGCAAGAAAAGACTTGATATTATGCAAAACTTGTGATATAATCGGCGATAACAACGCTGAGTGCGGAGGTCATTATGGAAGAATACAAAATTTCAAGATCGGACAGTATATCGCTTCAGTTCTCCGAATCGTCCAATCTGCTCGAACAGTCGGGCTACAGATACGAGCTTCAGGAGAGGGAGACGCCGAACCTTTACAGGTATCTTTTCGACTACGATTCGATACCGAAGGTATCGTTCAACCACCGTCACGTACCGATCAATATGCCCGAAAAAATATGGATAACCGACACGACTTTCCGTGACGGTCAGCAATCCACCTCGCCTTTTACGGTCGATCAGATCGTCGACATATTCAAAATGCTCCACCGTCTCGGCGGCAAAAACGGGATAATCAGGCAGTCGGAATTTTTCGTCTATTCGGAAAAAGACAGACGAGCCGTTCAGGAATGTATGGCGCTCGGATACGAATTTCCCGAGGTGACGAGCTGGATAAGAGCGAACAAGAACGATCTGCAGCTCGTAAAGGATCTCGGGATCAAAGAGACGGGCATACTCGTTTCATGTTCCGACTATCATATTTATAAGAAAATGGGGCTCACGAGGAAGAGCGCGCTTGAAAAGTATCTGAATTCCGTTGAAGAAGTCATAAACTTCGGCATCAAGCCGCGCTGTCACTTCGAAGACATAACGAGAGCCGATTTTTACGGGTTCGTCGTGCCGTTCGCCTCGGCTCTGATGGAGCTCGGCGAGAAATACAACGTGCCGATCAAGATCAGGGCGTGCGATACGATGGGCTACGGCGTAAGCTACCCCGGCGTGGCTCTGCCGCGAAGCGTTCAGGGAATTATATACGGTCTGCTCCACTATTCGAGAGTGCCGTCGGAGATGCTCGAATGGCACGGACATAACGATTTTTACAAGGTCGTCACGAACGCTTCGACCGCGTGGCTCTACGGCTGCTCGTCGGTCAACTGTTCTCTGCTCGGCATAGGCGAGCGCACGGGCAACTGCCCGCTTGAAGCGATGGTGATAGAATACTGTTCGCTGCGCGGCACCGAAGACGGAATGGATCTTTCGGTGATAACCGAGATAGCGAAGTATTTCGAAGAGCACGTCGGTTACGAGATCCCTGTCAGAACGCCTTTCGTCGGACGTAATTTCAATACGACGAGAGCCGGCATACACGCAGACGGCATTCTGAAAGACGAAGAAATATATAACATATTCAATACCGAAAAGATTCTGAACCGTCCGGTGTCCGTCGCGGTCGACTCTCACAGCGGCGCCGCGGGCATCGCTCACTGGCTCAATTCGTTCTATTCGCTTACCGGCGACAACAGGATCGACAAGCATCATCCTATCGTCGCAAAGATCAAAGAGCGCGTGGCGGAGCTTTACGAAGACGGCAGGACCACTGTAATGGGCGACGCGGAGCTTGAGGATATTTTACGCCAGATCGACTTTTCACTGTACGAAAAACTGTCGCATATCAACGTAAAAATCGTACCGTAAATTGTGAAAACGTCAAAAAAACTTTGTAAAATCATCGGCAGAGATTGTAAACAATCGACAAAGAATCTTGACTTTGGTTTTGATTATGATAAAATGTGATCATTAAAATCCAAATTTCAAGAGGACGTTATGAAAAAAATAATCACACTTTTACTTATTGCGATAATGATCGTTACGGCGGTTTCGTGCGCCGACAGCGGTAAGCCTTCGGATACGGTCAAGCAGACCGAGCAGCAGACAAAAGCGGCTCAGCCGACCGAGGCCGCCGATACCGGAGCGGCGACGGAACCCGCTCCCGAACAGCTCCCCGACGTGACCGTTCCCGACGCCGTGCTTACCTACGTTCCCGCCGACGTCTACACGACCAAAGAGGCCGCGGCTGAAAACGGATATAAAGAAGTTTCAAAAGTGAACCTCGCCGACTGGTTCATGGATAAAAAAGAACTTGACTCGAATTTCGAATTCATAATCCCGGCTGAATTCGAACAGATCGAGGGCTACGTTTTCCGTATTCCCCAGGGCAAACACGTAATGGAGATAGACGTTTTCAAGGTTAAGGACAAAGCGGCTCTTCAGAGCGTCATCGCGCTCGCCGAAAAACGCTATGAAAAACTGAAATCGTCAGACTGGAAACTCTACGACGACGAACAGGGCTCCAACGCGAAAATCATAGAGACCGGCAAGATTGAAGCATACGGCGATTTCGTCATATTCACGCTCACAAACGATTCCGAGATCAGCATGCTCCGCGCGAAAAAGCAGATCCACGATAATCCGACCTGCTCCGCCGTTGAAGTCTACAAAGCGATCACGAGCGATCTTACCGAATAATTGAATAAAATCAAAAAAATGCTGTCGCAATGCGGCGGCATTTTTTCGTTTATTATGTTACTGTCGGGTTTGTTTTAAAGATTTCAATATCTTTTTATTTGTAAGTAAAGAATGAAGCATAACGTTTAAACCTCGAGCGCCCCGTGATCTGTTGATCACGGGAGGGGTCAAGAGGGGGTTGGGGAGTTGAAGGGGTGGGGACTCCCCAAGGCGCCGGAGGCGCACAGACTGTCGCCTGCGGCGACACCTTATCAGATTATCTCTCTTATAGCTTTCGGTACGTACTGCGAAAAGTCGACGCCGTACCTTATCAGTTCCCTGACCATGGTCGAGCTGATGAACGCTACTTCCGGGCTTGCGGGAAGGATCACCGTCTCGACCTCGGGCGCGAGTTCTCTGTTGATGAGAGCCTGTGCGTATTCGTCGTCGAAATCAGACGCCGAGCGGCTGCCTTTTACGATCGCGGCGCAGCCGTGCTCTCTCGCGTAATCCGCGACGAGCTTATGCGAGATATCCGCCGTTACGTTTTCATAGTTGTCGGCGACGGCTTTTAAGAAAGCGTACCTCTCTTCTTCGGAAAACATATAATTCTTGCTTGAATTCTCAAAAGCGCAGACGATGACCTCGTCGAACATCGATGCGGCTCTCGCTATAAGATCCTCGTGACCGACGGTCACCGGGTCGAAACTGCCGGGAATAAGCGCGCGCGTCATACCGTTTTCTCCTTTGGTTGTAATTTATAAAAGTATATCCTGCCGGATTTATATATCTTCAGCACTTCGTAATCGCCGCATAGACCGGGTTTTTCGTCGAAAAGCGTGTCCTTATCCCATTCGGCAATAACGAGAGCGTTAGCCGACAGGACGTCATAGACGCGCAGTTTTGCAAGCGCCTCGGGTAAAAGCCCCGAGCCGTACGGCGGATCGAGGAAAACGATATCGAATTTTTCGCCCGATTTTTTAGCCGAACGCAGATATTCCGCGTGATCCATCGTAAGTATCACACACTTTTTATACAGATGCGTCTTGTTGGCGTTTGCGTAGATAACGTCGAACGCCTCGCGCGAGCTGTCGATGAAAACCGCTTTCTCGGCTCCGCGTGACAGCGCTTCGAGACCGAGCTGACCGCTGCCGGCGAACAGGTCAAGGACCTTTCTGCCCTCTATATCGAACTGTATCGCCGAAAAAATGACCTCCTTGGCGCGCTGGAGCGTCGGGCGCGTCGCTTCGCCTTCGAGCGTTATGAGTTTCGTACCTCTTGCCGATCCGGTTATGATGTTCATTTCTTTTCTCCGTTAAAGTATTCGAATATATTCTCCGCCGTTTCCGCGTTTATACCCTTTACAGCCGACAGCTCTTCCGCCGTCGCCTTCTTTATCGCGGATAGCGAACCGAACGACGACAGCAGCAGTTTCGCTTTCGAAGGGCCGACGCCTTTTATTTTTTCAAGAGACGAGGTTTTCAGCGTTTTGCGCTTCGCCTGACTCATGCGCGATACAGCGAAGCGGTGGACTTCTTCCTGAATTCTGTAGATGAACGTAAACAACGTTTTGTCGTTGATGATATCGACCTCGTTTTCATCGTCGCAGAGGGCTCTCGTCTTATGTTTGTCGTCCTTCACCATACCGAAAACGGGGACGTCGACGCCGAGCTGATCAAGCGTCTCGCGCACGGTCGAAACGTGTGTTCTGCCGCCGTCGAGCAGTATCAGATCGGGCAGTACCGGGTATGCTTTCGACTGTTTTTCCGTAGTATTCTTTATACGTCTCGTTATGACCTCGCGCATCGACGCGTAATCGTCTTCGTGCTCCGTCTCTTTTATTTTAAAGATTCTGTAATCCTGCTTTGAAAACGCGGCGTTGTTCAATACGATCATGCCGGCGGTTATGTTCTCGTCGCCGAAGTTCGATATATCGTACGCTTCTATCCGCTCAGGCACTACTTCGAGCGCAAGAGTTGATGCGAGTTTGGCGAGTATCTTCGTCGATTTTTCGTCAGTCTCTTTGAACAGCTTCGCTTTATATGCGGCGTTTTCCGCAGCCATTTCGCAAAGCGCCCTGTTTTTACCGCGTTTCACCGTTCTGACTTCAACGCGTTTGCCGTAAAGATTTGATAAATGCGCGGTAAGCAGTCCGGCTTCTTCGTCCGGCAAAAGATCCGAGACGAGTATCTGTTTCGGCGGCATCCTGCTTTCGTAGACCGACGAGATGAAAGAGGTGATCTCGTCGCCGCCGATATGCCCGCCCGTAAACTCGTAGCTGTCGGTATCAAAGATCATACCCGATCTGATAAAGAAGAACGAGAACACCGTGACTGCGTCGTCCGAATACACGCCGACCGCGTCAACGTTCGTATCCGGCGAAGAAACGACCTTCTGTTTCGCGTACAGAGCGGTCAGCGCGCTGATCCTGTCTCTGTATTTGGCGGCGAGCTCGTAATTGAGTTCCTCTGCCGCGCTGTCCATAAGCTCCGTGAGGCGCTTTTTTTCTTCCGAGATATCGCCGCGCAGTATAACGCACGCGCTTTTGACGAGTTCTGCGTACGCTTCTTTAGACAGCCTGCCCGTGCAGGGCGCGGCGCATCTGCCTATCTGCGAGTAAATGCACGGTCTTTCTTTGCCTATATCGCGCGGGAATACTTTTTTGCAGACCGGCAGACCGACGGTTCTCGAAACGGTCCTGATTATCGACCGCACCGTGGCGGAGTTGGAATACGGTCCGAAATAAACGCCGCCGTCGGCGTCTCTTTTTCTCGTCATTACGAGGCGCGGATAATCCTCTTTCGTGACCTTGATATAGGGGTAACTCTTGTCGTCTTTGAGTTTGATATTGTATTTCGGGGAAAACTGCTTTATCTTGCTGTTTTCGAGCGCGAGGGCTTCCATTTCGGTATCGCAGAGGATATAGTCGAAATCGTATACCATCGACACCATTCTGCGGGTCTTCGCGTTTTTCGCGCCCGCGCCGAAGTACTGCGACACGCGGTTTTTGAGCGCCGCCGATTTGCCGACGTATATCACCTCGCCGCCTTTGTCCTTCATTATATAAACTCCGGGGCAAAGCGGCAGCCGCATCGCTTTTTTTCTTAAATACTCGGTTCTATCGTTCATGACATTAAAAAAGCGGATAAGAAGACCTGTCGGTCACGGCAGGTATGCTTTTCCGCTGTTGTGTGATCTTATTCTGAAAGTCCTGATTCGCTCAGTTCCTCAAGGCCGTTGAGCGCTTCTATCTCGTCTTCGCCGTCGGCGATGAGGGTGATCTGCGTATCCTGCGTGATGTTGAGAGACAGCACGCCGAGAAGGCTCTTCGCGTTTACGCGGCGCTCGTCTTTCTCTACCCAGATGGAACTCTTATAGGAATTTGCTTTCTGAATGAAAAACGTTGCGGGACGTGCGTGAAGACCGATAGGTATTCTGACGGTTACGTTACGTGTTATCATATCTTTACTCCTGCTTGCCATAGTATTCGAAATTAAATAGCTTTTATGACATTATATCAAAAAGTTTTAATAAAATCAACGGTGATTTTGCATAAATCTTTGTTGAATTCGAGAATTTTTAATGTATATTTTATATCATTATTCTGCTTTTTCAAACGAAACGACCGTTATTTCGAGTTTCAGATCGCCGCTCGTGACGGTCAGCTTATCGCCGATGCGGCGTATTTCGCCGTAGGTGAACAGTCCCGATTCGGTAACGGTACCTCTGCATATGACCGCGGCGGTCACGTCGGCTTTGCCGTCGCCTTTATCATCTATACGGTACCCTTCGGTCAGAGCGCCGAACGTCACGCCGTTTTCCGTTCTGAATTTATCTCCGACCTTCAGTTTTTCGGTCTCTTCTTCTGCGACGGCTGACGCGGTGAACGTGATCTTATAGTCTTCTTCTTTGAGATAATTTCCGCTGCCGGTATGAGTGATCCGCATTACGAGGCACAGGATCGATATGAAAGCGACGACGACTATGATCGCGTCGGCTGCATTGAAAGTTCTTTTACTCATTCAGCGCCTCCGTATACATCATCGTGATATTTTCGTATTCGGTCTTCTCGGATATTATTTCAGCCGATGCCGCGCCGAGACCTATCACAAAGAACAGCATCGTGCAGATACGGTTGTCGGTAAGTACGCTGTCGGTCACGCCGAAGAACAAAAGCGATATAACGGCGGTAAGCGCGGCGAATACGACGCAGCGAAGTTTTTTGTCGGCCGCTTTCGTAAGGTTCGATACGCAGTAGCTTATGAATATCGCCGCCGCGGCGAAGAACAGCAGCAAAAGCAGGACTCCGCCCTCTGACATTATCTGCAGATACATACTCTGCGCGTCGGGCGCGTCGCCGTAACCCGGAAGAGCGTATACCGGATAAACGAAGCGGAACGAACCGACGCCGGCGCCGGAAAACCATTCTCTGCCGATCAGGCGCCATACGCCGCTCCATACCGAGCCTATATACGCGCTCTGCGTTTTCAGCGCGTTCACCGCCGTGTTATAAACGACCGGCGGTATCAGAACTGCCGCGGCGACCGCCGCCGTGACCGACGGGATAACGACCACAGCCGCCTTTTTGCTGTAAAGCAGTATGACGATGAAGTTGCCGAGAAGCGCCGCGAAGACGGCGAACACCTCCTGAGTGAATACGAGCGAAACAAGAGAGAACGAGTACGCAATAAAATATGCGAGCCGCTTTTTTCCGCCCGAAAGCGTCAGATAAAGAAGCAGCGGCGAAGACAGTAAAAGATACGCCGCAAGCACCGAAGACGAGCCGAAGAACATCGACATGCCTACCGTAAGATCGGAGAACAGACTGCGTGAAGAAAATATCGTCTCGGGCGAGCCGAACAGATAAAAGAACAGTCCGACGCTCGAAACCACGACGCACGAGAAAGCCGCGGCGGAAAACGCGCGGTAAAGCCATTCCTTACGGCAAAGCAGGTTGCGGCATAAAAAGTAAGCGAAGATACATACGGCGTAAAGCGAGCCGTCGTAAGACGAACCTCCGGGCGAGGCGACGCGCCCGAGCAGGGTCACCGCACCGAGAAGCATCACCGAAACGTCGATGAGCGAAAAACGGAGCGCTCTTTTTCTTCTCACGGTCTTTAACATATAGGACGCGAACGTGAAGCCGCAGAGCAAAAGCGTTACCCTCTCGCGGACGAACGGCAAAACCGCCGCGATCATCACCGCGCCGGATTCGGGCAGGTAAAGCACCGCGATGAGCAATATCACGGACAGTACCGTCAGAGGCACCGCCGCCGGATTGAGCAAAAACGAGCAGAGACCCGTGGCCATGCCGAGCAGCAGGGCTATGCTCGAGTTCCGTATCTTAACGGGTCCTTCGGTTATTTTGCTCTTGTCCGCTCCGATAAGATCGAAAACGGCGAATGAGAGCAGCCTGCTTTTATGGACAGTATCGGCAAGCGACCTGCCTGAGAAGAAGAACAGCGACAAAACCGTCATCGCGGCGGCGGCGTAAACGACGTTCATACCGATATCGCGCGAAAAAGCGAACCGCATGACGAAATATTCGAGCGCGGCGTAGATGCCGGTCGAAAGAAGGTATATGCCGATATCGCGGGTCCTGATATAAAGAAGCTTGTATAAAAACGCGTGGACGGCGTTTTTGACCTTGTTTTCGGTAAACACGCGGCTTACCGCATCGCGGGCGCGGGATATGAAGCTTTTTTTGGAATTGAGCTTTTCGCAGAGTTTTGCGGTCCCGCTTTCTTTCAGCACTTTGTCGGCTTTGCCGTAACTGCCGAAAATACGCGGCAGCACGCCTTTTTTCTCCGGCTTGTCCGCACTGTTTTTCGCCACGCGTATCACCTCCTTAATCTTTTTTGTCTTTGAGTTTTTCGAGCAGGTCGGGGCGGTATTTCGCCGTCTGTTCGACCGCCTTTTCCCTGCGCCATTTCGCTATGTTTTCGTGATGTCCCGACAAGAGTATATCGGGTACTTTTCTGCCTCTGAATTCGTACGGTCTCGTATACTGCGGATATTCGAGAAGGCCCGACGCGATGCTCTCGTCGAGATAGCAGCTTTCATCCGCGAGAACACCCGGTATCAGCCGCGCCACGCAGTCGGTAAGTATGCACGCGGGCAGCTCGCCGCCGGTGAGAACGTAGTCTCCGATCGATATACGCTCGTCGACGACCTCTTCGAGCGCCCTCTCGTCGATACCCTCGTAATGACCGCAGAGGATGATCAGATCGTCATAAGCGGATAAGCGCGCCGCAGTTTCGTGATCGAGTATTTTGCCTTTAGGATCCATGTAGACCGTGCGTTTTTTCGACGTATCGGGTATTTTTGCAGAGATCGCGTCGTGGCAGGCGCATACGGGCGGAGCCGCCATGAGCATGCCCATACCGCCGCCGTAAGGCGTATCGTCGACCTTGTTGTGCTTATTGTTCGCATAGTCTCTTATGTTATAAACGTTCACCGTTATCGCGCCCGATTGCCGCGCCCTGCCGATTATGCTCTCGGAAAGGACCGTATCGACGAGCGCGGGAAAAAGCGTCATTATATGAAAATTCATTCGAACATTCCCTCGATAGGTTTTATAAATACCGCTTCGTCGGTCAGCTTTTTTATGAACTGCGGCACGTCCGGGACCTGTACCGTTCCCTTTTCCGTTTTGATGAAATAGATATCCGAAGCGGGATATTCCTCGATGCTTTCGACGGTGCCGTAAACTCTGCCGTCGTCGGCGTCGAGCACCGGCAGACCGATGAGATCGCAGATCAGTATCTTGTTTTTCGGCAGATGCAGATCTTCGCGGTCAACGTAGACCGTTTTGCCTTTGAGCGCCGCGGCATCTTCTACGGTGTCGACACCTTCGAATTTGACGACCGCCGAATTTTTCGAGCCGTGCGAAGACGTTACGGAAAGATACCTCTCCCCGTTTTCGTCGAGATACAGCTTTTTGATCTTATAAAACGACGAAGGTTCGCCGCACCATAATTCTATTTTCACTTCTCCGCGCACGCCGTGCGTCATACGGATGAAGCCCTGTTCGATATATTTTTTCTTCAACTTTTATTCCTGTTCTCCGTATAACGGTTTTCTCATTTCTTTAAACTGCGATTCATATCGCGTCAGCGATATCTCGAGCCGCGTAAGCGGCATATCGAGCGCAAAGCGCATATCGAACCGCGTCAGCGGTATATCGATTTTTATCGATATATCTCCTGACGGAGATTCGATATTTTGCACGGTGTGCAAATCGATATAGGCTCATTTCATTCGCCTTCGATATATCGCCTTACGGCGATGTGTTTTATTTTTTTGATTCAGAAAGCCTTTTTATATACGCGACCGTCATCTCCCGGTACATAACAAAAAACATTTTTACTACTGCATCATACCATATTTTTTTGATTATTGCAAGGGTTTTTTAAAAAAATAATCAAACGGTCCCAAATTTCAAATTATTTATTGACATTGAACTATATTTGTATTATAATAAATTTAATAGAATCAGGGAGGAGCCTTTTATGGAAGAACGGACGCCGTTATTTAAAACTTATGAAACGGAAGACAGTTTCGATCAAAGATACAAAAGAGTGACGTACAGGATCAACAAAGCCGAAACGGCGTACGACGCGGCGTTCGTTTTACTGTGCATCGTACTTCCGATATGCAGCATCACCCTCATAACGCTTGCCGTACTGAAAGGCGCTTATACGTCGACAGCTGCCGGCGCGTTTCTTCTGCTGCTCTCGGTATTTTATATATGGCGTCTGCCGTATTTCGTCGTTAAAAGAAGATGGAAGGAATATGAGAAAAACGGAAATCCTCCGTGCACGACGCTTTACTATGAAGACTGCCTCACCATCGAAAACGGTCAGGATACGAGAAAATTTGAGTATAAGGATATAACGTATATTGAAAAAAACGATGACGGGATATATATGCGTTATAAAGACAAGATCGCCGTATCCGCGCCTTATTCCGCTTTTGTTATCGGCGATCCGGACGGTCTGTTCGATCTCATTTCATCAAAAGCGAACACGGAAAAAAAGGCTTCCCCCTCATTTATAATCAATACGGCGTTTATGTTTATTCTGATCGCCGCCGTGATCGCCGTTACGGTGATACTGAGTCTGAATTATCTGAAAATTTAAAATAAAGGAGATTTTGTCATGAAATTATTTATTTCCGCCGATATTGAAGGCACCTGCGGGATAACCTGCTGGGAGGAGACCGAATACGGCCACCCGAGATACGGCTATTTTGCCGAACAGATGACCGCCGAAGTCAGCGCGGCGTGCGCCGCCGCCGACAGACTCGGCTGGGAGATACTCGTCAAAGACGCGCACGACAGCGCGAAGAACATACTGCCGGACAAGCTTCATCCGTCGGCGCTCCTGCTTCGCGGCTGGGCGGGCGATCTCAACTGCATGATGAGCGGTATAGACACCGGCAAATTCGATGCGGCGGCGTTCACCGGCTACCATTCGGCTGCCATGAGCGAGGGCAACTCGCTGTCGCATACGATGACGACTGCGGCTCACTATGTGAAAATAAACGATAAATACGCGTCGGAATTCGTTATAAACGCATATACCGCCGCGATGTACGGCGTGCCGGTGATATTCATATCCGGCGACGAGGCTTTATGCGAGGCGGCGAAGGAGATGATACCCGGTATCACCGCCGTTCCGACGAAACGCGGCTTCGGCGGAGCGTGCATATCCGAGCATCCGGAACGCGCCTGCGAAAACATACGCCGCGGCATGGAAGACGCTTTGTCTTCCGATTTCAGAAAAACCTGCAAAGTCAAGCTGCCCAAGCATTTCGCGGTCGAGATAGCTTACAGAGACATAAACGAGGCGAACAGAAACAGTCTCTACCCCGGCGTGGTGCGCCTCGACGGCAAAACGCTTTTATTCGAATCGGATTCTTATACCGAAGTGCTTCGCATGATACACTTCATACTGTGATACGGAGGGAATTATGTATTTATTCTGCAGATCTTCTTCACACAGCGTTTTTTCGAACACGCGCGAAAGCCGTACCGACCCGCACCGCCTGACGCTGTACGGATGCAGGGGCGCCGTCTGCGCGGGTCAGATAGTTTTGCGCGAGCACGGGGATTTTACGATCAATGAAGTAAAATTCACCGATTTCTCCGCTCCGTTCATCTGCGGCGAGGGAAACGTGCGTTACTTATATCAGGATACGATAACGTATAACGACGGCGTGCCGTATCCCGATAAGCTGTCGGACGCGAAAAGCCGCTTCGTCAAAGCCGAATACACGCAGAGCGTATGGGTGATCGCCGACATAGACGAAGACGCGGTCGGCGGTCTTTGCCGCTTCAACGCGGTCGTCGATACGACGGCGGGCGTTTTCACCGTGCCCTGTTCTGTAAGGGTATACGGAGTGACAGTGCCGCCGGCTGACAGAAGCGAATTCTGCCTCGAATACTTTTTAAACCCGTTTTATAAAGACGCCGGCGAGATCGGATCCGAAAAATGGTATCAGTTCCTTGAATCGTACGCGCAGTCGCTTTCGTATCTGCGCAACAACAGCTTCGACGTCTGCTTTATGCCGCTTCTGACTCACGCGAATTCGAAACGCATATCGGAGACCGAATGGGAGCTTGATTTCTCGTTTGTCGACGAATATCTCGATTTCATGCTCGCGCGCGTGCCGGTAAAGCATATTTCGGCAAGGTCGATAATTGCCTCTGTCATGGGCGACGTTCTGCCGGTCATAGATTACGACGGCTCGGTCAAAGACGTCAAATATACCGAAAAAGACGCGGAATTATGGTTATACGCCTATTTCGGCGGACTGTACCGTCATTTTGAAGAACGCGGTCAGCTCGGACTTCTGCAGTTCAGATTACAGGACGAGCCGCATTATACGGAGTGCTGGAAATGGGCGCGGCAGATTTGCGGAAAAGCCGCGCCGGGCGTCGTCTGCGGCGAGCCGATAGACGAGCATACGTCGGGCGTCGGACTTGAAGGGTACTGCGATCAGTTCATACCGAGGATCAACGTCTACGACGAAGGCGCCGATTATTACGACAGAAGAAAGAAAGCCGGCGATCAGCTCTGGGTCTATTCGTGCTGTTTCCCGGAGGAATCGTGGTTTTTGAACAAATTCATAGATCAGCCGCACAGATACAGCCGTTTAATGAGCTGGGCGTGCTACGCGCGCGGTATCGACGGCTTTCTGCACTGGGGCTATAACTACTGGTCGGAATCAAGTCTGTACGGAACGGGCTCTCACGCGAGATTCAAGGGCGACGGATTCATCGTCTACTACGATAAAGAAAACAACCGCGTGACGCCGTCGAACAGATATTTCGCAACGCTCGAAGGCATAACGGAATACGAACTGCTCAAGATCGTTGAAAAGAAAGACCCGGCGCTCGCGAGATCGATATGTCTTTCGGTCGTGCGGAGCTTCACGGACTTTGAAAACGACCCCGAAAAACTCGATCTCGCGCGGATAAGGCTGCTCGAAGCGGCGGAGGCGTGTTCGTTATGAAAATAAAGGTCAAATCGCTTATCGAATACGCCGTGACGTTTACCGTGTTCTGCGCCGGTCAACTGTTTTTACTGCTCGCGGGCACGCCGTTCTGCGTCGGTTTCGCGGTCGCTGTAATCGCCGCGACGACGCTGACAATGTTCATAACGAAAAGATACATACCCGGCGCGGTGTTCGCCGTTATGTGTCTGTCGTTCGATTTCATTTTCGCCGCGCCGGGGATGCACGTCATGTTTTATTTGATATCGGCCGCGCCGGTACTTCTGATTTTCGGCATGGTGTTTATGGCGAACAAATTCGAACTCGGTCTGCTCTTCTCCGACCTGCTCGGCGTTTTTGCCGGTTATTTTCCGTTTTATCTGGCCGTAAAATACGCAATGCCGTATTTTGCCGAAGGGGAAGCGCTTACAAGGCTTGTTTCCGCTTCCGGTATGCCGGTGCTTGCCGGTTTTCTTTCCGCCGCGGTGATCACGTTTTTCGCCGTGCCCGCCGCGAACGTGATAACGAGAGACGGTTTTTAAAATTTACAAATAACGTGTATATAAATTTATAAAATTTTGATATCATAGTTTGTATCACTATTTTCCCGAGGTTTTTTCATTACTATGGCGATTTCAAAAAGATTCATCCAACCCATACCGGAGACGGTGCTGCCGTGCATACCCGTAAGGGGCTCGGTCGCGTTTCCGAACATAACGATAAATTTCGAGCTGACGCGCGATATCTGCAAAAAAGCGTACGAGGCGGCGAACAACGCCGACGGTTACGTTTTTATCGTCACGCAGGAAAACGTGTCGGCCGAACGTCCGAAAGCCGCGGATCTCTACCGCATAGGCACTGTCGCCAAGATAAAGCAGTGCGCCAAGAGCGCCGACGGTACGATGCGCGTACTGTTCGAAGGCAAATACAGAGCGCTCTGCAATCACTATATCGAAGCGCGGCAGATGATACGCGCGGAACTTATCGCGCGCGAAGTCATCCCCGACGGTATGATATCCCATTCCGACCCGGCGCTCTGCCGTTCGCTCTGCGACGCCGTGCAGGAGATATCGAAATATACGGCAAAACTCTCGCCGCAGATACTTCTCGTGATCTCTTCGACAGAGTCTTTACCGCTTCTGACGGACTTTGTCGCCGCGAATATTCTCGTCAAAAACGAGGATAAACAGCTCGTGCTGAGCGAATTCGATCCGACCGACCGGGCAAAACTGCTTCTGCGTCTGCTCGAAACGGAGATCGATATCCTCAGAACCGAACAGAAGATCAGAAAAAAAGTCAAAGAGTCGATGGATAAGAATCAGCGCGACTACTATCTGCGCGAGCAGCTCAAGGCGATAGAAGACGAGCTCGACGAGGAAGACGAGGAGATAGAAGAGTATTCGGCGAAACTCGAAGCGTCTGCTATGCCGGAAGAATGCAAAGAGAAGATCGGCAAAGACATAAGAAAGCTCGCAAAGTCGCCTTACACGTCGGCGGAAAGCTCCGTTTTGCGCAACTATCTCGACGCGGTGTTCGACATACCGTGGGGCAAATATACGAAAGACCGGACCGATATAGATCTTGCAAGGAAGATACTCGACCGCGACCACAGCGGACTGGAGCGAGTCAAAAAGAGGATACTTGAATTCCTCGCCGTAAAACAGCTCAATCCCGACGCGAAAAGCCCGATAATCTGCCTTGTCGGACCTCCCGGCGTAGGCAAAACGTCCATCGCCTCTTCGGTAGCCGAGGCTACGGGGAGAAAGTTCGTACGCGCCTCGCTCGGCGGCATACGCGACGAAGCCGATATCAGAGGCCACAGAAAGACGTATATCGGCGCGATGCCGGGCAGGATAATCAACGCGATAACGAACGCCGGCTCGATGAACCCGCTGATACTGCTCGACGAGATAGACAAGATGTCGAGCGATCTGCACGGCGACCCGGCTTCGGCTATGCTCGAAGTTCTCGACGGCGAGCAGAACGTGTCGTTCCGCGACCACTTCATCGAGATGCCGGTCGACCTTTCGCGCTGTATGTTCATCTGTACGGCCAACACGCTCGATACGGTGCCGAGACCTCTGCTCGACCGTATGGACGTGATCGAGCTCGACACGTATACGAAAAACGAAAAATTCGACATTGCGCGCCGTCATCTGATACCGAAACAGAGAAAACGCCACGGGCTGAAAGCCGCGCAGTTTGCGATAGACGACGAGGCGTTATATGAAATAATCGACAGCTACACGCGCGAAGCGGGGGTCAGAAACCTCGAACGCACGATCGGTTCGCTTATGAGGAAAGCGGCGGTCGAGCTCGCTTCGGGCAAGGTGAAAAAAGTCGTTATAAAGAAAAAAGATCTTGAGACGTATTTAAGCGGTCACAAACTGCCGCCCGAGAAGATCGACGACGAAGATCAGGTCGGCTGCGTGAACGGTTTGGCTTACACGTCCGTCGGCGGCGATCTGCTGAAGGTCGAAGCCGCCGTGACGGAAGGCACGGGCAAGCTCGATCTTACCGGTTCTCTCGGCGACGTGATGAAAGAATCGGCGCACGCGGCGATAACGTACATAAGAACGGTCGCCGACAGACTCAACATAGACCCGCTGTTTTACAAAAACAGAGACATACATATCCACGTACCCGAAGGCGCCACACCTAAGGACGGTCCGTCAGCCGGCGTGACCATGATGACGGCGGTCGCCTCCGCTCTGACCGGTACTCCGGTAAGGCGCGATACGGCTATGACCGGCGAGATAACGCTTCGCGGCAAGGTTTTGCCGATAGGCGGGCTAAAAGAAAAGACGATGGCGGCGTATACCGCCGGCGTCAAACGCGTGCTGATACCGTTCGACAACGTTTCAGACCTTAAAGAGATCGACGAGACCGTGCATAACGCGCTCGAATTCATACCCTGCAAGACCGCCGACGAGGTTCTCGAAGCGGCGTTCGTAAAAGGCGGCAAGCCGGAGAGCGGCGCTTATACGGTCATCGGGCAGAACAGCGACAGACCGGGTATCAGGGCATGAACCTGAACCTAAACAAAACCGAGCTTGCGATATCGGCAGGCCGCTCCGACCAGTTTCCGAAAGACGGGCTGCCTCAGATCGTGTTTTCAGGCAGATCAAACGTCGGAAAAAGTTCGCTTATAAATACGCTTTTGAACCGGAAATCGCTTGCAAGAGTGAGCTCCGCTCCCGGCAAGACCGTGACGGTCAACTTTTACAGAATCGACGGTAAACTGTTTTTCGTCGATCTGCCGGGTTACGGCTACGCGAAACGCCCGGACGATAAAAGAAGCGGTTTTTCAGCCGTTACCGACGCGTATCTGACTAAGAGCGAAAATATCGTGCTCGTGCTTCAGCTTGTCGATCTGAAGGTCGGGCTGACCGACGACGACAGGATGATGCTTTCATGGCTTTCCGCGAACGGGATACCTTTCTGTATCGTCGGCACAAAAGCGGACAAGCTGAATAAAACCGACCTCCGCGCTTCGGTATCGGCACTCTGCTCCGATCCGTCAGCGGGAGCCTCTCCGGTGATACCGTTCTCTTCTCTGAACGGAACGGGTAAAGACGACGTATGGAAGAAGATCCTTCAGCATCTGGATTAAGGTGATTTTATGATCCACGAAAATTATACCGTAAACGAAAAAGGTCATCTCTGCGTCGGCGGCGCGGACTGCGTTGCGCTTGCCGAAAAATACGGCACGCCGTTATACGTGCTTGACGAAGATATGATACGGCAGAGATGCCGCATATACAAAGCCGCGCTCAAAGAAGCGTTCGGCGATACCGCTTTGCCGTTTTTCGCAAGCAAGGCGCTCTCTTTTCTCGGGATTTACAGAATAATAGCCGAAGAAGGACTCGGCACGGATATAGTTTCGCCCGGCGAACTCTACACGGCGAAAAAAGCGGGCTTCGATATGTCGAAGTCATGTTTTCACGGCAATAATAAAACCGACGCTGATATAGAATACGGCGTAAACGAAGGCGTGGGCTGGTTCGTCGTCGACAGCGAAGAAGAGCTTTTTGCGCTCGACCGCATCTGCGGCAGACTCGGCAAAAAACAGAAAATACTGCTCCGTCTTACGCCGGGCATAGATCCGCATACTTTCGCCGCGGTGCAGACCGGCAAGGTCGACAGCAAATTCGGCTCGCCGATAGCGACCGGCGCGGCTGAAAAGATAGTCAAAAAGGCGCTTACGCTTGACAATATCACGCTCTGCGGCTACCATTGCCATATCGGTTCGCAGATATTCGAATGCGAACCTTTCTGCCGCGCGGCGCGCATCATGGCTTCGTTCTCGCTCGATATGAAGAATAAATACGGTTACGAGGCGGAGATAATCAATCTCGGCGGCGGCTTCGGCGTAAGATATACCGAAAGAGACAAAGAGATAGACGTGTTCTCTTACACGAAACAGATCGGCGACGAACTGAAGGAATTCTGCAGACTTAACGGCATGAAAACACCGAGGGTGTTCATGGAGCCGGGGCGCGGCATAGTCGGCGCGGCGGGCGTGACGCTCTATACGGTCGGAACAAAAAAGAACATACCGAAATTCCGCACTTATATATCTGTCGACGGCGGTATGCCCGACAACCCGAGATACGCGCTTTACAGATCCGTCTACACCGCTCTTATAGCGAACAAAGCGGACAAGCCGAGAAGATGCAGATATACCGTGGGCGGCAGATGCTGCGAATCGGGCGATCTTATCGGAGAAGATATGAAAATACAGTCCGCCGAACGCGGAGATATTCTCGCCGTACTCGTCACCGGCGCGTACAACTACTCCATGGCGTCGAATTACAACAGGATCCCCCGTCCGCCGATAGTACTGATATCGGGCGGCAAAGACGCTCTCGCGGTAAAACGCGAAAGCTACGAGGATCTTATCAAAAACGAGGTCTGAAATGTTAAGCCACATAACGCAGATTTTTTCAAGCGGAACAAACATCGCGCTGTTTCTGATCCGTCTGCCGATCGTTGCGATCGCGCTTTCGTTTCACGAGATGAGCCACGCGTACGTCGCGCATAAAATGGGCGACGACACGGCGCGCAATCTCGGCAGGCTGACGATGAACCCGCTGAAGCATCTCGACCTGATCGGCTCGATCTCGCTCGTGCTGTTCGGTATAGGCTGGGCTAAACCGGTACCCGTCAACGCGCGGAATTTCGATAATCCGAAAAAGGGCATGGCGCTGACAGCGTTCGCCGGACCCGTATCGAATCTGATACTTTCGATACTCGGTCTTATACCGTTTGTGATATCGTTCTATCTGCTCGACACGTCTTCGACGGTGCTGTGGCTCATATATCAGTTCTTTTATATGTTCCACTACCTGAACCTCGTTTACGCCATGTTCAATATGCTGCCCGTGCCGCCGCTCGACGGCTCGAGACTCGCTTTGATATTTCTGCCCGATAAGGTCTATTTCGGGATCATGAAATACGAACGGATAATAATGCTCGTGTTCTTCGTATTTCTGTATTTCATCGGATTCGAGTTCATCGGCACGATCTGCTCTTATATTTCAAACGGAATGATATATCTCGTATCGCTGATACCGGGGCTCGGTGAGCTGCGGCTGATCATCAGTTAACGGTAAGCTTATGGAACCTACTTATAAAATAGAGATATTCGAAGGTCCTCTCGACCTGCTTCTCTCCCTAATTTACAAAAATAAAATAGACATTACCGACATTCCGATCTCGCTTTTGTGCGATCAGTATCTCGCTTACCTTGACGAGATGCGCGAGATGGATATGGACATCGCCGGCGAATTTCTCGTCATGGCGTCTGAGCTGATGCTTATAAAGAGCCGTATGCTTCTGCCTCAGCCGGAAGGCGAGGAGAAAGAAGACCCGAGAACACAGCTCGCAAACGCCCTGATCGAATACAAGCACGCTAAAGAGGTCGCGGCGGACCTTGACGAGATGATAAAGATCTACGGCGGCAGGATGGCGAAGGATACCGAGGAGATACCCGCCGACGATTCTTTCATAGCCGAGCACAACGTCATGCTTTTAAAACGCGCGATGACGAGAATGCTCCTTAACGCCGAAAAACGCGAACTGCTTGAAAAAGAGGCTCTCGCCGCGCGGCCGGTCGTAAAGGTGCGACCTTCGGTAACGGGCAGGATACTCGGCGTGCTGAAACGCATCAAGCGTAAAGGCAGGCAGAAATTCGAAGACCTGTTCGATCAGTGCACGAACAGATCGGAACTCGTCGCCGTATTCATGGCGATACTGGAGCTTTTGAAAGTGAGCCGCATAACCGTGAGCGAGCCGGACGAAAAAGAAGATATTTATATCGATATAAATCCAGATTATAAAAAACCGGAAGGACAGACGGATCCTATATGACAGAAGAAGAAAAGATAGAAGAAAGACAGGTTTCGGCGGTAGTCGAGGCGATACTGTTCGCCGCGGGATACCCGGTCGAACGTGAAAAGCTCATCGCCGCCGCCGGCTGCGATGAAGACGCGTTTGAAAACGCGATAGGCATACTGAACGTAAAGTACGGAGACGAGAGCGGCGTAAAACTGCTCTATCTCGACGGCAAATATCAGCTCTGCACGTCGGAGACCTGCATCGACGCGGTAAGAGAAGCTCTCGGCATACGCCGCGGCGGCAATCTCTCGCGCTCGTCTCTCGAAGTGCTTGCGGTCATTGCGTACAATCAGCCGACGACGCGCATTTTCGTCGAACAGGTGCGCGGCGTAGACTGTACTTATACGATATCTTCACTTTTGGAGAAGGGACTCATCGAGGTATGCGGAAAGGTCGACGCACCCGGACGTCCGTCGCTTTACAAGACAACGGACGATTTTCTGCGCGTGTTCGGTCTTTCGTCGATACACGATCTGCCGCCTTTCGAGGTATTTGACGAAAACGGGCAGGTCACTCTGAAACCGGTATAAAACGTCATGTTGTTTTTATACATCCTCGGCGGCGTTTTGCTTCTTTTCATTCTGCTCTGCCTTATTCCCGTGGGGATACGGATCAGATATAACGAAGATTTTTACATGTACGCGGTCGCCGGTTTTATAAAGATCAAACTGATACCGAAGAAAAAAAAGATCAGAATTTCGGATTATTCCGAAAAAAAGATGAAAAAAGCGGCGGAAAAACAGCGCAAAAAGCTCGATAAGAGCAAAAAAAAGAGCAAAACGGCGAAAAAAGAAAGCAAAGACAACGTGCTTACGGCTTCGCTGAAAGATCCCGACCGCAGATTCGATATGATAAGCAGGCTGTACGATATATTGACCGTCGTACTGAGCGAATTTGCGGCGATACTGAAGATAAAATTCTTCAGACTGCACGCCGTTATCGGTTCGCCCGAGGCTTCGACCACGGCGATACTCTACGGCGGCGCGTGCGCCGCGGCGGGAAATATCGTGAATCTGCTCGGGCAGTATACCGATATCGAAAAAAACAAAAAGAATTCCATATACGTGGCGCCCGATTTTACGGCGGATAAAACGACCGCGAGCGCGGACGTGTCGATAACGCTTTGCATCGGCGGCGTATTCGTGTTTTTGATCAAAATAAGAAAGATAATAAAAGAAATACTCGGACTTTTGCAGGAGGACAGTAAAAATGGCTGAAGACAGAAAATTCAACGACGCGTTAAAGACAGCGTTTGACAACCTCAAAGAGATCACCGGTTCGGATACGGTCATCGGCGAACCGATGCAGACGCCGAACGGCACGGTGATCATACCCGTGACCAAGGTCAGCGTCGGTTTTGCGACCGGCGGTTCCGACTTCATCGGCAAACATTCGAAAGAGACCGACGTAGCCAACAGCTTTTCGGGCGCGGGCGGCGGCGGTATATCGGTAACGCCCGTGGCGTTTCTCGTGATCTCTCCCGAAGGCGACGCAAAGATACTTAACGTCAACAATCCCGCCGACAGCAACGCCGATCTCGGCACGAGCATCGTTTCTCTGCTCAACAAAACTCCGGTGATCGTCGATAAAGTCAAGGCGATATTCAAAAAAGACAAAAACAAAGAGACCGAAGAACCGGAACCGGAAGAAGTCGACCTCTCCGAAATAATCGAAACAAAAGAAGAATCCGCCGAAGAATAAGCAATTTATACGGATCTATCGCATAAAATTGACCGGGTGAGGTGATTTTATGTTCAGATCCGTATTATCCGTATTGCTTACGGCTTCTCTTCTCTTTACGCTGCTTATAATGCCTGAAGCGTCGTACGGGCCCGGCGTATCCGCAGGAGCGGCGGCGCTGATCGACGCGGCAAACGGAGAGATACTGTATATCAAAAACGGCACCGAACGCAAAGCTCCCGCGAGCCTGACGAAAATCATGACGGCGATCATCGTGATCGAATCGTGCGATCTGTCGGACACGGTGACGGTACCGCGGGAAGCCGTCGGGACGGAAGGATCGAGCGCGTATCTGTCAGAGGGCGAAAAGTTCAGCATAGAAGAACTTTTGTACGCTCTGATGCTTCAGAGCGCAAACGACGCCGCGGTCGCTCTGGCGCTTCACTGCGCCGGTTCGATCGAAGCGTTTGCCGGTAAAATGAACGAAAAAGCGACGTGGCTCGGTTTATTTGATACGCATTTCGTAAATCCGCACGGTCTGCCCGATAAAGACCATTATTCCACCGCGCTCGACGTGGCAAAGCTCCTCTCGTACTGCATGGAAAACGAAAAGTTCGCATTGATAAGCGGTTCGCGGTCGTACGTGATAAAGGCCGGGGCGGAGCGCAAAGCAAGACAGTTCACAAACCATAACAGACTGCTTTTTGAAAACGGCGGCGTGACCGGCGGAAAGACCGGCTACACTAAGTCCGGCGGCAGATGTCTCTGCACGTATTACGAAAAAGACGGGGTAAAGCTCTGCGCCGCGACGCTCAACGCGCCGGACGACTGGGCCGATCACCGCGCGCTTTACGAATACGGCAGGGATCTTTATGCGCGGATCACGCTCGGCGCCGCCGGTATATATGAGCTTCATATAGTCGGCGGAGTTGTCGATACGGTCACGGCGACCGTATACGAAGACAAAACGGCGTTTGTGAAAAAAGGCGCCGAGGTCAAAAAAGCCGTTTACATGAGACGTTTCGAATACGCGCCGGTCCGCGAAGGCGAGCTGATCGGCTATGCGGTATTCTTTGCCGGTGAAAAAGAAATATGCCGTATACCGCTTTACGCGGATATAACGGCAGCAAAGAAACAAACGGGGTTTTTCTGATGGAGAAAATTAGAATACAGAAATATTTGTCCGAAGCGGGCGTCACGTCGCGCCGCGACGCCGAGGCGGCCATAGCCGCGGGCGAAGTCACGGTCAACGGCAGACCGTGCGAACCGGGGCAGAAGGTCGGCGACGGCGATCTGATAGTATTCAGAGGTAAAAAAGTCAAGAGAATAAATAAAGATAAAGTATACGTTATGCTGAACAAGCCGCGCGGTTTCGTCGCGACGAACGCCGACGAGAGCGGCAGAAAATGCACCGCCGATCTTGTCGCGGATCTCGGGCGGCGCGTGTACCCGGTCGGGCGGCTCGACCGCGACTCGGAAGGCCTTTTGCTTCTGACCGACGACGGAGAGTTCGCAAACATGATGATGCACCCGCGCCACAACATACCGAAGATCTACCACGTGCGCGTTACCGGCTCGGTCACGGAAGAGGCGCTCGGCGTGCTCCGTTCGGAGCTCGTGATAGACGGGTATAAGATCATGCCCGTGCAGGTGGATATAATCGGCGAGACCGAAGAGAGCACTCTTCTCCGCTTCCGTCTGTTCGAAGGGCGCAACCGCCAGATAAGAAAAATGTGCGAACAGGCGGGGCTTCGCGTATCGAGGCTGACGCGCGTTGCGATCGGCGACATCTCCATCGGTAATCTGAAACCGGGCAAATGGCAGCATCTTACCGCCGCGCAGGTGGATTATCTCAAATCAAAAGCGAGTATAAAATAAAAAAACGGAGTTGTTGACCTTCCGGAAAAAAACCGTGGCGAACAACTCCTTTATTATTTTTGAACGATACCGTCTGATATCCGTAACGTTTTCTTCACCGATATATCGCGCGCAGCGCCGCGGGCGGCGGGGGGCGGGGTGCCCGCCCGCGGGATATTGTAAATACTTCGGTGAAGAAATCCGGTGCGGCCTTTCGGTCATCACGTTTTGATAAACAACGCGGCGATCTGATCGGGCGCTGCGCCGGAGATATATTCGCCGATGCCGCAAAGCCGCTCTGACAGCTCTTCTTTTATCAGACGGCAGCCGGCGAGCGATCGCTCAAGTTCGTCGACGGAGCGGGCGCTGAAATAGTCACCGCTGATCCGCACGTCGGAAAGTCTGCCGTTTTCTGCTGTGTAACAGACCTCTACCGAGCCGAACGGGAAACGCGCTCTCGCCGTATGACCGTATTCTTTCGATCTGCCGTAATTCCATTCCCACGTCGAATACTTTTCGGCCGAGAGTTTCTCTATGCCCGCGGTCTGCTCCGCGGTAAACGCGGTCTTATCGGCCTCCACGCTGTTTTCAAGGTAGTTTTTGAGTTTTTCCGCAGTAAAACCGGGAAGATATTCTATAAGGTTGCAGACGCGGCTGCGAACGCTCTTGATGCCTTTGCTCTTCATTTTTTCGGGGTCGGCGTTCAACGCGCCCGACAGATACGACATATCAGCCGAAAAAAGTATCGTGCCGTGGTGCAGCACTCTTTGATTGAATACGCACTGCGCGTTGCCTGAAAATTTGCGCCCGTCGGCGGTCATATCGTTTCTGCCGGATAATTCCGCCGGCACGCCGAGAGCGGAGAGCGCGGAGATGACGGGCGCGCAGAAACGCGCGAAATCAAGCGCGCCGGCGTCGCCTTTTGACGTAATGAAAGTATAATTGATATTGCCGAGATCGTGGAACACCGCTCCGCCGCCGGTAAGCCTTCGCACGACGGCGATGCCGTTATTATCTACGAAATCGCGGTTTATCTCGGCGTAGGCGTTCTGATTGCGGCCAATGATGACCGACCTGTCGTTACGCCAGAGCATGAATACCGGTTCGGCTTCGTTTAAAAGCAGATATTCTTCGCTCGCGAGGTTGAAATACGGATCGGTATTATTGTTTATATAAAGTTTCATTTCAGACTCCGAAATAACGTGATGTTTTCATTATACTCCGAATTTATGAATTTTTAAAGAGCGGTAAAAGAGTAAAGGAATTTTTAATTTAAAGTAAACAATTCGGTTAGGTATTGACAAACGCGTTTTCGTGTGTTAAAATTAGTTTGCTAACAAAGTAATTGAAAGGAGTTACATCATGAGTATCTATGATTTTAAGGTACAGAAAAGAAAAGACGGCGAGCTGGATCTTGCCGAGTTAAAGGGCAAAGTTCTGCTGATAGTCAACACGGCGACGGGCTGCGGCTTCACCCCGCAGTACGAGGGTCTGCAGAAGCTGTACGAAAAGTATCACGAGCAGGGCTTTGAGGTGCTCGACTTTCCGTGCAACCAGTTCGCAAATCAGGCGCCCGGCGACGACGAGCAAATACACGAATTCTGCACGCTGCACTACAAGACCTCTTTCGATCAGCTGAAAAAGATCGACGTCAACGGCGACGCCGAATCTCCGCTTTACACCTATCTGAAGGAACAGGCTCCGGATGAAGAGGTAAGCGGCCTCAAAAACAAAGCGACTATGAAAATGATTTCCACGATAAGCAAAACGACGACAAAGCCCGGCGACATAAAGTGGAATTTCACGAAATTCTTAGTCGACCGCGAAGGCAACGTAGTTAAGAGATACGCGCCGGTCTACGACGCGGACGTAATAGAAGCCGATCTGATAAAACTGTTATGAGCGGCAGATACGATCCCCTTCTGCTTAAAAATCAGCTCTGCTTTCCGATCTATCTCTGCGCGAAAGAGATCGTGAACAAATATGCCGAGCCGCTTGCCGAGATCGATCTGACCTACACGCAATACCTTATAATGATGTATATGTGGGAGGAAGAGAGCGCGACCGCCAAGCAGATATCAGACGTACTGCTGCTCGATCAGAGCACTCTTACGCCGCTTTTGAAAAAGCTCGAGGCGAAAGAGTATATCACGCGGCGCAAGTCCGACGAAGACGGCAGAGCCTCCGTAATAACGCTCACCGAAAAGGGATATAATCTCAAAGACTCCGCGCTCTCTGTGCCGGAGAGGATGAGATGCTGCATCGACGTGAACGAAGAAGAAGCGGTACAACTTTATAAGATCATGCGGAAAATAATTTACAACATAAGAAAGGAAAAATGAATCATGGTAGTAAAAGTAACAACTGAAAATTTTGATGAAGAAGTTTTGAAATCCGACAAGAGAGTCGTAGTCGATTTCAACGCAGACTGGTGCGGTCCGTGCAGAATGCTCGGCCCGGTAATTGAACAGTTATCTAATGAACATCCCGAAGTCAAATTCGTATCGGTCAATATCGACCACGAAGACGAGCTCGCCGAAGAATATATGATAAGTTCTATTCCCTGCCTTGTCGTATTCAAGGACGGAGCTGAGATAAGAAGAAGCGTCGGCTTCAAGCCGAAAGACGCGCTTTTGCAGCTGCTCGGCTGATATGTACGATATAATCATAATCGGCGCCGGGACCGCCGGCATGACGGCGGCGATTTACGCGCGGCGCGCGTCGAAATCCGTGCTCGTGCTCGAAGCGGGCGCGTACGGCGGTCAGATAATAAACACGCCGGATATCGAGAATTACCCCGTTGAAGCTCATATCTCTGGCTACGATTTTGCGACTAAGCTGTATGAGCAGACAGCCGCGCTCGGCGCGGAATTCGCGTTTGAGAGAGCCGAAAAGATCGAGCTCAACGGAGATGTAAAGACCGTAGTCACGCCGTACAACAGATATGAGGCGAAGGCGGTCATAATAGCGACCGGCTCGTCGAACAGAAAACTCGGTCTGCCGCGGGAAGACGAACTTACGGGCCGCGGCGTATCTTACTGCGCGACCTGCGACGGATCGTTTTTCAAAGGCAAAAAAGTAGCCGTCGTAGGCGGCGGCAATACCGCGCTTGAGGACGCTCTGTATCTTTCCGACATAGCCGAGACCGTTTATCTGATACACAGAAGAGGCGATTTTCGCGGCGATGAAGCGACCGCAAAAAGGCTTGCCGACAAACAAAACGTAAAATTCGTGCTTTTCAGCCGCGTGACCGCGCTTATCGCCGAAAAGCGGCTCACGGGTATAGAGGTAACTAAAAACGACGGAACGGTCAGCACGATCGATCTGAACGGTCTGTTCGTCGCGGTAGGCAGGATCCCGGAAAACCGCAAGTTCGGCAACGTGCTGGAGCTTGACGGCGCGGGTTACGCCGTATCCGGCGAGAGCTGCCGCACGATAACGCCGGGCGTATTCGTCGCCGGTGACAACCGCGCGAAAGAAGTGCGCCAGCTCGTCACAGCGGCAGCTGACGGCGCGACCGCCGCGACCGAAGCGGTAAAGTATCTGAATACGCTATAAAACAAAAGGCTGTTTGATCTTCCTGATTTTCGGGGATCGGACAGTCTTTTTTTATTCCCTTGTATTGCGGCTTTAGCCGCGCCGGCGGCGCCCCCCCCACCGCCCGCCGGCTGATTTTATTTCATTGACAAGTAAATATTTACAGGATAAAAAGGCTGTCCGATCTTCCTGTTTTTCGAAGACCTGACAGTCTTTTTTATTCCTTTGTGTTGCGGCTTTAGCCGCGCCGGCGGCGCCCCCCACCGCCCGCCGGCTTGTTTATATTGATTTTTAACGACTATTCAGGCTGTGGCTACTTTATTTCAGAACCACCCCATTCGACGACGGTGAAGCCGGTTCTTTGCGGCGTATCAAACGTTTGCGGTTCGATATCAACGTAAGCGTTAAGAGGTTTATACGCCATAAACACGCGGATAAGCGCGTCGGGCGCGGGTTCAACCGTCAGTTTTGCGCTTTCGGTATAAGCGGACGACTGA
>JAEEGL010551573.1_pt1 | contig 54873 bp, 39 predicted proteins | sample 9134231 | NCBI WGS metagenome assembly JAEEGL01 (sample SAMN16246548, study PRJNA631951) | gut metagenome | biome: gut microbiome; feature: rumen; material: fiber-attached | host: Bos | place: Iran: Karaj | collected 2018-10
ACGACAACCGTGGCAGGACCCTCGCCAACTGACGGATAGACATTCGCCAAACCTTTCGAAGTTGCTACAGACCACTTGCCCGGCACGTTGATGAAGGCAGTATACTCCCCATAGGAGGCGCCTGTATTCACGGCGCCTTGCCCTGAGGCTCCGAGAATGGCAAACGGAGCATTGCTCTCGCTGCCAGTCCCCTCATTGCCTATCATATCCTCACTACTGGAGCATGCTGCCGCAAGAGCGGCAACAAGCACCAATACCGAGTAAGTAATATTCCTGTTCATCTTGTCAAAGGTTCTTATTGAACGTTTTTATCTGTAATGGTCCCATACATCCTCGGGTCAACCTTGAGATTGGTATCGATCAGTTCCTTGAGATATTCATAGGCTTTATCCTCGTAATCTGATGTGCCTTTAAAGAGCTCATAAATAGGCAATGTATTTACACCCACCATAGCAGCCTTATCGGGACTGGTGGTCAACAACCACTTTTTCACATCTTCATTGACCAGCGAGCCACCGGTAGTCAGGATGCTAATCAACTCTACATCACCACCACGAGCCTTTATTTTTGCCGTGGTAGAGCTAGCAGCCTTATACGCAGCATCGGTCACCTCTACGCCAGTATTGAGAGCAAAGCTCTTACGCTTTGTAGAATCTTGTTTCCATTCTTCCTCCAGGGCCTTCATGCGTGCCTTGGTAGCAGAGTCAGCCTGTGTGGTGTCCTTAATCTGCTGTTGCCACTTGAAGTCAAGAGCAACTTTCACTTCCGTGCTCTTCTTAGTCATAGACGAGTCGACAACGATTCGATAGTTGAGTTCCTGACCTAACAGGGATTTTACAACAACGTGTGTACCTACGATGTTGAAGAAATCGTCAGCTACAGCTCTCTTGGCTTCTTTAGTCGTAGCAGCCTTGAGGTTGGCAATAAACTCTTTCTTGTAACGTTTGAAACCATTGGTGAGATTAGCATCGGTAAAGATCGAACTATTGTCAGTCGTCAGTTCGGCAAATTCTATCTCACGGCTGTAAATAGAACGGGTCAATCTCTTCTGCATGACAGTCTTGCCAGTGTGATTGATATTGGTTGTATTCACTGTCACACCTACAGTGTCGAACTTGACAGCACCGAAGTTTCCGGCAGGACTGACACCCACACCAATAACCTTGTCCAGAGCCTCCTCACTGTGGGAATAAATATACGCCTCCTCGGTCTGTGGAGCCATACTGCTCTTCACAAGTTTTTCATTACCGATGAGATCATCCATCTTGAAGATTTCAATACCCGTCCAAAGCGCCGTATTTTGGCCACCCTTTGTGGGATTATAGCCATAGCCGACATGGATGTTCGAGTTGACCATCTTCTTGAATGCCTCAAGGTCAGTGTTTGAAGTCTGGGTCACCGTCTGAGCGCCACCTTCTTCACCAGCACGACGCATGGCAGTACCTCTTGTGCCATCCTCATCGAGGAAGTGTACCTGGTAAGACAGCTGACGAGTGTCTGCCCAGTTGCTACCAATCATCATTGGAACACGTGCATTGCCACGACCATACTGGCGCGACGGCGAGAGTTCATAGTAGTCGCTGGTCTCAATATACCAGATGCCATCGGTCTTAATGTTCAGATAATAAGTACCAAAGTCACCTGACACTGTTGAAACCTGCTGACCGGCTGCATCAGTCAGCACAGCGGAATTCATGGCTTGTTCACCAGCTAAGGGATTAGCAACTCCGGGGTCAACTTCGGTGAAGTTAGAATCAGAACACGCGGTAATGGCTGCTAAAGCCATTGCAGCTACAAAGAACTGCTTAGTCATTTTCTTCATAATCTTTCTATTTTGGGTTAGTTTAAAATATTAATATGGTGCAAATATAGCAAATTTTGTCCAAAAAGACAAATCCTAAAGGCGTAAAAAGTCATTATTTGTTAATTTTGAAACAATTTTTGCTTTTTTTGATAATCACCACCCTCTTATGTTACAAATAAGAAAGTTTTATCTGAAATGTTACAAATGAAAAAGTCTTTTAGCTGTTTCTTGCATAAAATGGCTGTTTCAGGGGGAGAAAGGGTATCATACTTTAGGGTCGTTCCAACGGCATCTACCACCCGTTCCAAAGTCATCTACAACCCGTTCCGACGTCAGTTTAGGGGGGTAAAGTGACTCATCTACGACCTGCAGATGACGTCGGAACGGGTGGAAGGAACGTCACGAATGACCCCCAAAGTGATATACCTTTAAAAATGGCTTAACGGCTATAGTCAAAATGGAGAGCCATATTTGGGTTGGGTAGTTAGATAGTAGCGGATAAGTAGTATGATAATTATAGATGGAACTACTGATAACAACAAGATAATCAGCGTTTTATCACTATCAGTAGTACGAGTAGTGCTATTATTCAGATTATTATGTAAACGCCCTTTTATTTATCGACATTGTGTCAGCGTGTCAGCCTTTTTATAAAAAAATACTAATATGGTTTCCGACGTCCGGCATTACCTTAGGTAACGTCGCTTGTTACTTTAGGTAACGCTGCCTGTTACCTTAAGTAACGTCGCGCGGAGCCCTTGGAGCCTTTCGACGGTGCAAAATTACAACATCACATCAGCAGGAAATAGACAAATAACACTGGCAGAAGAGCATCGCTACGGGTAGCAATGCCCCACACATTTCCTGCAATGAGTGGCACTACCATCACGGCAACAAACCATAGCGGTCGCCTGCGGTCTTGCAGCATAACGAGCAATACGACTATCGTCAGAGGAATAACCGTCATGCTGTCAAGCAATCCGGCTATAAGACTGCTCAACATCACATCATCAAGAGAGGTGAGGAAATACGTCGACAGATACCACAGGTGGCACAAGGCAATAGCGGCAAAGAAGGCTGCCGTCCAGCGGCGCAAGCGTACTGGCGGCGTAACGTCAGGGGCAACAGCGTTAGCCCGACGGAACAGCAGATAGCAACACGCAATAAAAGACAGCATTGCCACCGATGCATAAAACATAAAGAAAAATATATCTTCCCGAATCTGATCGTGCATGATTGTATGAGCGTTAATGCATGCAAAAATACAACATTTTCTTGTATTCCCCGCACATTCTTCCCCCCAAAAATCGCCGAGAGCAAAAAAATCCCCGCAATGCGAGGATTTAGTGTTCATCATCTTTTTATGAAAAGTAAGCTGATAACCTGGAAATGCTATTCCAAGGGAATATCAGGGTGCTGCACAGCCAGGGGCAGGTCTTTCTGCGAGAGGTAGAACATGTAGAGGATGCAGTCCTTCGTACCACGGTTCTCGCCGTGGTGGATAGTGCCAACCATCTCAACAACCGCTTCGCCCTCGTGTACCACCTTCGTCTTACCGTCCTGACCGATAATAGTCAGCTCGCCCTGTACCAGCACACCATAGTTCATGGCTACATGGTGGTGCCAGCCCAGCTTCTGTCCGGCAGGGAACACATACTTCACGGCAACCAGTTCAGGACGACCCTGGAAGTAGTCGGGCAGCTCCACACCATCCCAGCTCTGGCTGGTACGAATCAGTTCGGTGCTCACCACTTTGGGAGCCGGATTGTCTTCATGGTTTTTTGCCTCCTTACAGGCGTTCAGCACGCATGCGCTGCAAATGAGGGTGGCAGCGAGCACCCAATTCATCATCTTTTTCATCGTTGTTTTTGAATCTTGACAAATTAATATATGGCGTCTCATTTTACCTCTTCATTTTTAAGTTTCAAGATCTTTTTCCCGAAAAAGTAGAACACCAGGAATGGTGTCGTAAAGCCGATGACACTGCCCACGCAGACATCCGACAGGAAGTGCTGAGACAGATAGACACGCGAATAGGCACCCATGGCAGCCAGCACCAACAGCAACACTAACAACGCATTGAACAGGATCTGCAATCTGAGATTACGTGCTTTTTCCGTCCGGCTATAGTGACAAGCCAGAACAATCGCACTGCAGGTGCAAAACATAAAGAACGTAGAAGCATGTCCTGATGGGAAAGAGTTGCTATGATACATGTTTACACCTTGTACCAACGGCAACACCATATCATGGTAATGCTCGAACACGCTGACTGGACGTTCGTGATTAATAATGTGCTTCAATATCTGTAAGAAGGCACCTCCCGTCAACTCACACATGGCAAAGAAGAGCGTTATCCTTGCCTTCTTCCACAGCAGGGGCAACAGGGCCAGCAGATACAATGGCCATTCTGCCAACGTGCTATAATACTTGAAGAAAGTGTCCTGAAGGCTTGTGTGATGGGCGTTCAACAGCAAGTGGAGCTCAGTTTTCGGATACATATACATCAATCCCAGTATTACCATGAGCAATACGACATATGGTATGATATAGATGTAAACCCTTCTGATTAGCAGCATAATAGACAATATTTGTCCGAAAATCTATATTTTCTAGCGTGGTGTGGACCAGGTAGGGCTTGAACCTACGACCTCCAGATTATGAGTCTGTTGCTCTAACCAACTGAGCTACAAGTCCGGCACTTCCTTTTTCTGAAAGCGGGTGCAAAGATACAAAAAAAAGTGAAAAGTGAAAAGTGAAAAGTGAAAAATTTGCCGTTTTTAACATTTTATTCGTAACTTTGCAGCAAAAATAAGTATTATGACGGGATATGTAGCAACTATCGGCATGTTTGACGGCGTCCATCTGGGTCACCAGTTTGTACTGCATCACGTGGTAGAAACGGCTCGTGAGCAGGGCTTACAGTCGATGGCCATCACCTTCGACCAGACGATGCGTCGCGATCAGGTGCTGACATCGCTGGATGCCAAGCGGCTGTTGCTGTCGAAAACGGGGATAGACCGCATCGAGGTGTTGCAGTTCACCGACGAGCTGCGCCAGATGACGGCCCACGAGTTCATGCAACAGGTGCTGAAAGAACAATTGGACGTCAAGATATTGCTGACAGGCTATGACAACCGCTTCGGACACGACCGCAAGGAAAGTTTCGACGACTACGTGCGGTACGGACAGGAGTTAGGCATCGAGGTCAGGCAGTTGCCGCCCGCACCATCGAACGGCATGGGTATGGGCGAGGGTCCCACCGTGTCGTCATCGTATATCCGTCGGCTGCTGGCTGACGGACATGTGGGCAAGGCTTCCGAGGGGCTGGGCTATCCTTATACTATTTTAGGACGTGTGGAACATGGCGAGCACGTGGGCACACAACTGGGATTCCCGACGGCCAATCTGGTGCCTGTCGACGAGAATCAGCTGATTCCTGCTGCCGGTGCCTACGCCGTCAAGGTGAGGATGGAGAACAGCGTAGAGTGGAAGCACGGCATGATGAACATCGGCATGCGTCCCACCTTTGACGGACATCAACGGACGCTGGAAGTCCACATCTTCCGGCTGAACGAAGACCTGTACGGACAGCTGCTGCTTGTGTCGTTTGTAGAACGGCTGCGCGAGGAGCAACGCTTTGAGCGTGTCGAGGACTTGATAAGCCAGTTGCAGCAGGATGCCGTATTGGCAGAACAAATTCTGACGGTGGAAGATTGAGAAGATGAAAGATGAAGAAAGCGATAATATATCTGATAGAATTCGTTGCCATCCAGCTGATAGTGGGATTCATCGTTACGACAGTATGGCAACTTGTGACGAAGTCGGAGGATGTGACGACGGCTCAGCTCATCACGTCGACGACAGCAGCAGGCGTGGTGACTATCATCGTATTCCTATTGGCCCACTGGGCAGAGGTGTCGCCCAATTGGATACGCACACGTCCGTGGCTGGTGCTCTCGTGGAGCGTCGTAGCGGCAATGGGTGCCCTGATTCCGTCGACATGGCTACAAGAGCAGATGCCTGAACTGCCCAACTGGTTGGACAACGAGTTCGACATGATACTCAGCAACCGTTGGGGCTATCTGGCCATCGGACTGCTGGCACCACTGTCAGAGGAGATAGTGCTGCGTGGTGCCGTGTTACTCTCGCTGCTCAGAAAACCGCTGTTTGCAGAACATTCGGAACGTTTCAATGCCTGGACAGCCATTGCCATCTCGGCCGTCTTCTTTGCCCTGATACACTTCAACCCAGCACAGATGCCACATGCCTTCCTGATTGGTCTGCTGTTAGGCTGGATGTACTGGCGCACGGGGTCGATACTGCCAGGCGTAGCCTATCACTGGGCCAACAACAGTATCGCGTACATCGTGTATCATGTATACCCTGACCCCGACATCAAACTCGTCGACATCTTCAAGGGCTCTGAACAACACGTGCTGATGGCTGTGGGCTTTTCGTTGTTGATGCTGATACCGGCAATCTACCAACTTCATCTTTGGATGAGGAGGGCTTGAGAGATTGAGGGATTGAGAAAATGAGAGAATGAGAAATTGGGTAACAGGAACGGTGGTGCTGTTGGCAGTGCTGATGACGACAGGCTGCAAGCAGTCGGTGATGCCCGAAGAGAATGCCGTCTACTACTGGCGAACGGAGTGGCGGACGGACTCTACGGAGCGTGCCTTTCTACAACGGTACCATATTAATAAGGTATATTGCCGCTATTTCGATGTGGTGATGAAGGACGGCGAGCCTATGCCCAACGCCACCATCCGATTTGTGCAGGGACAGTTGGAAGATACGAAGCTGATTCCCACCATCTTCATCACCGAGGACTGCATGCATGAGGCGCACAAAGGACTGGCTAAGAAACTGGTAGACAGAATCGTGCAGATGAACGAAACCAACGACATCACGGGTGTCGACGAGATACAGATAGACTGTGACTATACAGCACGTAGCCGAAAGACCTACTACGACTTCCTGCAAACGGTGAGGGACGAGGCCAAGAAACATGGCATCGGCCTGTCAACCACCATCCGACTGCATCAGTTGTCGATGGCCGTGCCACCTGTGGACTATGGCGTCCTAATGATATACAATACGGGCGACCCCAACAAGTTTGAAGAACGTAACCCCATCCTCGACATGCGTGACGTGGAACCCTACCTACGCTATCTGGCCGACTATGAGCTGCCCCTGGCGGTAGCCTACCCTACCTTCCGCTGGATTCGTAACTATCAGAATCTGCACTTGGAGCATAGCGCTGAACCGGCTGAGATTCTGAAGGTGAAGGCAGCCGTAGAAGAGCAGCGTCCGGAGTTGCGCCGTACCATCCTGACCTACCATTTGGATAAAGATAACATAAACCATTATAAGACCGAGACGTATGAAGCGATTTATCATCATTAGTCTGTTGGCAGCCATGACGCTACCCTCACTAGCCTGTGCCGGTATTGGTACAGACAACTATTACCTGTTCTGTGTGTGTGACAAACAGGAGTTCAGCCGGCGTGTACAGGACATCTGCGACAAGAACTGGCAGGTGTACTTGGGCGATACGAAGGATTTCTTCTGGTTCCGAGCCGACGACGTCATCGAGGCAGCCCAGAAGAAGAACGACGCCTTGATGGTGAGCTACCTGAAGCACCTGAAGCTGTATCTGGAATGTGCCGACGAGGTAGCCTCAGAGCGATGGAACTATCCCAGCAAGGAGGATCTGGCCAAACGTGAAAAAAAGCTCTTCCAAGTGCAGGCCTATGCCTCTGGCAAGATACAAAGCAAGTTGCGCAGTCAGCACGCCCTGCTCTATATGCGCGCCAATATGCTGCTGGGCAACCATTACGAGAATGTCAACTTCTGGGAACAGACGGCCAGCAAGTTCATTGAGACCGTCTATAAAGACATGATGAAGAACATCTATGCTGGTGCCCTGTTGAAGCGCGGGCGTGGCGACGAGGCTGGTCGTATCTTTGCCGAGCAGGGCGACTGGAACAGTCTGATGACACAGTACTACAAGAACCGCTCGTATGAGGCCATCCGTCAGGAATACTTGCGCGATGCCAATAGTGCCGTGCTGCCTTTCCTGTTGCAGGACTTCGTGAACAACGCCCAAGAGGCTGTAGATGGCGAAGGCATGGAGGGTAAGCTCTTCATCCGTAAGATTGTCCGCAGCGAGGCCGAGCAGATGATGAAGTTCGCCGGACAGGTCGTCAGCGAGGGCAAGACACGTGTGCCTGCCCTGTGGAAAAGCGCCCAAGCCTGGCTGGAATTCCTCTACGGCCAGAAACAGCAGGCCATGACGGATAGCTATACCGCCACAACACTGGAAGGTACAGAGCGCATGAAGGACGTGGCCCGCGTCATCCAGTTCTACGTCAACGCTGCCCAACAGCCCCTCAGTGCACAGTTCGACAACTGGGTGGCTGGTGAGTTCAAATGGCTGAAGAGTCACGGCTCTTCTCGCGATGAAATGGCCAATTATTACGACAATGCCCTCCACCGTATCGTACATCAGGTGCTGGGTGAGAAGTATAACGAGGCCGGACAGACCACCACGTCACTGGCTATCTACAAGGCTGCAGGCCACTATCGCTATGCCGCTATCATTGACACCATGAAGGTCGAGAACCTGCAGAAGTACCTCTACTACTGTCAGAAGCCTGCCAGCAACGCCCTTGAGGAAACGCTGAAGCCCCTGCAGGACATGAAACTCGACGACATGAACGACCTGATAGGTACAAAGTATATGCGTCTGTGTCAGTGGAACAAGGCCATACAGTGGCTCTCGAAGGTGCCTCTGGATTTCTATAATAAGAGAGGCTATGTCTGCTACGCTGTCAATCGCAGATATACGGTAGAACCTTGGATAACCCGCCAATGGCTCAATTCCAAATACGAATATGGCGACTACAACTGGCGCTTAGACCAGCATCCTAAGATGATGTTCTGCCGTGAGGTGCAGCAGATGGAGGGTGAACTGAACGTGCTCAGCGGACTGCAGCGCCAGCAGCGTTGCTACGACTTGGCCGTACGTTATGCCCAGGCCAACTTCACGGGCGACTGCTGGTTCCTGATGCGTGACGGCAAGAGCATCTATGATAAGTTGCGCCCGAACGAGACCGACCTGACAGCCAAGGCATTAGGCTACCTGAAAGAAGCCAGTGCCACGTCCGAGTTCAAACTGAAAGAAAAGGCTCTCTTTGCCATGTCGTACTACTACATGCACAAGGATCCGTGGTACACTTTCGAATGGGACAGCTCGAAGATGGAAGACGTGCTGAAGGTTCATCCTGAGTCATCCCAGTATCAGGCATTAATAGAACTGGCACGCTTCGAGCAGCAGAATGCTCAGCGTACCAGCCAATATGTGTCACGTTGCGACAACTACACCACGTTCCTCAGCAGTCGCAAGAAATAATCTCTCAATCCCTCAATTTCAAGGCCCTGTCCTCCGCAGCTTCCATCTGCTCGCGCTCGCCAGGGCCTTTGTCGTTGATGCCGCAAAGGTGCAGGATGCCGTGAATGATGACGCGGTGCAGTTCCTCGTCATAGTCCTTATGGAAGAGTTCGGCGTTGGAGCGCACGGTATCCAATGAGATGACGATGTCGCCGTTCAACACGTCGTCCTCGCAATAGTCGAACGTGATGATATCGGTATAGTAGTCGTGGTCCAGATACTCGTGGTTGACCTCAAGGATATGTCCGTCGTCACAGAACAAATAGCCCACCTCACCTACTTTCTTGCCGTAGGAGGCAGCAACGCGACGAATCCAGGCCGTCGTCTCACGGCGCTTGATATTCGGAAACTTGACGTTTTCAGTACTGTATGTTATCATAATAATATTATTTTTTCGGCAGAAACTCGCTCACGTCCACGCCAAAGTGCTGCAGTTCGCGAACCATCGTTGATGAAATGGAGGCATATTGCGGCTCGGCATAAAGCAAGATGGTCTCTACCCCACTCAAGCTGCGATTGACATCGGCCTGTTCGCGTTCATACTCGAAATCCTTGACGCTACGCACGCCCTTTACGATGAAATGGGCGTTTTCTGCGCGGGCGAAGTCGACAGCCAGACCGTAATACGGCTTCACCTCGATGCGTGGCTCATCCTGATAGAGGTCGGCAATGGCCCGGATGCGTTCCTCAGCCGACGGCATATCGGGTTTGTGCACCTGATCGCCCACGACGCCAATGACCAAGCGGTCGAAGAGCGGAAGGGCTCTGGTCACAATCGAATCGTGACCCACAGTAAAGGGGTTGAAGGACCCAACAAAAATTCCTGTCTTCATATTTATATTCTTTTTTGCAAGGACAACAGGACTTAAGAAGGTTTAGCTCGACGAAGTCAACTATTTAATTCCCCAGCAGCCAAGTCCTGTGAGTCCTGTAGTCCACTGCTAAAATATTACTCAAATAGGCTTGGTTCCATGATGTTACCTGAATACGGGTTGCGTCCGAAGTGCTTATAGGCCAGTTCCGTCGCCATACGTCCACGGGGCGTACGCTTGATGAAGCCCTCCATGATGAGGAAAGGCTCGTAGACCTCCTCAACCGTACCAGCATCTTCACCAATAGCTGTCGCAATCGTCGTGATTCCCACCGGACCGCCACGGAACTTGTCGATGATGGTCAGTAGGATGCGGTTGTCTATCTCGTCCAGTCCGTACTGGTCGATATTAAGTGCCTTCAAGGCTATCTTGGTGATGCTGGAGTCAATGCGACCCGTGCCCTTTACCTGGGCAAAGTCACGGACACGTCGCAACAGCGCATTGGCAATACGGGGTGTGCCACGCGAACGACGGGCTATCTCCAAGGATGCATCTGTCGTAATAGGTACGCGCAGGATGCTGGCTGAACGCTCGATAATCTTCTGCAGCGTCTCAGGGTCATAGTACTGCAGATGCATATTGATGCCGAAACGGGCACGAAGCGGAGCCGTCAGCAAACCACTACGTGTGGTGGCACCCACCAGCGTAAACGGGTTCAAGTCAATCTGGATGCTTCGGGCCGACGGACCCTTGTCTATCATGATATCAATGCGGTAGTCCTCCATTGCCGAATAGAGATACTCCTCGACGACGGGCGAGAGACGGTGTATCTCGTCGATAAACAACACGTCGTTCTTCTCCAGTGATGTCAAGATACCCGCCAAGTCGCCTGGCTTGTCGAGCACAGGACCACTGGTAATTTTAAAGCCCACACCCAGTTCGTTAGCAATGATGTTCGACAGCGTGGTCTTTCCCAAACCAGGAGGGCCATGCAGTAGGACGTGGTCGAGCGGTTCACCACGATATTTAGCGGCCTCAACGAAAACTTCGAGATTCTCTACCACCTGTTGCTGACCGCTAAAGTCATTAAACGCCAAAGGTCGCAGGGCATTCTCAAACTCCTTTTCGCTGGAGCTCATCTGCTCTTGTCGGATGTCAAAATCTTCGTCCATCATACTTTTTTCTACTCTTTAGCGTGCAAAGATAATATTTTTTTTGTATATTTGCAAGCAAAACAATAAAAACCAATTATGAGACGTACATTCTTAGCATTTTTCCTAGCATTAGCCACGATGGCTGTCGCCCAGAAACCTATCGAGATGAATCTATGGCCAGAGGGTCCCAAGACCAGTAATGGAGACCCCAACGACATGGCCAAAGTCACCATTTACCTGCCTAACGAAAAAAAGGCTACAGGACGCGCCATCGTGTGCTGCCCGGGTGGTGGCTACTCGCATCTGGCCATGAATCACGAAGGCTTCGACTGGGCGCCCTTCTTCAACGGACAGGGCATCGCTCTCATCGTCCTGAAGTACCGTATGCCCCACGGGAACTATACTGTGCCTGCCGAGGATGCCGAAGAGGCTATCCGACTCGTTCGCAGACATGCCGAGGAATGGCACATCAAGAGCAACGACGTAGGTATCATGGGCTTTTCAGCTGGTGGTCATCTGGCCTCAACGGTTGCTACACATGCTACGGGTGATGCTGCTCCCAACTTCCAGATCCTGTTCTACCCTGTCATCTCCATGGAACAAGGCACCACCCATCAGGGCTCGCGCGACAATCTGCTGGGAAAGAATCCCAAGCGTAAACTGGTCAACGAATACTGCAACGAACAGCACATCACTAAGCATACGCCACGTGCCTTCCTGGCTTTGGCTCACGACGACCGTGCCGTACCGCCCGTCAATAGTCTGAACTACTACGAAGAGCTATATGCCAACAAAGTACCGGCCGCCATGTACATCTATCCGTCAGGCGGTCACGGCTTCGGCATTCGCCAGTCGTTTACCTATCATTTCGAAATGATGCTCGAACTGAAGGCGTGGCTGCGCAGTTTCTAAAGATGAAGCTTACAGCAGACTCATGATAGCTTTATCGATATCTTCAATTTGCTGTGAGCGGCTGATGAGGTTGTTGCCGCGGTCTATCAAGAAGAACTCAGGCAGAGTTTGCACATTATAGAGTGTGAGGAAGCTGTTGTTCGACTCCGTGGCACGGACACTGACCCAAGGGAGGGCTACTGTCTGCTGCTTCCAGAAGTGTTCGTCACCATCGAGGCTGACCTGATAGATTTCAAAACCTTTGTCGTGATACTTGTTATATAACTCACGCAGAGCCAAAATACGGGCAGGCGAGTCTTTCTGTCCAAAGACGTGGAAGTCGAGCAGCACGACCTGTCCCTTTAAGTCTGTCAACTTACGCAGCTGTCCCTTGTTATCATTCAAGGCAATGTCGATTAAACCTGCGGTCTGAATCTTCGAGGGGTCGATGGTCTTCGACTGCTCAGCCTGAATGGTGCGCACGTTCTTCATGCCTTCAATGGCAATGTTGTGCAGGTTCTTGCCACGCTCGGCATCAGGCCAATAGGTATCCCAACTGGTAGCCACAGCGGCAAACACCTTGATATCGTCAGGATTGGTACGTGGATTGAAGAGCAACGTGTTGCCCAACGTCTGGAACAAGGCAAAATAAGCATAAGGCTTGGCGGGATCAGGAAAGATATACGCCTTCTTGACCTCTTCCTTATACTGGCGAATCAGCGCCAAGATGCTGTCGTTCGACTGGTCGACGGTCAGTGCCTCACTACGACTTACAGCCATAGCACGCTGCTGCAAATCCATCTGACGGAGGGCGAGCTCCTTGATTTTAGCACAGTTGTCAGAACCGCTGACCTCGTACTGCGAGGCCATCTGCGGATAGGCAGCCTTAACGGTTATCGTTTCCGTAGAGTCAATAGACAACGATATAATCTGGTCGCTGATGCGAAGTCGATAGAACTCGGGGGCCTGCTGAGCTTCGCCAGCCAAACTGAACTGGCCGTCGGCATCAAGACGTACAGAGTCAATGACCTCAGGACCCATCAGACTGATATTCTCCAGATAGAGCACAGAGTCCTTGGCATTCGTAATACTACCTTCTACATGGAATTTCTTCTCGCTACACGAAGCCATGCCCAGCACGGCCAGTGCCATTATTACATATTTCTTCATACTACTTCTTCTTATTTGGGGTACAAAGGTACGAATAAGTGAGCAAAATGCCAAATTTATTTGAGCATTTTACTCACTTATACTATGAAGGACGTATCATTAGTCTACTGGAGGCAACTCACTCTTGGTCTGTTTACCCTTCAGCGCACTCAGTCCAACGATGCCATTGGGATTGTAGATAAAGAAACGACCATCGCCTTCGCGGAGCCAGAAGTTGCCATTCCAATCACAATAGACACTACTTATAGAACTGATTTTCTCCTTGCGCTCCAAGCCGGTCCACTTCTCCTTAGCAACGACATCTGTCTCAAACTCCATCTGCTTGGTAATCGTGGGCGTGCCTTCCAATTTTTTGTTGTCCCACTCGTAGTAATGCTTCTCAAAATGGTCTGTTTCTGCAAACACATGCTTCTGACTGAAGGCCACACGCGTAAACTTCTTGTTCTCGCCAGGCAATACGTAAGCCTCCTCCCATTTCATCTTCTTCATAGGCGAACGCATAATCTGCTCACCCATGGCCACATAGAGCATGCTGTCGACATCATCACGCCAAATAGCCGTGACCTCGCCACCGCCACCATTGCCAATCTCCTTCATTTTCCACTCCTTGAAACCTATCGCATTCTTTTTGTCGCGGAAGTTGGGGGTTGGCTGTCCCTTTGGCAGTATACAGATATTATCCATACCATGATAGAACAGGTTGCCATTGTTGCTCAATATACCATCCCACGCCTCACCATAATAACCAGTGATGGCCTTAGTCTTTTGGTCGAACACCAAACTGTTGTTCAGTCCTATCAGTGCGATATAACGGCCATTGGGCGACGTAATAATCTTGCTACCCTCCATAGAACGTACCAGATAGGCATCGTCACCCCAAGGCTGTTGTTTTACCAGCACCTCCGAGGTGTTGACATCAGTACCATTAAAGCGTACGATACCGATGTCTTCCAAACGCATATAAATATTGCTGCTGTCGGCTCCAGCACAAAGGATCTTAGCACGGCGACGTGTCTTTCTTGGCACGACAATCTTGATTTCACCAGTCTTCTTATCCACAGCACGCAGCGTATTCGACTCACCATTCTTATAGTCAAGGAAGTAGATGTTGTTAGCATCTTCGAAGAGGTCGTGCTGAATCCACTGGTCGAAGTCCAATATGGCAAACTTGCCTGAAGATTTCGATGCAGCAGGCTTCTTGGCAGCAGCTGTAGCAGGTTTCTTGGCTGCCGGACGTTTCTTCACTTGTGCCTGAGCAACAAGAATGCCAGCACAGAACATACATAACAAGGTCAGAATCTTTGTTCTCATAGTCTTTTAACTTTATAATGAATACTTATTTATTTTTCTTACGAGGCTTTCTGATAGCCCAGCCCTCTTCACTGAAGTCGGGCTCTTCGCCTTTCAGGAATTTCATCCAGTCTTCTTTCTTGTAGGTCTTTTGGGGACTTGCTTCTCTAGATTTTCTAGAATCTCTAGGAGGTCTAGAAGATCTGGATGATCTAGAGTCTCTAGATACTCTAGAGGGCTTGCCACCTTCGTCGGCATCATTGCAGCGCACTTCACGCTTCTTATACGTCTGACCGTTGACGTATTTGATGACACGTTCGGCGTCCTCCTCAGGTACTTCAAAATATGACATAGTGGTTAGCAGGTCAATATGACCCACGGACACATGACCTCTCACATTCTTGTTCAGGAACTGCATCAGTTCGCCAGGATAGAACCCGTCTTTCTTACCTAAGTTGATAAAGAGCTTACGATAGCCCTCACTTGTAGGCGTTGCTGCCTTCCTGCCTCTTGCACCTTTTTCTTTACCTTTAGAGTCTTTACTCCCCTCGCCCTTCGTGGATACAGGAGTGAGGCTTGGCGCATCAGCATAATAGGCCAGAAACTTACCAAATTCAAGTGACACAATCTTCTTAATGAGGTCTTCCTTGTCGACATACTCGAAGTAGCGGCTGATATCCTGCATAAACGGAGCTATCTGTTCCTCGTCGACATCGGCTTTCACTATCTGATCCATCACCTTATAGAGTTGCTTCTTGCATATCTCTTCTGCCGATGGAATGGTGCCCTCTTCAAACTTCTTGCCGATTTCTTTCTCTATATTGCGTATCTTATGCTTTTCGCGGATGTGGACAATGCTGAGCGATGTTCCCTTCTTGCCGGCACGCCCCGTACGACCACTGCGGTGCGTATAGTTCTCAATATCGTCGGGCAAACCATAGTTGATGACGTGTGTCAGGTCGTCGACATCCAATCCACGGGCGGCCACATCGGTAGCGACCAACAACTGAACCGTATGCTGACGGAACTTTTGCATGGTCAAGTCGCGCTGCTGCTGCGACAGGTCGCCATGCAGCGACTCGGCATTATAGCCGTCCTTGATAAGTTTGTCGGCCACCTCCTGCGTCTCTATCTTCGTACGACAGAAGATGATGGCGAAGATACGTGGGTAATAGTCTACCAAACGTTTCAATGCCAGATATTTGTCCTTCGCATTCACCATGTAGTAGATATGGTTCACGTGCTCAGCGCCCTCGTTACGGCTTCCCACCACGATCTCCTTGTAATCGTGCAGATAACCCTTAGCTATACGCTCAATCTCCTTGCTCATCGTCGCCGAAAAGAGCAGCGTGTTCCTGTCTTCAGATACACCCTCAAGAATGGCATCGATACTCTCCGAAAAACCCATGTTCAGCATCTCGTCGGCCTCGTCGAGCACCACATTATGAACGTCGTCCAACTTTGCCACACCACGATTCATCAGGTCGAGGAGTCGGCCTGGCGTGGCCACGATGACCTGAACACCCTTACGCAGGGCACGAATCTGCTGTTCGATAGAGGCTCCTCCATAGACGGCCTCGATATGGATGCCATCCAGATACTTTGCAAAGTCGCGCATGTCGTCGGCTATCTGCAGACAGAGCTCACGCGTAGGAGCCAAAATAAGGGCATGGGGCAGTCCGCGCCCAATTTCCCCCAACTGAGGATGCGGCGTTTCGGCTATTCTTTGTAGCACGGGAATGCCAAATGCCGCCGTCTTGCCTGTACCCGTCTGGGCCAGTGCGATGACGTCATTTCTGTTACCTAATAGATAAGGTATGACTTCCTCCTGTACGGGCATGGGCTGTACGAAACCCATCTCCTCAATGGCGCGGCGAATTTCTTCGCTGACACCCAATTCTTCAAATGTCTTCATTTCGATTGCAAAGATACAAAAAAAGTTTTGAGTTTAGAGTTTAAAGTTTAAAGTTTTTTTCGTATCTTTGCAAAAGTTATGAAGATATGTATATTTTGCTCTGCTAATCAGCAGATTGACCCCGACTTCTTCCGCGAGACGGAGGCATTGGGCGTATGGGCTGCAGAAAACGGCCATTCCATCGTATATGGAGGTGTAAATTGTGGACTGATGGAGTGTGTGGCGAAAGCTGCCCACGAGGCGGGAGGTCGTACTATCGGCGTGATTCCTAAGATAATCGAGAAGAACGGACGCATCTCGGAGTATGTCGACGTGGAGATACTCTGCGACAACCTGAGCGACCGCAAACAACTGATGGAGGATCAGGCCGACGTGTTCATTGCCCTACCTGGCGGTATCGGCACCATCGATGAGATCTTTACGGTTGCCGCCTCTGCTACCATCGGCTATCACCACAAGCGCGTAATCCTATATAATATGAAGGGGTTCTGGAATGGTCTGATAGCTATGCTCGACGACCTACAGACGCGCGGCGTCATCCGCCAGCAGTGGCAGGACTGGATTGCAGTGGCCAACTCGCTGGAGGATATAGAACGGTTATTAAACATTAAAGATTAAACATTAAATTCGCTTCGCTCAGAAATATTGAACATTGAACATTAAGATATTATGGAAGAGATTCAGACATGGATAGAACAACTGGTAGAGACCTGTGGTGTGACGGGCGATACCATTAACTTGGTAACTCACACCATTCTTGTCACTATAGCCTTTGCACTGGCATTCCTGTCAGGATGGCTCTGTCAAAAACTGCTCATCCCCGTAGTACTGAAACTGACTAAGAAAACGGAAGCACGTTGGGACGATGTGATGTTCAACGAACGCGTGCTGAAGTCTGTCTGCAGCATCGTACCAGCCATCGTCATCTGGCAACTGCTGCCTTGGACCTTCTTCGACTTCCCCACCGTTCGCGAGATTCTGACACGACTGACTGGCATCTATATCACCATCATGTCGGCTCGCACCGTTATCGTGTTTACTGATTCGATGAAGCAACTGGAGCCGGGCACACATCGCTCAGCGCGTCGTCAGTACCTTTATTCCCTTTGTGGCGTGCTGAAGATTATCATCATCTTCATTGCCGTCATTGTGGTCGTCGCCATTATCATTGACAAGAATCCTACCACACTCTTTGCCGGATTGGGAGCTGCATCAGCCATCCTCATGTTGGCTTTCCAAGATACAATCAAGGGACTCGTTGCTGGCATTCGTCTGACTTCCAACGACATGCTGCATGTCGGCGACTGGATTACCGTACCATCAGCAGGTGCCAATGGACGCGTAGAAGACATCTCGCTGACAACAGTAAAGGTGCGCAACTTCGACAATACCATCGTAACGGTAGCACCCCAGACACTGGTTGACGGCTCGTTCCAAAACTGGGTTGGCATGGAACAGAACGAGGGACGCAAGCAGTCGCGTCGCATCTTTTTCGATTTCCGTTCTATCCAGCTCGATGACGATGGCGTAGCCAATATCACTAAATTCCGGAAGCATCTGGAGCAGTGGCTACGTGAGAATCCCAAGGTCATTGGTGAGAAGAATCCGTTGGTACGTCAGGCAGAGGCGTCGCAGGGCGGCTGTTGTCTGGAACTCACCTTTTGGTTGCATGCCCAAGCATGGAACGACTTCGAGCACGACACTGCCGACATCATGGAGTATGTCTTTGCTGCCAGCAACACATATGGACTACGTATCTATCAGCAGTTTCCCCATCAGGAAGATTAAATCGAACGGGCTGCCTCCGTCTCATCGGATAGGCAGCCCGTTCACCGTTAGTATGTTATGAAAAATTTGAGAGAAATCGACCGCTTTTTAGCTTGTTTGGGTCGAGTTTGGGGAAATCTGGCTTCACAGCTGTAACCCCTGTGTTTTACTAAACATGATGTTAATATAGAGAAAGCATAGAAAAATTCTAATCTTTAGGCTGGTCAGCCTGCATCACACCAATGGTGTCGGATGTGACCACACTGTAATTGTCAGCCTGTACAGGAATGACATTCATCGTGTCTGCCTGCTGGAAGGCAGCATAGTCCTCTGGCGTATTCCATGTGCTATCCCATGGAGCCTGCAGGGCGCTACCCACAGTAAGGATGATGGCAACGACGGCAGCAGCCTTGAAGAGTGGCATCAGTCGCTGGGTGAGTGACACTTCGCGAGCCTTTACTACCTCTGCGCCATGAGGTTCTTCTGCCTCAATAGCCTGCAGGATACGTGCATCAAAGTCATCGTCCAACGTCTCACCGACATACTCGTCAGTGAACAAGGGGCGCAGATGCTCCATCTCAGCCGGAAGCTCTTTCTGGCTGAAGAAGGTGCGCAGGATGCTTTCCTCTTCGAGAGAGGTCTCAGCGCTCCAATAGCGCTCCAAGAGTTGTTCGATGTACTTATAATCCATACTATTTGCTTTTAGCCGTTAGCTGTTCGCTTTGGGCTGTCTCTATAAGGAAGACGTTTGTAAAACAAGAAAGTTACAGAAAAACGAAAAAAAATCAAAATTCAGCATTCTTTAGATATTTTTCCCTGACAGCCTGACGGGCGCGGAAAATATTAACCTTTACCTGTTGTTCAGTAATATCGAGAATGGTAGCAATATCGCGATAGCTCTTGCCCTCAATGTCACGCAACTGCATACAGGTGCGCAGGCGCTCTGGCAGTTCGCTGATGAGTCGGCGCACCATCTGGGTACGGTCGTTCTGGATAGCCAATTGTTCCGGATTGGCACTATGGCTCTGGTCTGTGAGGTCTATGTCGTCACCAAGACTCTGCGCCTGATTATCCATACGCCGCAACTTGTCGAGTGCAAGGTTACGACAGATTGCCAGACAAAAAGCCTCTATCGACTCCAATTGCGCCCACTGTTCGCGACGGATCCATACCTTCATCATCGTTTCCTGCACAACATCCTCAGCCTCTTCGCGGTTCTGCGTGATGCGAAGGGCCATGCGAAAGAGTTCATTCTTCAGCGGCAGGATGTCGGACTGGAAACTGATATTCTTCATTTTTCGTTATGACGTTATAACGTAATGACGATTCTATTTAATAACCGTTCCGTGCTGGCCGTCGATGGCTGTTGCCAAGGTGATGATGACACGACTGACCCCAGCCTCAACAGCAGTCAACGCATTCTCTATCTTAGGCAGCATGCCGCCAGAAATGGTGCCGTCGGCCTTATACTTATTATATAAGGTACGCGTGATGGTGGGAATGACGCTGTTGTCATCGTCAGGATTTGAGAGTACACCCTTCTTCTCGAACGAGAAAATAAGCGTCACATCATAGTTCTTGGCCAAAGCCTTGGCTGCTTCAGAGGCAATGGTGTCGGCATTGGTGTTGAGGATGTGTCCCTCGCCGTCATGCGTCAGAGGAGCCAAGACGGGTGTGATACCAGCCTCGATAAGATGAGCGAGCGTCGTGTTTGCGACGTTGTCAACGTCCCCAACGAAACCATAGTCAACGGTGGTTGTTTGTTGCTGTGGCACAGCAACATACTTAACTGGCGGGCGCTTATGACTGCGGATGACGTCTGCATCGGCGCCAGTAAGGCCGATAGCATTGACACCATTGGCTTGCAGGCGAGCCACGAGGTTCTTATTGACCAGTCCACCATAGACCATCGTCACAACCTCCAACATGTTGCCATCCGTTATACGACGACCATTGACCATCTGTGTCTCGATACCCAATCGCTCTGCCATCTTCGTCGCCTTGCGACCACCACCATGTACCAGCACTTTACGACCTTCTATCGCTGAGAAGTCGCGTAACAACTGAGAGAGCTGCAGTTCGTCCTCGACCACAGCTCCTCCAACCTTTACTATTGTCAGTTTTTCTTTCATTTTTTATTTTTCGTTATTACGGGATTACGTTATAACGGGATTACGTCACTCAAGATAGGTATAACCATAGAGCCCTGAACGATAGTTGCTCAGGAACTCTTTGCCCTCCTCCAGACTAATCTTGCCTGTTTTGACACTCTTGGCGACCCAAATCTCCAACTGGCGTACCAGTTTCTTGGGGTTATACTGCACATATTCCAGCACTTCCTCTACTGTCTCACCATCAAAAATCTGGTCGATATGATAACTGCCATCCTTTACGGAGATATGAACAGCAGTAGTATCGCCAAACAGGTTATGCATATCACCCAATATTTCCTGATAGGCTCCCACGAGGAAAACGCCCAAATAGTAGTTCTCGTTCTTCTTGAGCGTATGGACGGGCAGCGAATGCGAGTTGTGGCGGTTGGTAGCAAAGTTGGCTATCTTACCATCCGAGTCACAGGTAATGTCCTGAATAGTCGCATTACGGGTAGGACGCTCGTTCAGGCGCTGAATAGGCATGATGGGGAAAATCTGGTCGATAGCCCATGAGTCTGGCAACGACTGGAATAGCGAGAAGTTGCAGAAGTACTTGTCTGCCAGCAACTTATCGATATTCATCAGTTCCTCAGGAACATGCTTCAGGTTCTTGGCCAACGCATGAATTTCATGACATACGCTCCAATACATAGCCTCTATCTCAGCACGCGTCTTCAGGTCTACGATACCATGTGCAAAGAGATCGAGCACCTCCTCGCGAATCTGTTCGGCATCGTGCCAGTCCTCTAACACGTTACGAGGCGACAGGTTGTCCCAAATCTCGTAGAGGTCCCTGACCAACTGATGCGAATTCTCATCGGGTTCAAACTCCTCAGGCATCTCAGGGAGAGAGGCTGTTTCCAGCACATCAATCACCAAGACAGAATGATGAGCAGCCAGCGAACGGCCACTCTCCGTAATCAGATTGGGATGGGGAATATCGTTACGGTTGGCAGCATCGACAAAAGTATAGATACAGTCGTTGACATACTCCTGAATAGAATAGTTGACACTACTCTCACTCGAAGGAGAACGCGTGCCATCGTAGTCGACACCCAGACCACCGCCACAGTCCACGAAGTCTACGTTATAGCCCATCTTATGCAGTTGAACATAGAACTGCGAGGCCTCGCGCAGGGCCGTCTGGATGCGACGGATTTTTGTAATCTGTCAACCTATATGGAAATGGATGAGGCGCAGGCAGTCGCGCATATCCTTCTTATCAAGCATCTCCAAAGCCTCCAAAAGTTCAGCACTGGTCAGACCAAACTTCGAGGCATCACCACCACTCTCTTCCCATTTGCCACTACCACTGGAAGCCAGTTTGATGCGGATACCAATATTAGGACGAACGCCCAACTTCTTAGCCTCGCGGGCAATAATCTCCAGTTCGTTGAGTTTCTCGACGACGATGAAGATACGCTTGCCCATCTTCTGTGCCAACAGCGCCAGTTCAATGTACGACTGGTCCTTATAGCCATTACAGATAATAATGGAGTCACTCTGACACTGAACGGCAATGACTGCATGCAGTTCAGGCTTAGAACCGGCCTCGATACCCAAATTGAACTTGCGACCGTGTGAGATAATCTCCTCGACCACAGGCTGCATCTGGTTGACTTTGATGGGGAATACCACATAGTTCTCTGCCTTATACTCATACTCCTCAGCAGCTTTCTTAAAACAACTCCACGTCTTCTCAATGCGGTTGTCAAGAATATCAGGAAAGCGCAACAGCACTGGTGATGTCACATCGCGCAGCGATAATTCGTCCATCACCTCACGGAGGTCTATCTGTGTACCGTCCTTGCAGGGGGTCACATAGACATTACCCTCGTCATTAATACCAAAGTAGCTGGTACCCCAGCCATTGATGTTGTAAAGCTCCTTAGAGTCATCAATAGTCCATTTCTTCATAATTTCAATAGCTCGCGTAGTTTAGTTACTGATATCTTGATTTTATCGTATTCATCGAGTACGTTGACATCTAATATATAATGCGCTTTCTCGTAGAACGGAGCACGCTCTTTCAGATGACCTGTAATATAGGCTATCAGTTCTTCAGGGCTTTTCCCTTTCAACAACGGACGCTCCACCTTTGCCATCAGCAGATGTTTATAAAGCGTCTCTGGCGTAGCCTTCAGATACACCACATCGCCTTGCTGATTGAGATAGTCCATATTATCGAAGAAACAAGGCGTACCACCACCACAACTGATAATGACATTCTCAAATTCGGCTACCTCGTGCAGCATGTTGTATTCTATCTTACGAAAGCCTTCTTCGCCTTTTTCTGCAAAAATCTGGGACACCGATTTGCGCATACGGCTCTCGATATACCAATCGAGGTCATAGAACATCATACCCGTCTCCTTTGAGAGAGCCTTGCCCACGGTGGTCTTCCCTGAGCCCATATAACCTACAAGGATAATCCTACGCATCTACGGATTGACGATTTACAAATTTATTTCTTCTGCTTCTCGATGATGGCCATACACTCTTCGTAGGTCAAGTCGGCTGCTTTAGCCTGCACGGACTTGAGCAGACGATAGTTTTTGCCATCGTATGCCAGATAGGGGCCATAACGACCATTCAACACCTCCAACTTAGGATCTTCTTCGAACGTCTTCATGTGTTTCTGATTCTCCTGCAGACGTTTTTCCAGAATCAGACGAATAGACTCGTCAAGTGTGATAGCCATCGGATCTGCATCCTTCGGCAGAGAGGTGTATTTCTTCTGATGTAGGATATAGGGGCCGAAACGGCCTGCGCCAATCACCACGGGAGCTCCCTCAAACTCACCCACTGTACGAGGCAGCTTAAAGAGTTCCATCGCTTCGTCTAGTGTAATCGTTTCCATGCTCTTGTCTGCGGGCAGTTGGGCAAACTGAGGTTTCTCTGCATCTTCAGCTGTACCAATCTGTACGACAGGACCAAAACGACCAATCTTGACATATACGGGCTTGCCCGTCTTTGAGTCTTTACCCAACAGACGCTCGCCTGCCTTACGCTTCTGGCGGTCGTTCATCGTGTTCTCTACCGTGGGTTCAAAGTCACGATAGAAGCTCTTCATCATTTCCGTCCACTGTTCACCGCCTTCTGCTATCTTATCGAAGTCTTGCTCTACTTTAGCAGTGAAGTTATAGTCCATAATATCCGTGAAGTGCTTCATCAGAAAGTCGTTGACCACTACGCCGACATCGGTGGGCAGCAACTTGCCCTTATCAGAGCCAACCAGTTCCTTACGCTCCTTCTGAGTGATAATCTTACCCTTCAGAATGTCAACAGTATAGGTGCGCTCCTCGCCCTTCTGATCACCCTTATGCACATATTCGCGCTGTTGGATGGTAGAGATGGTGGGAGCATATGTTGACGGACGACCAATGCCCAGTTCTTCAAGCTTGTGAACCAACGACGCTTCCGTATAACGCTGGGGTGCCTGACTGAAACGCTCAGTAGCCTGAATCTCACGACGTGTCAACGCCATGCCTTTCTTCAATGGAGGTAACAGGTGACTCTCTTCCTCCTGCTGCTCATCATCGTCATAGCTCTCACGATACACCTTGATGAAACCATCAAACTTCACCACCTCACCCTGGGCAACAAACTGCTCGTCAGTACCACTGATAGAGATGTTCACGGTCGTACGCTCCATCACGGCATCAGCCATCTGGCTGGCTATGGTGCGCTTCCATATCAGCTCATAGAGCTTGCGCTCCTGGGCCGTTCCCTCGATGGTTTGCTTGTCCATATAGGTAGGACGAATGGCTTCGTGAGCCTCCTGAGCACCCTTTGAACTCGTGTGATACTTGCGTGCCTTTGAATATTCCTCGCCATAGAGATTCGTGATTTCTGTCTTAGCAGCATTGACACACAGACTGGAGAGGTTGACAGAGTCTGTACGCATATAGGTAATCTGACCGTGCTCATACAGGTGCTGAGCCACCATCATGGTCTGACTGACGGTAAAGCCCAACTTGCGGGCAGCCTCCTGTTGAAGTGTAGATGTAGTAAAGGGAGGTGCAGGTATACGCTTCATGGGTTTCTTACTAACGCTTTCCACTACATATTGAGCATCCACACACTTTTGCAGGAACTTCTCTACCTCATCGTGGGTCTTAAAGCGCTGGGCCAACGTGGCTCTAACCTCTGTCTGGGAACCATCGGCATTCGTAATGGCAAAGATACCTACGACGCTATAGAACGGTTCGCTTTGGAAAGACTGTATCTCACGTTCACGCTCTACTATCAGGCGAACGGCTACGCTCTGTACACGACCAGCAGAGAGAGCAGGCTTTACCTTGCGCCATAAGACTGGCGAGAGCTTAAAACCTACCAAGCGGTCGAGGACACGACGAGCCTGCTGGGCATTCACCAGATTCATATCCAAATGACGGGGATGTTCGATGGCCTCCAGAATAGCTGGTTTGGTAATTTCATGGAACACGATACGATTGGTCTTCTTCTCGTCCAGTCCCAACACCTCACACAGATGCCAAGAGATGGCTTCTCCCTCACGGTCCTCATCGGATGCGAGCCATACCTTGTCGGCCTTCTCAGCATTTTGCTTGAGTTCCTTAACCAGTTTCTCCTTCTCTTCTGGAATCTCATATTCTGGCTGAAGGGTCGTGGTATCAATGCTCATCTCCTTTTTCTTCAAGTCACGGATATGACCATAGCTCGACATGACCTTAAAGTCTTTACCGAGAAATTTCTCGATGGTCTTTGCCTTTGCAGGCGACTCTACAATTACTAAATTCTTTTGCATCATATTTCTTTGCTTTTACTTTCCTTTGAACGTTTCGGGCTGCAAAAGTAGGCAAAAGATTTGGTTACACCTTATATATATAGTAGATTTTTTGTTTTCTTAACGTTTCAAACGAAAAATTCCTTCACTTTTCACTTTTCACTTTTTACTTTTTTCGTATCTTTGCAGCATGAGAACATTATTATTTACCCTAATGATTTTGACCAGCAGCCTTTGTGCATCAGCAGAGGATGGTCACCAGTTGTGGCTGCGTTATCAGCCTGTGAACAAAGCAAAAGTCACCACTCCCCAACAAACGCCTGTCATCAATATTGCGCGTCAGGAGTTGGAGACGTACTATCAAGGAGAGAGCGTCACGCTGAAATTAGATGCGTCGCTGCCTGATGACGATGGGTTCAGCATCGAGATTAAAGGCGGGAATACTACCATCACCGCCTATCAGGAAAGCGGTCTGCTGTATGGTGCCTACGATTTGTTGCGTCGACAGGCTGTTAATGGCCTGACACCAATCAAGGTACACAGTGACCCTGCTTTCAACCTGCGTCTGCTGAACCATTGGGACAATCCTGATGGCAGTATCGAACGAGGTTATGCTGGTGAGAGTATCTTCGAGTGGTTTAACCTTGACGAACAACTGATTCGTGAATATGCCCGTGCCAATGCCTCTTTGGGTATCAATGGCTCCGTGCTGAACAATGTGAACGCATCGCCCAAGATGCTGACAACAGAATATCTGAAGGAGGTGAAAAAGATTGCCGACATCCTGCGCCCTTATAATATCAAGGTGTATCTCAGTATCAATTTCGGCTCACCTTTGGCCCTGAAAGAAACCAAAACGGCTGATCCCCTGGATAAGAGTGTCGTCAAATGGTGGCAGAAAAAGGCCAAGGAAATCTATAAGCTCATTCCTGATTTCGGTGGTTTCTTGGTAAAGGCCAATAGTGAGGGACAGCCTGGTCCTGGCGACTATAACCGTACGCATGCCGATGGTGCCAACATGTTGGCAGATGCTTTGAAGCCCTACAAGGGCATCGTCATGTGGCGCTGCTTTGTGTATGGTGCCAACCACAAAGGCGAGGACCGCGTCAAACAGGCTGTTTCAGAATTCAAGCCACTCGACGGACAGTTCCGCGACAATGTTATTCTGCAGACTAAGAATGGGCCACTCGACTTCCAGCCTCGTGAGCCGTATAGTCCTATCTTTGACCAAATTAAGCAGACACCTAATATGGTGGAGTTGCAGATTACGCAGGAATACTTAGGTCAGAGCCGCCACTTGGTCTATCTTGCCCCCATGTGGAAGGAGTTCTTCCAATTTGTGTCGCCCTACTCTTTGAAGGGAATTGCTGGTGTGGCCAATATCGGTAAGGATCGCAACTGGTGTGGTCACCACTTCTCACAGGCCAACTGGTATGCCTATGGACGACTGGCGTGGAATCCGATGTTGACGTCAAAGGATATTGCCAACGAATGGTTGCTGTTGACGTTTACGAAGGAGCCTGGCTTCCTGGCTGTTATGTCGAAAATCATGCTGGATAGTCGCGAGGCCTGTGTCAACTACATGATGCCTTTAGGCCTGCACCATATCTTCAAGTTCGACCACCACTATGGTCCTGAGCCCAACGGCTTCATTGCCCGTTATCCGTTGGAGTGGTGCCCTGTCTATTACCACAAGGCCAATAAGGACAGCGTAGGTTTCGACCGCAGCAGCACAGGTACCAACGCAACGAGCCAGTATCGTCCTGAGATGGCTCAAATCTATGACGACATCAACAGCTGTCCTGAGAATCTGCTGTTATGGTTCCATCGCGTACCTTGGAACTATCGCATGAAGGATGGCTCAACCCTTTGGGAGTCTCTGCAATATCACTACAACAAGGGTGTAACGTGGACGGAAGACGCCTACAACGTATGGCATAACAAGATGCGACACTACGTCGACCAGCAGCGTTGGAAGGAAGTTGACCAGCGCATGGAGCATCAGGTACAGAACGCCCGCGAATGGCGCGACGTTTGTCTGAAGTATTTTGGAGGGTTTGCCGAGAAGAAATAATACTCCAAGAGTATTTTGAAATACTCCGGCATTATTTAAAATTAGTCCTGCTTTATCGTTCAATAAGGCAGGACTATTTTTGAATAAGCGTCACTTCTGAATACCAAAGTCAGCCTGCTGGGCTTCTACCTCTTGTAGGAGCTTGGCTTTTTCTGTGTCAGAGAGGGTGGGACTGGATAATCTTGATTCTCTAGATAGTCTAGATTCCCTAGAATCTCGAGAAAGACTCGATTCTGAATAACACATGGGCATGTCGTAAGGGATACTCTCTATCTCTAACTCAGCAGGTGTAGGAGCATGAACACCAGGGAATTGCACCTCAGCCTTCACCTTGATTTTGCCAGCTTGCTTGGTGCTACGAATCAGTACAGGCGCACTGCCCCACTCTGCTGCACGCGGATTAGCATTGATACTGGCGTCGCCAATAATCTCTCCTTCGCCTTCAACAGTAAAACGGATGTTTTCCTTGGCTAAGCGACGAACGTGACCTAAATCGTCTGTTACCTCACAGACAACCACGACGAAGTCAGAGCCGTCAGCAACGAGTTTTTTACCCATTTCATCGACATAAAGGCGCAATTTGGTGCTGCGACGCGAAGGCATTTTTTCTTCCTTACAGACCACCTTGCCATTCACAATGCCCTCGGCTACCATCTTCACGCTCTGCCACGACTTCTGCGTATAGCTATGGTTGCGAGCCTCAAAGAAGTCCCAAGCATCCTTGAAGATGACGAGGCCATTCTCAACGGGCTGTTCCCAACAATGTTCGCCATCATACAATGAAAGGCGAACGCTGTCGCAATTGCTAAAGATGGTGACGTCCTTCTCTGAGAACTGTGTCATCTCGTGAGCAATGGAGATAAGAGGTGTTGGGTGGTAGGTGATGGGTGATGGGTGATGGGTGATGGGTGATGAGAGGATAACAGCAAACATATCAAAGGCGGTCTTCTTCTGACGGAAGGCGTCGTAGATGCCACCCCAGTAGGGATCTGGGTGATAGCCGCGTTGATGGTCGAAGGGATGCCACTGGCACCCTCCGATGAACTGACCTGTAGTATGGAAGAGTTCCTGCGTAGAGCGATAGAGACTCATGGCCTGCGTCAACATAGGGCGCTCACCCCATGAACGGGAGGCACGATTCAGGTTATTATGCGCATACCAGTCATCAACCAGTTCACCAAACTCTCGAGTGAAGATACATTGCTTAATCTTCTTGGGGTCTCCGACGGGTAAACCGTCGGACACAAAGTCATCGCCAGGCCAGCCATACACCACATCATAGTTCTCTGCAACACCAGCAGAATGCACATCAGCAGCAGCCACAGGTCGATAGGGGTAAGGATATTCGTCTTTGGTTATCTGAAGCGCCTGCAGGGCAAAGTCCTCAGGATAGCGTGTCTCGTTCAGAATTGGTTCCCACATCAAGACGCAAGGATGGTTTCTGTCACGACGAATAATGTTGCGCGTATTCTCGTGCACCTTTTCGTCCCAGCCTTTTTCCTTGTTCCAATACTGCCAACCAGGAGTCGCCACGATGACAAAAAGGCCCATTTCATCGCAAGCATCCATGAACGAAGGGTCTTGTGGATAGTGGGCCGTACGAATGATGGTAAAGCCTGCATCACGCAAACGTTTGGCATCTCGCCATTGCTGACTGTTAGGCAGCGCATTGCCTACGTAGGCGAAGTCCTGATGACGATTGGCACCAATGAGTTGGTGGTATTTCTTGCCATTGAGGTAGAAGCCTGGCTGACGTCCTTGGGCATCATCCGTGCGAACAAATTCGAAAGAGCGGATGCCAATACGAGTGATGCCACCATCGAGCGATTGCTTGCCTTCCATGATGCGCGTGGCTATCTGGTATAAATAAGGTGTCTCAGGACTCCATAATTTAGGGTTCTTGACGACGAAACGCTGGGTGATGGTGTGCACCTCGCCTGGGGCCAGCTTCAATTTTGTTTGTTGCTGTGCCACAGCAACAGACGGAACAACGGGTGCTGAGGGCGGTGTGAGGACGTTCTCGACGGTGACGGAGTGGGACTTCGTGTCGTTGTTACGCACTTCGGTATTAACGAAGACCTCAGCACTCTTGTCGCTGATGTTAGCATCATGCACAAAGATACCACCACCTGCCACCTTGTTCTCTTCAAGGGCATCCGTGATAGCCACCTTGTTCTTTGCAATCAGCCACACATCGCGGTAGATTCCGCCATGATAGGCGAAGTCGAGCTGTGCCTGCTTTTTGCCTGGAGGGTAGGTCTTGTCGTCGCTGTTATCCGCCTTGATGGCGACGACCAAATCGTCGCCCATAGTAGCAGGAAGGGGAATGGTAATAGGGAGATAACCACCCTCGTGTTCCTTAACCTTTTGGCCATTTAGATAAATGGTCTGCTTGCCCATGATGGCCTCGAAATGAAGGGTAACATCACGACCTGCACATTCCTTGGGCAGACGGAAATGCTTACGATACCAGGCAATGCCCTGATAGTTACGACAACCACTGGCCTCAGCAGGCATCAACTGAACGCTATGAGGCGTAGAGACAACCTCCCATCCTTTATCGTTGAAATCGACTGTTTCTGCACCAGCCACATCACCCAGATGGAAACGCCAACCTGCGTTGAAGTTCCACACCAACCGACCACTCTTTTCCAAGAGAAAGAGACCTGCAACGGAGGTTTGCGCCTCTGCGAGGCTAAATATAAAATAAGAAATAAAAAAGAATAGAAGGCGACGCATAGACATTTAGTTATTTGGGGTTATTATAATCGCCTGTTGCTTTGTTCACAGCGTTCATCGTGGGCTCCCAGTCGTCAGTACGGAACGAACTGACGGGCAAGCCATCGTGCATCAGATCGCCAACAGTCCAGTCCTTAAAAGCATAGCGAACAGCAACGGGACTTTTTACTTCGTCGCAGACGACATAGACACGATTGCGAGAAACCCACACCTTCGTGGCAGGATGGAACACACGGTCAGAGCCTGCCACCTCGAAATTGCGGCTGACGGTTTTCCCATTGGCATCAGATGTCGTGAGGCTGTTGACATGCTCGAAATACACCCACTCCTTGCTTCTGTCAAAGGCCACAACAGCGGTATCGTTCTGGAAGGTCACCTCTTTATATTTGGCAAAATCGGGCAAGCCCTTGATATCGTAGGTATTGCTAAGTGCAAGGATAGCAAGGCGCTCGCCAGCCAACCGTTTCTTACGAGGGTGAATCACGTCCTTGATGCCCGTATCCATCAATACAGCCATCCGACAGTTGTTGACCTTCGTCTCCACTTTCTCCTGCTGTTCACGCAGGAAGGCACTATTGTAAAGCGCCCAGTCTGTCTCGTCATAACCCCAAGGAGCAATTTGACAATAGTAGAAGGGGAAGTCGCCTTGTTTCCAGTCTTCGCGCCAGCCCTGAATCATGCGGGCCATCAGAGGCGCATAATAGTCATAACGAGGCACATTATCCTCGCCCTGATACCAGATAGCGCCACGGATACCATAACCTATGATGGGTTTGAGCTGTCCGTTGTAGAGGGCTGTCGGACAACGTTGCTGCAACTTCTTGACATCCTCCTCCGTGATGGCCTGCTTGACCTTGGGGAAGGCCTTTAACCAATCTGCCTGCATCCAGGCCTCGCAAGCAGAACCACCAAAGGCAGTACATATCAACCCCACAGGAACACCCAGCACCCGTCTCAACGCCTTGCCAAAGAAATAGGCAGTAGCAGAGAACTCGCGGACGCTGGCCGCATTGGCTGGTTGCCACGAGCCAGTGAGGTCCGTCTGTGGTTCCAACGAGGCGCGACGCTTGCCATAAAACAGTCGCAGGTCGTTGTCTTGACAAGCAAGCAGTTCCTCAGCAGCACCTTCTACTGGTTGAGCCTTATAGCCTTTCATCAACATTTCCATGTTCGACTGGCCAGAGCATATCCACACCTCGCCAATCATTACATTGCTAACCTGTACGTAGTCCTTGTCTTTAAAGCCTATAAAATATGGTCCTCCTGCCTTAGGCGTCTTTACTGTCACTCCAAAACGTCCGTCCTTGTTAGCCTGCACCATGTGGCATTTCTTATCCCACGAAGTGGTAATGCTAACCCGTGCGCCAGGTTCCGCCCAGCCCCAGATGTTACACTCCGATTGCTGTTGCAACACCATGTTGTCGCTAAAGAACTGAGGCAACTTGACCTTCGCATTCAAAGGTAAAAAGGTGAAAAGGCAAAAAGGTAAAATAAACATTACCAACCTTTGCAACCACTTGTCGTTCGTGACAATTTCTCTCTTCATTTTACTTGTTTGACTGTTTTACTTTTCCAATATGAGTTCTGGTTGTGCAAGCAGACCAGCAGACAACAGCTGGTCACCCTTAGCACGGTACTTGGCATTTGTCCAGATACCCTCGTAGGGTGCCTTGCCTGCATCCATACCTTTCAGGGCGTTATGCCACGTGTTCACAACCTCGATTTCTATCTTGTTCTTGCCTTTCTTCAGCGCTCCTGTCACCTCCACCTTATAGGGGTTCATCCAGGCAATACCGCAATCCTTACCATTCACCCAGACATGAGCAATATCCTTTACGTTGGGGAGTGAAATCCACATACGTTTCTTGGACAACTGCTTCTTCTTCAGTTTCCATTCTGACTTATAGCGTACATGACCACTGAAATAGCGAATCTTCTCGTTGCTATGCTGGCTCCAGTCGAAAAGTGGTTGGTCTTTAAGCGTCAAGCCTGCCTCGCGGAAAGAGACCTCCCAAGGCTGAAGTTGGATTCCCTCCGTGGGAAGAATATTTTCCCTCCGTGGGAAAGATTTGTTCCCAGCCTGGGAATATTCCGTTTGCCCGTAGCAAACAAACAGCGAGCCGTAAGCAGGCAGCGTGACATTGCCGTCATAATACATCGTTTCGTTCGTGAGCGGGTTGTATAAGACGCCATTGTCGCGACGCTGGCGGAAGGTTGGCATGAACGACAGTTCCTGATCCGTCTGGTTCGACAGGAAATAGATTTCACAGTCGTCGCCAGAACGGTGGGCATAAGCAACACCCTCTGGCAGAATGGCATCAGGCGTAATACCTTCCAGTTGTGATAACTGATAAGGTCTGTCGATAACCAACACACCTTGACTACGCAGTTGGGCAATACGATTCTTGACAGAGGTTGAAAGTAGGACACCATTAGGAATCACCAACACCTTATAGTTAAAGGCCTGATGGAGCAAGGCATCCTTGTTCATCGAGTCGTACTGATAGCCGTGAAGCGGGTTCACCCAATCTTTCATATCGAGGATGCCTGCTGAATGCTTCACACCAACGGGCGACTCCACCATAGGCTGACCATCATTGGCGAGACGGGCTTTCTCAGATAATACACGCTGGTCGCCAAACAAACCAGGCAACATGGGCACAAGCTTATCAGGCGTCAAGGCACGACTTGGCAGCTCTTCGCCAGTATAAACCGCGATATCCACCACCGGCTTTCCCTTTTGCAGAAGCGCCTGACAACGCGTGATATAGTCTACAAAGCCTTTAGCCTCTGGGAACCACGTCTGATCGCGTTGGAAGAAAAGGCCTATCCCGTCGAGCGTCATGCCTGGTTTCTTGTCGAGCCAAGGGTTATGGGTATTGACATGGAAGAAGAGGCGATTCATGCCTAAAGCAAAATTTCTGTCGAGCAGAGGCTTGATGCTTGCTGGTGTCTCGTCCCACACACCACGCACTTCCGTAAAGCCTTCAGCCTGTACGATGTTCTTGCCATAGACGTGGGCACCACTAATGGCATCCAACATGTCGTTAGGCTTATCGTGGGTTGGCGAATTCAACCAATATTCACCCATAGGCATATCCGCATATTTATAATGCGCCATTCCATCGGAAACCATTGTAGGTGCAACACTCTCCGTAGAGAGTTGAACACCATACTGGTGAGCCTTCTGGGCAACAGTGGCAAAGAAGACGTCATTGACAAGGTCATCTATTGTCTGTCGCACTTCACGCAGCATCAGGTCGGATTCCACTATCGGGACACCAGCCATAATGGGCAATACCTCCAAGAGATTATAGCCTCGACGACGAATGAACTCGTTCACAAAATTGTAACCCCAGTTCTGACTGCCACACTCCCATGAGTCAACGTGCATATACTTGATGACGTTATGGTGAGGGCGCTGCATGAACTTGCCAAACCAGTTGTCTATCTGCTTTGCAACAGCTGCACTAGAGAACTTGTCACACTCCAAGCCCTTAGCACCACCACCTGTGGCATTGGTATGCCCCGTTGAGGTATGTCCCATTCGCAGGATACGCCATGTGCCACCAAGCAGTTCCACGTCCACCAAGTCGCCATTCAATGGGATACGCACCAGGTCTGCAGCGTACAGATATTCCTTTTCACGCAAGTCAGATGCGGGCGTGTCAGGAGCAATGCGCCAGACGTAGCCAGCCTTGCCTTCCCAGTTGTCTATAGCTGGCAGGGTGCCCAATTGCAGATCTTTCAATCGCAACACAGGTTTCCATTTGGCTGCATCAAGGTCCTCAGCACCAGGCTCCGTATCTACTGGAGTCCACTCGAAACGGAAAAAGCGCGCCTGTGTTGGAGGAATACTGAAAGTCGTCTTGAAATCGGAATTCTGCCAACCTTGTCTTGGTGGCGTCAACTGCTTCAGCTTGCGGAATGTCACACCGTCATCAGAAGCCTTCACCAGCAGTCGCTGACACTGGATATTGTTGCCAGATGGTTCTATCTCTACATTGAATACCAGCGTTGGCTTCTTGAATTCGTACTGAATCCAACAAGGACTGTCCGCACAAAAAACCCCTTTGTCGTTTATCTTGACCGCAGGAGAATAGGTCGCCATCCCGTCTTTAAGAGAGAATTTCTGCTGAAGATCGGCTCCTCTATAAGCAAACATCTCCAGATTCAGGTCGCCAACAGGAATAGCGTAAGTGGCAATGTCCTCATAATAATCCCCATAGTGCTGCGGCTTAGGCATCTGAAAATAATGGGGGCCTCCGCGGACGATGGTATCACAGAACACAATTTTCTGCATCGACTCCTCAGGCTTGATCCAAGGACCGCCAGCCAGGGCAAAGCCATCGCAGACGTGAATGCCCATCTCCAAACCAAGGGCATCGGCCTCAGCAAGTGCCACGTCAACCATCTTCCAGAAGTTGTCACTCATAGCATCGGCTTTCCCTTGATATTCAGGATGTTCCTGCGAACCACGAATAGGCATCAGATAACAGCCTCCAAGGCCTACATCCTTCATCGCCTTTAGGTCGGCCTTGATGCCTTCTTCAGTGACAGCACCATACATCCAGTACCAGAAAGTCCAAGGTTTGGTCGTGTCGGCAATAGCACCATGCCAACAGCCAACAGCAAATAGCAATAATAATGTTAGTCGTTTCATATCTTTTGTTATGTTAATCATCATTCAAATCTTAAGATGGCATTAATCTGTCCTTTTCCTTTGCTCCAATAAGGCTGAGCCGAGGGGCCGTTAAGGTCGGTCGTATTCACCTTGTTGCGAACGGCAGGAATGGTCCTGAGGATAGAGATGCCTGTCTCTGGCAAGGTGTAAAGAATATGGTCGCGCCCATCACGAGGCGTATAGACACCTATCTTCAAGCCGAGGCCCTCAATACCCAGCTGGCCTTCCGTGGTCTTCAACTTCATCCACGAGACATTGGAGAAGTAACCCTTGAACTCAGGATATTCCCACGATTCGCCAGGAATGGGATCGTTGTAGTCGTTCTGCCACAGGCCATACTGTGGGCCCTCTTGGCGATTTTGCCAAACACGATAGGGTCCTTTACCCACCCATTGCTTGCTCTTGACCAGTTGTTCAGGATAGTCGAAGCAAATGCCCATCAGGTCAACTACACCATTAAAGTAATAGTTGACGTTCATATAGACGCCGCCATCAGCAAGGAAACGCCAAGTAACCATATTGATGGAACCGTGCAGATAGTTGGCAACCAGCGTACTGTCACTAAAGGTGAACCCACCGAAAGCGCCTTGGTCAGGATATTCTGTATATTCCGTCTTCTTCTTGAAGGCCTCTTTATCATCGTGATTGTAGAAACCATCATCAGAACGGTCACTGCGTTTAGCTGCCACAAAGCGAGGACCATTGCTGAACGAGAGCTTTTTGCCATTCACGCTGACACCCATCAGCATACCCGTCTTCTTAGAGAAGGTATATTGGCGCTGACCATGCTGAACCAAGAGCTGGTCGCCGTCCTCTGTGTACGAGTACTGTTGTGTGTTCTTACGCAGCGTGGGTTTGTTGAAGTTTCCTGCCTTTGTCCAGTGCTTGCTGCTCCACGTGAATATCTCCTTTCCATTGGGGTCTATGGCTTTCAACTCTATCACGTCGGCATCTGTCCTTTCGATTTTCAGTTGGGCGCGCTCACCTGGTGCAGCATCAGGTGACGGAAGTTTCACTTCCTTCATGACCTTGACTTCAGTTTCCCCGTAGGCAGGCATCTTAAGCAGTCTGTAGCTGAACTGGCAGTCCTTCAGGTTCGTGAAGTTGTAGCAGTTCTGAATGGTGAAGGTGCCGCTGTCGAAATACAACACCTGCACAGGACTCCACACCTCGCGGATGGTATAGAATGAACCTTCCTTTTCCATGTGAGGACCAACGATACCATCAGAGCCAAAGTTACCCACGGGGTCAAGAATGTTATTTTGGTCCGTACGTACAACAGCCTGGTCCATCAAGTCCCATAGGAAGCCGCCTGCACAGCGGGGGTTCTCCATCATCATTCGCCAGTAGTCTTTCAGTCCTGCACCGTGACCTCCATCATACAGGCCATGCAGAAATTCAGTAGGCATGAAAATTTCCTTCTGGCGCATATACTCTGCTGTTTCGCCCCACGAGCGATAGTGCTTGGTTTCGAAACCGTTGCGATTAGCCCAGGGGTAGAGAACGACGCGCTGCTGGGGGTCGAGTTTTGTAAATACTAGTTCTAACTCATAGTTAAAGCCGCCCTCATTGCCGTTGCTCCAGAAAATAATAGAAGGATGATTGACATCTCGTGTCACCATTTCTTCTACGATCTGACTACCCACTATCGTTTCGTGCGCCCAATGCCAGCCAGGCTGTTCGCACTCTACATAGAGACCTAACGAGTCGCAAGCATCCAAAAACTCTGGGTCAGCAGGATAGTGGCTTAAGCGGACAGCATTCATATTCATACTCTTAATTAGTAACACGTCTTCAATGTTCTTCTCCTTAGAGAGTGTACGACCCGTTTCAGGACGGAACGAGTGACGATTGGCACCCTTAAAAATAACCTTCTGACCATTGATAAACACACCGTCTTCCTTGTCGCCATTATACATGTGACGATACTCAATGGTGCGGAAACCAAACTTCTGACGCTCTACATGAAGCGTCTTGCCCTGTTGGTCCTTTAACGTAAAGACTGCGGTATAGAGATTTGGCTGTTCAGCATTCCAAAGCTTGGGGCTCTTGACACTGAAGTCAACCTTGGCTCCGTCGCTAGCTGTAGTATAGGCAGGACTCGTAGCGACCTTCTTTCCGTTGGCGTCGATGACATCGACGCTTACAGAACCGCCCGTAAAAGCCCTGTTCAAGAACACATCAGCCATAAAGCGCCCATCGGCCTTGGCATCAATCGCAACACGCTGTATGTTTTGGACAGGCTTACTGACAATGAATACAGGACGCCAGATGCCTCCGAAGTTCCAGTAGTCAGCCCTGCGCTCAGCGAGGTTCACCTGTGGATTCGTGCTTTCCTTCAGCACCTCAACCTCCAGACGGTTCTTCTTCGAACCAAAGAACACACGGTCTGACACATCTATCGTATGACGCGTAAAACCACCCTGATATGTGCCGTTGCCTGCCTTGCGACCATTAATCTGCACATGGATTTCAGTAAAGGCAGCCTCGAACACCAGCTGTATCTGTCTGCCTGCCCATTCCTTAGGCAGCGTAAACTCCGTCTTATACTTGCCCGTCTCGTCAGCAATGCCCTCTGGTGTGGCCTTGCCATAGAAGCGCATACCATACTGGTAAGTGCCAAAGCCCTGCAGTTCCCAACACGACGGCACGCCAATTTTCGTCCACTGCCCGCTATTACGGCCATCAGAGCATATGAAGTCCCATTGCACCATATCGTCGCATCCATGGCCACTCAGATACTGTCGTTGTGTCTCCACCAACGACTGAGCCTGCATTGATGAGAAAGCAAATCCCAATAATGCAAAAAGAAAAGTTCGTCTCATATACGTATATTTATATATAAGACGAACTTTTTATTGATTTGTAATACATCGTCACCCTTTGACCGCGGTCAAAGAGGTATCAACCCTTATTCAGCCAATGGGTCATAAGTACCATTTTGTCCACCATTGAAGTAGTCTTCCCAACCAACGGTCTGAGGAAGAGTTGGGTTATTGATCTGCTCACCTTGGGTGAGTCCCCAGAAGTAATAGCGGGCATTCCACTTGTTAAAGATAGGCTGTGTGCCTGTTGCTGAATCATAGCTATCGCCCTTTAGCAACTTGCGCTTCAGATAAGTGCTATAGAACGTCTTCAAGTTTTCAAGCTGTGTAGCCAGTGGCGTGTTAACGACCTTTTCATTGATATCAACGGCATAGGCATCACGCTGTGCACGTGTCAATCCACCCATATTCGCTTTCAGCAGTGGGTCAGGATTGGTCTGGTCCTTAGTAGCCTGATCTGCTGTGACATCACCAGTCCAAGTGCGTCCACTCGTTTTATCGGTATAGTTCAAGTCATCACGCAAACGGAATTCAATCTGGTCGTTGCGTACATTCTTGGTAGCATCACCATAAGGTGTGAATCCTAACCAATTACAGGTGTTCCCACCCCATCCGGTGAGTGCTTTGGCTCCAATTGCTGCGAAGCCCGTACCACCATCGAAGAGCAGCCAACGACGCATATCTTCGAAGCGCTTGCCCTCGTAGGCAAACTCTATCTGACGCTCGTAGAGGATCGCTGCCATACAAGCCGCGGCACTGCTTTGTGCTGCAGCATCAATGCCATAGAGTCCGTCATCTCCGGCTTCAAGTCCTGCACGTTTGCGAATACGCTTCAACTGTTCTACAGCCACGCCGTAATCGCCTGCGCCACAGGCTGCCTCAGCATAGTTGAGCAGCACCTCAGCATAACGAATCTCCATTGTCATGGTCTTACACTCGCGGAAGCCAACGTTCTTACCTGCAGTATTGAAGTTATAATTCTTCACACCATTACGAATATCGTAGTCGTCTGTGAACTTACGGATATACATACCATGTACATTCGTTAGCAGGTTGTCTGCACCATATTGATCACTGGCCTTCGGATCATTATATTGTGCGGGGTCATTATACCACACATAATTCCAAAGTATGTAATCCTTTCCTTGGTAAGGATTGAAACTGCTGCCTGTATTAGGATCGCCATCGAAACGCCAATATTCACCAGGGAATGAGAAGGTGCGATAGAATCGCGGATCACGATCGATGAATGGATAGTTTGGATCGTAGGCTATATTTGACGCTGCCAACACCGTATAATTCTGGTAACTGGCGGGGCGTTTACCATCTTTCATGGGGAAAAGATCAATAATCATATCGGAAGGTGTCTGACCATTGTTACCCAACGTGTTGGCAGGACGAGCCTGTTGCTCCCACAAGTTATTACGCTGATAGTCCGGCGTCAAGTCAGGTGTCTTGGTGTTATAGCACGACACAAACACGCCTTCTGGATTATCTACTATGTCCAAGAACATATTGGCCCAGCCCTGTCCATTTTTACCAGGACTGCTCTCGTATGCCAAGCCATAACCACAGGCATCAATGGTGGGTAATTCTGCCTTTATGGCATCATAGGCAGCCTTCCAACGGGCCTGATCATTATCGCGATTGAAAAGCGGGCTAGCCCACAACACCATAACACGGTGTTTCAGCGCCAGACAGGTACCCGTCGTTACACGGCCCCAGTTGTCAGATGTCCACCTATTCTCAACTGTGCGTTTCTTCAGCATGTTCGCAGCATTATCGAGCTCACGAATAATGAAATTATAGACCTCAGCAGCCGTTGAACGTGGCGTAACAGCTTCAGGAACAGGATTCTGTACCTCTGTCACAAGGGGTATGCTACCATAGTAACGGAACATCATGTAGTAACACCAGGCACGGATGAAGTAAGCCTGACCCAGCAACTCGTCCTTCTCTTCTTGAGTAAGTTTGCCTTCAGAGATACCGCGAATCACCTCATTGATTTCACGCATGCGGGCCCATGATGAACCAAAGTAACCCGGATTCTGACTCTTACCTGTGACAGTATTCATATCTGCCGTAGGATCCAAGAATGTGCTAAAGCCATAGTACTCCTCTGTGGCTTGCGAATGATTATCTTTCTTACCTACGCTATTATACTGCCAAATCTGTCCACCTCCTGCCTGAATATTTGGCAGAGAGATACGATAAATCTCATTGATACGGCCATCAGCACCAGTATAATAGTCGTAGATTTCGGTAGATGTATTGGTGAAGTTCTTCTTGTCTTCAATGAACTCATCACTACAGCTACTCATCACGGAGGCTCCTGCGACAACCAGCAGAAGTGCACCTATATTGAATATTCTTTTCATAGACTTCACGTTAAATTAGAATGATACGTTAAGACCAACGGTAAACTTGCGAAGCGTGGGATAGACGCCATAACTCATCATTGGATCAATGAATTTGTCGGGATAGGGATTGTAAAGACTCAGCAGGTTCTGACCAGTCACATTGACACGGGCAGAAGATATGCCGATATACTTACAAATGCTTTTTGGAATCTTATAAGCCAACGTTACGCGGTTGAGCGTAATACGTGTGCCGCTGACGCGCCAGAAGCTCGACGTCTTGCTGTTAACATCTGCATAACGCAGATTGGGATATGCTGCATCGTGGTTAGCTGCCTGCAACAGATTGCCTTCTGCATCATAGATATCTTGATAGACATACATGTTGTCAGGATTCCAGAACGATGGCATATTAACATACTCCAGACGCTTGTAACCTAAAGAGTTATTAGAAGAAACGCCATCGCTAGGAGAAAGGGCAGTACCCGGTACGAAACTGTAGCCACCCCAACTAGCTCCCAATTGCGCCGTAATTGAGAAGTCCTTATATTCGCCATTCAGATTCAACGTGAAATGATAAGGATTGCTGCGGTCAGAGAGACGTACCTCGTCAAGAGCATCGACGATACCATCTGGTCCTTCATACTTATCTGCACCCTGATAGTTATCTGCATCCGCTTTCAACTGTCCACGCACATCCTTATAAATAAGCATACCAGGACGTACCTCGTCTTTAGACATACCCATATACTTTGTAATGTTGTACTGCTGGAAGTACTCTTCAATATCCTGATAGCTACGGAACATGCCTAAACACTGGTAACCCCACTGTCCGCGATCAGTACGCTCACCCTCTATGATTTCCTTGTAGTAATCTTTTGTGGGCCTCTCTGCCTTTAATACCTTGTTATCAGAAAATCCAGTATTCAGCTGTACCTTGTACTTGAAATCCTTACCAATCTTATCGCGCCAGGTTAATGAGATTTCTGTACCCCAACTATCCATCTCACCATAGTTCTGTGGCGCACCAGAGGCACCAACTGTCGTGGGAATCGTACCAGAAAATGCGAGCAACATGTCACGGTCCCAAACATAATAGGCATCAAAATTGAAACCTAAGCGACCCTGCAACACACTAAAGTCGAGACCAATATTACCTTTGTAAGACTTGTCCCACTTCATGTCCTCATTGATACGACCACCATTGTTCATGGTAATATGGCTACCTGCTACACCGTCATCTCCAAAGATGGCACCCTTGTCAAGTGCAATGCTATAGGTCTGCATCCACTGCCAAGCAGCAATGTTGTCACGACCAGTAAGACCAAACGATGCACGCAGTTTCAGGAAGTCAAGCCATTTGATATCCTTCATGAACTTTTCTTCACTGATAATCCAACCAGCAGAAATAGATGGAAACACACCCCAGTAATTACGGGGATGGAACTTCTGCGAGGCATCAGAACGAATCAAGAACTCGAAGAGATAGCGGTCGAGATAATTATAGTTCAGACGTCCGATATACGACAACTGACCACTTTCTGTGCGACCCCATGTTGAAGATGTTACGCCACCATTGTTCGTATCAATAGAGTTTGACTGACCTGTAGAGAACTCATAGGGTTTGGTTCCTTGACCTAACAGATCTTCGTATTCTGACTCTGACTTCTCGATGGAGAACAATGCATTAATACTATGGGGGCCAAACTGACGTGCATAGGTCAGCGTGAAGTTAATCTGATAGTTGTCCGAACGCTCCATAGTACGCTGCAAGTAGCCACCATCGGTACCATTCGAGACTTTAGCATTATTGTGTCCCAACAAGAAGTTGGTATCGTCCAATATCGTGTTGTTATAAAAATCCTCAGCACCAGGCATGGCGGTATAAAGGTGTTCACCACTACCCGTACGCTGGTTCAGACGGTAAATGGCAAACTGTGTACCAAACTCATTACTCTTCTGTGTGTTGATAGCCTTCGAATAGCTGACACGAGCCTTCAAGCCTTTAAGCACCTCAACGAATCCGAAGTCCAAATCTACGGCACCGCTGATATAGAGGTTAGAGGCCATATTGCGCATATAATCGCTAGAGTTCTGCAGATACTCGTAGTTGTAAGTCTGATTGGTTGCCAATTCACCATTGGTGATACCATACTTAGCCATCGGATGACCTGCAAGAGTCTCAGGGATGTAGCCGGGATGTGTGAGCAACGACTGATAGTCCTTATCCTTACCACTGCTCTGCACCTTCATCAGCGGAGCATTCTTCTTACTATAGTCGCCAGACACTGCCAACGAAGCCTTCACCCATTTACCAACCTTGACATCAGTGCCTGCACGGAAATTCCAGCGGTCATAGTCGAGTTTGCCAAGGTTACCGTCTTGTTTAAAATAGCCAATAGAGGCATAATAGTTTGCCTTCTCAGTTGCACCACTCACATTAACGCTATGCTGATGGGTGACACCTGTCTTCCAATGGTCGTCAAGCAAGTCGTAGTTCAAATTCTTCATGGCTGCAAGTTCATCAGCTTGGAAGAGATCGTAGCGTGAATTAATGTTGGTCTCAGTGTCATCTGCCATACGGACAGCATTCCACAAACGACCAAAATCGTAAGTACTCAGCATTTTTGGCCTGCCGACAGCACCTGTAACACCTATCGTACCACTATACGATATCTGAGGAGCTCCCTGCTTTCCCTTCTTGGTAGTGACCAGCACAACACCATTAGCAGCACGCGCACCATAAACAGCAGCTGCTGCATCTTTCAAGATTGAGATTGACTCAATAGTAGAAGGGTCAAGGTTGTTGAAAGCGTTGGCATCAAGAATGAAACCGTCAATGACATAAAGGGGAGCCTGAGCACTAACACCCAATGCCGTCAAATTGCTGGCTCCACGAATAGAGAGTGAAGACGCGTCACCAGGACGGTTACCTCCACTTTCAATACTAACACCATTGACCAGACCACGAAGCGAACTCGTCAGGTCATTGGTGGCCAGATCTTGTACCTCGTTCATCGGTACCGTTTCTACGGAACCTGTAAGGTGTGCCTTCTTCTGCGTACCATAACCCACAACCACCACTTCTTCGAGTTGCTGAGAGTCTTCCTTCAGTGTTACCTTGGGATTGTTCAGATTGGAAATCGTCTGAGAAACATAACCGATATAAGAAACCACGAGCTCTGCTTTTGCAGGGACATTTGCCAGCGAAAAATTACCGTCAAGGTCGGTAATGGTTCCCGTACCACTACCCTTGACCTGCACTGTTGCACCGATGATGGCTTCGCCATTTGCGTCAACCACCGTACCCTTGACAGTGCGCTGTGCCGATACAGCTATCGAAACGAAAGCCATCAGCATGAGGATGATATATTTTTTCATACGTATATACCTTTTAATTAATAGCATTTATTGTAACCATCTCGGGTCACCGATAGTACTGGAGATTGTACCCTTAGCCTTTAGGTTAAGTCCACCGTTGGGGGCATTCAGATCAAGTTCCTTCAAGTCACCCTCCGTGATGCCTGGGTCTTCCTCTGTACAATAGTTGAAGTCTGCAGCATTTCTAGCACCATCACCCGTCTTATCTGGTAATGTAAAAGAGGTGTTCTTGTTGACATCGCAAATAACGGTATTATTGCCCTGAATGAACTTGGCTAAACGAGCGCAGATATATAACACATTGCCATTAAACGTAATAGTATACGTATTGGCATTGGGAGTATTGTTGCCAAACTCTTTGTCCGACATCGTCTTAATAAAGGTATTGTTTGTTAATGTTGCACTACCCGTAGCTGAAGCAAACATCTTTGAAAGATCCTTGTTCTGGAAACGTATTACACGATTCTTAGAATTATTGGCAAGGTTATAAAGCGTACTTTCCTTAATAGTGATGTTACGTATTGAGCCATACCAAGTATGAGAACTTCCTCCCTTTGGATATACTGCGCTGTTGTTAATAGCGCACAAGATTGCTGCATCACCATATTTCGTACCATTATTATCTAATTGGACTATACAGTTGGTTACACGAATATCTTCTATACCCCAAGGATAACTTCCTGTAAAGAACAAGCAAGCCTTTACATTCTTAAACCAGCAGTCATCAAAAATAATAGGATCCTGAAGGTAGTAGCCCTTATCAGCATAACCAAACTTCCCTCCCATAAGATCGTCTGAAGGGTCATTTGTGCATTCTACAACACCTTTTGAGTTCTGTTCTGTACAATCAAACTTAATCCACTTGATTTTCAGACCTGCACCAGTTCGGATAACACCATCATAACCAAAAGTAACAATAGGCTTGTTAACCTTATTACCACGGAAAGTCACCTTATGACGGCCAAAATCAAGCTCTTTGTCAATTGTGTAGTTAGCACCTGCTTCCAATTCAAAAGCCTGTTCATCATCGGTATCCTTGATATTTGCATTAACAAAATCTACAAGATTTGAGCCAACAGGAATCGTCTGAGCATCAATCATCGTGCTGTAAGCAAATACTGTTGCATCTGTAGCACCCGTATTTCCCAACTTGTCGTTGCCCAAAGTTTTTACCGTAACACGATACTTGGTGTCCTCAGCCTTAGGAAACAGAAACATAGACTTATCTGTGTTTCCCTCAACCAATAATACTGGTTCTGGACCATCTACATTATCTACACGATAATAGTAGCCGCCAGCTCCCATAACAGCATCCCACGACACTTGGATGCTCTCACTGCCGTCCGCATTCACTCTTTGAGAGAAATTGGCTTTAGTGAGTGTAGGCGATGTCAACTGTGAGCCTCTCACATTGCTGGAGAAAGTCTCATCGCAGTCGGCGCCTTTCGAACATGAGGCGAGCATCATAGCCAAAGCCAGGATAACTCCCTGCAATCCGAGAAGTCCGACCTTCGTCATTTTTTTTCTCATAAGCTGTTTGTTTGATTAGTTAATAAAAAATTATTGAAATATCTTCTTCAGGTAAGCGACGTTACGGCCATAATTGCCTTTCACGTTACGCGTGTCTCTGGCATTACGCGAGCGCTCAACAACGAGCCAGCCGCTCCAGTTCATCTTGTCGAGGACCTGCTTGATGCGATACATGTCGATGCGGGGGTCAACGTCGAGGGTCACGCTGTCTGTCAGCGAGGCATGAATCTGCGCCACACGCTTCGCACCTAACTCCTTCAGTTCCTTGGCTGGGTCGCGTCCGTTGTCGACGGCATCCTGCAGGTTATAATAAATCTTGATGCCGTCGCTCTTTACCTCTTTTAATAATTTAATGTTCGCGCGCGCGTCAAGTTGTGTACGGATAGCAATGACCTTACCCTGCTGACGAGCCATCTCGCCGACATCGTGCAGGCGACGTACCAATTCTGTGCGGGCCTCGCCCTTCTGCTTCCAGTCGTGTCCACTACCGCCCAATGGCAGGAAGGCAATACGTGAGCCCATGACTGCCATTGTCTTCAGACAGTCGTCAATCAAGTCGCGATAGTTGTCACGGGTCAGGAAGTTCTGTGCAAAGAAGCCCGACATGGCTACCGAGGGCACTTCGACGCCTAAGGAGTCGGCCGTATGGCGGAACTGCTGTTGGAATTGCGGTTCGCGAAGCTTGTTTTCAAACAGGACACGTTTTCCCAAGGGACCCATATCCATCTCAACGCCGTCGGCACCAATCTCTTTTGCCAACTTAAACTCGCCCAACTTCTGACGTTTTAACATCATCCAGTCGCAGGCAGCCACGCGATACCTATCTCCGACCGAGGTCTGAGTGTGACGCTGCGAAGTCTGTGCCATCAGACCTGTTGGCCATGCGACAAGCATCGCCATGAATCCCACAATAAGGGTACTTTTAGGTTTCATCCAGTTCATTTTTGTTTTTGTAGACTATATAGTTTCACATCATTTAAGACGTTTTTACACTCCTTATGTCATCATTTCCCTCTTTTTTTCTTCTGCATACAAAAAAGTGACCCTGCGAATTGCAAGGTCACTTTTGTTATTGATTGACTGAACAATGATTATTCTTCATCCTTCTGTTCAATGTAGTTGGTGATGACAACCTTGGTAATAACAATATTCTTATTAGCTGTTACTACAATATGAGGCGAGCTGTTTCTTTCACCTTCGATAAAGTATGGAGCTGCGGTCTTAACCTCAATGATAGCACCAGAAGCTATCTTTGTCTGACCAATTACAGCCTCAACGCCATCAATCACTGCAGTTGACAGAGGACCATTACCATTATTGCACTTACTACCATCACCTACAGCCCAGATTAACTTATCCTCTGTAGGAACAGTCTCCTTCTTCTTGCCTACCAGCGTCATGCTTGTAACTGTGCAATTTGCCCAATTCGCACCCTTGATTGCGTGCAAGTGAGCATATCCCTTATCCTTAACCATCTGAGCCAAATCAACAGTCCAGACAGTACCATTTTCTGTCGTTTCAGAAGAGAAGTATTTAGCAGACCATCCACCCTTATTTGGATAATCAATCAAATGAGATCCTTCCTCATTCTCAGGATCCTGCTGACCTTCTGCCTCATCTCTATTAAAGCAGAAACGGGGCTGACCGTCTGTTGCAACAACTATCAGCTTCTCATAAGCTGAAAGATCTGCGAAATTATTTACACTACCATCACCATAAGGCTGACCTGTCGACTCGTTAACAACCCATGCACAATTTGCGGTATTTTCCTTTTTAGCATCTTTTCCAAAAGTACCTTCACAATTATAGAAAGGAACATCCTTCAAATCAGCTGTTACATCAACTTCAACTTCTTTTGATGCAGTATAGAAAATCTGGACTTTAGAACCAGCTTGTATGCCATCGATTGCAATAGGACAATTGGCCTGAGTGATGACAAGTCCACCCTTTTCTTTCTTAACATTGTTGTTAATCTGTGAATTGAATGGGAATACATGGCAAACTTCAGGTAGCAAGCTTCCCTCTTCCCACTTATATCCCTTATAATTATTACGATCTCTGTCAGGATCACTGGCATCCCACCAACACGGGAAAGCCTGACCATCCTTCTGGTTACCATTGAATTTTGCAGGATTCTGTTCAGCTTCAGCTACTGCAGCAAAATCATAGGTAAATATTTCCTCAACAAAAACTGGCCCGGGCTCGGGCTGCGGAGCAGGATTGTCCTCTAATGATGCTGAACAAGACATCATACCAACTGAGCATGCTGCCACAAAGAGCGATGCATACAAAAAATTAGTTTTCTTCATAAAAAATCGTTTTAAAGTTAATAATGTTACTAATAAAGATTTGTCAATTTTGCTGCAAATATAGTACTTTTCTTAATAAACTCCAAATTTTTAGTAAAAAAATAAAGGGAAACAGGTGATTTTTTTTGGAAATCTCGAAAATAAAGCCTACCTTTGCATCATGATGAAAAAGATAAGATACACTTTTCTATTACTGTCAACGATGCTGATGGCTGGATTGTTAATGGCTTGTGACAAACTGAGCGACGACGACAATGCTGTCGCAGAATTGTTGCCTGGCACGTGGGCGTTCAGCTATGAATTGCAGAGTGAGGAGGAAACAGGACTCTATTTCAGTTATGACCACGTCATCTTCCGCAAGGACAGCACAGTATCCATTACTTATCCTGGTGGACAGCTTGACGGCAATTACCTTGCAGGCGGTACTGAAATCCGTATTAATGGCAAATTAGATGACGGCAAGGAGCGCATTATGCATTGGATAATCCTATCTTTCTCAAATAAGCAAATCAAGATAGAATACAAGTTCGAATACAACGAACAAAGCGTCACAGCCTTTGTCACACTCGACCGTACGGACGACATTGAAGTGAGGAGTGAGGAAGTGATGAGTGAGAAGTGAGAAGTGAGAAGTGAGGAGTGATAAGTTATTCTGTTTCGACGTCTGAGCGGCGGAAGATGGTGTCGTAGTTGACAATATAGCAGGCGGAGAAGTAGCCTAAGCAGCCTCCTGTATAATTCTGGACAGGATTGGTGCCACCATCCTGTATCACCTGCATGGAATCGAAGGAGTCGTAGGTGCGACGATCTATTGAGCGAATCTCCACATGTATCTTATCACCGTCTTTCAGTCCGTCATCGTTATCTTTGTCGAGTTCACGTTCTGTGGTACAGCTGAATAGCTGTTGCAACTCTCCACCAGGATTGTGCGAGTCGTCCATCACAGCCCAACGGTAGCCTACTCCATTGCGATAGATGTGCATGAAGTAATAGTTGTTCTGGCCCTTGATATCCTCAATCTTCAAGTCTCCAAAGAGCATACGCTCAGTCAGCACATCCTTCCACACAAAACGGAACGACGAAAACTGGGGCGCAGCTTGCATCACGGACGACGATTGGAAGTGGTGACCGTCAAGATAGATATCTATGGTATAGCTACAACCCTCGAAACCCTGACAATTGGACACATAATAGCCATTTCGCCAGTAGCGCAAAGTGTCTAACACCATGCCATCCTCAGACAATACCACCGTAGCACCTGTCAAGTTGTGGTTGTTAGCCACATTATCGGTCATATCCTGTGTGGTGGTCAGACGGACATAGGTGGCTGTATTGGTACGGTTCACGCTGCCATCCTGTGTCACCACGCCTTCAGCCACATACAGCTGGGCTACCTGATGGTAGTCCACGTCTATCTCTTTCTCGCAGGATAAAGGTAAAAAGGTAAAGAGGTAAAAAAGTAAAGACCATTTTACCATTGCCTGTATTACCTTATATCTTTTCTGTTCCATTTTTTACCTTTTTACTTTTTTACCTTTAAAATTTTATGTTGAACGACACAGAAGGCACGATGCCAAAAAGGCTATACTGCTTGGCCTTCGTACGACGTCCGCTCTTCGAATCCTCAAAGTTGATGAGATAAGGATTATAGCGGTTGTAGACGTTATAGATGCCAAACACCCACTCACGCGTCAGTCGTCCACCCTTGATTTTCTTGGTCCATGTGGCACTAACGTCCAAGTGATGATAGTCAGGAGCACGATAGCCGTTACGCTCTGCATAATAATAGATGTAGTTGTCAATTATCTCGTACTTGGCACTGGGAGCCGTAAAAGCCTGACCAGAATTGTAGACCCAGACGGCACTTAGCAACCAACTGGGTGACAGCCTATAACTGCCCACGATATTGATATCGTGACGACGGTCGTTATTGGCATCATACCATTGGCCTTGGTTGATACCCTCAATCTGTGTCTGGCTCCACGACAGCGTATAGCTGAGCCAACCGGTCAATCGACCTGTATTCTTTCTGGCACATAATTCGGCACCATAGCCCCTACCCTTGCCTGCCAACACCAGACGCTCTATCTCGATAGCAGACGAGAAACTGATGCCGTCACGATAGTCGAGCACATTGTCCACATGGCGATAGTAGCCTTCGAGCGAGAAGTCATAAGCCTGCGAAGGTGTCATCGCAAAGAAGCCTAAACTGACCTGATCGGCTATCTCCGGCTTCACGATATTGGAACTCATCGTATAGCGGTCAAAGGGTGTCGACGTGCTCTGATTTCGCAGGGCGTGAAGGTTCTGACTAGTACGACTAAACCCAGCCTTTACACTCAGTAAAGGTGTTGCCTTCCACACCATACTAAAACGAGGCTCCAAAGTCACGTGCGTCTTAACAGGACGGTTCTTCTTGCGGCGATACATCCACGTAATCTGACCAGAGTCGTCAATATCATAATAGAACGGACCACCTAAGGCTGAAAAGGCCGTCAGTCGCAGACCAGCAGAGAATGCCAGACGCTCTGACAACTCATATTGCCAATTAGCCCACAACGCATTGTCCCACGCCTTTCGCTGTTCCTTCTCGTGGTTGGTAACACGTTGCCATTCAGCCGATTTGACGTCCGTAAGCATCGTCTGTAGACCAGCATTAATCTCGTGGTGTCCTGTCAGTATACGGAAGTTCTGACGCAGGCCAACATGACGGATGTGTCCCAAATAGGCGATATTGGTGCCCAACAGCCAAATGCCGTTGTCCGTATCGTATGATGACGCCAACAAAGTTGTCTGACTGGTAGAACGATGACCTAAATAGCTCAACCACGACAATGAACCGGCAATATTCGTCCAACGGATATCCACCATGTCCTCGATAGCCGTACGGTCATGACTGGCAAAGAACGAGAAGAAGAGCTGGTTGCGGTCGTTGACCTGATAGTCGAGCTTCAGGTTGGTATCGTAGAAATAAAGCGTATTGCCTCTGAAATCGTTGCTCAGTTTCAGAAACATGTCGGCATACGAACGACGGACATTAAACAGCACACCCAACTTGTCTTTTACCAAAGGGCCCTCTATCGAAGCCTTGGCAGCCAACAAGCCTATCGTTGCAGAACCGTGCCACCGCTGACGGTTACCAGTACGTGTCGCTATATCGAAGACGGCGGACGAAGCACCACCAAACTGGGCGGGAATCAGTCCTTTATATAATGTGGCCGTAGCCAACGCGTCATCGTTGAAAGCAGAGAAAAGTCCTGCCAAATGTCCGATATTATAGACGGGCGCCTCATCATAAAGAATGGTGTTCTGCGCTGACGTACCACCTCTCACCTGAAAACTGCTGGAAGCATCGCTCTCTGCCTTCACACCTGGCAACAACTGGACGGAACGCATGATGTCAGCCTCACCAAACAAGACGGGTTTGCTGGTGAGTTCCTTGACCTGAATCTGCTCGGCACCAATCTGCACGGTGCTCAGGCGACGTTGCGCATTATTGGCATTGACGACAACCTCCTGCAATTGTTCTCCTTTCACCGTTGCAGTATCGGTCTGGGCGACAGCAAAAGTTGTCGTCAGCAAGGCCATCAGTAGCATGTTTAGTCGATTCATGGGTGCAAAGGTAAACATTATTAAGCGAATAGCCAAATTAATTGTCACCTTTTCTGAAGATGATGACATTATTATAATATGTACGTCTATATAATGAAACTAATGCAAAACTAAGACATATCGATATGAAGAAAGTATTTTTGATGGCAGTAGCTGGTATGTTGAGTGTTACAGCCAGTGCCCAGTATCCAGACCTCACCGATGAGGCCAAGAAGCTCATTGCAGAACAGAAAGCACAGTGGAAAGCACATGCTGACTCCGCTTGGGAGGTGGCTTTCCCCATTGTAGTAAAAGAAGCTAAAGAGGGACGTCCCTATGTACCCTGGGCCGCTCGTCCCTACGACCTGCGCCAGGCTAAGATTCCCGCATTCCCTGGTGCTGAGGGTGGCGGTATGTTTACCTTTGGCGGTCGCGGCGGTAAGGTGCTGACCGTTACCAACCTGAACGACGATGGTCCTGGCTCGTTCCGCTGGGCCTGCGAACAGGGTGGTGCCCGTATCGTGGTGTTCAACGTCAGCGGCATTATCCGCCTGAAGTCGCCCATCTACGTTCGTGCGCCTTATATCACGATAGCCGGACAGACAGCACCTGGCGAGGGTGTTATCATCGCTGGCGAGTCGTTCCAGGTAGACACACACGACGTGATTGTCCGCCACATGCGTTTCCGTCGTGGTGAAACGCTGGTCACCAACCGCGAGGACTCGTTTGGCGGCAACCCTGTGGGCAACATCATGATCGACCACTGTTCGTGCGAATGGGGACTGGACGAAAACATCTCGTTCTATCGCCACATGTTCGATATGCATGACGGCAAGCCCAACCGCAAGGAGCCGACAGTCAATGTCACCATTCAGAACACCATCTCTGCTAAGGCTCTTGACACCTGGAACCACGCTTTTGGCTCGACCATCGGTGGCGAGAACACCACCTTTATGCGCAATCTATGGGCGGATAATACGGGGCGCAACCCGTCTATCGGCTGGGGTGGTGTGTTCAACTTCGTCAATAACGTCGTCTATAATTGGGTACACCGTACCGCTGACGGTGGCGAGTTCACGACGATGTCGAACTTCATCAACAACTACTACAAGCCTGGTCCTCTGACTCCGAAAGACGGTCCGGTTGCTCATCGTATCGTCAAGGCAGAGAGCCGTTCACAAGGTTTGTTCCCCTATAAGCAGTTCGGACGCGTCTATGCTGTTGGCAACGTGATGGAGGGTTTCCCTGAAATTACGAAGGACAATTGGAACGGAGGTGTCCAGACTGCCGACAAAGACGGTGCAATGGATCCGACGGAACTGGCGCTCATGCATTCGGACGAACCGTTTGTGATGCCATACCTGAAGGTGATGGGTGCTGAACAGGCTTTTGAGTGGGTACTTGCGAATGCTGGTGCCACCATCCCCTGTCGTGATATCGTCGACCAACGCATCTGCGAGGAGGTTCGCACCGGTCAGGCTTACTATGTGAAAGACTATGAGAAGGAGTTGGCCAAGATAGAGAAGAAGACTGGCGTGAAACAGAATCCTTATGGTGACATGTGGGGACTGCACAAGAAGTCACAGAACGAACAGGGCTTCTTCAAGTATCGTCGTCTGGCGCAAGACTCTTACAAGCAGGGCATTATCACGGACCCACGACAGATGGGCGGCTATCCTGAGTACAAGACTTGGGAGCCCTACGTCGATACGGATGGTGACGGTATGCCCGACGAGTGGGAGAAGCAATATGGTCTGAACCCCAACGATCCTTCCGATGCTGTGAAGGACTGCAATGGTGATGGTTATACCAACATCGAGAAGTACATCAATGGTATCAATCCTCAGACCAAGACGGATTGGCGCAACCTGAACAACAACTATGACACGCTGGCTGCCAAGGGGAAACTGATGTAAACGTATGAGAAAGGTTCTGTATGCAGCCATGCTATGGCTGTTTTCCCTCACAGTAAATGCACAACTTGTTGTGCTGAACGACGAAGGGCGTGATTCTGCCTATGTGGAGACCATCAAAGGCCGTGCACAAAAAATCGTTGACGGTCTTCAGCTTACTGACCAGAAACAGGCTCGTGCGGTGCGCAATATCATTGCCAACCGCTACTTCCTGCTGAACGACATCCACGCAAAGTACGACAAGTCACAACAGGATGCTCTGCAAGCCGAACTCTATAAGCACCACTTTGAGTTGGCCTCCGCCTTAGCGCTCTACCTGACTGACGAGCAGATAGATGCTGTCAAGGATGGTATGACGTTCGGTCGCTTGAAGCGTGACTATCAGGCCACACAGGACATGATACCTACGCTCTCGGACTTTGAGAAACAACAGATACTCATCTGGCTCAAGGAGGCTCGCGAGTATGCGATGGATGCTGCCGACTCGAAAGGCAAGCACTTCTGGTTCGACAAGTATCGCGGACGCACCAACAACTGGCTCTCTGGTCGAGGCTACGACCTGAAGAAGGAACGCGAAGCATGGATGAAAAGGAACGCAGAGCATTCCAAATGAGAAATGAGAAATGAAAATGGAGAAATGAAGCAATGATACGGTCGGAAACAAAACAAAAGAAAGGGCTGAATAAGAGATGGAGGGTATTGGTATTGACATTCCTCATTTCTCATTTCTCATTCCTCATTTGCACAGTCTGGGCTCAGGCTGTGCCGATGGATTATTCCTATTGTGGCTATCAGCGTTCAGAACAGCCCATTCCATCGGTAAAGGTAGCTACTTACGTGCAACCTACCGGTCAGGATGATGCCGCCGCTATTCAGGCAGCCATCGACTGGGTCAGCCAACAGAAGCCTGACAAACAGACGGGCTTTCGTGGTGCCGTATTGTTGAGTGAAGGCACTTTTACGATTAGTGAACCCTTGCGCATCCGTACCAGTGGCGTAGTACTTCGTGGCTCTGGACGTGACAAGACCGTTCTGGTGAAAAAAGGATACGATCGTGGTGCCCTTATATATATAGAAGGTACGCGCGAAATCGTCATTAAGGACACTTATGACGTCTCTGACGTCCAAGCAGGCGCTTTTACAGTTTGTGTACAGGGCGGTTTTGCCGCCCTGAAACCCGGTTCTCGCATCACCATCTATCGCCCCTCTACTCCTGAGTGGATAGAGTCGCTTGGTTGCCTGTCGTTTGGCGGCGGTAAACGTATGGGCTATTGGGCTTGGCATCCAGGGGATATAGATCTCCGATGGAATCGACAGATAACGGCAGTTAACGGCAACCAAGTCACGCTGAATGCCCCCATCACCTGCAGTATTGAGCAACGTTGGGGGGGGGCTAAAGCTGTTATCTATGAGCAAAAAGGGCTTATCAGCGAATGTGGCGTAGAAAACCTCTCGCTAGAGTCTGACTACGACCACGCACGTCCTTTAGACGAAGACCATTGCTGGGATGGTGTCTATGTCGCTGAAGCTGAGAACTGCTGGGTACGCATGGTCGATTTCCAGCACTTTGCCGGTTCGGCTGTCGTCATCCAGAAATCTGCACAACAGATAACGGTAGAAGACTGCATCTCAAAGCATCCCGTCTCTGAGATTGGCGGTTTCCGTCGTCGCACCTTCCTAACCTTCGGTGAAATGGTGCTTTTTCAGCGTTGTTACTCTGAACACGGTATCAACGACTTTGCCGTAGGCCATACGGCTCCTGGTCCTAACGCCTTTGTCCAGTGCGAGAGTTTTGAGTCGTTCGGTCCCAGCGGTGCTATCTCTTCATGGGCTCCTGGTATCTTGTTCGACATTGTCAACATTGATGGCAACGATATCGTCTTCAAAAACTGGGAACTAGATAAATTCGGAGCTGGTTGGAGTACGGCTAACAGCACCATGTGGCAGTCGACTGCGTCCGCCATCTTGTGTTATTCGCCCGATACGTTGAATCGGAATATTTCTCATGGCTGTTGGGGACAGATGCAAGGTAGCGGTGACTTTACACAGATGAACGAACACGTGAAGCCCTACTCGCTCTTTGCATCCCAATTGGAAAAACGCTTGGGACGTGACGTCTCACAACAATGCCGTGTGTTGGAGCGCGACCTCAACGCCTCGTCATCGCCCACCATAGAAGAAGCGATGAAAATGGCTGAAGAGGCCCTCAAGCCTCGCCAGACCTTGCTGCAATGGATAGAAGCCGCTCCAACTGAGAACTTAGAACTGAGCTCGCAACGCCACACTCTCGAAGAGAGAACTGAGAGAT
>JAEEGL012894703.1_pt1 | contig 54848 bp, 50 predicted proteins | sample 9134231 | NCBI WGS metagenome assembly JAEEGL01 (sample SAMN16246548, study PRJNA631951) | gut metagenome | biome: gut microbiome; feature: rumen; material: fiber-attached | host: Bos | place: Iran: Karaj | collected 2018-10
GGTGTTGAATTATTTGTAAAAATTACAAGTGATATTAATAAACATAATAGGGAAGATGCTGTTAAAGTAGAAAAAGTTTTTAAATCTAAATTTCCATATATTACATATTTATTAATAGCTATGTGTACTATTTTCTATTTTGTTCCTTTAATTTTTGGAGCAAGTGAATATATAGTTTCTGCATTTGGAGTACATGGTCCATCTGTTGCTGCTGGACAATATTATCGTATTATTACTGGAACATTCTTACATGGTAATATTCTCCATTTATTATTTAACTGTTATGCTTTATATGTAATTGGTAGTCAATTAGAAAGCTTTTTAGGTAAGATTAAATATATAATTATTTATCTATTTTCAGGTATTATTGGAGCATTATTCTCATGTATCTTTGGACATGGTGTTGTTTCAATAGGAGCTTCTGGAGCAATCTTTGGTTTAATGGGGGCATTAGTATACTTTGGATATCATTATCGTGTTTATTTAGGAAATGTTATTAAGAGTCAAATTATACCTTTGATTTTAATCAACTTAATAATTGGTTTCTCAGTTCCTGGTATTGATAATGCTGCTCATATTGGAGGTTTAATTGGTGGTACTATGATGACTGCTGCTTTAGGTATTGATAATAAATCATCTGCTTCAGAAAGAATAAATGGTTGTATTATAACAACAATCTTTACAGCTTTTATATTATATTTAGTATTTTGGAGGTAATTTATGGATTATAAGGAAAGATATTTTAATCAATTACTTGATACAATCCATTATGTTATACGTATTAACAACCAATTTTTAACTGAAGAAGAGATGGAAGAAACTGATAAAAAGATTATTTCTTATTTAATGGATAAATTTGATCATGAAGAAAGCAAAGCTCGTGTACTTAAAGGTAAAACTCCAGGGAATGTTCATAATAATGATTTATTAGATGCCGTTACTATGTATTTTGCTATAACGCAAGATAATGAAGAGTTATTAGAAGAATTAAAGGAAAAGGATTTTAATTTTAATGGAGCTGATACTAATATTAATCTTTATGCTTTAGATAGAAATTTATCTTCTAAGTTTGCTAAAGATTTATATTTAAAACTCTTGTTGGAGCAACCACAAATTATGAAAAGATATTATACATCTCTTCATTTCGCAACTCCAGAAGAGAAAGAAGAATCAATGAGGGATTTTGCTGAAATATTAACGGCTAATCCAGATATTTGTCATCGTGCCGTTATTAGAAATAGAAGAGACAATATGTATAATAACTTATTAACTTATAGAAATATTGAATATTTTGGAAAAGATTTTTTAATTAAGGCTAATGATTCACAAAAGGAAGTTATTAATGAGTTACGTTATTATCTTGAAGCACAAGATATAATTAAAATAAAAGAATTATTAGAAAAACATCCGCATTATAAAATGAAGACAAACTTAGATTCAGTTATATTAAATTCTTTTACTGCTGATGAAATAGCTGCTATGCCATTAAAAGACTGTATATTATATGAAGCAGCTCGTTGTGCAGGAGTGTTTGAAAGAATGCAAGAAATATTAAAACTTGATCCAAGTTTTAATTGTCGTGTGGATTTCATAAGACCAGAAATATTTAAATGTTTAGATAATGAAACTATTTTGGGATTGACTGAAAGAGCAAAGATAGAACTTGCTGAATTAGATATTCCTAAGACTAAAGAGGCTGTTATTTTCCCATATCGTAAAATTAATAGGATAGTAGTTAAAGATAATAGACGTAAGAAAAAGGAAGAAAAGAAAGGTTTTCAAAAAACTAAATAAAGTTGTAATTAATAAATAAAAATGATAGAATGAAATTAATATAAGTATAGTGAGGTGATTGTATGGCACAAGAGAAAACTAGTCTATTTAAGGTAAAAGAAATAGACACTGAATTAACTAGACAAACTCTTAAAGAAGTCTATGATGCATTACAAGAAAGAGGATATAATCCTAATAATCAAATAGTTGGATATTTGATAAGTGGAGATCCTGGCTATATTTCTAGTTATAAAGATGCTAGAGCTAAAATCCAAGAGATAGATAGGGCTAAGATTGTAGAAATATTACTTAGCGAATTCCAAAAGAAGGCTTAATGCGCTATTTAGGACTTGATTTAGGAAGTAGAACACTAGGTACTGCTTTAAGTGATAAAACAGGTTTAATTGCTTCTAGTTATAAGACTATTCGTCATAATGAAGATTATGATGGTCTTATAAATGTTGTTAAAGAAATAGTTGAAAATGAAGAAGTAGAAGCAGTTGTACTAGGTCTTCCTAAGAATATGAACAATACTATTGGGCCTAAAGGAGACCTTAGTATTGAATTTAAACAAAAGTTAGAAAAAGTATTAAATATACCTATCTATTTACAAGATGAAAGATTAAGTACAAAGAGTGCAACTGATACATTAATAATGGGTAATGTTAGACGTCGCGATAGAAAAAAAGTTGTTGATTCCGTAGCAGCAACAATAATATTACAATCATACTTAGATAGAAAGAGGGAAGAAAAATGAAAAAGAATACATTCTCAATGTTAGATGAAAATGGAAATGAAGTAGTATATGATGTACTATTTACATTTGAAAGTGATGAGACAAATAAAAACTATATAGTTTATACAGATAATAAAAAAGATCCAGAAACAGGAAATATAGAAGTATATGCATCTATTTATTATCCTGATGATAAGAATGGACGCTTAGAAGCTATTGAAACTGAAAAAGAATGGAAGGTTATTGAAACTATATTAAATACATTACAAGAAGAAGTAAGAAATCAAACTAATAATGAAAATAATGAGCAATAGCTCTTTATTTTTTATGGAGGCCCGATGAAAGAAAAAAGTCTTAAACCAAAACCAGCATTTTACTTAATAATAATTGCTATTATTTTAATAGTAATTTCTTTGTTGTGTACTTTTTTAACTGGTCCAGTTAATGTTTTTGATAATAAAAGCATTGATGTTGAAATAAAGTCAGGAACAAGTACTAGAGAAATAGGAACAATATTAAAAGATGAAAAAATAATTAGAAGTAAAGTAGCTTTTAATGTTTATGTAAGACTTCATAATGTTAATAGCTTAAAAGCTGGTCATTATAAATTTAAAAGAAGTATGAGCCTAAATAAAGTAGTAAAGACTTTAGAAGATGGAAGTAATTATAATCCTAATTTAGTAGTATTAACATTTAAAGAAGGTAAATGGATTACTGATTACGCTAATGTTATTGCTAAGAACACTAATAATTCATATGATGATGTAATAGAAGTTATTAATGATGAAGAATATTTAAAAGAGTTAATTAATAAATACTGGTTCTTAACAGATGATATTTTAAAAGATGGGATATATTATCCATTAGAAGGATATTTAGCTCCAGATACTTATCATTATAGTGATAAGGATGTTACAGTAAAAGAAATATTAAAGAAAATGCTAGATGAAGAAGAAAAAAAGCTTGAACCATATAAAAATAGTTTATTAAGTAAAAATATTCATGATGTAATTACTATGGCATCTATTGTTGAATTAGAAGGTACTAATAGTGAGAATCGTAAAATGATTGTTGGTGTTTTTAATAATCGTTTAGCTAAAGGATATAATTTAGGTAGTGATGTAACTACTTATTATGGATTACAAGTACCTATGAATAAAGATTTAACTAGTGCTCAATTCCAAACAGTAAATAAATATAATACTAGAACGAATGCTATGATAGGTAAACTTCCTATTGGGCCTATATGTATGCCTAGTACAGATAGTATTGATGCTAGTCTTAATCCGACACCTAATGATTATTTATTCTTTGTTGCTGATAAACACGGAAAGATTTACTATACAAAGACTCAAGCTGAGCACGAAGCAAAGATTGCTGAAATAAAGAAAAAGGGTGATTGGATATGGTAAATGTATTAAAAGAAGTTCAAGAGATAAAAAAGAATGCTTTAGATAATGAAATACCTATTATTACAGATCAAGGACTTACTTTTTTAATGAATTATATTAAAGATAATAATATAAAAAAAATATTAGAAATAGGAACAGCTATAGGTTATTCTGCAATTATGATGGCTCTTGTTAATAAAGATATTGAAGTAACAACAATAGAAAGAGATGAGAAAAGATATTTAGAAGCTATTAAAAATATTAAGAAAGTAAATTTAGAAAATAGAATTACTTTAATATATAATGATGCTTTAAATGTATCATTAGATGAGAAATTTGATCTTATATTTATTGATGCTGCTAAAGCACAAAGTATTAATTTTTTTGAAAGATTTGAACATAATTTAAATGAACATGGAACTATTATTACTGATAATATGAGTTTTCATGGATTAGTAAATAAACCAGAAGAAGAAATTACTAGTCGTAATGTTAGAGGTTTAGTAAGAAAAATAAAAGAATATCGTAAATTTTTAGAACAAAATGATGATTATGAAACAAAATTTTATACACCTGGAGATGGAATAGCTTTAAGCATTAAGAAATAAAGAGGAGTGGGAACATGCTAGTAGCAAGTTGTAATTCAACTTTAGGTACTTGCTGTAGTGATTATGGTCTAATGAACGTCCTAAATGTTTTAAGACGTATTTTAGACGTGGTACAAATAGTAGTTCCTATTATTTTAATAATTGCCTTAACGATTAAATTAACACAAATATTAATGAATCCTGATGAGAAAAAAGAGATGAAAAAAATATATAATATGGGAGTAGCTACTGTCGTAATATTTTTTATTCCAATGGTAGTTGATATGACTTTAGGAATACTTCCATCATCTTTTCAATTAGCTTCTTGTTGGAATACTGCTAAAGAACAATCATCTACTTTATCAAGTAGTTCTCATCATTATATTAGTCCTAATAAAAAGAAACCAGCTTCTATAATTGTTAATCCTAAGTATTTTGAAAAGGGTGATGAAAAGAAAACGGATGATGGATCTGGTAATAATACTGGTGGGGTTAATATAACCGTAACAGGAAGTGCCAATCGCCAAGCTATCGTTAAATATGCTTTATCGTTTGTTGGACAAAGATATGTCTATGGTGGTAGTTGGAATGGTGAACTTCCATATACAGGTACAGATTGTAGTGGCTTTGTTGGAGGAGTATACAAGCATTTTGGTCATCCTCTACCTAGAAGTACGGATGCTATGTGGAGCGCTAGGAGCCAATATTTTGATGTTATAGATGCTTCTCAAGCCCAAGCTGGAGATTTGGTATTATATGATGGCCATGTTGCTATGTTAACAGGCAATGGTGCACAAGTAGTACATGCCAAAGGAACTAATTATGGTATTGTAGTAGATAATGATTATCGTCGTTGTTCTGGGCATGGTATTTTAGGAATACTTCGTGTGAAAGGAGTAAGTTAATATGTTAATGAAAGATCCCATACAAGAAAAGAAAAAGAATGCTCGAGCTAAAAAGAGATTAGAAGCAATTGAAAGGGAAGAGAAGAGTTATAAAAATAGCACTAATAAAGTAATTATTGCTATAGCGGTAGCAGTCTTTTTAATAATATTTATCTTAATATATGGCTTTAGTAAAACTAAAGATTTAAACTATAATGATATTAAAGAAAATAAAGGTAAAGAAATAGTTTATACAAGATACACTAAAAATACTAATGGTTATCAAGTAGATATTCCTTATGTAAATATGAATATTGGAGTAGCTTCAGGAGTAAATCAAGATATTAGTTTATTTGTAGAAGACTTCATGGATTCTAATAAAGCTCTTATTACTTATAAATATAGTATTAGTGGACATATCTTATCGTTAATAGTTCAAATAGTTGATTATGATACAAAAACAGCTCCTAATACATATTTTAGAAGTTATAATTTAAATCTTACTAATGGAGATTTATTATCAGAACAAGCTCTATTAGATTACTATTCTGTAACAAAAGACCAGGTAGAAAGAATAATTGAAAATCAATTTAGAGATTATTATAAGAATGAAATAGAAGAAGGCTATATTAATGAAGATGAATGTGATTATGAATGCTTCTTAAAATATAGAGATTTAAATGGTTATATGGAAAATATAAATTATTATATTGATTCTAGTAAGTTATATGTATATAAACCATTCCAAGTATATTCTATTTTAGGAGAAGAAGATTATTATAAAGACAGTGATTTTGAATTCTTAATAGCTCAAGAACCAATAGATACGGATTAAGCACTTGTAATACAAGTGCTTTTCTTTTCTAAACATATATAGTATAATATGTATGCATAAGAGGTGATACTATGAAATTAATTGTTGAACCACAATCTAAAGAAAACTTATATCTTGATATAGTAGATGGATTAATACTGCCTTTAAAAGATTATTCAATAGGTAGTATTATTTATTTTTCTATAGATGAAATAAAAGATATTGTAAGTAAAAATAAAGATAAAGATATATTTATTAATTTAAATAAAAATCTTATGAATGAAGATATTCCTAAAGTAACTAAATTATTAAAAGAATTAGATAAGTTATCTATAAAAGGAGTATTTTTCTATGATATAGCTTTAGTAAAATTAAAAAAAGAATTAAATTTAAAATTAGATTTAGTATGGTCTCAAACTCATATGGTTAATAATTATCGTACTTGTGACTATTACTATTCTAAAGGAGTAAATTATGCACTACTTGGAAAAGAAATAACTTTAGAAGAGATAAAAGAAATAATTAATAAATCTAAAATAACTTCTATGGTTGAACTAATAAGTATTCCAAGTGTAGCTTTTTCTAAAAGAAAATTATTAACTAATTTTTATAAAGATTTAAATAAACCTGTAAAGAAAGATATTTTAGTAGAAGAAAAAGTATCTAATTCTACTTATGAAGTAATGGAAGAGGAAAGTGGAACTAATTTCTTTTTAGAAAGAGTTGTTAATGGGACTTCTATTATTAAAGAGTTATATGATGTAGATACTAAATATATTATTTTTAGAGAATATAAAATACCTGATTTTAAAGAGTTATTAATTGATACTAAAGAATATATAAAAGGAGATTGTCTTGATACTAATTATATTGAAAAATATAAAAAGTTAGGAGATTTTACTAATTTCTTCTTTAAGAAGACAATCTATAAGGTGAAGTAAATGGAAAAAGTAGAATTATTATCTCCAGCAGGAGACTTAGAAAGATTAAAAGTAACTCTTTTATATGGAGCTGATGCTGTATATATAGGTGGTAGAGAATATTCTTTAAGAGCTAACGCTACTAACTTTAGTATTGATGAAATAAGAGAAGGCTGTGAGTTTGCTCATAAATTAGGTAAGAAGGTTTATTTAACTCTAAATATTGTTTTCCACAATGAAGATATGTCTGGAGTAGAAGATTATATCAAAGAAGTAGTAGATGCTGGAATAGATGCTTTTATTGTAAGTGATCCATTTATTATTTCTTATATTGTAGAAAACTTCCCAAATGTGGAAGCACATTTATCTACCCAAAATTCTACTAGTAATTATAAAACGGTAGAGTACTTCAAAGATGAAGGTGTAAAAAGAGTAGTCCTTGCTCGTGAATTGAACAAGAATGAAATTAAAGAAATAATCGATAAAACAGGAGTAGATATCGAAGTATTTATTCATGGCGCAATGTGTACTTGTTATAGTGGAAGATGTGCTCTATCAAATTATGTAACTAATAGAGATGCCAATCGTGGTGGTTGTGCTCAAGTGTGTCGTTTTGCTTTTAAATCTGATGAAGAAAAAGACTTTACTTTTGCTACTAAAGATTTAAATATGGCTGAATATATTAAAGATTTAATTGATATTGGAGTTAAATCTTTAAAAGTAGAAGGAAGAATGAGATCTTTATATTATCTAGCTACTGTCATAGGAACATATCGTGAAATAATAGATAGAATTTATGATGATACTCTAACTCCTGAAATAATGGAGAAATTAGAATATCGTTTAAGTAGAGTAGCAAATAGAGAAGTATCAACTCATTTCTTCTTAAAAGAAGCAGATGAAAATGATCAATATTATACTGGAAGACAAGAATTATCAAACCAAGATTATTTAGGATTAATAACTGGCTATGATGAAGATAATAAATGTTTAATTTTAGTAGAGAGAAATTATTTTAAACCAGGTGATAAAGTAGAAATATTTACACCAAGTAATAAAATATATTCTTATACTATTGATAAAATATATGATGAAGATATGAATGAATTAGAAGTGGCTCGTCATCCAGAACAAGTATTAAAATTACCATTCGATGAATGTTTAGAAGAATATTCAATGATTCGTCTTATGAAAGGAGAATAATATGAATTATATAGAAGAAGCTACTAAAAACTTTTTAAATAAAGAATCCTATTTATCAGAATATGCTACTCCAAGTAGTAAAGCTATTAGAATATTGCCTGATACTGAAGATATTAGACCAGCTTATTTTCATGATATAGATCGTATTATTCATGCTTATTCTTATACTAGGTATTTAGATAAAACACAGGTTTATACTAGAAGTACTAATGATCATATTAGTAAACGTATTACGCATGTACAATTAGTTAGTAAGATTGCTCGTACTATTGGTAGAGCTCTTAATCTAAATGAAGACTTAATAGAAGCAATAGCTTTAGGTCATGATATTGGGCATACTCCATTAGGACATACTGGAGAAGCTATGTTAAATAGAATAAGTAAAAGAGAATTAGGAGAATATTTTGCTCATAATATTCAAAGTGTTAGACACTATATGAATGTTGAAAAAAATGGTAAGGGATTAAACTTAACTATTCAAGTTTTAGATGGTATTATGTGTCATAATGGAGAAATATTAGATAGTACTTATACTCCTATAGAAAAAGATATGGAAGAGTTCTTACGTGAATACCAAGAAGCATATACTGATTTAGAAACTTCTCATAAGAATCACCCTATGACTTTAGAAGGATGCGTTGTAAGAATAAGTGATATTATTGCCTATATTGGTAGAGATATAGAAGATGCTATTATATTAGGAAATATCCAAAGAGAAGAAATACCTAATGAAATAATTGAAGTATTAGGTGATAATAACAAAGACATTGTAAATAATATTACTTTAGACATTATTAAGAATAGTATAAACAAACCATATATTAAGATGAGTGATGATGTATATCAAGCTCTTATGGCTTTAAAGAAATTTAATTATGAACATATTTATCTTCCTAGTATGCCTAAGGAAGAAGTAGATAAATATGAATTAGGAATGAATGAATTATATAAAAAATATTTAAATGATATTGGTAATTCTAATGAAGATAGTCTTATCTATTCTATCTTTTTATCAGGTCAATGTGATGACTATAATAAAAATACTGATGATAAGAGAAAAGTAATTGATTTTATTGCTGGAATGACTGATGAAATGTTTATTACTGAAAGTGAGAAAATACTTGAAAAAAAATGAAAAATGTGGTATAATTTTAGCACTTTCCTGATGTAGGAGAAATAGTTAAAAAAAGCTTCTTGCCAAGTCTAAAAATATGTGTTATACTATGGCAAGTTAAGCCTAGAGATTAACTAAAATATATTTTATTATGAGGTGATTAACATGGGAGATAAAAATACAGTATATCTAACAGAAGAAGGTTTAGAAGACTTAAAGAAAGAGCTAGATGAACTAATCAATGTTAAACGTCCAGAAAATATTCAAGCTATTAAAGAAGCAAGATCTCTAGGAGATTTATCTGAAAATGCTGAATATGATGCTGCACGTAATGAACAAGCTGTTATTGAAGCGCGTATTAAGCAATTAGAAAAGATGCTAGAAAACGTATCAATTATTACAGATGTTGCTAGTGATAAAGTAAGTATTGGTAATACAGTAGCAATTAAATATGTTGATGACGATGAAGAAGACGAATATAAAATTGTTGGTAGCCAAGAAGCTGATCCATTTGAAAGCAAAATTTCTAATGAATCACCAATTGCTCAAGCTTTATTTGATCATAAAGTTGGTGATGTCGTAACAGTAGAAAGTCCTAATGGTTCTTATGATATAGAAATCATAGATATTAAGTAATATGGAAATAATAAGTAAGAATTTAATAATATCAACTTTAGTTTTATTAATATGTTCAATTTTAACGACACTACTATTATTTTCCATTAATATTAAACCTTTATTTACAAGTAATAATGGATTTTCTGTAAAGTATGATTTAAAAAAATAAACATAATGTTAAATTATGTTTTTTTTTGTCTAAAAGCTTTCAAAAAAAGATAATATATTATATAATTATATAGAATAGGGAGAGTAGATAGTATGATTATCAGAAAACCATATGCCTTTTTGATAAAAAACTTCAAAAAAATACATATAGCAGCTGTCATAATCTGGTTATATGTATTTTATATTGTCTCAAGACTATTTACTTTTATTCAAGAATTTAGAAGAACAGGTACATATGATTCTTATAATGAACCAATATCTCGTTATATAAATTTCTTTTCGATACTCGCTATTCTCTTATTAATTGCTACATCTATTGCTTTAATTCTTCTTTTGAAGCATAAAAATAAACCTTGGAAATTATATATAGTACCATTAATTACTTATGCTGGACTATTATTTATATTCTTATTTACAAGTAGTTATTTTAGTAATTATCGTGGAGAATTAGAAACAGCTAATATACGTATGATTAGAGATTTACTGGTTACTTTTAATATCTTACAGTATCCTGTCTTTATAATCTTCTTAATACGTGCTCTCGGTATCGATTTAAAGAAATTTAACTTTAATCAAGATCAAGAATACTTAGAATTAAGTAATGAAGACCGTGAAGAATTAGAAATTAATATTAATATTGATAAATATGCCTTTGTTAGACTATATCGTAAAGCAATACGTTATATTGGTTATTTTTATAAAGAACATCGTTTTATCATTAACATTATACTTGTAGTTATTGCTATTATTCTTGTAAAAGACTTATATACTTTTATCTTTATAACACATAAGTCTTATAGAGAAGGAGAAGTATTAAATGCTAATGGCTATACCATTAGAGTAGTGGAAACGCTATATACTGATAAAGATTATTCAGGAAAAGTAATTTCTAAGAAAAGTGCCTTTATTATTGCTAAAGTAGAAATAACTAATAATTGGAGTACTCGTGAATTAAATCTTAATAATTTCCACGTTATGAATGGTATTAAGATATTTGATTATACTAATAGAACTTATGCAACTGAATTCAAAGATGTAGGTACAACATTTGAAGGGGTTCAAAAAATTAAAAGAGACGAAACATTAAAAGCAATTTTGATATTTAGAGTAGATAAAGAATTAAAAGAAAAAAGATTTGCTCTATATTATCAAGAATTAGATAAAAATCCTCCATATTCAAGAAAAATTAAAATTAATACAAAGAACGTATCAACTATAAATAAAAATAAGAGTTTGAAAAAGGGAGACGACCTAGTATTTACTCTTAAAGATAATAAAATTAAAATTACTGTTGAAGAAACTATGATGAATGAAAGTGTTGATGTACGTTATCAAACTTGTACAGCGGCAAATAAGTGTACTTCATATGTAGAAGAGATATATCCTCCACAAGGTAATCATATCCTACAAGTAGAGTTCTCTTCAGAAGACTTTGAAGGTAAAGAATTAATTGACTTTTTAAGGGATTATGGTAAAATTAATTGTATAGATAGTAAGAATAAAACAAAGTCTATAAAGGTACAAAGTGCGTTCAAAAATAGTTATAATGGAAAGCTATTATATATAGTCATTCCAGATGATCAAATTGATTCTAAAATCAGTTTAGATTTTACTGTTAGAAATCAAAATTATAGCTATTTAGTATATGGAGGGGAATAGATACTATGAGGAGATTAGATAAGTTAAAAATAGTTATAACTATTGCTATTATAATTTTATTTATATGGTTCATAGTAATCTATCCAATGTATTCTTTTAAGAAAAGTGAAAACATTATGAAAAAGGCAGCTGAAAGATACTATGAAATTAATAATAGTCAATTGCCAACAGGAGAAAGAATAAAGACATTGACATTACAAGATTTATATAGTGGATCTTATGTAAAAGAAGATATCTATATACCATATACTGATACACCTTGTGATTTAAAAGAGTCTTGGGTTAAAACAAGACAAGAAAATGGTGAGTATAAACATTATGTTTACTTAAAATGTGGTGTTTTAAATTCTATTGTTGATCATAAAGGACCAGTCATCAAATTAAATGGTGATGAAAACATGATTGTAAGTAAAGGAAGCAAATATGTTGATCCTGGAGTTGCATCAATAGTAGATCAAAAAGATGGAAACATTGATATCTCATCAGTTACTGTAAGAGGTAAAGTAAATACCAATAAAGTTGGTGTTTATGAAATAGAATATAGTGCTAGTGACAAATTAAAAAATAGGTCAGTAGTAGTACGTAAAGTAGAAGTAAAAGAATTATTTATAGATACAGTTAAAGCTAAAATGAAAAGTGAAGGCTTTACTGGAGATGATCCAAACAATTATGTAAGACTATCTAATATGATTTTTAGAATTGTTGGGATAGAAGGAAATAATGTACGTTTAGTAGCTGAAGGAGATGTTGCTAACGTAAACTATGATGGAATTAGTGAATGGTTAGATTATTACATATCAAATTTCCAACCTAATTCTAAGAAATTATTAGTAAAGACAAAATTCTGTAATGAAAAATTAACAGATACAACACTAGATACTACTAAATGTAGTTCTGGTTCAACTACCGAAGAAAGATATGCATATATACCTTCGGTAGCTGATGTTAATAATGCTCTTGGAGGTTTTATGAGACCAGTTACTATGTCATGGGTAGCTAATCCTAAAACTAAAAAGACAGCATATTTAACTAAAGATGTTTTCTACCAGGATTATGCTGGAAAAACATATATTGAAGTAGATAAAACTGATAACTATGGAGTAAGACCTTTAATAACTATTACTGGAAAAGCCGAAGTTACTAAAGGAGATGGTACTAAGGATGATCCATATGAATTTGGAGATACAACTCCAGCAAATGGTGGAGAATACTTAAACAGTAGACAAACTGGTGAGTACTTTATTTACTCAGACATGGTTTGGAGAATCATAGAAGTAGAAAATGATGGAACTACTAAAGCAATTTCAACTTCAACTTTATTAGAAGATGATTATGAGTATGTTACAACCTATAATTCTAATGATATGATTTATAATCCAACAGAAAAAGGAAATATTGGTTATCAAATTAATAATAGAAGTAGTAAATATTTTTCTACTAAGTATTTAGTAAATCATACTATTGAAGTACCAATATATGAAGGAGATATCCTTTATGGAAAAGAAAAAGGTACTAAGAAATATAAAGTAAAAGTATCAGAGCCTAATACATATGAGATGTTTAGTGCACCTGATGTAGGAGATGACCCATTTGGTTCATATTGGATGGTTAATTCATCTAAGAAAAGCTTTGAAGCAGCAGCTGTATTCTATTATGGAAGTGCTGTTAATGGTGAAATTGATCCAAGTGCAGGATTTGGTGTAAGACCAGTTGGTTATTTCCATAAAAATGTTGTGGTAACAAGTGGTAGGGGAACATTCTCTGAACCATATGTTATAAAGAAGTAGGTGATTAGTTGACAAAAAAGAAAAAACATCAAGTTAATAAATTACCTATTTTGTTCGTTTTATTAATCTGTTGCTTATTATTTATCTTCCTAATAGTAACAAGAGAAAGTAATAAGAAAGTGTATACAACTACTGATAAGACACAAGAACTACAAAAAGCTAAGAAAAACGATAATGAGTATGGATATACACTAGGATGGTTAAGTATAATTGATAGTCCAATAGATTTACCAATTCTTAACTTAACTGCTACAGAAGAAAACGAAAAAGAAGCATATGTAAATTTTAAAAACTATGCTTGGAGTGTTGGTGAAGCAAAAGGCTTTACTAATAAAATAGGTATAGTTGGACATAATATTAGAAATCTTTCTTCACAACCAGAAGTTGATTTAAAATATTTTGAAAGATTTGATAATTTAATGAGTTATGTCTATTTAGATTATGCTAAAGAACATGAATACATTCAATATACAATAGGAGATAAGACAAAAGTCTATAAAATTTACGCAGTATATTTTACAGATGATGTTGATAATACTTATTATGAAAGTGAGAATGTATCAAAGAAAGTGCTAAAGAAAGCAATTAGCTTAGCACAAAAGAAAAGTATTTATGATTACAAAGTCGATGTAGATGAGAACGACAATATAATGAGTCTAGTAACTTGTACAAGATTCTTTGGAGTTGATTCTGAAACACAGACTTTTGTAGTAGCAGCAAGAGAAGTAAGACCTGATGAAGATATGAAAGAATATGGGGTTACAACAAATGAAAAATATAAAGTTGTGAAAAAACAAATGAAAGGTAGTGAAAAAAATGGCAAAGCTTAAGAAAATTAAAAAATCATTAATTTTCGGTATATTAGCTGTACTTTGTTTATCGTTTATAACAGTTGATGTACAAGCGAAAAAGGTTACATGTAAATTGAATGAAGACTATTTACTTGAAAAGTTTCAGCCAGCGTTAGTTCAACAAAACGATGGTAAATTTACATTGAAAATCACCAAAGATAACAAAGTAAATGGTGAAACGATAAAATTTAAAATTACCAAAGTAAACGGAGGCGCTGCCCCTAGCGATTTAAAAGACAAAGAAGTTTACTATGGAAAGAATGTAAAGGATATTGACGTTTTAAATAATTTAAAAAATGGTGAATATACTATTACATTACACACTAAACAAGTAGGAGATTGTGCAGAATTTGAAAATAAATGTCCTAATAAGGCAAAACAAATACCAGATTCTACAAGTTGTACTACTCAAATTAATCTAGATGTTACGATTGAAGGAGAAAAAGATCAATATCTAGAAAGTGTTTCTCTAGATGATGTTACAGATGTAGGTGACTGGACTTATTCTAATACTATTGATTGTAAAAATGGTGAATTAGATGAGTATCGTTTAGAAGCTAGTTATAACTACACTGGAACTAGAAAACACGGTATTTTCAAAAGTAGATTCTGTTATGCAAAAATAGCTGCAGAAAAAGAAGATGCTGATGGAAATAAGAGAGTATTCTCTGCTGGTGATGGAGATCATATTACTTCTCAACCATCTAAATTAAAATGTGCAACATTTGTTTTAGATAAAGCAGATGTAGGAAACATTAAAGATACTTCAGTTAAGAGATTAATTGAACAAGATTTATCTGATGGTTATGTAAATGGTACTTACTATAAAGCAGAAGGTAAAAAGACATATGAAACAACAACTGGTTATATTAGACACCTAGATCCAAATACAACAGTAGAAGGAAACAAACTAAAATGTGAATTAACTTGTACTGAAACAGTAAAAGTTTTATATGAACCACCTGTTGCTTCTAAAGCAGGATTCTGTTTTGATTATAAAGTTAAGGTAGAAAGTTATGTTAACTGTAACATTTCTAAATTACCTGAAAAACCTGATAAAGACGATTATGAGTATTGTTATCCATCTCCAATTTGTGCTCACTCAGGAGCAAATGGAACAACATATTACTTACAAGGTGGACCAAATGAAGATTTTGAAGCATGTATTCAAGATTGTGATGGAGGAAAATATACTCAAGCATGTAGTAATAAGTGTTATGAAAAAATCTACAACAGTGTATCAAATTCTTCTAAATTAGCATTAGTAACTGAAGCTGAATATGCTGTTACTAGATTAGCAAAGATAGAAGTAGATATGGGTGGAATTGATAGCGTACACTTATCATTATCTGAATGTAAGAAGAAAGTAAGTAACGGTTGTTACTATCGTAAGAATGGATCAGTTAAATTCTCAGCTAATAAGCCAGGACGTGGCGCAAGTACTTATAAGCCAGGAACTTGGTATATTAAAGCTGGAGCTCCAAACCATTATAAATATAATGATAGTACTTATATAGTACCTTGGAGTGATGGATTCTACAGACATAATTATGGTGGAGGAGACTTCTGTCATGATAGTTGTCATTGGGTAGAAGGAAAATGTAAAGGTAAATACCTAAATGCTGGATCTGGTCAATTAGAGGCCGATTGGAAAGCAAATAAACAATTATATGAAAAGATAGTTGCTGAATGTAAAGCTGCTGCTTCTTGTACATCACAAAAAGCAACATTTACAATAAGCGCTGATTATAGTAATACTACTGCTGATTATAATGTTAGTTATCCAGGAGGAAATATAGAACCACCAAGTTCTGAAAAGGGTGAAGACTATGTTAACTCTAATAATAATACATCTGTTAGTTGTGGTACTACTACTAATGCAACATCAACTTGTGAAAAAGAAAATAAAGCTGTAGGTACAGATGCTGAAAAATTCAACTTACAAAAAGTTAAGAAATGTACTACTGCAGGAAAATCTACAAGTACTATTATGGATTATGCTGGATGTTATGTATGTCATGGTGCTAAGAACTATTACATGACAGAATGGACATTCCCAGGAACATGGATTAATAATAAGACTGGTGAGATTTCATTCAAACCTAAATCAACAAGTGAAGGATGGCGTGAAGAAAAAGGTAAATTCTGTATCCCACTTGATGCTAAGAACGTAAATGCTAAATGGTGGTTATGGTACATGAAGAAAGTATATGGTGCTAATTATACTAACACTGAAGATTACAGCGAAGCTTGTGGTCAAAACTTAAGTAAGAAGACTTTAGAGGAATTAAAAGGTGGAGTTAGCACAATTAAATATAATATCCATGCTGAAACAAAAGACTTTGGATACTATAAATGGAATATTAAGATTGATTGCTTCTATGCTATCAACGATACTGCTAAGACAACAAGCAGTACAACATCTAAAGATGATGATAAATGTATCACTACTGGTACTAACTATCGTCTAAGAGATATTGATTTAACTAATATGTTCCCAAGTAAAGATGGATCTGCTGCAAGTAGACAAGCTGGATTCAACTGGACTTCTGAAGCAACAATTCAAGCTGAAAAAGACCCATTTGTTGCTACAAACCCATCAGTATTAATTGGTGAGATTCAAAAACGTGGAACTAAGATTTATGAAGATGAAGCACAATACCTTGATTATGAGTTTGAGTTAACTCCAGCAGCATTAAAAGATATTCAAACTTGGACAGCTGGAAAAGCTTATACAACACCATATAATCAAGATATTAACAATGCTAATACTAACTTCAATGCTTGTGGTAGAAATACTTACCATAGTACATTGATAGATAAATTAATTCAAGAATATGGTCAAGGTAAGAATTGGGCTAGAGTTGATACAAAAGGTATGTGTTGTAGCAACTATAATCCAAAGACTAAAGAATGTGAATCATTCATAGTCGCATCAGAATAGGAGGTAATAATATATGAATAAAGGAATGTTAACAGTAGGAATTATTTTATTAGCAGTTATCTCATTATTATTAATTAACGTATTAACTAACTTCAACACAGGTGGAGAATTAGATTATTACTTATTAAAAGAAACAACTGATGCTGCTATGGTAGATGCCGTAGATATGGCATATTATAGAGAAAATCAATTACCAAGAATCGACAAAGAGAAGTTCGTCGAGAGCTTCCTTCGTCGTTTCGCAAATAGTGTAGATACAACAAGAACTTACTCAGTAAAATTTTATGATATTAATGAAGTACCACCAAAGGTTAGTGTTAAGATTGATTCCTTAACAGTACTAAGTTTTGATGGTAAAGCAGCTAATATTTCGACAAAGGTAGATTCAATACTTGAAACAAAGAATATTGGAGATCCATTTGCTGAACAAGCATTAGCTGATGGAGATAATAACGCAGGAGCTGCAAGAAACGCAGACGGAAGTAGAAAATTTAATTAAGAAAGAGGGGTAATGTAATGGGAAATTTAGGAACAGGATTAAAAAAGTTTTTACAAAACAAAAATACAGTTACTGTTTTAGGTGTAGTACTAGCTATCGTTATATTATATGTTGCATATAATATGCGTGTTAAATCAGCTATTAACCCTATAAATGTTCCATATGCTTTGCAACAAATTGCTCCAGGAACTCAAATTACTTCTGATATGGTTGGAACTCGTGCAGTTCCTCCTTCAATGCTTGAAGGTGATGTAATTAGAAATCAAGGAGATGTCATTGATAAGTATTCTAATGAAGATACATTAATACCAAAAGGAAGTTTGTTCTATACTAGACAAGTAGTAGAAAAAGAGCAATTAAATGCCAATATAATTTTGGAGTATCCAAAAGGATATGTATTATATAACTTATCAGTTAACTCTCAATCTACATATGGTAACTCAATATATCCAGGAAACTATATTGATATTTACCTAAAAGCTGTTAATAAATATGCTGAAGGTGTAAATGTAGGTGAAGATGCTGATAAAGTAATGTTAGGTAAATTATTAGCAAATATTAAAGTACTAGCTGTAAAAGATTCTTCTGGAGCAGCAGTATTCTCTAATAAAGATGAACAAAGAGCACCAGCAATGGTAGTGTTCGCTTTACCAGAAGAGTATTATTTGTTACTAAAGAAAGCAGAGTTCATGAGAACATTTGATACAACATTGATACCAGTTCCAACAAACGAAAGTTTAAAAGATGAACCTGGTGAATTACAATTAAGCAGTGATACATTAAAAGGATGGATCGAAGAAAGAACTGCTTATAATGAAACATAAGATAAAAGAAGAATAAAAAGGAAGGCCGTGAAAAGATGAATGAAAATATATTTGACAAGTTAGATTTCGGACCATTTCGTTCATTACTTGATAATGATGATATAACCGATATTTCATATGATAATAACGGACAAATATGGATTCGTTCTCTTTCTCAAGGTTCTATGAGAGTAGAAGTAGAGGGCGCTACTCCAGAGTTCATTGAAAAGCTTGCTTTCCAATGTGCTAACGTAATGGGAACGACATTTAATAATGCTAAACCATTCCTGGATGCTGAATCAGCTGAGTTGCGTCTTAACTTTGTTCATCAATCTATAGCGACAAATGGAATAGCTTTGGTTATTCGTAAAACCCCAGCTAAGATTCGTTTGAACAAAGAAAAATTATTAGAAGAAGATTATTTTACAGAAGAAATTCACAACTTATTAATAAAGTGTGTTATTGGCCACTGTAATATTATGGTCGCTGGAGAAACTGGTTCTGGTAAAACTGAGTTTGTAAAATATTTAGCCAGTCATACCAAAACTGAAGAAAAGATTATTACTATTGAAGATACATTAGAGCTTCACTTAGATAAGATCTTTCCACAACGTGATATTGTTGCGATGAAAACAAATAATGTTGCATCTTATACTGATGTATTAGTTACTTGTATGCGTCAGAATCCGAAATGGATTCTACTATCCGAGGTTCGTTCTGCTGAAGCTGTTTCAGCCGTACGTAACTCTATTTCATCAGGACACAACATTTTATCAACAATCCACGCTGATAAAGCCAGTGCTATACCGTATCGTTTGTATTCCTTAATGGAAACAGACCTTGATGTAAATCAGTTCTTAACAACAATTTATCGTTATATTCAATTAGGAGTTCATATAAAAGCCTATTATAGTAAAAAATATGGTAAATTCCATCGTGAATTAGATGAAGTATGTGAATTCTACGTTGATGATAATAATGTTCCACAAGGACGAGTTTTATATCAAAAAATATATGGTAGTAATCCAACGATGTGTAAACCAAGTAAACATCTTCAAGAATACTTGGAAAATCAGAATATCGATATAAGTGATATTCTTAATAAATTACCAGATGAAATGCCAATAAGAACACAAGAAGAAGGCTTCGAAAGTGATGAAGTGAAGACTGAATCTACAGTTGCTTCACCAGACGATGCCTTAAATAAAGAGGCCCCTGTAGATGCTAATGCAGTGGAAGTAAAGGACGCTCCAAAAGAGGAAAAACCGGCGGAGCCATCAACTACCGTGGTTACACCGCCACAAGTAAGTCCTGCACCACCGTTAACACCACAACAGGTAACGCCAACTGCTGTACCTACGGCGCAACCACAAGCTGCACAACAGCCTAGTGCACAACCGACGCCACCTTCTGTGACACCGGTTCAACCACAGGCCCAACCACAAGTGCAAGCACAAATGCAACCACAGGTACAACCAGTAGCAAAGTTAACAAATGAATAGAAAGGAGCGAAATTATGTATATTGAAGAGTTATTAATAATTGGATTAATTGTTGTTATGATATTCTTATACCGTAATTACCAAGGTCAAAATGTTGGTAAATATATCATTCAACAAACCCAAGCCGTATATGATAAATTTGCTCCTTATTCATTTAAAATGGTTAGAGAAAAAACCAAACAATTAGGGCAAGAATATACGCCACGTCAATATGCAATTCAAGTAGGTGTAATATCTGGATTTACAGCTATTGTTACTTACTTATACTTTTACAACTTAATTATTAGTTTGATATATGTTGGAATATCAGTAATGTTTGTTCCATATTTATCATATTTAAGATGTAAAAAGGTGTATAGTGAATTCTTATTTGAACAAATACAAGTATATACCTCAAATGTTATTATGGAATTTGCTACTACCCAATCATTTGTTAAAGCTCTAGAGGGAGTAAAAAACTCTGGAGTATTAGAAGATCCAGTATTAAGTGATGTAGAACAGATGATATCTATGTCATATGATAATGGTACAATTGATGAAGCTTTAGAATATATGACTAAGCTTTATCCATATTATATAGTAAAAAACATGCACCAATTATTTTTACAAATTACTAAGGAAGGTGCTCAAAATTCAGCAGATTCTTTGGAAAACATGCAATTAGATATCGATATGCTTGTTGAAAGTGTTTACCGAGATAGAATTGAAAGAGCTTCTTTCCACAAATCATTCTTAACATTCGGAGTAACATTATACTTAATGGTTATGTTAGTTCAATACTTGTTAGGAAGAGAGACATATTTAGTATTATTAGATAGATGGTATATTCAATTTCTTCTTCATGGAGTCTTAGTCGTCAATACATATTTCCTTCTAAAGGGAGAAAAATATTATAATGAGAATGTGGGGGCTGAGTAGTAAATGGAAGTATTAATAGTAGGAGCAATAATTATCTTTATCCTTGTGTATAATAATACAATTGATAAAAATAAATTCTTTGCTGATAATGAAAAATATCTAGAAATATTTAGAGAAGAAGATTATACTTTCTTGGTATATGCTAAATATGGAGAAGATGCTGATGCTGATCAATTATATATGAAGAGAGTTACTTATGCTGTAATTGCCTTCTTTATAGTTCTAGCATTTTCAATAAGTAATAATAATGGTGCGGATATTATAAATCAACAATTCTTCTTAAACTTAGTATTATCTGCTGTAGTAGGAGTAGTTGTATTTAAAAGTTCATATACTCAATTAAAGAGTTATTATAAGCAACATTTACATGAAATAGATGTAATGTTACCTTATTACTTAAAGAGTTTAGAGATTTTGATTCAACACTACACAGTACCGGTTGCTATAGGTAAATCAATTAATGATGCACCTGATATCTTTAAACCAGGTTTAAGAAAGATGATTGATCGTATCAATTCCGGAGATGCAACAGTAGATCCATACATGGAATTTGCTAATACTTATCCAGTTAGAGATTCTATGCGTATGATGCGTCTATTATATCGTTTAGGAATTGGTTCTCAAGAGAGAAAACAAGAACGTCTAATGATGTTTTCAAGAACAGTTTCAGCTTTACAAAATAAAGCTCGTGAAACTAAATATAAAGAGAGATTAAATCACATGGAAAGCCAAACTATGATCATGTTAGTTGTTACTGGTGTTGGTGTCATGTTAATAATTTTAATCTCAATGATGATGATGTTTAGTATGTAAAATTATTGTTATTAAAAAAATATTTTGCTATAATAAAATAGTAGGATAGGAGAAAGGAGAGTGAGCCATTAATGAAAGCAGCTACTGGAGAATTAAACTTAACAGTTATTACTTTAATTGCAATCGCAGCAGTAATTGCATTCTTCTGGGCAATGTGGCCAGCAATTCAAAATGCAATTAATAGTCAATGGCAAAATGTTTCAGGTACAAGTACAACTGGTGGAACAACTTATATAGTATTAAATAGATAAGAATAGATAAAAAAATAGATAGGGAGTGTATTAGATGCGTGATGCTTTCGGAGGAATCGTTAACATTGTAATTATCGTCGTATTCTTAGTCATCGTCTCAGGATATATGGCTTATACCGTTAATTATACAAAAGCGTTCCGTGTAAAAAACAAAATAATTTCAACCTTCGAGCAATATGAAGACGCTTGTGCAACTGGTGGATCGCCATCTTCTAATAGTTGCAATAAAGTTATTGCTGACTATATGAAGCAAGTTGGATATAGCCAAGTTTCACAAACTATGCCTGATGGATGGACTTGTCCTCAAGGTATGGGTTATTGTTTTAGAAGATATGAAAGTGCAGCTACAATTGATCAACCACAAAAGGTATATTATAAGATAACCACTTGGGTTAACATGGATATACCATTAATTAATAGAATTATGCCTACGTTATTTCAAGTACAAGGAGATACTAAAGCTTTAGATATAAGCAATTAATATGAATGTAGTAGTATCAAATGAACAACAAGCAACCTTAGCGAATCTTGATGTAGACATAATAAAGAATATAAGTGGGCAGTATTCAGCTAGTGAAATTGTAGAAATGTTTAAAAATTTCTTCTATAGTAAAATGATTCTTGATGTAACAGCTTTAAAGAGTTACACAGAATTAAAAACTTATGAAGAATTAAAAACAGGTTTAGATGTAGAAAAAATTATCTTTTTCTTACCAGATGGAAGTAGCTTATGTACTTCAAACTTCCTAGCGCATTTAATTCAAATTGGAATATATAATTTTACAACCAATTTAGAAGGAATTAAGTATCTAATAAAAAAACCTAATACTATTAAAGATGTAGAACATATCTTAAAACTTGGGATGAATCAAGAAGGGGTACCAGCTCCAGGTGGGGCTAGTCCAAGGAATTCATCAAATGAAAGTTTTAGTGCTCCTCTTTCTGAGGTAGTCAGTGATGAGTCCATGATAATTGGAATTAAAAATGTTACTGAACATGCCGGAGCAACAACATTATCTTATATGTTAAAGAATGAATTAACTAGTATATATGGAAGAGAAGGAGTAGTTTGTCTAGAATTAGATAAAAATGACTTTCAATTATTCGGTGATAAAAGTATGGTATCAATAAAGAATTCTCAATTGAAACAAGCTTTATCACAATTAAAAAATGCTAAAGTTATTGTGGTAGATTTAAATGGTATGCAAGATGATTCTTTTTGCAAAGAAGTACTATACTTAATAGAACCAAGTACTATTAAATTAAATAAATTAATTAGAAGAAACAAAGATATATTAGAAACTTTAAAGAATAAAAAAGTAATATTAAATAAAAGTCTTTTACAAAATACAGATGTAGCAGACTTTGAATCAGAAGCTAATTTAAAAGTTTATTATAATATGCCACCACTTGATGAAAGAAAGAGAAATGGCATAATCAATGATTTATTAGTTAAATTAGGATTAATAAATAGTTCTGGAAGTTCTAATGACAACCAAGGCCGTATTTTTGGTTTATTTAGACGTTAATTAATTGACAAAAAAAATTAGTTGATATATTATTAAAATGAAAAAGGAGAGGTTATTATGTCAAATTTATTTCAAGTAGGAGCAATTGATGCTTGTAATGGCTTATTACCAATAGTAAAAGTAATTAGAAAAGGAGTTTTCCCATTATTTCAAATAGGAATCCCAATTTTATTAATTATTTTAGGAACAGTTGATTTAGGAAAAGCAGTTATTTCAAGTGATGAAAAAGAAGTAAAAGCAGCACAAAATAGATTAATCAAAAGATTTATCTATGCAGCCTTAGTATTCTTCGTTACTACATTCGTTTCAGTTGTTATGAATATCGTTGCAACTGGAGCTACAGACGATGCTAATACAACTGGTTGGGAAAGCTGTTGGAGAGCGGCTGGAAAATAGTAAACTAAAAGTAGCAAATTATTGCTATTTTTTTTTTCGTTTGATATAATTATTATGTTAGAGTGTAGGTGATTACAAGTGAAAAAATTAATCAAATTATTACTACCAATATTCTTAATTTGTATAATGCTTTTACCATTCAAAACAATGGCTTTAGAAATGCCTAAAATGAATGATTATATATATGTAGCAAATGATCCAGTAAATAAGAATGCTCAAACAGTTGATGAAGCAACACAGGGCTGGATGGATGATTATAATCAAGAACAAAATTGTTCTGGAGGAGAATCTTTATTAGGGGATCCAGGAGATGAAAATTCTGTTGCTTGGTTATTACAACAAATTCTAAATTATATTAGAATAATAGGACCAATACTTGTAGTAGTATTAAGTAGTGTAGACTTTGCAGTAGTTATAGTTAAAAATGACGATGATTCGCTAGGTAAAGCTAAAAAGAAGTTAATAAATCGTCTTCTTCTAGTAATAGCTTTATTCTTAGTTCCTACTTTAGTAAGTGCTATACTTGATATCTTTGGTATTACAGGAGAAGGAACTTGCGGAATTAGTTAGTGTAAAGTTTAAAAAGAGGTGAATATTTAATGAATCAAAACACACCAGCCACGCTAATGCATGATTTACTTAGAAGTGTTTTTACATTTATTGACAGACCTTGCTTTTGGCTATTAGGATTAATGTATAAAATATTCTTTAATGTAGCCTCTGCAGATATTTTTAGTAGTGGAACAATATTAAGCTTTTATAAAAGAGTCCAATTAATCATTGGAGTTTTTATGTTGTTCCAATTAACAATAACTATTGTTCGTGGAATTATTAATCCAGAAGAAATGACTGATGGAAAAAGTGGTAAAAATAATGTTATTTATCGTGTAATGGTTTCATTATTTATGTTAGTTGCTATTATGCCTATTAATATTCCAGGAGCTAGATCAGAATATCAAATTCAATTAAATAATAATGGTTTATTATTTGGTACTTTGTATTCATTACAATATAGAATTTTAAATAATAATACTATTGGTCGTTTAGTTTTAGGAACTAATTCAGTTTCTTCAACGGCATCGACGTCGACGACGACGACGGCCTCCAATTCAACGGAGGAGAACCTCGAACGTTCGGCTAATATCTTTACAAGTACTATTCTAAAGGGATTTGTACGTATTAACTTAAAAGATGGAGAATTAAAAGATCCAGGAGAAGGTAAAGAACCAGAAGTATTAAATGAAAATAGAATGTGTACTGATATCGATGAAGATACATTAAAAATATATACAGCAATAGATGCTGATCCAGATGATATTTTTGATATTATAAATGCAAGTTGTACAAGTTCTAAATCAGCTTCTTGGTTTGGAGAAGCAGCTATTAATAAAGCTTTAGGATTTATTAAAAGAGCAGCTAAGACAGATAGATATGTATTTGCATATATTCCAATATTACCAGCAATTACAGCTATAATTTTTGCAATCATCTTATTAAGCTTTACTATAGATGTAGCAGTCCGTGCTGTTAAATTAGCATTATTAAGATTAATTGCTCCAATACCAATATTAAGTTATATGGATCCAAAAGGTAGTAAAGATGGAGCCTTTAGTTCATGGGTAAAAGCTCTTACTTCAACATATTTAGAGTTATTTGTAAGACTTGCTCTAGTATATTTTGTAATATATTTAATTCAAGATTTAATCGTTCATGGTTTAGTAATAAATACAGGTGGTGGAGTAGTAGGAGTACTATCATTTATCTTAATCTGTATCGGATTATTTGTCTTTGCTAAACAAGCTCCTAAATTCTTAAGAGAAGTATTAGGATTAAAAGGAGAAGGAACAGGATTATTCAGTGGTTTAGGTGCTGTTGCTGGTGCTGCTAGTGGTATAGGATCTGCTAGAGTTTCAGCACGTGCTAGTCGTGATGCTGATATTGCAAGAGCAACAGCAAGAGCAAAGGCTGCTGGAATGAGTGATCAAGAAGCTGAAAAGTATGCTAATGCTTATGCTGGAAGCCTAGGCAATAGAGGGAAGCATTTACTTGCTGGAATGGCTGGAGGATTATTAGGAGCAGGAACTGGTATGAGTGCTGCTGCAGGAGCTAAAGACCATCAAGTAAAAGCTGCATTAGATGCTGCCGCTAAGAGAAATGCTAAAGTAGCAGCAGCCGGTCGTGATGGTGGAACATTCTTTGGTGGACTTGGTGCTTATGGACAAAGAGCACTTACTGGAGAAACCCAAGCAGATGCTCTTGAGACAGACTTCAAGAGAAGAGAAGCACAAATTAAGAATGAACAAACTGCTCTTAAAGCTAGACAAGATGCTCTTAAAACAGAACAAGCTAATAATGCTCATAGAAAGAGTATTATGGATCGTGCTAAATCTAAAGCATCTGATAGTGATAAAACTACAGGAACATATAGAGGAATCACTGCTAACTACCGTGATTACCATTCAGCTTATACAGCAGCAGTTAATAATGGTACAGGAGTTCATACTCAATATCGTGGTGCAGACGGAAGTACAATAACTAAGGCTGAATTTGAAGGAATGTCTGCAGCTCAACAAGCTCAATATGTTCAAGAGTCATGGTTTGATTACAATGGTCAAAGAATTAATATGGCGGAAGCTCAAAGTATTGATATGGGATTACTTGATGAGAACCAAGCAGATTACTATAATCAAGTTGTTGCTGGAACAATTGATGATAACAGTATTACCGCTGATAGGGCAGCATATAGAGAAGCAACTGGTCAAGATCTAGAAGATCACTTCGGTGGGGATGATGGTATTAAAGCTTCATTTGGTAGTCATGCTAATGCTAACAGCGCAGAAAGTGATGCTATATCTAGAGTTAGTCAAGACCTTAGTGAAAGAAGTCAACAAATTAGTGAAGATAGAAGAGCTTATCCTGCCGAGAGAGCAGCTGCTAACGCTAATAGATTTGATGGAAAATAAAAGGAAGATAATATATGAGTAGAAAAGATAGAGGAACATTATTAGGTGGAATACGAGCTGAATTAGAGCAAATGTTTCTAGGAGAAACTAAAGCTGATACTATGGAAGCTGGTTTTAAACGCCAAGAAAAAGAAATAGATAGGGGAAATATAGCTATTAAAACTAGAGAAGCAGCTTTAAAAAAAGCTAAGGCTGATAACGCTCACAGAAGTAATATAATAGAGCGTGCTAGTTCTAAAGCTTTAGAAAGTGATTATACTATTGGTACTTTTCATGGAATAACAGCTAATTATTGTGAATATCATTCTGCTTATATAGTAGCGATAAAAGTTGGTACAGGAGTTCATACTCAATATTCCAATGGACATAGAGTTATCACTAAAGCTGAATTTGAAAGACTAAGTGTCCAAGAACAAAATCAATATGAAGAAGAATCATGGTTTAATTATAGAGGCCAAAGAATAAATCTAGCTGAAGCAGCTATGATTGATCGAGGACTATTAGAAGCCAATACAGCTAACTATTATGATCAAATAGTTAATGGAACAATAGTTGATTATGCTGTTATTGCTGATAGAGATGCTTATCGTCTATCTACAGGAAGAGAATTAGAAGCAACCATGACAGATTTAAAAAGAGCATATGGCGAAGCTCATGCTCAAATTATGTTAGAAGAAGAAGCGATTCTTAGAGCTACTACTGAAATTAGTTCTAAGACACAAACTTTAAGTGAAGAAAAAGATAGTTTTGTCTATCGCCGAGCTAGAGCTAATGCTGATAGATGGAAATAAAAAAATAAATGGGAGTGTGATATAGATGAATAATCAATACTTAATCCCAGCTAATACAAAGAAAGGTCAATTGATTCTAGGAATATTTAGACCATTTGACCTAATCTTGTTTGGTGTAGGAATATTTGTAACAGTACTCTTACTAGCAATCATGCCGCTTAGTAGTACCTTAGTTACAATAATAGTATTAAGTCCGGCTATAATTACAGGATTTCTGGTTATGCCGGTACCAAATTATCATAATATGTTAAACGTTATCATGGAGGCTTATGAATTTTTAACAAGTCGCCAGATGTATCGTTGGAAGGGTTGGTGTTATAAAAATGTCAAAAAGTACAGCAAAAGGAAGTAGTAGCGGATTTACTGAAGACTGGTTACCAGTTAGAGGAATTCAAAATAATATGATCATTAACAAGTATAATGAGAAGATTACTGGAGTAAAAATTACTCCGAGAAACTTATTTATTCTTGATAATGATACCCAAAATGGTATGTTAATAGCTCTTAAGAACTTTTATAATACTTTAGATTTTGAATTCTGGTTAGTAGTTGCTGATAGACCAGTAGATATTTCTGTATATATGTCTCAAATGCAATTATTATTAAATGAAACCCAATCACCTGCCATTCGTAAATTGATAATGCAAGATATTCAAAAAGGAGAAACATTCATACATAATAATGTAGTTGATACTGAATATTATTTCTTATTTAAGAGTAATGATGTTGAATTATTACAAAAGAGAGTACGTATGATGATTAATGGACTTGCTCAATGTGGATTAAATTCATCACAAGCAAGTAATGATGATTTACGTCAAATATTAGAGAACTTCTTAAATGGAGGGGTTACTACTGAGTTTGGGACGGTGATGCCAATATGAGTACAGGATTAAGGTCTCAATTAGCTCCTAAAGGATTACATTTCCATCCTAATGAGTTTGAAATAAGTGATAAGTATGCAACTATTATGACAGTTGTATCTTATCCTAAATATATAACTCCAGGATATTTAGCTAGTTTAACTAATATGTCTGGAATTAAAATAGTTGTTAAACATATCCCAGTACCATTCTCTGAAATGGCTAAGATGTTAAATAAACAAGTTGCTGATTTAAAAGAAAAGTATCAAAATGAAAGAGATCAAACCGTAAGAGAGAGAATTAGACAAGATGCTGAAAGTTTGGAATACTTTACTTCAATGTTAGCAGGTAGTCAAGCTCGTATCTTTGATTTCCAAATGCATATTATGATTGTAGCTGATACTAAAGAAGAACTTGAATTAAAGAAAGTTAATGTTAAAAACTACTTAGATGCAATGGAATTAAAAGCAATTTCTCTACGTTTTGAACAAGAAAAGGTATTAAAATCAATATTACCAATCTTTAGAAAACAAGATGTAGAAGAGAGAATTGGTACACCAATTCCATCTGTTACAATTGCTGCTATGTATCCATTTATCTTTGATAGTATTAAAGATCCAGGACTTTCTACATTATTTGGAGTAGATTTCTCTGGTGGTATCATTCTATTTAATCAATTCTTATATAAGATAAGAAAAGAAAATAATAGAAATAATGCTAATATGGTTATCTTGGGTACATCTGGATCTGGTAAATCTACTGCTGCTAAGTTATTATTAAGATCTCATATTAGAAATGGTTGTCAAATAGTAGTAATTGACCCAGAAGATGAATTTAGAGATATTACTAAATCATTTGGTGGAGACTCTGTTGATATTGGTAAAGGTGGAGAATTTGGTCTTATTAACCCACTAGAAGTAATAATCGATGCTGATGAAGAGGAGATTAAACAAGGATTGGGTTATACTGTTCTAACTAGAACTTTACAATTCTTAAAAGCCTTTATGAGATATTATGATCCATCTATTGAAGAAGATGTTCTTGTAATGTTTTCTGAAGTAGTACAAGATACATATAAACGTTTTGGAATAGACTTTAATACAGATTTCTCTAGATATACATCTGCTGATTATCCAATCTTTAGTGATGTATATGCTACTATTAAGGGAAGATTAATGTCTATGACTGATCAAACTCAAGAACGTGATATTATGGAACGTCTTGAATTAAAAGTACGTCCAATTATTAAAGAATTAAAATTCTATTTTGATGGACATACTACTTTAAAGAAAGATAGTGACTTCATGGTATTTAATATTAAAGAGTTAATGAATAGTGATTCTAATATTAGAAATGCCTTATTCTTTAACGTCTTAAAATATGCATGGAGTTTATGTTTAGATTATAATGTAGATACTGTTATGATGGTTGATGAAGCCCATGTCTTGTTAGGTGATAAGAACGTTCTTGGAGCTGAATTCTTAGCTCAAATTCAACGTCGTGCACGTAAGTATAATACTGGTACAGTTCTAATCACTCAACAACCATCAGACTTCGTTGCCTCACAACAAATCTTAATGCATGGAAAAGCTATTTTCGATAATGCTTCATACTATTTAGTTATGGGCTTAAAGAAACAAGCTGTTGAAGATTTAGGATTATTAATAGACTTAAATGAAAGTGAAAAAGAAAGTATTAAACATTATTCTCAAGGAGAAGCGCTATTTGTTTGTGGAAGTAGACGTATGAGAATAAATGTTGCTGTTACACAAGAAGAGTTAGACTCTTTCGGTACTGGAGGAGGTCTATAATATAAGGAGGTGATTGCACGTGGCAGATGATGCAAAAGACCAAGAAACGGCACGAGCTAATGCCAATAATGCCAAAAATATACGTAATGCTGCCGATGTAGCAATTGCTTCTAAAAATCCATATGCAGTAGCCGCTGGTAGTGCTGTAAAAGTAGCAGATAAAGTAACTGGCGGTAAATCCACTGAAGCTTTAGGTAAGGCTATGACTAAAGCCAATAAGGCATCTCCTATTGTAGGAAAGAAAATACAAAATGCCTCTAATAAGTTAAGTGAAAGTGGAGCAAGTGATAAAATTGGACAAGCAGCTGCCGCTAAAAGCGGTATGGCTGGTGGAGCAAAAGGAGGAGGTGCCAGTGGTTCTCTTCCTTCTTCTGCTTCTAAAGGTGGTTCTTCTGGAATTGCCGCTTTAGATAAAAGAGGACAAAATACACCACCGCCTCAAAGTGGTTCTAATACACCACAAACAGAAGGTGGAGCAGCTGCCAGTAAAGGTAATGGTGGAGAAGGAGAAGCCAAAGAATCTGGCCATAAAAAAGTTGGTGGAGTAGGTGGATCTCGTCCAAAATTTATTGATGATGGAAGCGACAGTGAAGATAACGAAGGCAGAGAAGGTAGTTCTTCAGCTGTCGGTAAATTTATTGTTAATACAGCTATCAAAGTTGCTGTTTTAACATTTACCCCTTTCTTACTTATTATTTTAATAATTGTTTTAGTAATAGGTGGTATAAGTGGAGGTTTTGAAAACTTTGAAGATATGTTTGGAGCTTCAGAAGTTGCAGGAGAAGATACAGGTGGTGATGCTTATGGTACATCATCACCAGAAGCAGAAGACTTCTATAGTAGAGCCAATCTTGTAAAATTAGCCCTACAAGCTCAAGGAAAGAACATAACAGTTGCTGATCTAGCTGCTGTATATAGTGTTTTAGATCAAAATGGAGCTGATGTTACTTATAAAGATATGACAGAAGCAAAGTTATATCAAATAGCTGAACAATTAACTGCAGCTGATCCAGTTACTGCTTTAGCGAATGGTATTTTTAAAGAATATTTTCCTAAATTTACTTTAGATGATAGAAAATCTATGGCTGAAGATGTAGCTAGTCATAAAGATGATTATAATGATTTAATAGGTAATTTTGATGGTTCTAGTAATAGTAATGCTTGTTCTACTAGTGGTGGAAGTTGTAATTATGATATAAAAGGTTTCTATATCCAAGGAAAAGGAAATGTATCCCAACAATTAAAAATAAATAATTTAAAGGTACGTTTAATGCAATGTGGAAGTGCCAATGGTCATAATTATGGAGGAACATTTGGTAAACCATTAGAAGGAGAAGAACTAGTAGATTTTGAAAAATATATATTAGGAGTAGCTTATCAAGAAATAGGCCCAGATGCTCCAGATGAAGCTATAAAAGCCCAAATGGTAGCTGCTAGAAGTTATATTTTAGCTCGCCCTACAGATATGGGTGGTTGGCGTAGCTTAAAACAAGAAAATGGTCAATGGATTCTTCAAGTTGCTTCTTGTACTCAAGATCAAGTATATTGTGATCCCGATAAAGGTTGTTCTGGAACAGATGGTCAATGGGGACAAGTACATAGTGGTCTAAATTATAGTGGGTTTAGAAGGAATCCATTACCAGCAAATCATAAAATGCGAACACTTGCTACTGAAGTACAAGGAGAAGTATTAGTAAATAATGCTGGTAATGTAATCTATGCTGGATACTTATCAACTGAACAAAATCAAATGAGTGCCTTAGCAAAAAAAGGACTTAATTATAAACAAATACTATTACAAGTATATAATTCTGGTAGCCGTAAATATGGAGCTACCGATGTCACTAAGATGTCATGTAGTAATAGTGATGGAACTACTTGTACAGGTGTATCTTCAGGAGAATTTTCTAAATGGAAACAATCTGATCCTGCTTGGGGAAATGTTCCTGTAGGAACAGGAGGCTCTATTAGAAGTATTGGTTGTTTAGCAACCTCAGTAGCTATTTTAATAGCTAAAAGTGGAGTTCAAACAAATGTTAATCCATTTAATCCTGGAACCTTCGTTGAAGCTCTAAATAAGAGTGGAGGCTTTGTAAATGGTGGAAATTATTCCTGGGGAGCAGAATCCAAAGTAGCACCAAGATTTAAACATGGAGGTTCTGTAGGTCTAGAAGGAAATTCTAGAACAGATAAACTTAATAAAATTAAAAACTTAGTAAATGGTGGATACTATGTAACATGTGAAGTAAAAGGTTCTACTGGACAACACTGGGTAGCAATAGATGCTATTCAAGGAGATAATATTATTATGATGGATCCAGGAAGCCAAGCTACTAATATGTGGCAACAATATAGTTGGAATAATACAAGTATTTGTCATTACTTTAAAGTAGAATAGGAGATATTATGAGAAAAGGAACTTATATTGTACTAATAGTTATATTAATTGTTTTCTTAGGCGCAATGTATCTTCTATTCGGTAAAGATAATATTAGTAAAGATCGTTATTCTACAACTTTTATAATAGGAGATAAAACTATTTGGAATTATTCATCACGTTCATGGGGAACATTACAAAATTATAAGAATATTGGTGAAATTAATTGGAAGAAATTTACTGTTTATGAAGATAATAAAAAACTAGGTAATTACTTAGTATGGTATGATGATAAATGGTATTTCTTTACTGATTCTAAAGAAGCTGTTATGACTAATGGTGGAAAGATACTTGCTTATAATTCCAATCATCCTATTAAAGTAGCTGATTTTAAAGAAGAAGTAGTAGATTCATCTGATAAAGACATCGTTGATTTTGTTTTAAGTGATCATGATTTATCAACATCATCTAAATTTACTGTTTCTAAAAAGATTACTATGGATTTAGATAATGATGAGGAACAAGAAACAATCTATTGTCTTAGTAATGCTTTTGCTACTGAGTTTATTCCAGATACAGTATTCTCATATGTTGTAGTTAAAGATGGTACTAATGTTTATTATCTTTATGAATCTACTGAAGATAATAAAGGTACTAATAGTTGTCGTCCATTTATTCATCATATAATTGATGTAAATAATGATAATAAATATGAAATAATAGTTAGTTGTGGATATTATAGTGCTGAACAACAATTAGATATGTTATATCAATTAGAAGAGGACAAAGAGAATAATACAACTAGCTATAAAATAGCAATTTCTAATCAATAATTAATGACAGTAATTAAAAAAAAAGATATAATATAAAAGAGAAAGGGAGTAGATAGTAATGAAGTTTAAATTTCGTGCTGATCCAGAAGACTTATTAATGTTTATAATGTTTGCTATCTTCTTATTATATATAGTAGCAATAGGTGTAGTTAATTTATCTACTTTTGCTTCAGAAGGTCATTTATATGGATTAAATCCATTTCCAGCCTTCTTACCTAAATACATTCTATCTACATTGGTTTTATATCTTTTAGCCCTTGGTGGTTTATTCATAAGTGTATCATCACTATTCTTTGAAAGAGAAAAAGGTTTTGGTATTACTACTGATAAAAAGGATAAAGGTTATTCTCGTTGGGCTAAAGATAAAGAAATACAAGCTGAATTAGAAGAAGTACCAATTAGACAAGTTAATTGTAAAAAAGCTGGAATCCCACTAATTTTAAATAAAGAAACTATGTGGGTAGACGATAGTGAATTCCATTCATTAGTTATCGGTGCCACTGGTTCTGGTAAAACACAAGCTGTTATTTTTCCACAAGTACATAGTTTGTGTAAAGCTAAAGAATCAATGATTATTACCGATCCTAAAGGTGAAATTTATGAACAAACAGCTAATATGTTACGTGCTCGCGGATATCAAATATTACTATTAAACTTCCGTGATCCACAAAATGGTAATGCTTGGAACCCAATGTCACTACCATATAAAATTTATAAAGCAGGTAATCAAGATAAAGCAATTGAGTTGTTAGATGACTTAGCTTTAAATATTCTTTATGATGATTCAAATAAGAATGCTGATCCATTCTGGGAAAAAACATCAGCTGATTACTTCTCAGGAGTTGCTTTAGGTTTATTTGAAGATGCTAAAGAAGATGAAATTAATATTAATAGTATTTCTCTTGCTACTACCGTAGGAGAAGAAAAATTTGGTGGATCTACATATATTAAAGAATATTTTGCTGGCAAAGATCCAGGAAGTGCAGCATCAATTAATGCCTCAAGTACAATCATGGCACCTAATGAAACAAAAGCTTCAATATTGTCAGTATTTAAGCAAAAAGTTAAATTGTTTGCTTCCCGTGATAATTTATCAGAAATGTTATCACATTCTGATATAAATCTAGAGACAATTGGTGAAAGACCAACAGTAGTATTTATAGTTATTCAAGATGAAAAGAAAACATATCACTCTTTAGTAACTATATTATTAAAACAAATATATGAAACACTAATTAGTGTTGCTCAAAGACATGGTGGACAATTACCAGTAAGAACAAACTTCTTACTAGATGAGTTTGCGAATATGCCGCCTCTAAAAGATGTAACTACAATGATTACGGCTGCTCGTTCAAGAAAAATAAGATTCACTATGATTATTCAAAACTTTGCCCAATTAGATTCAGTTTATGGTAAAGAAGATGCTGAAACTATTCGTGGTAACTGTGGTAATATTGTTTATTTGATAACTACAGAGTTAAAAGCCTTAGAAGAAATATCTAAGATGTGTGGTGAAGTTAAGTCTAAGAAAGATGATAAGACAGCTTCAACACCATTAGTAACAGTTTCTGACTTACAAAGAATGAAACAATATGAAGTAATTATTCTTCGTATGCGTAAACAACCATTTAAGACTAAATTAACTCCAAACTGGCAATTGGATTGGGGTAGAAAATTCCCTAAAGCAAAATATCCAAGAAGACCAAAAGAAGTAGTTCATACTTTTGATATTAAAGAATTTGTTAAAAATCAAAAGAAGAAAAAATTATTAGAAATGATGAATGCTGCTGATCATGGAGAAACTCCAGTAGGATTACCAGGTGGTATTCCTGGCGGAATTCCAGGAGGACATCCATTAGGTGCAATTAAACCAGAGAAAATGCCTATTGCTATAGAAGCAGAGGATGATTTATCTCCAAATAAACCACATATTCCTGATTTTCTAACTAGAAAGGAAGCACATAAAGATTTAGAAGAAGATATCTTTACAGCACCTAAAAAACCAACATTTGATGATATCTTAGCTAAGTCAGCTCCTAAGAAAGAACATAATCTTCCTGATATAGAAGAAGCATTAAAGAAACCAATTCTTAATGAAAAAGACTTAAAACCAGAACCAATTGAAGAAGAAGACGATGACTTAGGTTTTGATGTTGATGAATTAGTTAAGAAGATTGATGCTAAGATTGCTGAACTAGAGGAAGAAGAAAAGAAGAAAGAAAAAGAGGAGAAGAAAGAAGAAATCAAAGAAGCTCAAGTTGCTGAACCTACTATTACTTCATCAAAACCAATTGAGAATAGTATAAATAGTATTATAGAAGAACCTGAAGCAAAGATTGATAATCAAATTACATCTTTAGAGAATAGAATACCTAAGTTAGATGAAACACCAGTTCCATCTACACCTAAAGTTAATTTAGATCTTAATATAGATGCAGATGATGATGACGATTTCTTTGATGATTTCTTTGATAGTTAATAGTTAAAGTCTTATGTTAATAAGACTTTTTTCTATGTATAATTTATTTACTTATTAGTGTTTTCATATTATAATTTAAGTATAGATGTACAAAGGAGAGAATACTATGGGATCTAATTTTGAAATGAACAAAAAAGTTAAAGAAGATGAAGAAGTAGAAAAAGACGATTATGAACAAGAAAAAGCGTTTGAAGAAGATGAATCATCTACATCTAGTAGTTCTGCTAAAGATGATGCTAAAAGAATGATGATGAGACTTATGTTAATCGTTGTTGGAGTGGTTATATTTATTGCACTTATTTTACTTATAGCTTCAGTATTTATGAAACCTAAATATACATATAGTGATTTAGAAGATGTAATGGTAAGTTCTGCTAAATCTTATTTTAAAGATAATAAAGATCAATTACCACAAACAGTAGGTGATGGAGTAGAATTACCTGTAGCTAATTTGATTAATGCTGAATATATGAAACCTTTTGCTGATTATGCAGGAGATGAAACTAATTGTGATGGTTCAGTAAGAGTAGAAAAAACTACTTCTGGATATTTATATACACCACAATTAAATTGTGGAAATGACTATACTACAGTAGCTTTAGCTGACTTAGTAACTTCAGCTGATAATATGGTATCTACTGGATATGGTTTATATAGTTTAAATGGTAATTATGTATTCCGTGGAGAAGAAGTAAATAATTATCTAGAATTAGATGAAAATCTATGGAGAATAGTAAAGATAGATAGAAATAATAATATTTACTTAATCAGTGAAGAAGAAGTAGGTATGTCTATTGATTGGGATGATAGATATAATGAAGCTGCTTCATATGCCGCTGGAATTAATAATTATGGATCTAGTCGTATTAGAGAATTCTTAAATAAAGTTTATACTGATCCAGAAAAAGATGATGGAGAATTAGTTTTAAGTTCTAAAGATAAGAAAAGAATTATTCCATATAACTTATGTATTGGAAAAAGATCTGTAAATGAAGAAGGAAATAATAATTCTATTGAATGTAAAGAAATACTTAAAGAACAAAAATTAGGTCTATTAACATTATCAGATTATATGGCTGCTAGTATAGATCCTAATTGTAAGACTTCTGATTCACATTCATGTTCTAATTATAATTACTTAGTAAAGAATTATGAATGGTGGTTAGCAACAGCTAATAAAGATAGTACTTTTGAAGCTTATCAAGTAAAAACAAATGGTTCAGTTAAGTCAGAGAATACATCTACTTATGCTAATGCTAGAGCTGTAATAGTACTTAATAAGAATATGATTTATAAGAGTGGAAAAGGTACTTTAAAGAATCCATATAAAGTAAAATAGAACCTGTAAAGGTTCTTTTTTTATTTTTAGAAAACTTGTTAATACTATTGACTTATAATATAATAATATATGAAGGTGATAAGATGGAGTTAGTGTCTACTTATATAGAACAAATAACTAACTTAATCACTAATGGTGGACCAATAGTTGGATTCTTAATAATAATTTTAGAATCATTTATTCCTCCCTTACCATTAGGTGTTTTTGTTGCCTTAAATTGTAATGCCTTTGGTGTAATTATAGGAGTAATAATCTCTTATATTGCTACTATAATAGGTTGTATCTTATCATATTTATTCTTTAAGTCTTTATCAAATAAACATATATATAAACATCTAAGTGAAAAGAATAAAGAAAGAGTAAAAAGAGGATCTAAGAGATTTAATAATTTATCATTAAGTGGATTAGTTTTAGTAATAGCTCTTCCATTTACACCAGCATTTCTAGTTAATATAATTGCTGGAGCTAGTAATCTACCTAGAAAGAAATTTATTGCTGCATTACTTATAGGTAAAATATCAACTATTTCATTCTGGGGAATTATAGGTAAAAGTTTTATAGAAAGTATGACTGATTTAAATGCTATTATATATATAGTAATAGCTCTATTAGTAGCTTATATTATATCTAAAATAGTAAGTAAGAAAATGCATATTGAGTAGGAGGTTATTATGTTAGAATATATTATTATTGCATTATTAGTAATTAATATAATATTAGGGATTATCTCTATATTTAAGAATATTAATGAAGCTAATATTACAGAAAGATTAGGTAAATTAGAATTAAGTTTAACAAAAGAAATAGGAGAGTTTAAATCTGATTTAAACCGTAATATGAATGAAGACTTTACTAAGTTAAATGAACAAGTAGAGAAAAGATTAATGGTTATAAATGACAAAGTAAATGAAAGACTTGATCAAAACTTTGAAAAGACTAATAAAACATTTATGAATGTCTTAGAAAGATTATCTAAGATAGATGAAGCTCAAAAGAAGATAGAAAATCTATCTACTGATATAGTTTCTTTACAAAGTATTTTAACTGATAAAAAGACTAGAGGAATATTTGGAGAAGTTAATTTAAAACATATATTAACTAGTGTCTTTGGAGAGAAAAATGATAATGTCTTTAGACTACAATATACGCTATCTAATGGGACAATAGCTGATTCAGTAGTATTTGCACCAGATCCACTAGGAACGATCTGTATAGACTCTAAATTCCCTTTAGAACACTATCAAATGATGACTGATAAGAAAACCCCTCAAGAATTAAGAGAACAATATGAAAAAGCTTTTAAACAAGATATGAAAAAGCATATAGATGCAATTAGTTCTAAATATATTATTCAAGGAGAAACAGCAGATCAAGCAATACTATTTTTACCAGCAGAAGCTATATTTGCTGAAGTAAATGCATATCACCCAGATATAATTAATTATGCTTATAAGAAAAAAGTTTGGATAACTAGTCCAACTACATTAATCTCAACATTAACAGTAATAGAAATGATTATTAAAAACATGGAAAGAGATAAATATACATCTATTATTCATGAAGAATTAAATAAATTAGGATTAGAATTTAATAGATACAAAGAACGTTGGGATAAATTAGCTCGTAGTATTCAAACAGTTAATAAAGATGTAGAAAATGTTCAAATAACAACAGATAAAATATCTAAGAAATTTGAAACTATAAGTAGTGTTGATATTAAACAATTAGAGAATAAATAGGAGGTACTTATGAATAATCTAAGTTATACTCATTATTACAATTTAGAAAAAGATTTAGGTATTCCAATAGAAACAACTATAGAAATAACTGATCAAATTATTATAGCTACTAAGTATATTGATATTTATAATATTAAAGAAGTAGTAGAAGAAGCTAATTCATATGAATTACCAGATAATCTTTGGAATGAAATAGAAAAATTAGATTTAGAAAGTCTAGAAGATAAATATTTTAATGAAAGAGTTTCTTCTAGTTATAAAGTAGTTTTAAATAATAAAGTAATAGAAGGTAATTATTTTCCTGATAAGATTAATGATTTAAGATATTTATTAAATGTAAAAGAAATAATAAAAGCAGAAAGCTTAAGAATACAAGAAAAATTATTAAAAGGAGAGGAATAACTATGGGTTTAGAGAATTTATATGAAGAAGCTCTTAATCCCCTAGATAATCCTGACTTCTTAGATACAGCTATTAGAGCTTATTTAAAAGATAATGGACATTCTTTTTATAGTAGACTTGTAAAAAGTAATGTTAATAAAAAATATCCTAATCAATATAAAGTACAAGATAAAGATGAATTATATTCTTTATTATTTAATGAATGGAAAAAACGTATTACTTCTATGAGCAGAAGAGAATTTGAAGAATTAAAGAAAAGAAATTTATTAGATGATAGTTTTATAAAATTACGAAATTATTTAATAAATGTTCCAGATGCTAATACTTTTGAAGAAGTAAATAATATAATTCATAGTACTTATCAAGATAGAGTATTAGATAGTGCTATGGATAAATATCGTTTTACGGCTTTTGGTGAAGGTAGTAGTTGGAGTCATATATCATCTAATGTTATTACTACTTATAAAGATCCATATTTTCCTATATATCATAGATTATATTTAAATACAGAAGGAATAGATACCTATAGATTAGTAATAGAATTTACTAAGAAATGTTTAGAAAGAAATATTCCATATTATTATAAATTTAATGAATATGCAGATAGACAAGATAATGTAGTAGTATATTCTGGTACAGATCATTTATATGATTTTATTGAAATATTAAGAGAAATAAAAGAAGAACAAAAAGAGGTTATTAATCCATTAGAACCTCCATTTATGAGTTCTTCAATAGATGGATGGATAGGATATGGATCAGATCCAGAAAGAAAACCTAATGGGGAGCTTCAATCATTTAATGAGAAAAGAGCTGATATGTTAGAATTAGCTATTAAAGAAGCTACTTTTAGATGGATGGATAAAAATCCTCAAGCAACATTTACTAAGAATGGAAAAACTAAAACTCTAGAAAGATATTTTTCTGATAAATGTGCTTATTATTTAATAGAAGATTTAAAAGAAAGATATAATAGATTAGTTTCTTATCGAGGAGAAGAAGAAATAGTAAAAAGACTAGGATATACTCTAGAAGATTTAGATAATCCAATTGTAAAAAGAAACATAAGTAAAGAAATATCTAATCGTATGCAAGATATTAGAAATAAAAAAGAATTTGCTATTGAAATGGAAGTTCGTGATGAAAAAACTATTAAGTTTACAGAATATCACTTAGAACAAGCAATGAAAAGATTAATACAATTAATAGGTAGAGGAAGAAAAGAAGAATATAAACAAATTCTAGGAGATACAATAAAAGAAATGTGTCCAGAGAATAATATAAGTATTAATAATTTTGCTTTTGATTTAAGTGCTATAAGAAGAATAAATAAAGAAATAACAAGACAACAAAGAGGTAAGACTAAAGTAGTAAATAAAACACCTAAGAATAATGATTTAGAGCAAATGTTTGAGTATAAAGAAATGACAGATCAGGAGATAAGAGAAGCTCAAGAAAAATTAGGATTTGTAATACAATAAAAAAGCTATGTGATTAATAATCAATCATCATAGCTTTTTTTACTTTCTTCATAACTTCAATTGCTTTCTCTCTAGCTTCTTTAGTACCCTTATCAAGTATTTTTTTAACTTCATCAGGATTCTCTTCATAGAATTTACGTTTTTCTTGAATAGGAGCTAGGAAATCATGCATAGCTTGAATTAATTCTTTTTTACATTGAACACATCCACGTTCACCTTTTTTACATTCACTACATATCTTTTCACAAGCTTCTTTAGAATTAACTAATTTATGATAATAATAAACCATACAAACATCTGGATCTGCAGGATCATCTTTTTTAATTTTCTTAGGATCAGTAACAGCACCCATAATCTTTTTACTAATAGTCTCATCATCATCTATTAAGTAGATTGCATTACCTAAACTCTTACCCATCTTTTCATTACCATCAAGTCCCTTAACACGAGTATTTTCACTAAGTAATTGTTGAGGTTCTATTAATATATCTCCATAAATAGAATTAAACTTACGAACTATTTCTCTACATTGTTCAAGTAAAGGTAATTGATCATCTCCAACAGGAACAACTTCACCCATAAATGCAGTAATATCAGCTGCTTGAGATACAGGATATCCTAAGAAACCATAAGTAATAGATTCTCCATCATTACCAAATAACTCTTTCTTTTGAGCTATTTCAGTCTTAACAGTAGGATTTCTTTGTAATCTTGAAACAGTAACTAAATTACCATAAAAAACAGTTAATTCAGCAATCTCAGGTATTTGACTTTGTATAAAGATATGTACCTTATTAGGATCAATACCAATTGCAAGTAAATCTTTAGTAAGTTCAAATGTATTTTTATATACTTTCTCTGGATTATCAAAGTTATCAGTTAAAGCTTGTACGTCAGCAATCTCTAGATAAAAATTATAATCATCTTGTATATCACGCCATGTTTTACCAGCACCAAAATAATGTCCTAAATGTAAATTACCGGTTGGACGAATGCCAGTAAGTATTGTCTTTTTCATCTATATCACTTCCTTCATAAGGGGATTATACCACATAATAAATAATAAATGGAATAGAAAAGTAAAAGATTAACAACAAAAAAGAATATTTATATGATTTATCAGGCAACCTTACTAAAAAGACTTTAATTAATTTAGTAAACAATGTTATAATCACGATAATGATGAATATTCATATTCCCATGATGTTCATAGCAAATTTGATTATAAAGAATTTAAGCTTTGTCCACACGCAATTAAAGAAGATGCATTATACCTTGGTCCATTTGAAATAAATAATAACGGACCACAAGGGTTTTATGGTTTGGATGTTTCAATACATTTGGTCTTTGGCTTTCATTTTAAAATTGGCTTGGAAGATGATATGGTTTTAGATGTCTATTAACATAAAAAAGTTGATTTAGCAAATCAACTTTTTTTATTTATTTTTATTGTTACAATTTTTATATCTCTTTTTCCATATTTATTTTCAATAATATAATAGACATTTTTATATGTGGGAGCCGAAGTATCAATTTTTTCATTTGGTGAAACTACTTTACCATATTTAATTTTTTTAATTAATTCATAAGAATAAATATCATCGTTTTGATAAATATTGTCAAAACTATTCCACTCAATTTCGGGAAAAGTTTGAAATGCATTTCGTTGCCATAAATTATAACCAATGGCGGCAATAATATAAACAGTAAAGATAATTAAAGCAATAATTGTTGTCGTATTTGTTCTTTTCATATAATCACCAATTAAATTATAAACTATAAAAAAAGATTAGTAAAGTATCTCGTCTTCTTAACAATTTGACAAAAACAGTAAAATGTGGTATATTTATATTGCGTTGATGAGGAAAAGTAATTTAGAGATTCATATCAGTGAGCTTGGTATAGTGTGAACAAGCTATGAACCTAGATGAAAGAACACCTCGGAGCAGACTACCGAAAAGTTAACACTTAGTAGACTAGTCCGGAAGTAAACCGTTATCATATTACTAGGTTTGTTAGAACTGAATAAAAGAGATTACTGTAATAACAAACCATTCTATTTATATAGATGGTTTTTTTAAGTAATAAATTAAGGTGGCACCGCGGATACCCATGTTCGTCCTTATTGTAGGATGAAATGGGTATTTTTGTTTATACGGGGGTGTTAATATGTATTTTAAAGAAAAGGAAGAAGAAAAGGTATTAATAAGTGAATATGTAAAAGAACTAGAAAAGGTAGCAGAAGATGATAAGCATATTCTACAAGATGAAAAAGACTTAAGGATAGGTAAATATTTAGTTGGTTTATTTGAAGATCAAAAACTTGATAAATCTTTAATAAAAGAATTTATTAAATGTTATTCAAGATTTGGTGGAAGATATTTAGTCTTATCAGATGATGAAACATTAATAGGTTTAAAGAAATTACATGATAAATATGATTTAACTACTAAAGCTATTGAAGATATTGGACTATATTATATTAAAGATTTATTTGATACTTATTCACTTGATAAAGTACTACAAGATTTTATTGATACTTATGGTAGATGTGATGAAGCATATGAAAAATATATAGAGTTTGTTGATAAAATAGGTGGTATTTATCAAAAAGAATTTGATAGTGATGCTAAAGAAGTAGAATATTTAGAAGATGAATATGGAAAAGGATTAGTAGAATACTTACAATCTCAAATTAAATTTCATCATTATCATAAAGATGATTTAATTAAATATTTACCAGAAGTAGAATTAATCCAAAAGGATGAAGAACAATTACTTGATTTTGCAACTAAAACTAGAATTTATTTTGGAGTATGTCGACCTAAGTCTTATACATTAATTACTGAAATGGTAAAAGATGAAACTTTATCTAGTGAATTAGATGAGTTTAAATACTATTCTAGTTTTGGTCAAGAAATACCTTTAACTTTTACTAAGAGTGAATTCTTAGAAAGTGTAAAAAGAAAACAAGAACAAAAAGAAGAAAAAATAAAATAATATTAATAATTTTAAGGATGTGATGTTATGGAAGATGGTAATAATACATAGCATAAAATAGATAAATCAATATCTATTTTATGCAAGTATAAGTAATAAAATAGATATTCCTACAAGTATCTAAAATCTAACAAATAAATAAAAAAATAAATTTAAGAGAAAGAGGAGAAATTAAAATGAAAGATTTATCGTATTATGAAACATTAATATTAATTGATGAAATTAAAAGAATATTTGAAAGTGAATTAGAAAAAGAATTAGACTTAATAAAAGTACAAAGTCCATTATTTGTAAAATCAAGTAGTGGATTACAAGATCGACTAAGTGGAGTAGAAAAAGCTGTTTTATTTAGTAAAGAAGGAGAAGACTTTGAAGTAGTACATAGCTTAGCTAAATGGAAAAGAGATTCACTTGGTAAATATGGATTCCCTATGCATAAAGGATTATATACAGATATGAAAGCTATTAGACAAGATGAAGAAGTAGATAGAGTTCATTCAATGTATGTAGAACAATGGGATTGGGAAAAAGTAATATCTAAAGAAGATAGAACTATAAATTATTTAATAGATACTGTAAGAAGTATCTACAAAGCACTTAAAAAAACTAGTGATTTAGTATATGAAAAATATGGAATAAGAGGACAAGAATTAGCTGATGATATTACTTTTATAACTACTCAAGAATTAGAAGATATGTATCCTGACCTAACTCCAAAAGAAAGGGAAGATAAAATAACTAAAAAATATGGTTCAGTATTTATAATAGGTATTGGAGATAAACTAAAAAGCGGAAAAATCCATGATCACAGAAGTCCAGATTATGATGATTGGAAATTAGATGGAGATATATTAGTCTATGATAAAGCTATATCTTCAGCAATAGAATTAAGTTCAATGGGTATTAGAGTAGATAAAGTGGCTTTACTAAATCAACTTGCTAAAGCTGATTGTATAGATAGATTAAGGCTACCATTCCATCAAAAAATATTAAAAGATGAAGTACCACTATCTATAGGTGGAGGTATAGGTCAATCAAGAGTATTAATGTTATTACTAGGTAAAAAGCATATAGCTGAAGTACAAGCTTCAGCTTGGCAAGAAAAAACTGAAGAAAAAGTAAAAAAACTACAGATACTTTAATAAGTATCTGTTGTTTTATCTTAAAAAGTAATGTATAATATTAGTCGTTGGAGGGATAATATGGCAAAAGAAGAAAAAGAAACTAAAAAGAAAACAACTAAGAAAGTAGAAAAAAAAGAAAAAACTAATGTTCATGAAGTAAAAGTAGAATTCGTTGGAAAAGATTGGGAAAAAGCTCAAGATGTAGCTTTTGCAAAAAGACAAAAAACTGTAAAAGTAGATGGATTTAGAAAAGGAAAAGTACCTCGTGCTATCTATGAAAAGAAATTTGGAAAAGAATCTTTATATTTAGATGCAGCTGATAGTTTAGTACAAGAAGCTTATATGAAGGCAATGTCTGATTCTAAATTAATTCCAGTTGTAAAACCAAGTGTTAATATTACTGATATTAGTGATAAAGGAGTAGAATTCACATTTACTATTATTACTAAACCAGAAGTTAAAGTTAAGAAATATTCTGGATTAAATATTAAACCTGAAAAAGTAGAAGTAACTGAAGAAGAAGTTAATCATGAACTAGGTCATTTATTAGAAAGATATACTGAATTAGTAACTAAAGAAAAAGGTAAAGTTGAAAAAGGTGATATTGCTGTAATCGACTTTGAAGGATTTAAAGATGGAGTAGCATTCGATGGTGGAAAAGGAGAAAACTATTCACTAGAGATTGGTTCAAATACATTCATTCCTGGTTTTGAAGAAAAAGTAATTGGTATGAAAGTAGGAGAAGAAAAAGACTTAGACTTAGAATTCCCTGAAGATTATGGAGCACCTGATCTTGCTGGAGCTAAAGTTGTATTCAAAGTAAAAGTAAATGAAATTAAACAAAAAGTACAACGTGAATTAGATGAAGATTTCTTTGAAGATTTAGGTATGGAAGGTGTAGATTCTGAAGCTAAATTAAAGAAAGAAATTAAAGAATCTATTAAAGCTCAAAAAGAATTAGATAATGAAAATAAGTATGTTGAAGCATTACTTGAAGCAGTGTCTAAGAATGTAGAAGTAGATATTCCTGAAGAAATGGTAGAAGATGAAGTAGATCGTTTAATGGGAAGATTCGAAGAACAAATGAAGATGCAAGGAATCTCATTAGAAGTTTACTATCAATTTACTGGTAGTGATGAATCTGCTTTAAGAAGTCAAATGGAAAAAGAAGCTTACTCTAATGTTTTATATAGATTAATGTTAGAAGAAATTGGAAAACTTGAAAAAATCGAAGTTGATGATAAAACTGCTGAAAAAGAAGCAGAAGAATTAGCTAAGAAATACCAAATGGAAAAAGATGAATTCTTACATAATTTCGGTGGTTTAGACATGGTAAAATACGACTTAGAAGTAAGACAAACAGTAGAAAAATTAAAAGAATTAAATAAATAAGAAGTAATATTAAAAATTACTTCTTTTTTTCTTGCAAAAACAAAAATATCAGTTATAATAGAAAGCATATTTAATATTTGGGAGGAGGCATACACATGGAAAATAAATTATTAGTATTAATAGTAAATGACATGGTAATCTTCCCTAATACAGAAATACGTATAGAATTTGATAATAATTATGATCACCAAATGGTTGATATCGTAGAGCACATTGAAGACAATCTATGCCTAATTGTAAATCCAATAGGTAATTCTAAAGACATTACTTCACTACCCAAGTATGGTGTTTTAGGCCGCATAAAAATGCGTATGAATGTACCCAATGGCAAAACAAGACTAGTTATGGAAGGACTAGATAGAGTAGAAATCTTCTCATATCAAGAAGATGAAAACTTCTATAGAGCCTCATACAAAGAAGTAGAATTTTTAGAAACAGACGAAACAAATACATATTACAATATTTTAATAAAATCAGTAGAAGACTATATAAATAAAGTACCTTATATGGGTAATGCCATCATAAATCAAATAGAAAATGTTGATAACTTAAATGATTTGTGTGACTTAGTAGCTAGTTTCCTACCAATTAATTTTGAAGAAAAGAAAAAGTATATAACAACAATCGACCCAGTTGAAAGAACAAAATATTTAATTTCAGATATGAAAAAAGATTTAAAATTAGTTGAACTTGAACAAAAGATAGAGAGTGAAGTAGAAGACGAACTTAATGAAACCCAAAAAGAGTACTTTTTACGTGAAAAAATAAAAGCTATGCAAAAAGAATTAGGAGATGGCAATTCTAAAGATAGTGAAGTAGAAAAGTTAAAGAATAAACTTAGTAAATTGAAATGTTCTCCTAAGATTAAAGAAAAAATAAAATCAGAAATAGATAAGTATGAATCATTAAATATAAATTCTCCAGAACTAGGTATGGTAAGAGAATACTTAGATTGGATGTTAAATCTTCCTTGGAAACATTATACTAAGGATACTAATGATTTAGAAAAAGTAAAAAGTGTCTTAGATTCATCACACTATGCTCTAGTAGAAGTAAAAGAACGTATATTAGAATACTTAGCCGTAAAACAAAATACTAACAATTTACGTAGTCCTATCCTATGTTTAGTAGGACCTCCTGGTGTTGGTAAAACATCTCTTGCTATTAGTATTGCTAAAAGCTTAGGAAGAAAAGTTGCTAAGATTAGTGTAGGTGGAATTAATGATGAAGCAGAAATAGTAGGACATAGACGTACCTATATAGGAGCTAATCCGGGTAGAATTATCCAAGGAATTAGAAAAGCGGGGACTACTAATCCTGTATTTATAATTGATGAAATAGATAAGATGACTAAAGATATAAAAGGAGATCCAGCAAGTGCTTTATTAGAGGTATTAGATCCTGAACAAAATGCTCATTTTTCTGATCACTATATTGAAGAAGAATTTGATCTATCAAATGTTATGTTTATCGCAACAGCTAACTATGTAGAACAAATTCCATATGAATTAAGAGATAGATTAGAAATAATTAATATTAGTAGTTATACTGAATATGAAAAATTAGATATAGCTAAGAACTATCTAGTACCAGTTGGTTTAGAAGAACATGGTCTAACTGCTTTACAAGTACAAATTACAGACTCTGCTTTAATGACTTTAATTAGACACTATACTAAAGAAGCAGGAGTTCGTGAATTACAAAGAACAATTGCTACTTTATTTAGAAAAATTGTTAAGAAAATATTACTTGATAAAAATGTAACTTTCTTTGAAATAGATGATAAAGAAATTGAAAAATTAATAGGTAAAAAGAAATATAATTTCATGTCTTTAGATAAGAAAGAAGAAGTGGGTGTCGTAAATGGCCTTGCTTATACTGTCTTTGGTGGTGATACTCTGCCGATAGAAGTAAACTTCTTCAAAGGTAAAGGAGAACTAGTATTAACTGGTTCTTTAGGAGAAGTAATGCAAGAATCATGTCATATTGCTCTAGACTACATAAAATCTAATGCTAAATTATTTAAAATAGATACTAATTTATTTAAAGAAAATGATGTACATATCCATGTACCAGAAGGTGCTATTAATAAAGATGGACCATCTGCAGGTATTGCTATTACTACAGCTTTAATAAGTTTATTTACAAATAAACCTGTAGATAAATTGATTGCTATGACTGGAGAAATTACTCTACGTGGAAGAGTATTACCAATAGGTGGTTTAAAAGAAAAAGTAATTGGAGCTCATAGAGCTGAAATAAAGAAAATATTTATTCCTGAAGAGAATAAACAAGATTTAGATGAAATACCTGAATCTGTAAGAAAAGATATTAAGTTTATCACAGTTAAAACATATAAAGATGTTTATAAAAAAATCTTTTAATGTTATAATAAAAATATAAAGAAAAGAGGTAAGAGAATGGAATTAAAAGGATCAAAAACAGAACAAAATTTAATGACTGCATTTGCAGGAGAATCACAAGCTCGTAATAAATATACTTATTATGCAAGCAAAGCTAAAAAGGATGGTTATGAGCAAATTGCAGCTTTATTTGAAGAAACAGCAAACAATGAAAAAGAACATGCTAAAATGTGGTTTAAAGAATTACATGGTGGAGAAGTACCAGACACTGTAACTAATTTAAATGATGCTGCTGATGGTGAAAACTATGAATGGACTGACATGTATGATGAATTTGCAAAAGTTGCTGAAGAAGAAGGATTTAAGGCTATTGCAGCTAAGTTTAAAGCAGTAGCAGCTATTGAAAAACATCATGAAGAAAGATATAGAAAATTATTAAAGAATATTGAAGATGAAGTAGTATTCTCTAAAGATGAAGATACTATTTGGATTTGTCGTAACTGTGGACATGTTGTAATTGGTAAGAAAGCACCAAAAGTATGTCCAGTATGTGCTCATCCACAAAGCTATTTCGAAGTAAAGGCAGAGAATTATTAAAATAAAAAAGGTTAGTAATAACCTTTTTTTCTTATCTTATGATATACTTTATAAGAAGGTGATTCTATGAAACATGAATTATTAGTCCCTGCGGGTGATATGGCTTCCCTTGAGCAAGCTATAGCTAATGGAGCAGATGCTGTCTATGTAGGATGTCAAAGTTTTAGTGCTAGAAAGTTTGCTGCTAACTTTTCTAATGAAGAATTAATTCAAGGGTTAAAACTATGTCATTTATATGGTGTAAAAATGTATGTAACCATGAATACATTAGTTAAAGATAATGAAGTACCTATGTTTTTAGGTCAAATAGAATTTCTTCATAAAATAGGTGTAGATGCTGTTCTTATTCAAGACTTTGGTATGTTGTGTTTAATTAGAGAAAAATACCCAAATTTAGAAGTTCACGCTTCAACTCAAGCTAATACATCTGCTAAAGAAACAGCTGAATTGTTCTATAATTTAGGTGTAAAAAGAGTAGTGTTCTCACGAGAGTTATCATTACAAGAAATAGAAAGTATAAATGTTCCAATAGAGAAAGAAGTATTTATTCATGGAGCTTTATGTATAAGTTATTCTGGTTGTTGCCTAATGAGTAGTATGCAAGGTTCACGTAGTGGTAACAGAGGAGAATGCGTTGGAAGTTGTCGCTTACCATATTCTTTAAAGAAAGATAATAGAATCATTGAAGAAAACAAATATTTGTTAAGTACAAAGGAATTAAATACATCTAGAAGATTTACTGAATTATTAAATTCATCTATTACTAGTTTTAAAATAGAAGGACGTATGAAAAGCCCTGAATATGTAGGATTTATTACTAGATACTATCGTAAATTAATAGATAGTTATAATGCCAATCCTAATTTGGAAGAAGAAACTAATGAATTAAAAACTATTTTCAATAGAGGGTTTACTGAAGGAAGATTATTTAATTGTAGTGATGAAGAATTAATGAATCAAAATACTCCTAATCATATTGGTTTAGAAATAGGAAAAGTAATTGATATAACTCCTGATAAAATTAAAATTCAAGTTGATAGAGAGCTTAATCAAGAAGATGGAATTAGATTCCTAAATTCTGGAAAAGGTTTTATAGTTAATTATTTATATGATGAAACAGGTAAATTAACTAATAGTATTCCAGCTGGTGGAATATGTTATGTTGATAATAAAGTAGAACTTACAGAAAAAGATAAAGTAAGTAAAACTCTTGATCATAAATTAATGACTAGTTTAAAAGTACTTCCAGCTCGTAAAGTAAAAGTAACATTTAAAGTAATTGCTAAAATGAATCAACCATTAACTATGATAATATCTGATGGAAATAGTGCTCTACAAGTAACTGGCAATAATGTTCAAAGAGCAAGTACTGCCCCAATTAGTGAAGATAGAATCCGTGAACAAATAGAAAAACTAGGAGATACTCCATTTATAAGTACAGCTACTATAATCGAAAGTGATGATGGTATATTCATAAATATAAAAGAAATTAATGAATTACGTAGAACTCTAACAACTAATCTAATGAATGCTCGTATGAATAGAAATAAAGAAGTTGTAATTAATAATATTAAGTTAGAGAATATAACTCCAAAAATGGAAACGGGATTATCAGTATCTATTAGAAATGAGGATCAAGCCGCAACAGCAGTTCGTTTAGAGACTAACAGAATATATATAGGTGATAAATCGCTTTATAAGAGTTATCATTTTAAAGATAATATCTATTATGTTTTACCAAGAGTACTATATGAACCAACAACTCAGTTAGAAAGAAAAAACATAGTAAGTGATTATTTTGATTACTCTAAATATGAATATATTCTAGGTAATTATGGTTTAAATGTATTTAACATATATACAGCATATTATTTATATAAAATGAAAATGGATTCTGTAACTTTATCAGTAGAATTAACAGAAGATGAAATAATTAATTTTATCAACACTTATGTTAAAACATTTAATGTATATCCTAATATCGAAGTATTAGTATATGGTCGTGTAGAAAACATGATAATTTTAGGTAATATTCTAAATCTAAAAGAAAATGATTATAGTTATGTTTTAGTTGATCAAAAGAACAATGAATTCCCGGTTTACTATGATGGAAGGCTAACTCATATATTAAATTTTGAAAATAAAAATATCGAAAATATTGAAGTATTAAAGAAATACGCAACGTTAAGAATAGATTTATTTGATGAAGATAATAAAATGACTCAAGTATTAATTAAAAAGTACCAATAAATTAAAAAATATGTTAAAATGATAATAGGAGTTGATATTATGAAAAAAGAGAATACTACTAAGAAGAAATATAAGAATTATATACTATTAGTACTACTGTTTTTAGCGGCTATTGGCTTAACACTATATTTCTGTAAATGGTATAACGTTTATGATGAATATCAAAAAGAAACTCCTGTAATAAGAGATACTTTATTTGAATTATCTAGCGAAGAATTAGAACATTATATAGTTGATAATCCTACAGCAGCTGTTTACATGTGTACTTCTGCAGAACTAAAGTGTCGTACTTTTGAAAAGGATTTTAAAAAACTAATTAATAGTAAAAATTTAAAGGATGAAATAGTTTATTTAAACTTAAGTAATTTAGATACAGAAGAATTTATTAAAGATTTTAATGAAAAATATAAATCTAAGAAAGAACTTAAGAATTATCCAGCAATTATTGTTTTTGAAGATGGAACAATTACTCATATTTTACAAGGCAACCAAGAAAATGGAAAACTTGAAATAGGAAAAGTAAAACAGTTTATAGAAATGTACAAAATAGGAGAGTAATCTCCTTTTCTTCTAGGAGGATATATGAATAACATAGTTTTATTTGAACCAGAAATACCAGGCAACACAGGTAATATTATGAGAACATGTGTCGCTACAAACACACGATTACATTTAATTGAACCATTAGGTTTCAAAATTGATGATGCCCATCTAAAAAGAAGTGGAGTAAACTATATAGATAAATTAGAATATAAAGTATATAAAAATTGGGAAGAGTTTAAGTCTCAAAACGAGGGTAAGTACTATTATTTCACAAGATATGGACATAAGCCCCATACTAGTTTTAATTATGAAAATCCTACTAATGAGGAACTATACTTTATCTTTGGAAAAGAATCAACAGGTATTCCTAAAGAAATCTTAAAACAAGACTTAGAACATTGTATGAGAATACCAATGACAGATAAGGTTAGAGCACTAAATTTATCAAATAGTGCGGCTATTGTAATATATGAAGTTTTAAGGCAACAAAATTATAATGATTTACTACGAGAAGAACCCCATAAGGGTAGTGATTTCTTAGAACGAGATTAAATCAGATAATGAAGGTGATAATATGAGAAAAAAGGAAATAGAAATAATAATTAATAATAAAAAATATGAAATAATAGAAAATGATAGAGATTGTTTAAATCTAGAAGAATTACTAGAAAAAGCAACAGATTATTTCTATGATTATGATTATATTTTTGGAGATTATGCCTATGATAAATTACGTTTAAAAGGCTATTATGATTCAAAAAATAAAAAAGCTAAGAAAATAAATGATATAAAGTATTTAGAGGAATATAAGAAAGATTATTGTAGCTACGGTGGTAGAACATTTCTTATAAAAAAAGTTAATTAAAATACTTGTAATAATTTATAAATATGGTAAAATTATAGTATATGAATAATAAGGGAGGATTTTTTACTATGGAAAATCAAGAAAAGAAGATGATGTCAATCGTAGCAGAAGATGGCTCAGTAGAAGAAGTAGAAGTTATTCTAGCTTTTGAGTTTAAGGATACTAAAAAAGAATACGTAATATACACAAAAAATGAAAGAGATGAAAACGATAATATTACCGTTTATGTTTCACATGTAGATCGTTCTTCTGGAGAACCTCAACTTTTAGGAGTTGAAGATGAAGAAGAATGGAATAGAATTAAAGATGTATTACGTGAATTATCAAAAGCAGAATAATTAAAGGAGGGCTATTTATGGCAGATGTACTAGATTTTGGAATGTTGCCAACTGACGATTACAATAAAATGAAAAGTAACGGATATATCCGTAAAATAAAATTAAAAGAGGATTCTCGTGCAGCAGTACAAAGAAAAGTAGATATTTATAAGGCAGAGTTAGCAGCAGCTAAAAATAATTTAGAAAACGTTCAAAATGATATGCCTGCTACTGCAACTGAAAACGATTTGGATAACGAATTAACTAAAAGAGCTGAATTAGTAGCACGTATTGAAGCAAAGATTAGTGCTTTAGAACCAGAACAACCTAAATTAGAGAGTGTTAAGAACCGTGCAATAAAAATTAAGAAAGCATGGTATGAGAATTGTGTTATTAATGGTGGTATGTTAAATGAAAATATTGTTGAAAGAGAAGTACCAGAAGAAGCTAAAGAAGAGTTACCAAATGAAGAAGTAGTAGAAGAAGTTAATAATGTTGCTGCAGCAAATGAAGATGTAATAGAACCAATTGAGGAAGAACCTATTACAGAAGTTGAAGAGAATGAAGAAATCGTTGTACCAGATGAGGAAGTTCCAGTAGAGGAAAAAGAAGAGTCAGTAGAAGAAGACAATATTACTTCAGAAGAAATAGTTGATGAAATTTCATCTGCTATGAATGACGTTGATATAGATGAGGAAACAAAAGAAGAAGTTTCTGATGATTTAGAGGAAAACGTTGATTCTCAAGTTAATGAAGAAGAAGTTGATAATCCATTCAAAAGAGAATTTGTATTCCCAACTGTTCCTAAAGTTTCACTATCTGCAATAAAGAAACAAGACAATTCTGATGATTTTGTTTCTAGTGATTATAAGTTAGATGCTGATATAGAAAATGATATTAGTGAAAAAATGGAAGAAGCAGAAGAAAATATGGACAAGCCAGAAAGAATTAATGCAAGGGATATGAATGAGTTAAATGATATTATCACTAATTCTTCAGATATAGATGAAATGAAAGCGGCAATTGAAAGCTTTAAACAAAGAAAACTTGAACAAGAAAGAGCAAATGAAGAAAAACGTGCTGCAGAAGAAGCAAGAAGAGAAGAAGAAGCTAGACTTGAAGAAGTAAGAAGAAAAAATCAAGAAGCCGTTGAAAAATTA
>JAEEGL011678268.1_pt1 | contig 54844 bp, 55 predicted proteins | sample 9134231 | NCBI WGS metagenome assembly JAEEGL01 (sample SAMN16246548, study PRJNA631951) | gut metagenome | biome: gut microbiome; feature: rumen; material: fiber-attached | host: Bos | place: Iran: Karaj | collected 2018-10
CATGAACTGGTCGCAATATGTGGGCAACAGCATCGACCGTTCCGCCATGTCGCTTGAGACCAGAGAACGCCGTAGCACTTATATCGTCAGTATTCCTTTCAGTCTCAGCCGACTCTTTAGCACCAAGCTTGACACACAACCCATCGGCTTCATACCCAGTGCGTTTGTCAACAACACGGCATTGATAAACCTTTTCAATGACTTGTGCGTAGGCTATCAAAAAGAGATGGACTTCAACGACCTGCCCATTCCCTTCGCTTGTGTGGCCACCGACATCAAGACCGGTAAGGAAGTCGACATCAGGCACGGCAGTGTACCCACCGCGATGCGAGCCAGCATGGCCATCCCGGGGGTATTCACACCCGTTTCCATGGACAATCATTTGCTCGTCGATGGCGGTTTGGTCAACAACTTCCCCGCTGACTTGGTCAAGAAAATGGGGGCCGACATCATCATCGGAGTCGAAGTGACGGATGCCGACACCCTTATTGCAGAAGATAATGTCACCCTACCCGACGTCCTCAACGGACTGATTGACAACGCCGTCAACAACAAAAGATTCGAAAACCAAGCACTCTGTAAGCTTCACATCACGCCCGACATCACTGGCTATGGCACCTTAAGTTTTAACCACGACGCAATCGACACACTGGTCAACCGTGGTTACCGAGAGGCAAAGAAATACGATTCCGTTTTGATGAGCATCAAACATCAATTGGACTCCATCAACGGAGCACCTTTAGACAAGAAATTAAGAGCCACAAAAGCGAAAAACCTCGCTGACGCTCCCGTCTACATCAGCTCCATTGACATCAATCCAAGCGACATGTTGAGAACAAAATGGCTGCTCAGAAAAGGGAAACTGAAGGCAGGACAGTTCATTTCGGAAGCTGAAATCAACCATGCCGTTGACATCTATAGAGGCACCGGCGCCTTCGACGACATCACCTACAACTTGACGGAAAGCGGCACCGACACCATCAACGGAGAAGTCCAAGACACCTATGCCTTAAGCATGAACTTCAAACCGACACAGCCCAATGTCTTCGGCCTCGGGCTACGATACGACACCGAAGAAGGCGCAGGCCTGCTGCTCAAGTTGGGCCTCAACGAGAAGCGCCTCAACGGATTCAAGCTCAGCCTCAGCGGCAAACTCAGCTACAATCCTAAATTCGATGTCACGGCTACTTACGCGAGTATCAATTTGGCCAGTTTCAGTTTGGCATACGACTTTCGAGGCGAACACTACAAAGCGTTGACTACCGGCAACGACTACAACAACCTCAACTATGTCCAGCACCGGGTCAGCGCATACGTGTCGCAGTTCCACTTGCTTGACATCAGCACCGCTGTTGGCGCCCACTTCTCCTCAACCTCCTTCTCCAATCCCTTTTCCATCGATTTCAGCAACGACACCATCGACCAGTCGACGATTTCCTCATCCTACTACAACGACAATCTCCTGGTCACGCCCTTCGTCACGTTGAAATACGACAACCTCGACGATCCGTATTTCGCCAAGCATGGCATCAACACGACCTTAAACGGGCGAATACACTTCGACCTAAAAGGCGCCTCAGGCCACACTTACGAAATCGGTTATAGCATACAAGGCTACATTACGCCCTACGACAAAATGTTCACCATCATACCCCAACTTTATGCCAGATGCTTGTTTGGAGCAGCTGCATACGCCAACCTTTGGAATGTTGTCGGTGGGGAAATCGAAGGCCGGCACTTCGACCAACAAATGCCCTTTATCGGCATCAACCATGTCGACTATGTCAACAACTTCACCGCTATTGCGCGCTGCGACTTCCGCTTCAATTTCTTGCAAAAGCATTATGTCACAGCCACCTACAATTTCTTGTATGGCTTCAACCCCTTTGGCCAAGGCTTCATTGAGGGCTCGAGGCGCTTCTCTGGCGCAGGTTTGCGCTATGCCTATAATAGTTTCATCGGCCCGATTTCGTTCACCCTGCAATGGTCTGACTGCACCAAACGGGTCAGCGCCTATTTCTCCGTCGGATACACTTTCTGACCCGCGAGACCCATAAACAAAACAATCCCGACGGCCATGCCATCGGGATTGTTTTTTATGTCGCTGAGCCTTTGGGGATCAGTCAAACAATGTCTTGTTATTCTCTAGCAGTTGCGCTATGGCGTCGATTTCTTTCGTTCTCAGCCTAAGCTCAGGGAGGAAACGCCTGAAGTTGTCCAAGCCATGCATGTCGGAGCCGATGTAATTATACATGCCCTCGTTCAGCAAAAAATGCGCCTTTTCGCGAGCAGGCTCACCATACACTCCTGCCAAAGACAACAAATTCATCTGGAACTTGTAGCGTTTGTCCTTCCAACGCATATAGACATCCTTACCCGCATACTCATACCTTTCGGGATGCGCAATGACAGGCTGCAGCTCCTCACACATGATGTCGTAGAGCAAGTTGGTGTAGTTCTGCTCATACATCATATAGGAGGTCTCGCAAAGCACATGGGTACCCGCTTTATCCAAAGTCAGGAAGCCTTGCTTGAAATGTTCAGGAAAACCGCCTTCGAGCATGTACTCACCTCCCAAACGTAACTCAATCTGGCAAGCTTTCTCGGCTTCGGCCTTGAAGACCTCAAACTCGGCTGAGATGCTCTCACGGTTGTTTCTAGGGTAGTCGTTCATGAAGTGAGGCGTGAGGATCATCTTCTTTACGCCACGTTCCTCCAGTTTCTTCAAGGCATACAACGACTTCTCGGTCGACGAAAAGCCATCGTCGACGCCAGGCAGCAAATGGCAATGGATGTCACATGCCCCTTGGAAGAAGTCTTCCGGCAAATAATATTTCTTTCTAAAACCGAACATATTCTAATTATGCCTTTCCGTCATTAGCCGACTTAAAGTGGCCGTGAGAACGATGATGGTGGTGGTGTTTATGATTCGGGAAGACTTTATCATATAGTTTCTCGTACCACTTCCTGTTTTTCTTCTTCTCTTCCTCCTCATTACCGTAGCCATAACCGTAGCCATAACCGTAGCCGTAACCATAGCCGTAACCATAGCCGTAACCATAGCCGTAACCATAGTAGCCATAGCCACGTTTCTTCTTGTTCACGCCATTCAGCACCACACAGAGGTTCGGGAACTTGTTGTCGTGATAGAACTTGTCAACGTCGAAGAGCAAGCGTTTGTCGGTTGTGCCCGCTCTCAACACCATGATGGTGGTATCGGCCACACGCTTCACGATGTCGGAGTCGGCCACCATACCCACAGGCACGTTATCCAAGAAGACGTATTCGTAACGCTTACGCAGTTCAGCAATCAGATCCTCAAGGCGTGTGCTCATCAGCAACTCGGCGGGGTTAGGCGGCACGGGGCCTGAGAAGATGATGTCAAGGTTAGGTGTAGTCTGGCTGGAATGGATGATATCGTCAACGCTATCCGTCTTACCCGACAAATAATTTGATACACCCGCTCTGGTATTGACACCAAACACCTTGAACAGGGTACCCTTACGGATATCCAAGTCGACGATGACCGTCTTTCGCGTGGCCAAGGCAAAGCTCGTGGCCAAGTTGGTGGACACAAAGGTCTTACCTGACGATACCATGAACGAAGTGAACATGATGACATGGCCATCCTCCTTCCTGTCTTTCATATACTCAAGACTAGATCGGATAAGGCGGAACGACTCGGAAAGCGAGTCTCGACCATTCTCCTTCACCGATACCACATGGCCCTTCACCTCGCCATCATAAGGAATATCACCCAAGAACGGCACATTGGAGCTCTTCTGCACATCCACCCTGTCGTGAATGGTGGTATCCATCATATTGCGAAGCAGCATGATGACAATCGGGATGGCCAAGCCAATCAGGATACCGATCAACGTAGCGCGTTTCTCATCGGGAGCCACCGGGCCGTAGTTAGGCGAAGCATAATCGATAATTTTACCCGTAGCCTCCAGTTGGGGGCTGGTCATCATCAGCTCCTCACGCTTGGTCAGCAGATTGAGGTACAGCTGTTCCTTAATGTTCTGCATACGGGCCAGCGACTGGAACTCCACCTGGGCCTCGGGAACGGTTTGGATTTGCGAGTTGGCAATACTCCTTTCTCGGTTGGCAGCCTCAATACGATCCTCCAAGCCCATCAAATTGGTTTCCAAAATGGAAACGATGGTGGCATGAAGCGATACCTGTTCTTCCATCACACTCTGGGCAACAGGATTGTTGACCGTGCCATCCGCCTTGTATTTCTCAATCTTCACCAAATTATCATTATATTTGGCAATGACCGCCGCAGCTTCCGAAGAGACCTTCACCACACCCACAGGCACAATCTGGTCTTGGTTATTCTTGACAAAATTCAAAAGATAGCGCATCATATCTTTTTGAGCCTCAAGTTGTTGCACTTCTTCCGTCTTGGCATTGCTTTTGGCGACATAGGATTGGCCATAACTACCCATATCAATAATATTGTGGCCTTTCTTGAAGTCGACAGAATACTGCTCATATTCCTCAATATCGCTCATCAACATTTCGATACGGTCGTTGATGAATTTTTCCGTATAGTTCAAGATGCGCTGCTGGTCATCGATGGATTCCTGATTATACACTTCCATCAAGGTGTTGAGCACATCGGCGGCCCTCAACGGAGAAGTATCCTTCAAATACAGACGCAACAAGGCATTACGCTCGCTATCTCTTGTCACATTAATACGTCCGCGATAAGAAGCAGCGACAGACTTCAAAGGCGCATGACGCACCACTACAGCATTATTGATGAAGTCATTGTATTTCCAGGTGGGTGTTACCACAACCTTACCAACAGGGGAAATCACCGTATCATTCAGTCTGACTTTCATGGAGGGGATATCCTCACCAAAATCATCCAACAACACATACTCCTGATCCAAAGGTTTCACACTAAATGATGCTCCACCATTTTCATCCATCTCAGGAAAAGAAACTGTAACAGGAGAATCTTTATACAAGTCAGTATTGCGGCGAGACATTTTAGTCTTATAGGAATACATGGTACACAAGTTCAGTTGGCGCACCATGTTCTCCATGTTCACCTGGGAGCGCAGCACCATCACCTCGTTGTTCACCGTACTCACCACAAGTCCAGGACCGGAGATCAAATTCAAAGGGGCTGAGCCACGGAACGACTCTGAGCCGCCATTGGCCAAGGTCTTAATCAACATAGAAGAAGAACTGGCATAGATTCTCTCCTTACCTCGAACATTGTAGAAAGCAATCAGGCCGCCAATAGCTGCACAAAGAACGAACCATGGCAGATTATGAAGAACCAAGAAAACCAAATCCTTAAATTTGAAGCCACTGTTTGCGTTTTCATCAAAAAACGTATTCATGTCGTTAGGCCTCATGTTCGTATTGCTGTCAGTAGCCATTATCTTGTCAATTATTTTTGATTAGTAATACACAATACAAATCGAAATCATAAAACCATTAGTCTTGTTTAGGTATAAATGTCCTAATCAAGGCATAAATCGACACCAAAGAAGTAATCGACGTGATCAAAGTCAATACCGTATTCAAGTTATTGCTGAAGAACTTATAACCCATTTCCTCAGTGAAGATGATGTCGTTTTGTTGCAAAACAAAGAAGTCGTCGTCAAAAATGGAAGTGGACCGAGGATCCATATAATGGACGACCCGTTTCCCATCCACCTCACGCATGACGCCGATACGGTCGCGACGCGTGTACCAATCCAAACCACCCGCCAACGCCAAGGCTTCCAGGAAAGTGCAACGCTCATTATCAACATTAATCACCTTGCCTCCAGAACTGCTCAGCATAAACACCTTAAAATTCGTAAAGCGAGCCGTCACCAATGGATCCTTTATATAACCATTCCTTTCCAAATGAGCGGCAATGGTATCTTGCAGCTGCAAACGCGTCAGGCCTTCCACATGCAGTTCGCCCAGCACAGGAAATTGAATGTTGCCATGGGCATCCACAAGATACCCCAATCCTTGATTGGTGGCTGCGCCCTGGGCGCTACCTCCCATCACGTTAAAGGGTTTAATCAGCTCGTCATCCTTGCCCGTATTACTCAAGACAAAAATTCTCAGTTCGTCATACGGAGCCACCGTTGCCTCTAGATTATCGTTAATCGGCAGCCCCTGTTTGGGCATGTCCTGCAAATACCGGACCTTCTTGGCTGTTACACAAGACGAAGATGCCACGGCTAAAGCAACCAAGGCAAAAAGTACAATTAATTTATTGATTTTCATATAGATACAATATTTTTCTAACGATTTGATTGTGCAAAGATACAAATAATTCCTTAACCATGTAGCGCTAAATCTCAACAACAAATTATTTCCAATACAAATCCACTATTTTTTTATATAATCTAGCGATACCAGGATTGTTCTTGGCCATAAGTTTAACATGGTTCCTGAGAAACTCTCTCAAATGGAGCCAATCCCACTGGAGCCTGCTATCCGTCCACAAAGTATGTGCAAGGATCATTGCTCTCTCTGGAAAGGCCCCTGATTTTATACAATCTACGATTTGGTTCGTCGTATGAAACCTTAAGCCAAACCTGTTTTCAACAACATCCCGAGTAGCGAACTTTCCTCCATCCCATGCATAGCCCGTATCTGTCAAATAAAAGGTTTTATCAAAATCGACTGAAAGATAAGGCTCTCCTACCAAATCAAAATCCGACAATGAATAGTTTTTCCATAGCAAACGGTTATCGTATTCGGAAGTCGAGCTGCCATGCATACACACAGACCTCACAGGATAATACTTACGGAAATAGTTCAGATTGTCCTCAAAAGTCTTTATTGCTTTCGTCTCATCCCCTTTAGCCAACGACAAGTCTTCATAATGATATCCTATTTCATGGCCCAGCCCTACAATCTGGGCAATCACCTCAGGCACATTGCTCTGCTTTACGATACGGAAAAAATAAGTAGCCCTGATCCCCAACTTGTTTTCCAACTGGGCCATCTTCAGAGCATTCCAGGCCAGCTCGTCAACATCATGGCGCATGACGATGCACTTACCTCTAACTGGAACCGTCATCAACTCCTCGAAGGTTTGGAATTGATAGCCAGCCTCTTGAAAAGCAACAACTAATGAATGGTATGATTTAAGGGTAAAGTCACGCATAGCCATTTACACTTTCAAAATTGCATTCCCGCCAATCACCGTCTCTCCTCTATCATTCTCACACTTGGTATCGATATTCAGAATTGAAATCTTCATTTCTCATTTGACTTTGGGTTTAAAACCGACAGGCACTCCGTCTTTCATCTCAAACTCACGAATCACTTTCGCAGGAGCCCCGGCCACCATACAAAATGGAGGAACATCCTTGGTCACCACAGAGCCTGCAGCCACGATGGAGCCTTCGCCCACGGTTACCCCAGGCAGAATGGTCACACTAATTGCAATCCAGGCATTCTTCTTGATGACGACAGGTGCCACATACGATTCTGTCAAATACTGATGGTATTCAAGTGGCTTGCTATGAGTCAGAATATAGTCATTAGCTGCCAATGAAACACCGTCTTCGATGACAACAAAATTGGGATACACATCATCAATGACCACTTGAGGGCCAATCATCACATTCTTCCCTATTTTCACACCACGCCATTTATGCAGCTTCACGCGCATCTTGCTATATGGAATCACCCTAAAAGCTAAAACTTGCCAAAAATAATCCATATAGCGGCGATATAAGAACCGCGCACTTGCCAAAAAGCCTGTATAGCCATGCTCCTTTGCTGATAATCTACACGCTTGGAAGAATCCTCTCTCCTTATGATTAGGCAGAGGCCGTTTTTCCAATGGCCAATAATCTTTCATGGTTTCTTATTGTTATACAATTCTTTACATGTGAAAAACTCAAATCCTTTTTCTTTGAAGAAAGCTAGTTCCCTATCATAAATCGGCAAGGCTTTTTCACCTAGATTCTTTACTTTTAGCTTATGGCGAATCACATCGCCCAATAAATAGGAAATGAAATTGCCACCACGTCGTTCTATTTCTGTTGTCACTTGTTCCTCATCGATAAACTCGTTTGGATGGGTAAGGAAAACGAATTGTCTTCCACTGCACAATGTTTCCCAATACAAAACACGCCTAGTGAATCGGTTCAGTGAAGGGGCTATGCGCATAAACGTGCCTATATATGGAAAGCCAAATGCAGAAATGGGAGCCTCAAGTATATCCGACTCCCCCTTCCTAAAGATATTGTCAGGTTGGACAAAATAGGCTTTTCGAGGCGCTGTCAGCCAATGTAACTTCTTCATAGCGCCAAAGGAGAACATCATGTCCAAACGTTGTGATGACACGGAACTATCCACCTTAAAACCTGTTTCAGCCAACACTTGTGGAAAAGCTTTATCAACCCGAGCAGCGGGAGCACGAAATGAAACAACCTCATCGCCGATAATATCCTCGAGGATTTGCTTTGACTGCTTCAAATGCGAAAGCTGTTCTTCTGGCGACAAAACATCAAAAGCCTTGCTTACCTCATGAGTCAATCCATGCGAGCCTACCTCATGGCCTCGTTCATGAGCCATTTTGACCACCTGAGGATATAACTTTGCTATATGCCCAGTATAGAAAAAAGTCGCCTTTATACCATATTTGTCGTACAAATCAAGCAAGCGTGGCATACCTTGGTTCATCACATATTCACCCGTCTTGTCACGCAACATGTGATTAAGGATGGACGTGGTTTCCACATCGTTTGTAATGAGACAAATGCGTTCTTTTGACATTTCAATTACTTTTTCATGAGGTTGGGGCATACGCTCACATTATGTGCAATATGTCGCATACTATTTGAATCTAAACTGCTCATCAGGGTTCTCCTTCATTATCTTTTGGCTTTCGGGATAATTCTCAATGAACCAGGTCAGGAACTGTGCATAGTCAATCTTCTCCGAAAGCATTATCTGGCGACGGGACTGCCATTCCTCTTTGAGGTTGGGCATGGAAAGAATCTTCTCAACGGTCTGATACATCTTTTCCGCCGCACCTTCCTGTGATGCTTTTATACCATAACCCAAATGATAAACGTCTTCTAGTTCATTCAAATAGCCAATGCGTCCCACAAAGTCATTGAAGCGCACGAATGGCACGCCCAACACTGCAGCTTCTGCCGCCATGGTTTGGCTATCGCCGATATACAAGGTCGAAAAAGCCATCACATGGTGCATATCAAGGGTCTTGATTGGAATACGGTATTGCTCAAATTGTGACTCTAGCTCTCGCTCAGAGGTAATATAAATGTGCCCATGAGGTTTGAGTATGTCAATCAACTTCTGAGCGATTTCTGTATTGATGCCTTTGATGCCTGCATCGTGATAGGCGTTTAAACTTGAAAAGCGCAAGATAAAATAGGGTGTGTCGGCAGAAAAATATTTTTCTACCACTTTCTTGTCTGCCACAAAATGGTTAGGATGAAGATAAGCCAACTCATGATACGATTCATATTTCACGGAAAAGGGTTCTAAACTAAAATTATTACAAACCCTAGGAGACAGAATCGTTCCCATAAAAGGCCCGGCCATCTTTGGAAACAAAGGGACCACATTCATATCATCCTCACCAGTATTAATCCTATATTTTCTTGTCAGCCAACCCACTTGAGCCACTTCAACGGTAGAGCCTGTCAACAAATCAATTTTATTTTTCCTAACAAAGCGCAACATGCGCCAATCGCGCACAATCATATCCCACAGTATTCCAAATTTGCTTTTGCGATGCGCTTCTTTAAGGATATTATAGTACGGCAAGCCCGATTGCTTTAAAAGATCTTCGAGGATGTCCTTGGTCTTGATGAGGATGAAGACCTTATGTCCGTCATTCATCAAGTTTTTGGCGACATTCTTATAGAGGTGGAAATGAGCTGGATGGCTTAATTGTATAAGAATATTCATTGTAGTTTCACTAATGCGGTCCCTTCTATCAAGACCTCTTGGTTTTCGTCATAACAAATCGTGTCGAGCAGAACCCGACGTTTCTCTGGAAACAATTCTTTCACACAAACCATAGCACACACTTCGTGACCAGGAAAGACTGGTTTGCGGAAACTCATGTTTTGATTAAGATAAATGGAACCAAAACCAGGAAATTTAGTCCCGATAATGGCACTAAACAACGAAGCCGTCAAAAAACCCGGTACGATAAGTTGACCAAATTGAGTCGTCTTAGCATACTCCAAATCCGTATGCAGAGGATTGGTGTCAAATGACAATTCCGCAAATCTCATCACCTCCTCCTGAGCAAAGACTCTCTTCATCTTATACGACTGTCCTATTTTCAAATCTTCAAAACGCATCAGATTCCGTATTTTTCTTTTCTGTTTTTCATTATCTGTTCAAATTCTTCTTGGGTATAATTGTCTTTCAATTTGTCCGACAAATCCTTAATCACCTTGGCAGGAATGCCCCCACAGAAAGTCAAGGGAGGCACATCCTTGTTCACCAAACTATTGGATGCCACTATAGCGCCTTCTCCAATCTCCACCCCTGGAAGGATGGTCACATTAACGGCCACCCATGCGTTTTTGTGTACGATGACTGGCGCAATATATGACTCGCTGCAATTACGATGGTATTCGAGGGGTTTGTTGTGCGTCAGAATCGTGATGCTCCCTGCCAAAGACACCCCGTCTTCAACCTTGATGAAATAGGGATATGGCAAATCCATATTGACATATGTGCCCACATGGACATTCTTTCCTATTTTCACACCGCGCCAACGTTGCATCTTAATGCGAGCCTTATTCCATGGAAAAGTCTGCGCCCACACGTTAAGCATGTGGTCTTTCCATCTGACAAAACCGAATACCAACGCAGATTTGTAGCCATGCTCCTTTGCGGAAAGCCGCATGGTCTTCCACAATCCATTGGCTTCATAATTAGGGACGACTTGCTTCTTTAGTTCAAGATATGCTTTCATAACACACTATGCTTCAACAATTAAAACAAAATTATGCAAAGCCTCTACCAGCCATTTTAAACCAAGTCCACAAAAGATTTGCAATACAAATGCCAACCAGCCACATCGTGTACCATCGTTTGTGCCGGTTGGTCAATTGGGAGACAGCATATGCAGCAAACATCAATTCAAAAGGCAGTATGGGAAAATGGAAACGCTCCGAGTGGGCAAAATTGCTGAACACTAACACCAACAAATAGCCGCACATCACCGCAAGGGGCAAGACATGTTTTCGCCAATCTCCCCTAATTAAAAGCAGGAACAATGCCATAATTGTTAATCCCGATAGAATATTCTTGATGAAATTGGCGCCATTCATCATCATTTGGTTCTCTTGACCTGAAACTGCGACCATAGTCGGGAAAGGGATGGTGAAAATCAATGGTGCAAACACCGATGCAGTGGCATATTTCGCAAATGAATTACCGCCTTTCATTTCAGCTCGCCATTCATAATTAGCATCCGACCTAGCAGCCCACATTGTCGTCGTTTCTTCTATCATTTCCGCTCCCATAGTCAAGAGCATCCACAACGCAAAAACGGAAACATACAAAACTTTTTTCCATGATTGAAGCTGCTTACTCGAACTCAAAATCAAAGCGCCAGCAAAGGCTGCCATCATCACCGCTGCCAAAGCTGTCCTAAATGTAAACATTACCAAAATAATCGCACCTGGCAAAACAATATTGCCAAAAGTGACTTTTTTTGAATGCAAAGCAAAATCGGCACGTTCAACAAAAAGTATGGTCAAAAAAGTCATTTCGGTTTCTTTCAATGTCACACCGCAATAGTACCACATATTAGGCATCAACATGCAAAAGATGGCTGCCATGCGCCCTGTCGATTCTCCGAAATTACGTTTGGTCAAATGATACATCAGCACACACGAAAACGAATCAATAAAACACTTGATCAATCGGGAAGGCAAGACATGCGTGCCAAAAAGCAGATACTCAAACGACAGCCACCATGGATAACCCGAGTCTGACAAATCCATACTGTCATTAATCGTGTCAACCATCTCCCTAAAACCATAATCGTGCCAAAATGTACCGAGATAATGATAAAATCTGTCATCCCCTTGTCCAAACTTGAAAGGAGAGTCATTATAACTCATGTAGAAAAAATATATAACAAACACGCTAATGACACGTAAAAGCAATGCTGTGGTAAACAACTTCTTCGTGAAAGGTCCGGACCCACATGTTTGCCATTTCATAGTAAGCTGCGTAGCGTATGTAAAGAAAATAATAATGGGAATAAACCCAAACAACACATACACGAATGGCATGGCATGGCTCATGAATATGGCACTCACCAAAGCCAAAGTCACCACATAACAGATGATGGCTCTCGTCGAAAAATATCTTGGGAAATAGGTCAACATACTTCTAAAACAAAAACGGCTGCAAAAATAGTAATTTTCAAGTTATTGGAACCATCTATGCCATTTACTTACATGAAACTCCTTTATAGATGCTCTCCAGTTTCTTCGCTACAGTCAAATGATCCAACCCATCCGCAATGAGTTTCTCACGTCCACAAGTCTTACCTTCAAAAGCCAATGCTTTTTGCAGCAAACCCATAATCTCTTGCGGCGCTCTCGATTCGGCCACATAACAGCCCTCAAGACCTTCCACCCGTTCTTTCACATCCCCCACATCGGTGCTGACCAAAGGGCAATTACAAGCCAAGGCCTCCTTAATCACATTAGGGCTGCCCTCCCATTTGCTGGTCAACAAAACGGCGTCGGCGGCATTGTAATAATAAACCGTGTCCTTGTGCTCCACATTCTCAAACACATGCAATTGCACTTCAAAGCCAAGTAATGATACCGCTTCTTGCGCAAGCGGGAAGTCTTTTTCCGCCCTATCGGGATTGGCAGGAAACAAAACATGCTTCACACCCTCTTTCCAACCTAATCTCTGTCGGCACATCTTCTTCTCCATCGGCACAAACAACTCCGTATCCACGCCATTGGGGATAACATGCACTTCCATCGGCAGGTCAGCAGCCATGTCACGGGATTTCACTATGATTTCGCGCCAACGAAAAACCTTACTAAAAAACCGTATCATCCTTTTGTTCCACGGGGTTGCTTTCAGGTCACTGCCCATTAAAGAGACAACCAGAGGCTTGACTCGCGCCAAACTTGCCAAATAAGATGAGAACGAGAAATGGGCATGTACCACATCAAAGTTTCCCTTCTTCCAGTAATTCCTCAAAGGCAGAATCTGACCCAGATAGCCTTTTATCCCCTTCCCTTTGATCAGGAAATAATCGACCTCGATTCCAGCCTTTGCCAGAGAATCTCCCTGGGCCTTCACCACAGGTGAGATTTTGCCATGGTTGCCGCTTGCAACAAAAAGGACTCTCATCTTAAGTTCTCCCAATACCATTGGCATGCGGCAGCGAAGCCAGCGCGTGCGTCAAACTTAGGATTGTATCCCAACACCTTCTGTGCCTTCAAGATAGAAGCCTGCGAATGAGGGATATCTCCTGCCCGATTGGCACGAAACACCGGCTCAATCTTCGCAATCTCCGGGTCGTATTTGGAAAGGTTCTCCTTTAAACAGTCAAACAAGTCTATCAAGGTGGTATTGCCGCCATAGGCCACATTAAACACCAAATCCAGCGGTGCATTCTCGGGCAGATTCATATTGTAGGTGGTAGCCCTCGACACGATATCCTCCTTGGGAAGGGTGGCCGCCAACTCGTTCGCCTGAATCACATTGTCGATATAGGTAAAGTCCCGAGAATAGGACCCGTCTCCGTTGATGAAGGGCGACTCATGGCGTATCAAGGCCTTCACCCAAAGAGGAATCACGGCGGCGTAAGCACCATTGGGATCTTGTCGACGCCCAAACACGTTGAAATAACGTAAGCCTATGGTCTCCACTCCATAGAGCGATGAGAAAACATTGGCATAAAGCTCATTCACAAACTTCGTGATGGCGTAGGGCGAAAGTGGTCGACCAATATTGTGTTCAATCTTAGGCAGTTCCTTGCTGTCACCGTATGTGGAAGAGCTGGCGGCATAAACAAAACGTCGCACACCCTCGTCACGGGCGGCCACCAACATATTCAAGAAGCCATCGATATTGTTGGCGTTGGTATTGATGGGGTCGTTGATGCTGCGTGGCACCGAGCCAAGTGCTGCCTCATGCAGCACTACCTCACGGTCTTTCACTGCCATGCGGCAGGTCTCCAAATTACGGATGTCGCCCTCAATGAAATGGAAATTCGAGCGGCTCATCAACTGCTCGATATTGTGCAGAAAACCTGTGGAGAGGTTATCCAAGCAGGTCACATCGTGCCCTTGAAGCACAAAGTGTTCGCACAAGTTGCTTCCGATAAATCCGGCACCGCCGGTGATTAGCATTTTCATAATTACTCAATATCCTTATTATCGTAATAATGCGAATTAATCTTGTTTATGAAATCTTTTACCCTAAGCACATTACCGTTCCACTTAAAGAAATCTTCTCCTTCTACAAACACAAAATCACCATCTCTGTACTCTATTTTCCCTCCAGTGCCATCCACTTCGCATTGATGCAATGAGACGCAACCAAAAAGAGATTGCATCTCGGTAACATAATACTTACCATCTTTACCGAGAAGCACATCCATTGACAAAGAATCAAAACGATTAGCATCAGCAATTTCCTTGATGAGATGCAGCAATGATTTAGGTGGGAATCCGTATTCCATCAACACACTGGAACCATGCCCGTTTTCCATCGGTCGCTTATAACCAGCATAAGTATCACCTATTTTTATTATCCTCCATTCGGTCTCAATATCAACATATTCTTGGATAATAAGGTAATGTCTTTGACTCATCCCAAGTTTGGGCACAGGAATAAAGCCTCCCAACTTGGTGAAATGAACATATCCCAAAGCCAAACGAGGGTCAAATCTTCCAAAAACCGATTGTATGATTCTCTTGGCTTTTGATTTTCCATTAACGATTGAAACCCCGCTTCCCGCTGCTCCGCCTCTTGTCTTGAAAACAATCGGATAACTTGCTTTGTCGCAATAAGCAGCAGCTTCTTTCTTTGAATAAAACACATGTGTCTTTGGTGTACTGACACCATGTGTCTCAAAGAAATAAGCATACATACGCTTGTTTTCATACAAAAAAAGCTCATGCCACGAAGGATAAATAGGTATCTTCAAATAATGCTTTATCACCCATAAACGCTCATTATACATTTCCTTATACTCAGAAATGTTAGCCTTTTCTCGCACCAAAACACCATCTACATGTGCTTGCTTGATCTGCTCTATCCAGTCGTCGGCAAACAAATCCAAAACAACAGGCTCCACATTACAAACTATACAAGCCTGCCTATAGCTCTCAACCAAATGGTCTATTTCGGGATAACTCTTTAATATGCCTAATTTCATACGAATTCTTATTTCAAAAGTTTATAATAATGCGACAAATTCTGAATATGAGAATCTATACTATACTTTTCCCTAACAATTCTCGCGTTCATTTGTGCGTCTTGTTTATAACGAGTCAGATTAAGGACTACTTGCTCCAGGTGTTCCGCAAAATCTTCAATATTTTTAGTTTTATACATGCACGCAAGTCTACCATTACCCGTCACTTCCTTCATCACCTCCCAGTCATTCACAATTACTGGCAAACCAGATGCCATAGCCTCCACCACTGCGATGCCGAATGTATCATCATTAGTAGAATAGACAAACACGTCCACATTTTGAAGAATAGCCGGGACATCACTACGCCCACCCAGGAAAAATACTGTATTGTTTAAAAGGCCATTATCCTTACAATAATCTATACAATTATCATAAAGATCGGGGTCCGCATCAGATTTCTTCCCAATAAAATAAAAGCAAAAGTTGCATATATTCTTGTCACTGAATGCTTTTAGAGCCTTACATAGAAAATTTTGCGAACGGCCTCCCACAAAGCTTCCAACCATGGCCATTTTAATCACATCCGGAGCCAAATCGCTTTCTTTGATAAAATCTGGCACATCATACACTTTGTCTAATTTCGAAAAATCAATGCCGTTATATACAACATGACACCTTTTCTTAGGAGCAAACAATGTCTGTTTTATATACCAATCTCGTACATATCCGCTCACAAACACCGACGCATCCGCAAACCACATAACTAGATGGGTAAACACGCGCCCGCTCAAGGAAGTAAAGAAGCCATGAAATGATGCAACTAGTTTAGTATGCAAAAAGCAGGTACAAAAAATCCCCAAAAATGCATTCAATAACGTCTGTGTGTGCAAAATATCAACGTTTTCCTCTCTCAGTAATCGACGTAGTTTCGGGATATATCCCAATTTAAACCCAGTTGGTTTGATTCGAAACATCGGCACACCCGTTGCGCGGTAAGCATCCGTCAAGTCCCCTTCATTACGATAAACAAGAATGCTCTCGTAAGCTGCTATCTCTTTGCGGCGGAACGTATCCAGCACAAGGGTCTCCGTACCGCCACGGTTAAGGCTTCCGATAAAGTAGGCAACTTTCATAACCCATCCAGGTTTCTATCTGCAACATCATTTGTTTTTGGCATGCAGCAACAGGCATAACAACATCGGCGAGATATTGGCAAGACGTATCTTGCGTGCCGCCAAATCCGTGGCATGATAGGATGACAGTGGGAAGATGACTTCCTCTTTCAGTTGCTTGAGCAACTCCTTGCGCCTTCCCCAAAAATCACCACTTGCGCTGCTTATGATTCCTATAGCCATCTGCCCTATCATACCCTCAAACCAACGCTTGTCGTTGACTTTCTCCGACTGCTCTTTCATTGAGCCAATCAACGACAGCCTGTCGTCCAACACCTTTCTTTTCTTTTTCTCATCCACGCTTTGGGTGATGGAGCCTTGACGCATCAGATAGTTGTAAACCATCAAATCCGTGGAAGTCACCTTTGAGGCTTTCAACAGCAAACGAGGAGTCCACTCCATATCCTCAAAATAAATGCCTTCTTTGAAGACGCAATTCTCCAGCAATTCCCGCCGCAGCATGAACTGCCAGGCATAACAGCCAAAGCCTAACCTCTCGTTCAGGAATGTCAAGCCATCACAGGCCTCATCACGGTAGTCGACAAAAGGTTTGCTTATCTTGTTGGGTTCAAAGACTTCGTATCGTTCGTTGACATTCTGATAGTTGAAGCGAAGGGCATCCAAATGGTCGGCATCCATCTTTTCGACCAATGTCTTCAGCACATTGGGTTCCAAATAGTCGTCCGAGTCAACGAATTGGACATATTGGCCTAGGGCGACTTCTATGCCGCTGTTGCGTGCCGCACTCAGCCCCCCGTTTTCACGATGAACCACTTTCACATTATCATGTGCACGGGCGTATTCTTCACAAATGGCAGGACAATTGTCGGGCGAGCCGTCGTCAACAAGGATAATCTCGTATTCCTCGCGTGGCAAGTCTTGGTTCAAAAGGCTGTCGACGCATCTGCGGAGGTATTGCTCAACCTTGTAAATAGGAATTATGATACTCAGTTTCAAGCCCATCGTCACTTCTTTTTGTTCTTTAACTTTTCCATTCTAAACAGGCCTCTCTCCATTAGATACACCAACTTGAACGCCCAAGGATGCCTATGAATGCGACGCATCAAATGAATATCTTCAGAATACTTTTGATAGTCATGCAAATAACCTGCTGGAATCAATTCTTCAAGCACTTTGGCTCGCTCTTCTCGAATCACGTCTTTACTCTTTGCGTCCTCGCTAATGCCTGTCATGTCGAACAGGGTTACATCCATATCCACATATTGGGGTTTTTCGCCACCTAATACAATGGCTTGCAGGTACCATTTCCAGTCAGAGACGATTTTCAAGCTCTCATCGTAATAACCGTATTTTTCAAACAAATCGCGGCGGATATAGGCTGGGTCGTGGTTCAAGGTACCCGTGTACATGTCCAACATGGTGATTTCACGACCAGCGAAACTCTTGTCGACCAACTTTCTTCCATCAGGGAAACACTTGACCATATTGCCGTAGAAAATAGACGGATGATCTGCCTTTTCAAGTGCATTCAGCATGCACTCCGTCACGTCTAGAGCCGCCAACCCATCTGCCGAGTTGAGGATTTGGATATAGTCGCCTGATGCCATACGGATGCCTTTGTTCATGGCATTATAGATGCCGGTGTCAGGCTCCGACACACATTTCAGGTGGGCAAATTCGGGTTCCAGCTTTTTTATCACCTCAACGCTGCCATCAGTAGAGGCACCGTCAACGACGATATATTCAAACTCCTTATAGGTCTGAGCAGCCACACTCCGCATGGTCTTTTCGAGACCAGCGGCGTTGTTACGGTTGATGGTGATGATGGAAAGACGCATTCCTTTATTTGCTTATTTTTGTTGCTCCTTAGCCAATACAAAATCAAAATCCAGATCTAATACTCGTTTCATGTGGTATTCGTATTCATTCGGTATAGTATCCGTTTCAGAGATATAATATAGTACCGACTTGGGAGTATCCTCACCCAAACGCGACAACACGAAGTGCTTGACATCCTCCGTATATGGGATTGGCAATGGCTCAACTACAACAGTTTCTTTTTGTCCCTTTTCCTTCAATTCTAACAATCTTTCAATCCTCGCGTCCACAGCTTTGCCATATAACCGCGCCGAAGGCGTGTCCTGTTTTATGTTCACACACATCACCACCATCAAAGCCAGGATGCCCACAACGGAAAGCCAACCAGAAACCGTCGGTTTTCTCCCGACACCCATCACAAAACCAGCCACCACAACAACCAGCATCCCTAGGAAAACAACGTGAGTATAATTGCGTTGGACGCCAAATCCGTTGTAAAGATACGCGTTAGGCAATGCCGAAATAAGAAGATAAACAATAAAAATGGAAGCCAGCCACATGACTGTCTTCATTTTAGAGGTTGGCAATTGGACATCTGATTTGCTCCCTAAATAATAGGCAACGGCAAAAGCAACTACGTAATAAGGGAAATAAAAAGCCATAAACCAGAAGAACATCACTACCGCCTTAATCATCGCTTTCAACCATCCCAGGATGCCCACTGGGTGAGCGAACTCCTCACCTGCATTCATCCTTGCATAGTTGCCAGGTGCTACAACAACAATCACCCACAGCACCAACAACGCCACGGCGACCCAAACAATACGTCTCACTTGTGGCAACGCCCATGTCTCCTTCACGTTCCAACCTTTTGAGTGCCACAGCCACATCCCATTAACAAACATTATCAAAAGGACAATTGGAGTAAATGTCTCGTTGCCACCTCCAAACAAGATAGTTATCCCCAACACTACTGCCCATTGCCACCATTTCAGTTTTTCCTCATTTAAATATTTCAGCAACAAACAAGCCAGAGGAAGAAAGATATAATACCCCATGGCACATTGCCAAAAGAAAACGGGGAAGTCTATGTTAGTAAGAATGTATAGATTGTAGAGGAAACAAATTCCCATGAACTTTACGAATTGCGAAACAGGTAATTTGACATCTTTTATCACCAACCAGCAGGTACCTATACCCAGTACATAATAAAAAGCCGCCCACAACTGATGGAATCCCAACGCATCGGTTATGTTTGACACCCACCCATTAATTGCATATGATATAAACCGTCCTGATCTGCTAAAATACATTTCTTTCACATACTCATACACAGAAACCTCTCGCATTTTCCAAAGAAAATGCAAGTCATCATAATGCAATTGGGAATATAATGTCAAGATAGCCCAATAGGCAAAAAACAGGATATTCAATAAGACTAAGCTATATAGGATGAGCTTGTCAACAGTTGATTTATTCTTCATCTTGCAATACTCCACAAATCCGTTCAACACCATTATCCGTCAAATCATAATACATCGGCAGCCTCACCAAGCAATCGGCATACCTATCGCACTCAGAAAGGTTTCGGCCATCATGCTTGTCCTTGTAAAACTCGCTGCTATGCAGGCTTAGGTAATGGAAAACTGCCAATATATCGTTATCTTTCAATTTCTTTATCAAAGCGGTACGTTCCGCCAAACTATGACATACCAAATAGAACATGTGCGCATTGTTGGTGGCATATTCGGGAATATCAGGCAAGCGGAAACGGCCTTGCTCGGCCAAAGGCTTCAACAGTTCAAAATACTGGTTCCACAAAGACATTCGCTTGGCTTGTATGTCGTCCAAAGCTTCAAGCTGTGCCCATAGGAAAGCCGCCACCACTTCGCTCGGAAGGAACGAGGATCCGATGTCGCACCAGCCGTATTTGTTCACTTCACCACGGAAGAACTCAGCACGATTGGTGCCTTTCTCCCAGATGATTTCAGCACGTCGGATGAAACGTTCATCATTGATGCCCAACATACCGCCTTCACCAGAGATGATGTTCTTGGTCTCGTGAAACGAGAAGGCTGAAAGATGACCTATCGTACCCAAAGGCTTGCCTTTGTAATACGAATCAATGGCTTGGGCAGCATCCTCTACCACCAACAGATGGTGACGTTCTGCGATTTCCATAATGCGGTCCATGTCGCAAGCTACACCTGCATAGTGCACGGGCACGATGACTTTAGTCTTTGGGGTAATCAGAGCTTCGATTTTTTCCGCGTCAATGTTGGGGTTACGCTTCATACTGTCGGCAAATACAATCTTTGCCCCTGCCCTAACAAAAGCCAAGGCTGATGACACGAAGGTGTAACTCGGCACGATGACTTCATCGCCTGGATGAATGTCGCAAAGGATGGCCGCCATTTCTAGGGCATCAGTACAACTCGTGGTAAGAAGGCACTTCTTAAAGCCGTATTTTTCTTCGAAGAAATGCTGGCAACGCTTAGTGAACTCGCCATTGCCACTCAATTTGCCGTTGTACACGGCTTGATACATGTAATGGGCTTCTTTGCCTGTAAGATGAGGTAGATTAAATGGTATATGCATAAATATAGATTTCAAAGAAAAAACACTAACACACCCGCCATAATCACGGCAATAGCCCCTGCCTTGCGCCAAGTGATGTTTTCCTTGAAGAAAATCCAAGAAAGCACTGGAACAAACAGATAGCTCAACGATTCTATGATGCTGATTTCTTTCACCTGAACGCCACGACTCAGGCAAAAAATGTTAAGCAACAACGATGCCCCCATAATACCATAGCCACTTATCACCCAAGGATTTAGATACTGTCGCAAAAATGATGAATATTCTTTCCTTGCTCCTTGCTTAAGGAGCATCTGAGCACCAGCAGCGGACAATACAGACAATATGACAAGTAGATAATACATTACGCCTTTGCGAAAAGTATAATTCCAGCAATAATAATCACCGCCCCAATGACATTGTTCAAGGTGATGGCCTCGCCAAACAACAAGACTGAAAACAGCAGCACAAAAATCAAACTCGTTCCCTTAAACAAATAGGCCGTTGAAATCGGCATCCTTACTATGACCTGCTGCCAAAGCAAAGCATAAATACCCATCACCCCAACAGCACCCGCAATCCAAAACAGATAGGGCCATGAAAGCATCTCCTGCCGAGAAGCCATCTTGGTGCAGATGCTCGTGCAAGCATAAATCAAATTCACGCCAACTAAGGAGAGGTAGCGTTTCATTGTCGTTTCAGCGAAATCTGAAAAATTGGTTACCAATTTCATAAGCACATCTATCAGGCCCTGTCCCAACAAAGCATCGTTTTGTCATAAAATGATTATCATTAAATGACAAAATCGTCAAGGTAGTTTTACCAATGCCGTACCAGTGATGAGCACCGTTCCCGATTCATCTTTGCAGACTGTTTCAAGTAGCACCCTGTGTTTTTCAGGGAACAGTTCCTTGACAGTGACCGTAGCCGTAACCAATTGGTCGTGAAACACGGGATGAAGGAAACTCATATTCTGGTTCAAGTATATAGAACCTTCGCCAGGGAACTTTGTTCCGATGATGGCGCTAAACAGCGAAGCCGTCAAAAAGCCATGCACAATCCGTTTGCCAAACATCGAATTTTCAGCATAGCCAGCATCGATGTGCAAGGGATTGACATCCATCGATAACTCCGAGAACGCCTCCACTTCTTCTGAGCCAAATGCTTTCGATAGGGAGTAAGACATTCCTATCTTTAGTGAATCAAATTTCATTGGTTGAATGACAATGGAATGAGTTAAAATGCTAATCTCTTTTTTTCAGAAATCTTGCTGGATTACCTACATAGATACCATTGGGTTCAACAATGTTCTTTACAACTACTGCCCCGCCGCCTACAGTTGTTGAATCCGCAATTTGAATATGGTCAATCGTTACAGTTCCATTGCCAATCATGCACATTTCCCCAACATGAGACAAACCTGCTATTAACACCATCGCAGCGACAAATGAATGTGGCTCCAAGACTGCGTCATGACCAATTCCTGTACCCCAATTAATGAATACATTATCCTTGATATGTGCATTTCTGTCAATGATGCACCTAGGATAAGCCACAACACCTTTCCCAATTTCAGCTGTAGGGTCGACATAGCAAGATGAATGTATAAACGTCGCAAAAGGAATCGAATCCTTATACTTCTCATACAACATCTTTCTAAATGCAAAATGCTTATACCCAACGCCAATCAACACCTCATCAAACTGCCCATTAGCGTATAACTTCAACAAATCGTCAATACAACCTAATACTAGCTTTCCATTAATAATTGCACCTTTTTCTTGCCAATCATCAACATAACCAACCACTTCAAATTGGTTGTCAGTGGTCACAAAATGGGCAATTTGCTGGCCCAAATCTCCAGCACCTATTATTACGAGTTTTTTCATAGATAAATGTGTTTGATAATATAACGTTGCCTATTTTTAGTCTGGTTGAACAGTTTTTCAATGTAAATGCCAAGAATGCCCAAAGACATTACTATCACACCCGTTGAGAACAACAAAATGACAATCATTGAGGTATAGCCAGACAACACAAAATACGGGAAAATCAATTTTCGAACAATCAAGAACAGCCCATAAAGGAAACTAATAACTGTAAAGATACTGCCAACGGTGAATAATATCCGCAGAGGATAAGCAGAAAAAGAGGTTAACGCCTGCAGCGACAATGCCAAACGTTTGCTAAAAGTATAAGTGCTTTTAGTCTCCCGCTGGGTTTTCTTGCACGTCAAGGGTTCTTGTTTGAAGCCAACCCAACTAAACATGCCCGCAAGAAACAAGTTGGCATCGCCCATTTTAACCAATTCTTCAATGTATCGGCGCGTCATTAGGCTCTCCGTAAGGATGTTTGACGGAATCGGCGTGTCACTCAACGCATTGAAAACCTTATAAAAGGCTGCGCCTCCAACCTTTTCCACTTTGCCACCTTTCCGTTTACCTTGTATACCATAAATTCTGTCAACATCAGGATGGCTATTATGGTAATTCCAAAACTCCGCCAAATAAGAAGGATCCACTTCCAAGTCGCAATCAATGGTAAAAACGAAATCACCTTTTGAAACCTCCATCCCTGCAAGCAAGGCATAATGATGCCCAAAATTGCGAGACAAATCCACCACAACGATATTTGGAGTAGTTTCTTTGAGTTTCAACATGGTTTTCACCGAATCATCTGGCGAACCATCATTGACAGCGACAATCTCGTAATCTTCAATTGCCAATTCTTGTACCGCCTTGTTTACCCTATCCACAAAGCGTTCCAAGAAAGGCTCTGATTTATAAAGTGTTGTAACAATAGATAATTTCATAAAACCAATTTCTTATCGTCTTGATATATCAAATACCCACTCCTATCCGCACTGCATGTCAAGGGTCGCAACACCCCGTTAGTTATCTCAGCACGAACTATTTGTGGCAATTTTACTTCTTTGATAGTGTTTAGCAAATATTTTGTCTCTTCACACAAAAAATACACACCAGCAAAATGTGTTTCTCCTAAAACAGGTACTTCAAACTGACCCAACGCCACATCTATTACACCATTCAAAAAATCGTAGTCTGTTGAGAGCATCACCAAATCGCTGCCGATAAAATCACCTCCCATACGGGCACCGATTTCCATTACATACACTCTGCCATCTACAGTAATCTTGTATTCGGAATGAGAGGCACCGTTGGTCACGCCCAAGGAATCTAAGGCTCTCTCCGTCAAATCATAAATTTGCGCATATTGTTCCTCCCTCAAATCAGCTGGCTGATGATGCTCTAACTCCACAAAATGCGGTGCTCCAGTTGTCACCTTATCCGTAATCTGCAATGGATAATGCGCGCCTTGATAGGAGATAAACTCCACACTGATTTCCCGACCTTCAATATATTCCTCAACAATGGCCTCGTGCTTAAATGAGCATTGCAAAGCCGTTTCCACAGCATCACGCAAATCTTCAAGCCTCTCCACTTTGGTGATACCCAAACTACCCGAGCGATCGGTCGGCTTCACAATTAAAGGTAACCGTAAAGATTCTGTATTCAGTTGCTCAAAAGAAGTAATTTCAATATAGGCGGGGCAAGGAATACCAGCGGCAGAAAACGCCTGACGCATGAGATACTTGTTGTTAGCACGCAAAGCAACTTCGTAGGGATTGCCTACCAAGCCCAGCTTCTCGGCAATGTATGCCACCGTTGGTGCAGCCACATCCGAGGCAATAGTACAAATGCCATCAATCTGCTTCTCACGACAAACTGCAAGAATCTGTTCTTTTTCAATGACAGAAATTGGATAAAACTCATCAGCATCTTCCTTACAGACAGCCCCTTCGGTCCAAGCAAAACAAATTGTATAAATCCCCAATTCCTTTGCTTTTTTCACCAAAGGCAACTGCAGATATGAGGCTCCTATGATGGCTATTTTTGGCATATCAAACTACACTTTCGTACAACGCTTTATATTGTCGGCAAACCACATCAAAGGTGTAATTCCGCACCACCTTCTCGCGTCCTGCCTTACCGAGTCGATTGCCTTCATTGTTTTCAAGGCACCACAGGATGCCTTCCGCCAAATCGGTATCGTCCTTCTCCTTGGCCAGATAGCCGTTGACCTTGTGCTCAATCATGTCGCCATTGCCTCCAATGTTGAAGGCAACAACAGGTGTGGCACAAGAGAGGCTCTCCATAATGGCGCATGAAAGATTCTCTGTCAGCGATGGGACAACCATCACGCTGGCGAGATTATACAACGACACCAAATCATTCGTGTTGCTCACATAGCCCACATAATGGATAGGAATTTTGACATCCATGCTGAGTTCCGACTCCGTAGCGCCAAAAACAATCAACTCAAAATCATCAGCATATCCTTGCTGTTCCAACCGTTTCAATGCAGAAAGCAGATATGCAAAGCCCTTGATCTTATCAGTGGCAGCATTAACTGCGCCAAACAACAGCAGGGATTTTGTCTTGCCAATCTCTTGAAGCTTTCTCCATCTGGGCGAAATTTCTTTTTCATCAAGGGGACGAAATGCTTCAACATCCAAACAGTTCGGAATGACCGACACGGGGAATCTTCCCATCAAACCGCTCTGCTTGGCACAATCAGCCAGCCATCGGCTCGGCGCGACGATATGCAAATCATGGTTTTTATAGATCTCCGATTTCTTTCTCCAAACTTTCTGACTCAAATCGTCGGCCTTGTCGGAACGCAAGAGCGGGCAGCAACCACAATGATACTTATATTCCTCGCAATCAAAGAAATAATGGCAAATACCGCAAAACGGCCAGCTGTCGTGCAAAGTCCAGACAATGGGCTTGCCCTGGGGCAAATCTTCCAAGGAAATGAAACGTTGATTGATCCAATGCAAATGCAGAATATCGTAATTCAGCTTCTGCAAAGCACCGTGCAGGTCTGTCCCGCGCATGTCGGACATAAAGATGTCCTCGCGGTTAGGGTAGCGGTTCCAACGGTAATGCTGTATCTTGTTCTTGACCTTGTTGCGGGTCCAGTCAAAAACTTGATAGAACGCATTATGAGGAACGAATTCATCCAAGGCAGTAACATTGGCATCCTTAGTGCGTTTGTCTTTGACAAACATACGGCTGTCGACACCCAGTTCCCGCACACCTTGATGGATGCGATAGGCTGCACGAGGCGCACCACCACCTGCGTCAGAGGTGCAGACGGAAAGGACTTTCAACGGCTTATCATTCATACTTTTCTGGTATTAATGCCTTTGCCCCTCATTTTCTTGTATTGCATCAGGATGGTATGGCCAAGACCATCGGACCACAAAAGACGTTCATACAAATAATTGATTTCATCCTTCAGCCAGCCTTTGCTTTGGGCCTTTGCCCAACAACGGGCATCCCTGTCCTTGTCGACCACCTGAGCCGTCGGATGCGTCAAAGGCCAAATCGGGAACACTTCACGGTCGCCACGGTTGTCGTTGTTGCTCAAGGTATGTGTGCCTGCGCCATCAAAGCCGATGTTACTCACCAAATTCACTTTGGGATGAATGGTCATGGCGCTGTTGCGAAACAGGTGGATTTGCATTTGGTAGTCCCAATAGGATTTCTTGCGTTCATCTTGCTGGATTTCCTTAACAATGGAAAACCACCAGTTGGCTTCTGCCCTATTGCCAGTCAACTTCAGCACATGTTTACGGAATGCCGTGGCATCCAACCCCTTCAAGTCCAAGTCAAATCCTTGCCATGTCCTACGCCAGCCTGCCCAAGCACCCGTCACCATATACCGAGAAAAGTCATACGAAGCGTCGCACTTCCAGCGGTCGTCATAAAGCGTGGAGTTGATGAAAAGCACTTTTTCGTCATCCTTGTATCTCTCCAACAGTTCTTCGCAATAACCGAAGAAGTCAGGGTGAGGCAGGCAGTCATCCTCCATCACAATACCCTTCTCCACTTGATTGAAAAACCAGCTGATGCCCGTCATGGGGCCTGCTCCGCAACCCAAGTTTCTGTCAGAGAAATTCGTGTGTACTCGCACCGAATTTCCTTTTGTCATATCCTCGACCACCTGTCGTACTTCGGCGCACTTCTTGGCATCGTCCTCATTGCACTCGCGGGCACCGTCTTGAAAGACATACAAATCCTGCGGCTGGGCAGCCATGATGGCTTCCAGTACACGGCACGTATGGTCGGGACGATTGAAGGTGATGAGGAGCACTGGAGTATTCATGAGAATATCATTGTCCAAAATACATTTCCAAAGCCGAGCGTTTCTTGCCAGTCAAAGCCCTGTACTTCTGATACATGCCAAAAAGTAAAGGCGATTTGCAAATCGTCGTCAGCCGTTTCACATACGGGGTCCTGTCGTGCATCTGACTGACATACTTCAAGGCAAACTCCCTGTCATTCATATTCAAACCAGCCAAATAGCCAATCTTGTTGTGTGCATCCAATATTTCATTCTCGGTCAAATCGGTCTTGTCAGGATATTTCTTTAAGAAATGGAGCCGAATGGCGGTTGTGTTTTCATCAAACTTGACCGCATGCAACGACACGGCCTTGGGGTCGTTGATAAAGTTGCGCTCTATCCGATAATTAAGTGTCGCCCGCTTAAGATGGTAAAACTCTGTATGCAAGCTGAAGGTCAACCACATGGGATAGTCCTCCATGATAAAGCCGAGTCTCTGAAACTCTTCAAAATCCACATATTGAAGCAGTTCCGAGCGATAACACGTTGTTGGCGCCGTAATAAAGCAGCCATGCAACAATTGGGTAAACAGGTTGTCCTGCGGATCTTGGCATCCTCTATAAAACTGCTGATGCGTAGCCACTGAGTCCACGATGACATCGGTATACACAAGCCCAATCTCAGGATGTTGCTCCATGATATCCACCTGCATCTGAAGCTTTTCGGGGTCGCTCCAAGAATCGTCACCAGCGCATCCGGCCATATATTTGCCCTTACATTGCGCAAGCGTCGCAACATAATTGCCCAAAATACCCTTGTTGGTCTCGTTATAGATGGGCTTGATGATGTCAGGATAACGCTCGACATAGCCTTTCAGCACCTCTCGGGTATTGTCGGTCGAGCAATCCTCACCCACCACGATCTCAAACGGAAAGTCCACTTTTTGGGCCAACAATGAATCCAACGTCTTAGGTAAAGACTCTTGCTGGTTATAGGTGATTACCGCTATCGAAACCAATGGATTTTCCATCATTTCCATGCATTTAACAATTCAACCACTTGCTTGGCTTCTTCCATCGTCAAAACGGGGCTGATAGGCAAGCTCAACTCTTCGCGATGAATCTTCTCAGTGATGGGCAGTTCCATTCCGTTCCACTCCGAATAACATTTCTGCTTGTGTGGCGGAATCGGATAATGAATCAAGGTCTGCACGCCGTTTGCCGTCAAATAGGCTTGCAATTCGTCGCGTCGCTCGCATAAGACCGGAAATATATGATAGACATTTTGCGCATTGTTCAGTCGAAGTGGCAACTTCAGCAAAGGATTGGTGATGTTGTCATAATAATATGCCGCAATGGCTTGACGGTGTGCGTTGTCATCGTCAAGATGCCTCAGTTTCACATCCAACACGGCAGCCTGAATCTCGTCAAGACGGCTGTTTCGGCCTCGATAGCCGAACACGTATTTCCGTTCGCTGCCATAGTTGGCTAAAGTTCTAACCATATCGGCCATGGCCTTGTCGTTGGTCGTCACGGCACCGCCATCACCCAAAGCACCGAGGTTTTTTCCCGGATAGAAGGAATGACCTGCAGCATCTCCGATGCTTCCGGTTCTTTTTAGTTGAGCGTTGAAGGTTGAGAGTTGAGAGTCAGTTGCAAGTTTTGAGTTGTTAGTTGGGGCACAACAGCCATGGGCTTGGGCATTGTCTTCGACAAGCTTCAGGTGATACTTCTCACACAACGCTCCGATTCTCTCCGTATAGGCGCAACGACCATACAAATGCACGATGCAAATTGCCTTGGTCTTGGGTGTGATGCGCTCCTCAATTTTTTCATCGTCGATTTCCAAGGTATCAAAACGAGGCTCCACGAGCACGGGCTTCAATCCGTTTTCGGTGATGGCCAATATCGTAGCAATATAGGTATTGGCAGGCACAATCACCTCGTCGCCAGGTTGCATTACGCCCAGTTCTACATAGGCACGGAAGATCCAAATCAAGGCATCCAAGCCATTGGCGCAGCCCACGGCATATTTCGTGCCGATATAATCGGCATAGTCTTTTTCAAACTTCTCGTTCTCTTTGCCTTGCAGGTACCAGCCGCTGTTGACCACACGGGCGACAGCCTCTTGGATTTCCTCATTGTGCAAAGAGGTGACTTTCTGTAAATCAAGGAATTTTATCATAGTCGTTTGGCCATTGTAAGGCGATTATCCGCCCTGCCTGTCTCAAAATAATCATTCTTCCTGTAGAGACCAATTGCCCTCTTATTTTCCACCAGTACCGTCAAATATAATTCGTCTAGGTTCAACTCCTTAGCTTTCTGCTCAACGCCCTTCAGCATTGAAGAGCCCAAGCCTTTTCCCCAATAGGTCTTTTCGCCTATATAGCCCCAATACTCTGCATTGGAACCCTGAATGTTTTTCAACCCACAAGCGCCAATCGGTTCTTCTTCGCAAGCCACGCCCCAAATCAAATAATCCATCCTTGAAGGCAAGCTCTCAAACCACTTCAAGCGGTCAGACTCCGTTGGCAATTCACCAGTATCCGTCAGACGATTCACTTCCTCGTCTTCGAGCCACGACCGCGACTTGTCAAAAAAGCGCTTGTCGAAAGGCACCAATTCAACTTTCTCCATCACAATTCAAACGTATGTTTTAACGACACTTCGCAACCAATGCTTTCCTTGAAAGAGCACAGTCCATAATTGGGAATTCCTTTTTCCGTCGACGGGCCAATATCAAGTATCTTGAGACCTTGGTTGAAATAATGCTCAAACACTTTATAGGTGAAATAATTCATCACCCTCAAATGGGAGTATTCAAGCAAATCGCCCCAATAGATAACTTGGCAAATTCCTTCCGACACATGAAACACTTGCGCTGCGGCCACATCCACTCCCTCGTAGCTCATGACAAAAAAGCCGGCCCGAATCACCTTTATCGTATCGAGGACATCTTGAAGTGTCATCCTTAAAGGGAAGCCTTTGCTTGCCCTGTTCTTTCGAATCACTTCATAGGCACGGGCCACTTCGTTTTGATTATCACTATTTAGCGGCTCAAAAACAAAGTTGCTTTTTAATGCATTGTGGAAGTTCTTCTTGGCATTCCTTTCAAGATTTGCCTCGAAGTTTTCAAAATGCGCCAACCTATATTGATAGTTCAAGTCGGAGTAGAGAATGCGAGCACCACCGCGCAGCAATGCTGAAAAGCTCTTGCTGATATGCGTTTCACCATAGAACGCAGGCGGCAACGAAATCCTCACTGGCATACGATGCTCAGCGGCATATTGTTTCAGAGCCATGACTGCTTCCTCGTAAGCCTCAACATCAACTGTCCGAAGGCTCGAGAATCCGCCAAACGGTGCCGAGAAAGGACTGCACAACACGCCATCCCGTTCTCCCAAAACCAATCCCAGCCTGATTTTCGAATCCTTAAATGCCAAATAATGCAAGCCTTCACACTTGTGCTTGTTCAGTTCCGAAAACGCGGCACCATTGAACACATGGTATGGACGGTCAAAAACCTGACCATACTCTTTGGAAGACAACTCAAGGATTTCCATCATTTTGGTTCATTGGTGTTTTTATTAACTTCTATAGGCTTTGAACTGCTCATAATCCCTTATGTAATCCTCTTCACTGAACGTCTCCGATGTCAACACCAGACAAACCGAACCTGAAGAAAACTCTTGTTCTGCTGCCCAAATTCCAGGAGGGATGTGCAAGCCATAAAAAGGGCGATTCAGTGTCACAGTACGTTTATTCACGCCATCGTCGAGCGCCACCTCGAAACAGCCGCTCACCGCCACCAAAAACTGATGGCACTGCTTATGGGCATGAGCACCACGGGCCTCGCCGCCAGGGATATCATAAAGATAAAACACCCGTTTGATGTCGAAGGGCACATTCTGATTCGACTGAACCACGGTGAGGTTTCCCTGGTTGTTCTCAATCTTTCCCAACTCCACCACTGAACAATCGTAGACCGTCGGCTTTTTCATGACCTCATCTTTTTGAATTGTTCGTAATCGCGGATATAGTCAGCGGCATCATATTTCGTGGAAGAAAGCACCAGAGCCACTGAATTAGTCGAAAAATTGGTCATCTCGCGCCATATCATCTTAGGAACATAGAGTCCGTAATAGGAGCGGTTCAAGGAAAAGGTCTTGCGTTCCTTGCCATCGTCAAGCACCACATCAAAGCTACCCGACAAGGCCACGATAAACTCCTCTGTAGAGCGGTAGGCATGGCCGCCACGCGACTCGCCACCCGGCACGTCATAAATCCAGAAGGTCCTTTCGACTTTGAAAGGAATATGGTTCTTTTCCTCGATGACCGAAAGGTTGCCACGGCGGTCACCTATCTTCGGCAGTTCTATCAGCCTCACCTCTTCCATAATTCAATCATTTCGCAAGCATCATGGCCGCTTTGCAGAACGCGGTTTCTCCCAAAGCACTGGCATGATATATCATCTTGTTTTTTCTCGACAAATACTTTTTAAATCTGCCGTACCATTCCTTTTCGGATCGCATGGCCTGATAGTATTTCGGTTTTTCTTGCTCAGGCAAATGCAAATAGCGCAAAGCGTATTGGTTGACTTCGTATCTGACAGCCTGGTCAAGCCACGCCAACACGCTTTGTGGGGCACGCTGTTTCAGTCTCTCCCCTAGCGCTTGTATCTGTTCAGGATATTGGAACGACCAGACAGCCGCCTTTTTCGCAGTGTTTTTGTTCGCCGTAATGGATTGTGCGCTTGCCCTGAAACAATAACACCGCTCCGAGATGGACTTCACACGATCCGCCATCAGCAACGATTCCCAAGCAAAAGGCCCGTCTTGAGAGATATACAAATCCGAAAACCTGATTTGGTTCCGTTCAATCAATGAACGCTTGACCAGACGAAGCCATAGCAAAGAAAGCAGGCTCAAGTTGCATCCGAACTCACACTCGACAAAGCTACCGCCCTCCATCACTTCGGTATCACCGAAAATATCATTTATCTCGTGGAAGGTCCCATAATGGCCGTCCGAGAACTCATCATAATTAAATAGCAAGACATCCAAGTCGTCGGCGTATGCCATTTCCAAGAGGTGGTTTGCCATATTCGGCTTCACCCTATCGTCGGAATCCACGAACCAAATGTAATCTCCTTTCGCCACCTCTAAGCCCCGATTGCGTGCAACACCCGAGTACATATTCTTCGGCTGGTCGAGCAGCACCAAATTGGAGTGTTGCTTTTGTATCTCAACAATCTCGTTTCGCGTTCCATCCGTCGAGCAGTCGTTCACACATATCACCTCAAACTCGTCTTCGGGCAAGCCTTGGGCGTAGATACTATTCAAGCAGTCGGCGATGTAACGCTCAACGTTGTAGCAAGGAAGAATAAAGGACAGTTTGATCATAATCACTACTCCAAATTGATCCAATTGCCCATCTTTACATTCCATTCATAGGGATGCACCTCTGAAAAACCAGCCGAATGAGAAAAGGTCATCTCTCCAAAAAAAACGCCTTGCTTCGTTTCATAAAAGTCTACCCGAACTTGTCGAAAGCCTTCAGACAAGATCGCAGCGAATTTTTTCATCTCCTCGAACAAAGCCGGTTTATTTGGAGGTATTGACGACGGAGGATCTTTCATATAAATAGGTAGGCTATTATAATCCATATCAAAAAAATCAGTTGTCGGGTTTTCAGCCCTATCGTTCGAAATATACATCACCTTGGGCTCGCCATTAAAACAAAAAAACTTATAATCTCTTAATCCAGCAAAGCCGCTTGTTTCTCTTTCAACCGCATTCTCCATAAACTTTTCTACAAAAAGTTTCCTTTCAACATTTTTATAAACCCATTCACGATAGTCCCAATAAAAGTTATGGGCGAAACTCTTTTTCAGCTTAGTTTTCGCTGCATTAAAGTTAAAAGCACGCTTATCCGTACAAATCACCACACCTCCCGAGTCATGATTACACTTCAGCACAAATTGGTTTGGCAATTCTTCCAATCTAATATCATCCACATCATCGTAAACCGCCAACGTGGGTATAACATGTTCGCTTCCTATTTTTTCGGCCACCCATTTTTTCACCTTCAACTTATCCACCAAATCTGTATACATCGGGTTTCTATCATACAACTTCATCCACTGCAATTTTTCATTGAATGTCTTTGGATGCTTTAGATCCAAAGGATAGCTCATCATATGCTTCCAAAACACTTTGATGAAATACCTATCCGACATCCAATGCGGATGAGTTTTCATCAAATCATCACCCAGAGCATAATAAGGGCCTTTCAAATATCTGCGAACCTTTTTAAACATGATCATTTAAAGATTTTGTGCTTAATATTCGCCAATACTCTCTTAAACAATTGAGAATTGGTTTTATTATGATAATCGTTTCTAGATGCCTCAATTTGGTCATACTGCCGTTTGAAGTATACCATATCGTCATAAAACGGCGACATCTTGTAATAGTGCCACCAAGTGTCATAGGCAACGCATTCTAACGAATTCCATGGCTTATGCTTCCAAGTATAGTGCAGCGTGGCGTGCTTGAACAGCTCACCGAATTGGATCTCGGAGGTTTTTCTTCCCCACATATAATTGGAGAAATGGTTCAGTTGGAAATTATACATGGAGGGCAAAATCTGCACACGCCCATTACACACAACATTAAGCACATCCTGGTCGTTTTGGTCATACTTGATTTTTGCGTGACGATTAAATTCTTCCACAATGTTTTCCTCACGCATTTGCTTGAGGTTCATCACCAAAAAACCCGCATTAAAATAATCTTTTTCACTCTTTCCAACCTTCGATGGCAAGTCGGAACGGAAATAATGTTTGCCATCGATTGACAAATCCAATGCTGCAGCCAGCAATTCGCCATGCTGCAATGAGGTTTGGTACAACTCTGACAAATCCTGTTGGAAAATCATGTCAATGTCAGCGTAGATGACTTTGTCGAATTGGGGGAACAAAACCGGGATTAACAAACGATAATAGGTAGCTTTTGTAACGTGACCGTGCAGCGTCTCTTCAGTCTCTTTAAACGCCTCGCCCACATCCGTAAAGGCAATCTCACACTGTTTGTTGTTTTCAAACGCCCTAGATAAAGAATTCCTACTTTCAACACTCAATTGCGCATGATTACATAAAATGAATATTTCATAGTAGGTTTCGGGGTGGGCATTCTTCAACAAAGATGTAATGGTAACACCACACTGCATTACCACATTGTTATCGATAGCAAAGATGATTGGGATTTTGTTCATAACTATGCATTATTCTTTTGGACCAAATCTTTCAAATATTTTTTTTGCTAATTCTTCGTCAACCACTTTCCTACAAAACATGGCATCAGAATTGACTATTTCGTCGTAATCCTTTATTGTCAAATTCAATCCACCCTTACCCCAGGGGATATAACGTGCCGAATCAAGAAGACATTCATTAGGATGCGTACGCAGGATCTCTTCCCTTTTAGGATATTGATAAAACCGTATCGTATTGCCATTCGTTTTGCTATGGGTTTTGTTATAATCGAACAAAATCGTTTGTTTATAATGCTCGTCTGGGCAGTTGGCAAAACGAAACGTGCGCAATGCTTTCTTCTTGGATTGCAATAATATGCCAACAGAACGATTTGTCAAGCTCACCCATTCCGAACCTTTTTTATAACAGTCAAATGCATGGCTTTTAAGCCCTAGATTCTTCTGTAAGTTCAAGAAAGACGACGTAAGCATCTGTTGGAGTCTATTGATCTTTCTCCCCATCCATTTTCTGCTTGAACAAAATCCTCTCAGATGCCTAGTGAATAGCCATTTATATATCACTCTATCAAGTAGCTCGTTATTGGTAAAACTAATAAACTCCTCATCTTGATGAGCATCAAAGAATTCGTGAATGACATCCTGCGACCGAACCGGCAAATCTGCCCCCGAAACCAAATGGTATCTAGAATAACCGCCATGATTATAAGCAGCTTGAAACAATTCACACTCTGCTTTCACCAGCGAGACATGCCCCCAATACACCTTATGCCTTTTGACGAAATACAACTCTGAATGCTTTACCAAAGATGATATCCTGTCCTCGAAAGATGTCTTAACTTTTTTGTCAATATGAACATATATGTCGTTTCGCTCCTCATCAATCATCTTGATGAGGGTTTCCAAAATCGGTGTATACTGATGCGTTATGACAAGATATGCATGTTTTTTTTCTTTCATCATCTACCTTTATGGATTTTCCAGACATGGCTCAACGAATGCAATGAAAAACCATTGCCTTTAATATAATAACAACAATACTTGACGAATTTCGGAAGCTCATACAGATTTGAGGCGTAATATACTCTCAAAATTTTCCTCATATACTTCAGATATGCTTCTTTGTTGCGATTGAACAGTTCGCCTCTCATCCGCCGGCAAATGGCATTTAAGTCTGCACAAACACAATAATGATGCGCCAAAATATCCTTTTGTCTGGTGCCAATGGAAACCGAATTGTCGTTATTCACACGATAATAATACAAAGGCAACGGCAAATGCAACAACTTACCGACCTCCTCAAGTTTGTAATACAGATCCCTATCTTCGGCGCAACGCAGCCATGAATCGACGCCAATAGTCCTAACATAATACGACTTTTTGAAAGTAACAAAATGCGAAACCAATTTCTTTTGGTATATCAAAAAATCAGAATCTTCCGGGATCGCGCCTATAAAATCCCAAATCGGCATCTCCGCATTTCTATCACCCGAATAGCGGTAGCATGTAGAATAGATAAGCGAGCATTCGGGGTGCTCAGCATGAGCTTTCACCATCACCTCGAGTGCCTGTGGCATCAGGGCATCGTCGGAATCCAGAAATCCACACAATTCACCTTTTGCCAACTCGATGCACCTGCGTTTGGTATATCCACAACCACTATTCTTTTCATTATAATAAATCCTAAACCTCGGGTCATCTGCATACTTGGCATAGATGTCGCATGAGTTGTCCGTCGACACATCATCAACCAGCACGACCTCCCAATTCGTATAGGTCTGCTCCAACACACTATCAATGGCCTCCTGAAGATAGCGGCCGTTGTTGTAGTTGGCAATCATTATTGAAAAGAGGTTCACCTTTTCCATAACAAAAACGGCAACAATCGGATAAAAAAACGTTTAGGGTGTCTAAATAGATAAAGAATTCTATATCTCCATATTCTTGGGAAATATGGCGAAAACGCAGTTTCTTCAAGACACTTATCTTTTTTCATTTTTGAGACTAATTGCAACTCGGGAAAGCGTTTTTCCATAAATTCATATTGTCGAAACAATCTCGCATTTGTTTCTCCAAAATAATTGAATGACACACCCTTTTCATGTCTTCTATATGTTCCACCAACAAAATCCAAGCAGTATATTTTACCTCTTTCTGCCAATTGAAGCCAAAGAAAAATATCACCAAATACAATTCTTGAATTACTCTCGAAAGGAACTGGAGAATTCCTGTAAACTACTGTACATGTAGGAACCATCCAATCAGCATAAATATCATAAGCAGAATAGTCACCTTCTTGAAGTCTTTCAAACAATTGTTCCTGCTTTATTTCGCCTTCATATACAACACTCACCTTGTGGAAACACATCGAATACTCCTCATGAGTTTCCAAAAAATCCACCTGCTTCTGCAATTTCAACGGATCCGTCCAATAGTCGTCACCTTCACAAAGGGCAAGGTATTTACATCCGTCTTCCCATTCTTTTATCAATTCCAGCTTGGCTTGTTTTTGCTTGTACATATTTCTTTTCAGAAATATAACCAGAAAATAACAATTGGAGTTCTCACGATGTTGAGCAAACAGCCATCTTGCTTCCTCCGTTTCCCATTTCTGGCAAGAAATGTCAGAAAGAAGAAAGTTACCCTTAATATAATCCTCAATGACAGCCTGCTCTCCATCCGTTGATGCATCGTCCATGACTATTGCCAAAAACGGAAAACTGGTTTGCTGAATGCAAAAACCGTTCATAGCATCGGTGATATAGGCCGACTGGTTATAGGTCATGCAACGTACACCTACCATATACTTATTAGCGACACCCATCCTAGTATTATTCCTTTGACAATTAATTCAGCACTCTCCGATACATCATTCTGATAACATCTTCCGACAATTTCACTGGATTATTCTTTAATCGGATGGGATTGACTGAACGCGTCAGCATCTCAATGTCATCTTCTTTGTTGCTACTTTTAGTACCTCCTATCTGTAATTCCACCAACATCTCCCTAAACTTTTGAATTGCATCTTGAACCGATAGACAATCCAACTCTTGGGCAATATTGACAAAAACTTGTTTGAGGTAGACTCCTCCTCTATCATCAATACACTGGTCAAGATGGTCCTCCATATAGTCCCAAACCTCGGGCAGACAGATAGCAACGGCATGTCCATGCGGCAGGCCAAACATTGAAGTAATCTTATAGCTCATAGCATGTGGGGCCGTGGTTTGTGTGATATTGATGGCTCGGCCTGCAAAGTTGGCGGCTTTCATAATACCGGCAGCAGCGGCATCTGAATTTTCGAAAATATAATCGCGCCAATTGGCAGCAATCATCTTGACCGCAGTCTGGCTATATTGTTTGCTCTCATCAGTTGAATTGACACTCCACCATGATTCAATACCTTGGCACAACGCATCCAGCAGGGTACATTTTTTCTGATAAAGTGGCAATGTCTTTAACAGCATCGGTTCAAGGACAGCATAGTCTGGGACTATGCTCTCGTGAGTGACACTCTGCTTCTTTCCTTCAAAATAGATGACAGCATAACGAGTACTCTCACTCCCAGTACCCGCAGTAGTTGGTATCGCAATAAGCGGCACACCACTATCGACACACTCCTGTTGCAGATAGTTTTGCGAAGTGTTCATCTTGCAATATAATTTTATGCATTTAGCAACATCAATAGTCGAACCTCCGCCTACTGCAACGATGGAATCACAGTGATGGTCATTAAACATTTCCACCCCCTTACAAACTTGCTCGTAAAGAGGATTAGGTGTGAATTGGTCAAAAACCACATTCGTCTTGAACAAATCTTTTATTGGGAGGGCTGGGAAAGAAGAATCGCAAACCAACATATAACGTTGGCTCTCAATCTCTTTCAGCGCAATTTCAAGACTCATATAACCATCCAATATCTGTTGCATGTCGCTTATTTCCTCAAGAAATCCATCAAAGCCTCTTTATTCTGAATGGGTGTTGTGGTGGGTCGCCCAAGATCTTTACGGTTACCTTTCTTTACCTTTATTTCGATAAGAATTGGCCCATCCGTATTCTTAACACTGCTCAAAACTCTTCCAAGACTATCCAAATCAACAACACTAAACACCTCTTTATAGCCCACAGCCTTTGCCACACCAGGCAAATCCATCTTCAAACCCACAGTGGGTTGCCCTCCTACGCTGTCATGAGCTCCATTGTTGAACACCACGTGAATATAGTTACCAGTTCCCTTGTCGCCTAAAATAGCCATACTACCCATGTGCATAATTATGGCCCCGTCTCCATCAAAACACCAAACACGGCGTTGGGGTTGTGCCAACGCTATTCCCAAGGCAATCTGTGAGGCATGTCCCATAGAACCGACGGTCAAAAAATCTCGTTCGTGACCTTGACCCATTGCTTCACGATATTCAAACAATTCACGACTAATCATCCCCGTTGTACTCACAATGCAGTCCTTCGCGCCAATTGCAGCAGCAACGGTCTTTACAGCTTCTTCGCGACTCATTGGATACGGGTTCGCCTCTATATTCTGCAATTTATAATCTTCAAAGGTGTCTTTTTCTATCACCAGAGCAAAGACCTCCTTGTCGCGCAGGACCGCCGCAGCTTTATCTATCTGTCTAGATGCCGTATCCTCCTCCTTTGAAAGTACCTCATAATTGATGCCCATTACATTGAGCAGACCTGTAGTAATTCTCCCTTGCTTCACATGCTGGGGCTCATCATGAACACCAGGGCGACCTCGCCAGCCTATGAGCAGCAACATGGGGATATTATATACCTCTCGATCGGTCAATGAGGCTAACGGGTTGATAGCATTGCCTTGGCCGCTATTTTGCATGTACACACAAGCCACCTGTCCTGTGGCGAGATAATGGCCAGCAGCTAGTCCTACTGCGGCACCTTCATTAGCGGCAATGATATTGTGTTCCGAATCGAAATGGTCGGTAATATAAGCACATACATTCTTCAGAAGGCTATCTGGCACTCCTGCAAAAAAGTCAATGCAATTGGAACGAAGTTTTTCAATAAAAAATTCGGGGCTAATCATCTTTTTGTTCCAGGAATGAGGGTTAGTATTTCTTTGATGGGCATACAATAGTCATTGCAAGCTTCAAGACTCCGCTGATGTGTCAAAATACTTTTAGCACAATTTACCATAGCAGGATAGGCGGCTCGGAGCATGTGGTTGGCATAAATCACTACATTAATACCCCACGATGCCAATTCATCCTCGGTGTACTGATTGTAAGTGGTCGGAACCGCCACAATTGGCGTTTCCACATCCCTCTCTCGGAATTGTTGACAAAACTCCTTGATATCCAGCCCGTCTTTGTTCTTCGAATGAATCATAATGCCGTCTGCACCTGCTGCAATGTAAGCAAAAGCTCTTTCGAGTGCATCCTCAACAGGCTTACCAGCAATGAGACTCTCTATCCTAGCAATCACCATAAAATCTTCCGTGATTTGGGCATTTTTACCTGCTTTGATTTTGGCACAGAAGCCTTCAATGGTGTCCTGTGTCTGTACTGCTTCAGTACCAAACAATGAGTTTTGTTTCAGTCCTACCTTGTCCTCGATGATAACAGCCGAAATACCAAGGCGTTCCAAAGTACGAACAGTAAAGACGAAATGTTCCACTTTTCCTCCTGTATCCCCATCAAAAATGACTGGTTTGGTAGTAACTTCCAATGCATCATTGAGGTCATGAAGGCGAGTGGTAATATCAACTGCTTCAATGTCGGGTTTGCCCTTACTGGTGCTGTCTGTCAGACTCGACGCCCACATACCATCAAACTCCTGTTTGGTGCCATTAACTTCAACAAAGGTATTCTCGATGATAAGACCTGTAAGGCCATTATGGCTTTCCAAAATCCTGACAATCTTTTTTGCCCCAATAAGACGGCGCAATCTCTTCAACCTTATTTCGGGTGTAGTGCCTATTTCTTTCAAACGTTGGTTCATAGCAGTACTGCTAATGCCTTGTGTATAGGGAATGTCTATCACTTTCCCTCCCCATTCGGCCATAGCCTCAATAATCCGTTGTCGTGTTTTTGCCTGTACGCCTTCTTTCCAATCGTCTCCATGCACCACATAATCAGGCTTCAATTCTCTAAGATTAGGCACATAATCAAGGGTGGTCTGAGGAACAACTCGATCAACGCCTTTGATATTGCTAACTATCTCTGCACGTTGCTCATACGTGAGATAGGGCAATCGCTTATAACTTGCGATGGCAGCATCGGTTAAAACGCCAACCGTAACACTACCCAACTTAACTGCTTCATGGATGATATTCAAATGACCCGGATGGATCATATCAGCGCTCATACCTACATATACCGTTTTCATAAATTTTAGATTAAATGATTTCAGACAAACTTTACCGAAGAATAATGAGGATGACGTTTATCGGGTGGAGGTAGTTGCATGTAGTTCCCATAGCATCGTGTCAATAGCGCATCTGCGTTCTGTGGGCCATAAAACTCCGTGTTTTCAAACTGATACTTTTTGAGCGGGAACATCTCGTCTATATACAGTCGATCATCATAAATTATCGAGAAAGCATATATTTCTTTACCTAAATCAATTTGTTGTTTCAGCAATTCCAACTCATGTTTAAGCATTCTTTCAACATCTGCTTTACGATTCGAGTATGACTTCTCGTCCATCAAACCAACCTGATGTCTTCTATTCAGATATGCCAAATGTTCCGTTAATCGATAAACCTTTTCTTCTTTCTCCTGAATTCTTTTTGTGCGATACAAATCCACACTGATTCCATTATGCACATAGTAGCCATCTTGTGGGAAAAGATCACATTCAGCAATCGAATGAAGATCTTTTACATGAGCCCAACCATGAAAATACATCGGTTCCGAATCGGCATTCTCCAAAAACAAATATGGAGGCAACTCTTCTCTCAATTTCTCCATTGCTTTTTCATAGGTATCATCAAAAAGATACAAATCAAAGTCATCATCCCAAGGAATAAATCCCTTATGACGCACGGCACCAAGCAACGTACCATACGTAATGAAATATGGTATTTCATTACGGTCAAAGATGTCACAAATCACCTTTGCCATTGCCAACAAGCGTTGTTGGACTTGTCTTACGTCCTCTAGCGAATACATGGTCAATTTATTACATCTATCATCTCCGGACTGAACACTGGAATGTTCAATCTATTCTTGACATTTAATCTTTCAGCATTCGAATCATCAATGAAAATGGCTCCTTGAGGATTGATATAATCCGTTTTATCAGCCTGTTGTTCTATATGCAACACTTCATCGAAAAGATGATCTAAACGAAAGTCTTTAAGTTCTTGCATCAAATCCCCATCATGTTTGCTCAACAAAACAATCTTTTTCTTCTCATTTATGCATTGATACAAAAATTTGACTAACTCAATATTTATCGTTTTCCCATCAAGAATCAAACAATCGTCGTAATCGCAATAAACCGAATCAAACTGAAGATCCGTCTTGTATTTGTTTTCCAACGCACGATCCAGCTCAACATAATAGTCGTTTTTGGAAACACTTACCTTATAATCGAATGCATCGAAAAGGGAAAGCAATGCGAAATTAACTCCAACGGCCCGTGAAAGTAACGAAGAGCCTCCCAAGCGAGAAGCAACCTCCAACAAACACAATTGCCCGTTCTTGTCACGCTTTACCTGATAAAACCATGCGCCTCTGAAACTTATTTGTTCGTTTATCTTTTGAGCTATCTCTTCAAAATCATCTTGTTTTTCAGCGAAATAAGTATTCACACTGATGCCGTCTTTCACCCGATTACGTTTTCGAGCCGCACAATATAGGAGACGACCGTCTTTGTCAGTAAAACAATCAACCGTATATTCTTCTCCCGGCAAATACTCCAAAACTAATAAATCATCCTTCCCTGCAAGAAAAGAATCAACTTCTTCTTGAGTGTTCAACTTCATGGTGCCTTTCGCTCCATATCCTACTTTAGGTTTGACAAAAACCGGAAAAGCAGTTTGAGGAATGCTCGAATGACGATAGATTTGAGGTACCCTGACGACACCTTGTAGTTTCTTGTATGTCAAATCTTTTGAAAGGCAAATCTTAGTCGTCTCCAAAGAGGATGAAATGACGCGACAATCGAGTTCTTCCTCGTGCTCTTTCAAGATGGTTATCACCAAATCCATGGTCGGATAGATTGCATCAATCTGGCGTTCCTTTACAATCCGAGCCATAGTTGGAATACAATCGGGAGCTGTTACATAAGGAACACCCGAAATATACTCGTCATACACGAATTTCCCGTGATCATCGACAGAACTAGCGCCAATCAAACGGAAATATGTGGAATACTTGACTGAACTATAGATGTCCAATCCAATTTCCGAGCCACAAGGGAACACCAAAATATTCCTCTTCATTCGACTATACAACTAATGATTCTTTGGAAGTCTTCATCACTCAACCCATGATGCATCGGCAAGCATATCACCTCGTTGGCAATCCTTGTCGCATTGGGCAGGTTTTCAGGTCTTGATGACTCCAAGCCACAATAAGTAGAGAAGGAACTAATCAGCGGATAAAAATACCTACGGCCATACACGCCTTTCTCTCGCATCTTAAAATAGAGTTCATTGCGTGTCATGCCATACTCTTCCGCATTCACAAAGATGGGAAAATAACTATAGTTATGTTTTACGCCCGGCATATCGTCAAAGAAACGGATGCCTTTCACATTCCTCAATGCTTCACGGTATCTTATCGCTACCTGATGACGCTTCTCAATGGCTGCATCCACTTGCTTGAGATTCAGCAAGCCCAAGGCAGCCCTTATTTCATCCATCTTGCTGTTGATGCCAGGGGCGACCACCTCGGTCTCGCCTACGAAACCAAAATTCTTTAGATAATCCACTCTCTTCTTGGTTTCGGCATCTTTCACAATCAATGCACCACCTTCTGCGGTATTGTAGACTTTGGTGGCATGGAAACTCAATGTAGACATGTCGCCTTGTTTCAAAATGGATTCTCCATTTACTTCAACTCCGAAGGCATGGGCTGCGTCATAAATCACCTTCAATCCATATTTGTCGGCAATGGTTTGAATACGTTCCGTATCGCAGGGTTTACCGTAGCAATGCACCGGCATGATGGCTGTTGTTCTTGATGTTACGGCAGCCTCAATCTTGTCGGGATCCATGCCACAATTCGTTGGGTCAATATCCACAAACACTGGCTTTATACCGTTCCACCAAAGCGCGTGGGTAGTAGCCACAAAACTATATGGGGTTGTGATCACCTCACCCGTAATATGCATAGCTTGCAAAGCTGTTATCAACGGCAGAGTGCCATTGGTAAAGAGGCTCAGAAACTCCACTCCAAGATACTCGCACAATGCCTTTTCCAATTGTTGATGGAACTGACCGTTATTGGTAATCCACTTGCTGTCCCAAATCTCTTTCAAAAGTTCATGGAACTCATCAAGATTGGGAAGCAAAGGGGAAGTAACTGTAATCATGTCTTTTCCTGTCATTTCAGTTTTTCCTCAACGAAATCGAACCTCGGAGTAATATCTCCGGGTTCTTTTCCCATATAGCCACCAATCGCCACTTGACGATTGGCCATCGTAAACGAAACGATGTCGCTGTCCTCGACCAGGCACTCAATGTTATTGGATTGTTCAAACGCCATGAAATCAATGGCATAATTCCCCCAATTCAGGAAATTTGCAGGTATTGAACATGTCTGCAAATACTCGCCTGCTTCATGGTGTTTATCATAACAACGTCCCCCACCTGAGAAAGAAAATATCTTGTTTCCTTGCTCGTTTTTCATGTGCAAAGTAATCCAAAACGAATTCATCGGCCTAGTCAGTCTATAGCGTATAACTAATTCCAATTCCTGATCCATCCTCATTACATCAGAATAGCCTCCCCCTTTCCTTCTCACGCCAATCTCAAGCAACTCAAATCCTTTCCTGCTAAATTCAGGTATTTCCCAAGTCTTATAGTTTTCCACAGCATTATCGCCTCGCAAATAGTGCGTCACAACGGTATCCACATCGCCGTCATCCACAAGCATTCCATTTTTCAAAATAACGCCTCGCTTACAAAGGGCCTTGATGCTCGTCATATTATGGCTCACAAACAGCACCGTTCTACCTTCTCCCTTGCTTACATCCTGCATCTTTCCGATAGCCTTCTTCTGAAACTCGGCGTCACCCACGGCAAGCACCTCATCCACCACCAAGATTTCAGGATCAAGATGGGCTGCCACGGCGAAGCCGAGACGCACCGTCATACCAGAACTATAACGCTTCACCGGGGTATCGATGTAACGCTCACAACCTGAGAAAGCCACTATTTCATCAATTTTACTATCTATCTCATGCTTGGTCATGCCCAAGATGGTACCGTTCATGTAGATGTTTTCGCGGCCTGTCAGTTCCGAATGGAAGCCTGTGCCCACCTCCAAAAGGCTGGCGATACGGCCTTTAGCTTTAATAGTGCCCGTTGTTGGTCCTGTCACTTTGGAAAGAAGCTTCAAAAGGGTGCTCTTCCCTGCGCCGTTCTTTCCGATGATGCCCACCACATCGCCTTGCTCCACCCTGAAGTCGATGTCCTTCAACGCCCAAACATATTCGCTATCGGCGGCCTTGGAACGGTCGTTCACCGAACCCACCTTCAAGAAAGGGTCTTCTTTTCCCAAGATGTTCATCTGCCACCATCGTTTCAGGTCGTTGCTCAGCGTGCCGCTGGAGACCAAACCCAAGCGATAGAGTTTGCTGATATTATTGAATTCTATTGCTGTTGACATAAAGAAATTATATTCGTATGAGAATTATGCATTAAAGAGTCCAAATCATGGCACAATAATTCTGTAAAAGCCTCGGCTCCTCTTTTGTTCAAATGACTTGAGTTGTAATAAAACAGAGTGTCATAACAGATTGAGGCATAACTATAGTCCAGCAGAGGGACATCATTACGTATTGCGACACCCCTGAAAATGCCTTCAACCTCTCCCAAATTCGAAAATTTCCCTCTCAGTTTGTAATACTCCGGGAACTCAACCAATATCACATTTATTCCTTCCGCCTTCCTTTCACGCACAAACTTGTCAAGGTCATCCGCCATTTTAGTAGGAGCCGAAAAAACCGAATCCAAACTTAAACTAGCTGGTGCCCATTCAAGTTGGTCGCCTCTATATCCTTTATGCAAATTGCCATCATTGAATGTCCGCTTTCCAAAAAAGGAGGCAATACCATTTTCAACATCTTCCCTATAACCATAATAGCGAAAACAAGGCAAATAACGGTCAAATAACGTGATTTGTTTATCTTTCGCAACCTGGTCTATCAATCGCTTGTCACAAATAAACGGGAAAAACTGTTCTCTTTCATAGGCATATCCTTCGTTGGCACCCAGTGATCCAGGAATATCCAAATTTATAATTAATGTCTTTGGTTTGTCGTTAAACCGGCGATAGGTCTCATAGCGTAGCTCTTGGTATTTGAAACCATGCCCGTCAATAGCGATATTATAGGAATTTACGCCCAGCATACTATCTAAGAGGTAGGTGCTATATCCAGTCCAAGTCTCAGAGCTACCCATAACCAACAGTTCTGCATTTGCTTTTGAAGCGTAAATATCATTCCAAACCGCATATTTACGTATATCAGTCTTACGCAATCCAGCGGTGACAACATAATCGATGGCGAAGGCAAGAACAAGGACAATTCCTAGCCAAATCAATAGCATTTTCAAAAAGCGGCCCATACCTCGCGTTTAAAACTGGAAATAAATAAATGTCTCCGCTTCGCCTCCCAACCAGAAAATCAGTCCACAAAGAGCAGTATAAATACCGAATTTCAGACAATGACTTTTGATTCCCGACAAATCCAGGGCAAATTCCTTATCACGCTGTATCCATTCGAAAATGAAGAGGGAAATAATACATGCGAATAAGGGGATGAAGTAATGCCTGTCCATCAACCATGGCGTCGTGAAAGGATGGTTTGCCATTGAACTTATGAACTGCCCAGCCTGAATGATATTGTCTGCCCTAAAGATAACAAAACTAAAGGCAACCAGCACAAACGTGAGAAGCATCTTAAGGAACGTACCTATTGTCGGGCATCCTAACCGATTAGTTATTAATTCATTCCGCTTATTAAAGGCGCCTGTAAGTATGAGGGGGATGAATAACAGTCCATGATACAGTCCATAGAAGAAGCAAGTCCAATTGGCTTCGTGCCACATACCTACCACCAGCATATTGATCATAATGGCAAGTATAACGCCCCATTTGCCCAGATTCCGGAAAATCATATTGAGCGGCATAAACACATAGTCTGTCACCCATGAGGTTAGGCTCATGTGCCAACGGCGCCAGAAGTCGGCTATATTGGTGGCAAAGAAAGGATAACGGAAGTTGGCAGTTATTCTAAAGCCCAAGGTTTTGCCTATACCAATAGCCATATCGCTATATCCAGAAAAATCAGCGTATAGCTGCACTGCATAGAGAACGGATGCCAGCACCAAAGTGCTACCACTATAGGATGAATAGTCACACCACACCTGATCTACATATTTGGCACAATTGTCAGCCACAACTACCTTCTTGAAAAGTCCCCAAAGAATCTGTCTTAGACCATCCACGGTAACATCGTAGTTGAACACACGTTTCCGATGCAACTGGTCCATAAAAGCCGGACGGTCGATAGGGCCAGAGAGAATACATGGGAAGAAGGCGACATAGACAGCGAAAGCAACAATATCCCTGCTTGGTTCGATGGCGCCCCAGTTTATTTCTATCACATAACTAATGAGACGGAATGTGAAAAAGCTTATGCCAAGAGGCATGATGATATTGAGGGTGTGTAGACTCGTCTTCAACCCCATGGCTTGAAACAACTCGGCAAACGACTCAATAAAAAAGTTCAGGTACTTAAAATAGAGCAGTATTCCCACCCCTAGAACGACGCCAAAGCCAGAGAGCAGGTTCCCTCGCTTCTCGGTGCTTGCGCCAGCTATCCCCTGCCCCAGCCAGTAGTAGATTACCGTGGCCACCACTAGCAAAGGAAGCATCTTCCAACTTGCATAGCCATAGAAGAAATAGCTCGCGACAAGAAGTAGTACGTTTTGCGCCTTCGTACGCTCCTTAAGCACGATGTGGTAGGTCAGAAAGACCACCACAAAGAAGATGACAAATTCCAGGGAATTAAATAACATTTCAGCCCAGCTTCTTTTCCAGGGTATCTAACATCTTACCTACGTTTCTCCATGAAAGCATTTCCTTTAGGGAGAAACGCAATCCAAAGTGCTTTTCCATTTCGGAGATAATCTCCACATGTGTAAGGGAGTCCCAGCCATTCACATCTTGAGCGGTAGTATCGTCAGTGAGCACTACGTCATCATTTTTCAATACATCCTTGAAAATGGATTGAACTTGTTCAAGAATCTCATTTCTAGTCATAATTATTTGAATATTAAGTCTTTCAACAATCTTCTATCTATCTTCCCGTTGGAATTAATCGGGAAACGATCCAAAAAAACAATTTTACCAGGTATCATATAGTGTGGCATCTGTCCTCGCAAATACCCTACAAGTTCTTTCGTATCAAACGCTTCAGATTCAATACACATCACTATCTCATCCAAGGCTAAATCGTTCTTATATGCGATACATATGACATTCCTATCTTTCAGAAAAGTGTGGGCATGGTACTCTATCTCACTAAGTTCCACCCGAAATCCTTGGATTTTTGCCTGATTGTCAATGCGTCCTGAATAAAGGATGTTGCCGTGCTCGTCTTCAAAGCATAAATCACCGGTATGATAAATGCGAATCTCCCCTCCCCCTGTTTGCAGGATGGAGTATGCGGCTGCATTTTTATCCGAATCATTCCAATAGCCTTGAGACACCTGAGGCCCGGCAACACACAACTCACCCTTTTCGCCTTGCGACAAGACATTTCCTTGCTCGTCAAGAATGAACGCCTCCACATTGGCCATTGGCTTACCTATGGACATGATGCCATTGTATGTGGTATCATTATGGCCGTCAATTCTATACGACGTGCAATATATGGTGCACTCGGTGGGGCCGTAAAAATCCCAGACTTGTGTGTTGGGAGCATACTTCAGCCAGTCGTAAACCAAATCAGCAGGACAAGCCTCTGCAGTAAGAATACACTGACGGAACGCCGTAAAATCCAGTTCATCAAAATAAGGTTGCAGATAGCGGAGAGTGGACGGCGGCAGGGCCCCGAAAGATATCCGTTGCTCATCTATCAGCTGTGCCACACTTAAAAACTTCATCTGTCCGTAAGGCACTGTATATACACAAGCGCCCTTTGTCAATGCCGAAAGATAACTCTGAACAGAAACATCAAAAGAGAGGTCGAAGCATTGGAGACAACGATCGTTCTCGGTGATGCTGATGCCTGTCTTAAAAAAGGAGTCAATAAAAGCCGCAACATTGCCACGAGAAATCTGCACACCTTTGGGCTTACCAGTACTACCTGATGTGAAGAGCACATACGCCAAAGCCTCATCAGAACAATCCACATAGGCTCCGCAGTGCTCGCAGTTTTTCCCTTCTATTCCAGTGGTATTTATCACTCTACAATTTACATATCTACTTTGGCTTGAAGAATCCAAAATACACGAAATGTCCATCTGCTCCACTATATTGAGGCAACGTTCCATTGGCCACTCAGGATGTAGCGGAACATAACATTTGCCTTCAAACCACAAAGAAAAAATTGAAGCATAGGTTTGAATGTCATTGTTGATGACAAGGCCTATCTTATTGTTTTCTCCGCCTAACCCCTTAAGCTGCTCATGGATTACGGAAATACACCCGCCAAACTGTTTATAGGTATAGAACTGGTCTTCTATAAAAAACGCATTTCTGTCACTAAACCGTTCGATAGAAGCCAATACTGGCTTTATAACTCTTTCTTCAAATGACAGACCCACTCCCATTGACATAATCACACTGTTAGACATTCCCGTTAAGCATCGTAAAATTGTTAATTTCTGTCGCCGTTGACTTTGTTTCTTTTTTCCTATTTCATTATTCTCCGTTATTATTCATGCTAATCTTCACAAAAAACACTCGTTCAATTCTATTGAACTGTTTCTTTCACGACTCCTTTCTTCCGCCATTTCAGATGAAGCCAAGCAAAGCCAAGCAAAGACGGCAAAGACCACATCATTCTGGATTTATACCACTGAAAGTTCTGCCTTCCTGTCAGCCAAATTGCTAAAGGCTTATACGGATACTCATTGTGGAATTCAGAAAACACTCCTTTAAAATCCAATTGACTCTGATAGCTAGTCAGAAAATATCTATAGGCAAACTCGTGAAGGAGGGATTCATGGGTCTCATTATAGCTTTCTTTTTCGCAATATTTCCAAATGGAGGTCCAAACCATATAATCAGAAGCCCTTAATTTAATCGGGTCTGACAATTCATGGACAATGGATTGAGGGCGAATCCGATAATGATATGTTACTTGATTTGAAACATTTATGAGCGTTGGTTGACAAGAAAAACGAAATAGAAAAACATAGTCTTCCTGAACCATATTCGGGACAAAATCCATTTTGTACTTCTGCAAATATGAGCGCCTTAACAACTTATTCCAAGCACCTCCAGGGACGCAATGCTCAAATTGGAATAACCGCAAATACTCTTCTCCAGAAACAACAAAACCATGATCGGATTCTACTTTCCCTTCGCTGACTCTTTCGCCAAACTCGTCATTGTCTCCTGCTATCACATCATACTTCCCTGCTCCTTCAACAGCAATGGATACCAAATGATTGATACAATCGTCTGTTATATAGTCATCACTATCAACGAAATAGATATAATCGCCTTTTGCAGCATCCATTCCCGTGTTTCTGGCACATGACAAACCTCTGTTCTCATCATGATGCAACACGCTAAACTCAATCGGTCCCTCATACTCGGCAATCATCCGCTCCGCGATGTCCATACTTTTGTCCGTACCACAGTCATCAACCATAAGGCACTCCATTGGGCCTTGGTAAGTCTGTCGCATCACCGACTGTAAGCACTCCGCAATGTAAGGTTCTACATTATAAACCGGTATGATTATCGATACCTTGGGATAATTCATCTATCATTCCACTCTTACTACTACGGCAATTCACTCCACCCGCCAATCGTCAATACATCGTTTCTATGTTTTTTCCATCAAGCATTGCGTCTCTCCTCCAAACCGACTCAAACCGTATCCATAAAGCTCTTCTGGACCTTGTTGAAAATCAGGATGCCGAGGGCCAAGACGAAGAGCATGAACACGAAGCTATAGGCCAGCCAGCCCCAGCCGATGAATTGCCCTGCACCCAAGGCGCCATGCTTGAAGGTCTCAATGATGGGCGTCACGGGGTTGAGACACATGACCGTGGCAATATCAATTCCCCACTTTTGTTTACCTATCACCTGGCTCAAAGGATAGACGATAGGCGTGGCGTACATCCACAATGAGACAACAAATGAGAACAGGATCTGCAAATCGCGGTACTTGGTCGTCATCGAGGAGATGATGATGCCGAAGCCCAAGGCGAGACCCGCCAGCATGACCACCAGCAGCGGGAAGAGCAGCAGATACCAGTTGGGACTCGGTGCCTGCCCAATGATGGCATAGTAAATGTAAACCAACACAAACAGCCCCAGTTGTATCCCAAAGCGCACCAAGTTGCTGATGACATTCGACAAGGGCATGATCAATCGTGGAAAATATACCTTGCCGAAGATGCCAGCATTGGCTAGGAATGTGCTGGAGGTCTTGCCCAGACAGTCGGAAAAATACTGCCACATGGTGATACCGCCCAAGTAAAACAAGGGTTGCGGAATGCCATCGGTAGGGATGCCGGCAATGCCGCCAAACACAACCATATACATGATGACCGTCAGAGCTGGTTGGATGATCCACCACAGCGGGCCCAAGATGGTCTGCTTGTAGGCCACCGTGATGGTGCGCTTCACAAATATGGTCAACAGGTCACGATAGTCCCAAATTTCTTTCAGATTCACCTCAAAAAGCTTGTTACGAGGCTTGATGATGGTGGTCCAGTTTTCGTTTTCCGCGTTATTACTCATCTCAAAAAAGTGTAAAGCTTTCGCATCTTGACTCACATCAAGAAAGCATAACTATTTGCAAATAAACCACTTATCCAAAACTTTTGAGTGTGGCCTAAAGTCAATGTAAACATGGCAAATGGATTACCACATATTACAAACTGCAAAATTAGGTTTTTTTATAAAACAATGCAACAAAAAAAAAGCACACATTGTTATTATTTTATTTGGAGCGTTTTCCCCTGAAAACAATGTTCCCGATAATTTTCCAAAAATACTTCCAATCGGTGCGGAGAGGATGCTCCAAATAAGCCTCCAAATAACGGCGCTCGCTCTCCTGGATTTCCTCCAAGGTCTCGGGCATGTCGACATAGAACGGCGGCAGGAGGCCAGGCTTCGTTTTTATCCTAAGTTCCTGTATCTCTTTTTTGTACAAATCAAAATACTGCTGACTCAAAGGGCGCACACCTACCAGTTTCATCTGGCCCTTCATGATGTTGATGAACATGGGCAACTCGTCGAGCCAGGTCTTACGCAGGAATTTTCCCCACTCGGTGACGCGATAGTCGTCATTGAACTTGCCACCCACATCCAAGTCGTTGTTCTCATAGATATAGGTCTGCAGATACTCCGAATAGGCGTACATAGTGCGGAACTTGAACACATTGAACTTCACTCCGTCCTTCCCTATCCTGCGTAGCCTGACGAGAGGGCCATAGGTATGAGGCTCCTTGTGCGGCTGACGCTTCTTTTGTCCGATGACACAATAGCGGTCGTGGATATACCGCTCGCTGGCCACCTCAAAGCCACAATAGTACAACCTACCCAACACCTCCGGACGCGGGAACACCTTCCTCACCTTTCGCGTGCAGAAGTAATAGAAACGGCGTGTCAAGCCCACCTTGGGGCACACCCTATGCCACAGGAAATCAAAGAAATAGACTATATAGGCGATAATCTTTGGATATCGGCTGAAGATTTGGGCACGACGCTTTTGGGCCGTGTCGAAGGCACAGACCAGATAGCCGTCTTGCTTCAGTTTGGCATTGGCCTTGCGCAGATAACGGTTCAGGTAACGGATGGCATTCAGGTGGTCTTCAGCGAATAGGATTTCGGCCTCCCCGTCGGGTACCGCCCAAGTCTTTTTCGCATAATCATTCAGCCATTGCGAACGCTCGGGGCCTCGGGGTGACTCCGCCACTTGAATGAGTTCACGGAGTTGCTCGGGGGCATTATCGAACTCAAACCTCGGGGCATGCTGCGTCTCGGCAACGGCCAAATACTCCATCACCTCGTCGTAGTTGTCACGAGAAGCCCAGTCGCTTAAATATGTCCTAATGCCCATGAAATCAGACTATTATTTGCGAAGATAATCACGAACCGCCTTACATATCAAGTCTTGGTCTGACTCTGAGAGGTAAGGATGTATCGGCAACGAGATGACCGTGTCGGCCAATTGGTCGGCGACGGGGCAACGGTTGTCGTCAAGGTTCAGATAGCTGAATGCCGTCTGGCGATGCATCGGGATAGGATAATAGACAGCCGTGGGGATGTCGAGTGCCTTCAAGGCAGCCTGCAAGCCTGCCCTGACTTCCTTGTTCTCAACTTGCAATGTATATTGCGCCCAGCTGGAATAGTAGCCCTCTGGGACGATGGGCGTCTTCACCACGTCCTTCAACTTCTCGGTGTAGCGCGCCGCCACCCTGTTGACATCAACCAATTCGTATTCCTTGAACGCCTTCAACTTGACGAGCAGAATGGCTGCCTGGATGCTGTCCATGCGTGAGTTCATGCCGATGCGGATGTTGTCGTAACGGTCGCTGCCCTTACCATGGATATGGTAGGAGTCGACAAGTTGCGCCCATTCGTCGTTGTTGGTGAACACGGCGCCGCCGTCGCCATAGCATCCCACAGGCTTGGCGGGGAAGAACGATGTGGTGGCGATGTCACCGAAGGTGCAGGCCTTCTGCTCGCCGATGCGACCACCAAAGCCTTGAGCACCGTCTTCAAGGACATAGAGACCATATTGGTCGGCCACCTTGCGGATAGCCTTGAAGTCGGCAGGCAGGCCGAACAGGTCGACGGCGATGATGACGCGGGGTGTGAGTTTGTCGGCTTTCAACGTCTGCTCGATTTTACGCTCAAGGTCAGCCACATCCATGTTGAAAGTGTCTTTGTCGACGTCGACGAAGACGGGCGTCGCTCCTTGCATGGCGATGACCTCAGCCGAGGCGAAGAAGGTGAAGCTAGGGACGAAGACGGCATCGCCGGGTTTGACATCCCAAGCCTTCAAGGCCAGCAGCAGGGCGTCGGTGCCGCTGTTGCAGGCGATGCAATGCTTCATGCCGACGTATTCAGCAAAAGCGGCTTCCATCTCCTTGATTTTCGGGCCCATCACATAGGCCGACGAGGCGACCACGTCGAGGATGGCCTTGTCCATCTCGTCCTTCAGGACATTGTATTGGGTTTTCAGGTCTCTAAATTGCATAATTCTAATGGTTTGCTGGTGGAGACGCGGCACGCCACGTCACTACTGGCATCATTTTTTCAATAATTCTCCGTTTTCTAATACAAATTTCCTGCCACAATTGCATTGCAGCGAGGAATCGAGACGTTTTCCGCATTCGCAGACCCATCCGATTTGTCGGGCAGGCACGCCAGCCATCAAGGCATAGGGCTTCACGTCTTTGGTCACCACGGCACCAGCGGCAATGAGGGCGCTCTTGCCCACTGTATGGCCACAGACCACCGTGCAGTTGGCACCCAACGAGGCACCTTCGCAGATCTTGGTCTTGGCATACACGCCATGCACCGGGAAATGGGCACGCGGTGTGGTCACGTTGGTGAACACGCAGCTCGGACCGCAGAACACATTATCCTCAATCTCAACGCCTTCATAGATGGAGACGTTGTTTTGCACGCGGACGTTATTGCCGATATGGACATTGTTGCCCACGTTGACATTCTGTCCAAAAGAGCAGTTCTCGCCGATGACGGCACCTTTCTGGATATGGCAGAAATGCCAAATCTTCGTTCCTTTGCCGATGGTCACGTTGTCGTCGACGTAGCTGCTTTCGTGTATGTAGTAGTCGTTCATCTGTTCACAATTTATTGCCATCCGGAAGCCAGCACCTCGGCGATATGGATCACCTTGATGGGCAGGCCTTCCTTCTCGATATAGGCTTTTTGATGCATGAGACAGGTCATGTCGGTTGAGACGATGTACTCAGCACCCGTGTTCATCGCGTTTTTGACTTTATGGCTCGCCATGCCGAGGGCCAGCGTTTCCTGGTTCACTTCCATTGTGAAGTCGGCACCGCAGCACATGTCGGTCTGCTTCATCTCCACCAACTCCAGTCCCTTCACCTTCGAAAGCAACTGACGCGCTTCCTTGCC